>Ga0247774_1001425_pt1 | contig 12085 bp, 10 predicted proteins | sample UWRJL001104B6_FD_179933 | JGI IMG/M metagenome (GOLD analysis project Ga0247774, IMG submission 179933) | Plant litter microbial communities from Arlington Agricultural Research Station in Wisconsin, United States - UWRJ-L001-104B-6 | ecosystem: Environmental > Terrestrial > Plant litter >... | reverse complement strand
CTTTCTTGATTGATTGTTGATGTATCTCGAGAGTCTCTATGGAGACGGCGGGGAAACATGTGTGCCCTCAAACCCTATCCCTAACGGGTCGGTTTGAGGAACCACAGAACCACAATGTTAGGAAGCATTGCTAGGGTTCGAGATCCCCAGATTATCTCCTCTCTGCGTTTGTTTGAGCAGTAAGATTCCAATTTGTATTCTAAGACCCGATTCTAATCAGAAAAAACTAAGCCATGTCGTTATAAATTCTTGCTACTAGCCATTGCTCCTACATCGCAACCCATCGCGGCCGAATGCTCCCGCGGATTAGCTCCAATAAAGCCCCACAGAGAAACGAAATACAGAGCTTGAAACTTAGCGAGTCATTTTCTCCCGATTCCCCATCATCTATCCCATCCCTCTTCCCTTGCCTCGACTCGTCGTCAATGGGGGCAGTCACGTCCAAGTCTTTCCAATAAGGCTGGTGCGCCTGAGGCCGAGCCCAATTAGGGTCTCTTGGGTATGCGTCATCGATGATCCGGTCGTCCACGCATCCATCAGGAACTAGATAATAAGGTCTCGGTAATTTGAGTGTAAGTGGTAGCCCCGCTACTGAACCTGGAGGTTTGATGGCTGGGGCAGCAGAGGCGTCGAGCGGAATGAGGCCGTAGAAGGCGATCGAGATGGCGCGCATTGTTTCGGTCTTGGTGATAGCTTTCTAAGGTGCTTGAAAGGTGACAGAACTTGGACGGGTGGTTGAGGGCGAGAATATTGGGAAGAGAGATAATGGGAGCTTGAATGATGAGTAGGAGACGAGAAAGACTAGAGGTATGAGCCAGAATTAGTCAACTGGGCTGCTCTGTAGCCTCGTGGCTGGGGAAAGGTGGTATCTGGACGTCCTTGTCTTGATGCCTTTTGCAATCATGGAAGCAATATTTGTGAAAGCGAATTAGATCTCGCGATTAGCCATGAAAACGATCTGGTGGCGCCACGTTGATTGAATCGTGGTAATGAAACGACCCCTGTTTAACTTTCAAGAGGTTGACTCGGAATGTTCCGATCCTCTCTAGGGCATCGTAGCGTAAAGTAGATGCATGTGACGGTTGGAACAGTCCCTCGACTCGAGTCACGAGAACTTTCAAGTCCAACTGGATAGAAAAATAGAGACATTAATTTGTAAATCTTAGGATTGTGCCTCGCAGTGTAGAACATTGACCCACCCGCGTAGGCCTGCGTTGTGCTGCCGGAATCGACTTAAGCAGAATGGGACTACGTCTCCTTATTTACATCGATTTATTTGTTCAGGCGGCCGATGGTGGCCTGGCCCAATCAACATCCTAAACTTTAGAGGCATCTAGTAGCTACAGTTAGAAACTGACCAGTACTATCCCCTCTATGAGAGAAGGTATCCGGACATTCTTAATGGCAATTTTCGGGGCTGTTTGACCTCTTCCATGTTTCACCAATGATTCTCTTGTCGACTCTACTGGTTGGATGGGACTCATCAGCCATGTGTGCTTCTCGCAAGTGTTATCCCAATCGCTTTATCTAACAACCTAGAGTATGTCCACTCATTTCATCTCCAACGACGAGAAGGGTCTCTAGGAAGAGGTCTACGATTTCACATGGTGCTCCATACTCTACTTTCAACTTTCTATCTAGCATGGTAGATATGCCGAGAATATCGTAGACCTGGTCTTCCCCAAGGCGCACCGATGGTCCTTGTAGGCATCTACTAATAATATTAGATGCTGTGGTCGGTAGGTACTTGTCAAATTTTCAATTTCCACTACAGAAGTGGACCGCACCATTCTTCAGGCTTGGAACTCCTTTATTATCGTTGCAACCGATGAAGCGGCGTAAGGAATAGAGCTCAGATTGACCTGGTGAAATATGGTCCGGGGATATTTGGAACCTTTTGCTTGCCACCGCCTCTCCCTGGGGAACCCCTCCCGGGTCGCGTCGCTAAGGACTTTGTCTAAGTTTATGGGAGAGGAAGTATCGGGAAATTAAGTATACTCACTACCACAGCTCTCGAATGCATGGATAGGCTTAGCCGAGGATGTATTTTTCTCAACAGATAGCTTACCCAGCCACACCGGCGCCTGACTAGCCGTTGAGTAAATCTCACCCATATTGGCAACCTGGTGCGATTCCTCGTTTGATTGACCCACAAAGTATCGATCCAAAGATTCTTTAGCACCTTCTCTCTATGAGTGACAACTAGGAAGGCAGAGATTTTGACAAACTTCAATCTTGGTTCCGCCCAACGGAATGGTATGCACGAGCTGTACATCGCCCGTCTGTAGCCAAGAGCAGAGTGAGCGACAGCCTGTTCCGTTTCCGATGTCGACCTCTTCAAAGTGTTGACAATAGAGTCGACATCATATGCGCTATATCCAACATTGAGAACGTGGATTCACCTTGGCCCCTACTCATTGAAAAATGGAGCAGCGTGCGAGGACCGCGTGGAGGTGGCAGAGTGCACCTTGTGGTCGCGGTCTCGGCGAAATTAGCGGTGAATCATCCGAGAACATTTATGGAGCCGGTCTTGATTCGAGGAAGCCCAGTGCCCTCATAACAGGGTAGTGAATCGCGTGGCTCAAGACAGGGATATCGATTGGAGACCGTCAGTCTTGGTCGAAGAAAACCATTGCAGACTCAAAAGCAAGACTCGCAAAGCGGGGTTCACTTGCAATTTTCATGTGTCTCCTGTCACCGACTCCATTCGTGCCATGAGTTTCGGTGAATACCCGTTATGGCTTGCAGCAGCTGCAGATACTCCGAATCACAGCCAACACTAGCCCGTGGTAGCGTAGTTGCCTTGACAAAGATCCCGTCCATGCAGGAAATAGTCTCCCGCAGTCCCTCCTTTCGCAGCAATCGCACCCTCCTCTTCCAACCTCAATTTAAGGATACAAACCTGTCTCGTGATTCCAAAAGAAAATACCTTGATTTCAAGTCAACTGAAGACCGTACTATCTCCTGTCACTTTCTGCTGCAGATATTGATGCTGACATCTACTTTTGACCGCTCTTCCATCTTGCAGCCTTGTGCTCCCACACCTGTCGTGCCGCCCGCTCTGAACCAAGTCTGAGACATGCAGCGCTAGCCAATCATGCCGGAATTTTCCTCGGTAGGCTTTGAAATCGCCTTCGCGTCACCTCGGGGTTCACTTTGCGGGGCAATCGCCCTCCTTTATCGCCCGACCGACTCGCCCAGGCAGACTGGCGAGGCACAATTCCCGTGCACAGCCTTTCGCACGACGAGATATTCAGTCTATATATCAAGGAGGTCCTGACCACCTGTCTGGACCAAGTCTGGACCCGAAAGGTGAAGGATCTTCCGCCGAATGCCGACGGTGTATCAATTCAAATTTGTGCAGCAATTTCTCCCGTCCGATATGTTGGAGAGTGGCGGAACCTTGCGGACAATTCTAAGTCGTCTTCCTGTACCATGAGTACATCCGGGAAGGGACCCTCTCGAAGGGACCTCCCTTCACTTGCTCGATCCCCCGCGCGATGAGACTGGACGCGTCTGCCAGCAGGGTCCAAGCTTCGATCGATAACACGAGCGAACATTCGACCACCGTCTGTCGGATTACGCGACGTTCACCTATGGGCTGAAAGTACGAGTAAGGCAACCAGTTTGCCTTATTTACACTTCTCCTCGTGGCTGCTTCTACAATGCATACCAATAACGTATTGACCAAACGCGGTCCCTTTGTCCCGCCTGCAGAGCGGTGAGGTGCCTCAGGTTCCCGAGTACCCTGCGAATACGTGGACGGTGGTGGTGGACAATGCTTTGCGCCGTTGCTCCTGCTTGGTCTATTGTCGCGGGGCATTTCCTCTTCACCGGGAAAATTATTTCGGATTTGATTGGGCATGGGAGCTTAGCGTTCCAAAGATAGGGTCCCTTTGGGGTTCCCTTCTCATTCCCTTGAGAATCTGCAACATTGAGACCGCAGATACCAGCGGCCACTTGGAGCACTGGCAGTAGTTCGCTGATATGGGTGAGGGGAAGAAGTTGGCTTCGCACGGGAGCATCAAAAACCGGAATACTGCCAGAAATGTTGGAGCAAAATCTGCCTCGCGACACACTATCGCAAATCAGACAATATTTCAAGGTTTTTTTTGCATCAACGCTACGCTCATTGCACTACTTGACTTATCTGTTTCCAAAATGCCCCTCAATTGCCACCTCATGCGTCGCAGTGCAAGCCTGAGGTCCTCTCGCTCGGGAAAGGAATCGATCAGTGGCGAGAGCTCTGCAGGCTGTCGGTAAGGCTCGCGGCAAAGCTTTTCCAGGACATGGTTAACTTGTTGCCTAGTTCTCAGACAGACCTTACGTCGGTGGAATGTTGCTTCAAAGCAAGATACCTCACAGCTCTGGCATCCAACCTGTTTGTGGACCAAGACCCCAAGGTTGCGGGACGTAAGAGATGGGGTTGCCCTATGACTTGCTGCCCGAAGGCGCGAAGTGATCCATTTGACGATCCTCGCGACCTGTGGAGACATTTGAACAAGGACTGTGAGTCCTTTGGAGGAAAGACTTTCTGGTGCTTCAGTTGCGAGGCATTAGAAGACATACCAAAGGCAATGAGGGGCCCCTGTCCTTGCTGCAAACGCCCTAGTCGCTGGAAGATCCTTCCTATTCGGCTGTCCACGCGATGCAGCACCAAGGCTAAGTCGCCTCCAGCCCAGACGGATGGCTACCACTTCTGTGGCACTGAGATGTCGCCAGGCCGCGAGCAAATCCCCTCTGCATCAGAGGAGGCCAGGGTGCCGTCCGAGTTCTATAAGCAGCCAGGGCTCCAGGCTGTCACCAAGGAGTCAACCCTGGAGCCCGTTTCCAGCATTGAAATATTGGACAAGACTCCCATCTCACACCCGCCGGACTACAGCACAGTAATCGGTTGCGATGCGATCCAACATCATGACTCTTGGAAAGAGGACCCGTACTCGCGACATTGCGATACCCCTTCACCTATTACGCCGACTGTCCAAGACGGTCAATTCAGCCCCACAGCCATTTCCAAGTGTGATCCTGGAGTTGGACCTGCTGCACCACACTTCACGAGCTTTCCTCCAGCAGAAACAATACCAAAATCCATGGTGCCAAAGGCAAAGGCTTTCGAAACAGAATGGACACTGTCTCAAGCTTTCAACATGACGCACCCTACCCATGGATCAATGTCACCTCTGGAGAAGATTGCTCCCTTACCCCTGCCGTCCGAGGCTCCAGACTCTTCGATCTTTGAACTCCCTGCCTCCACGTATTGCTATGTTGAAGATATGAACGTTTCCCATCATCATCTGTCAGCGTTTGAGACCAACCCTCGTCCTGTGGGTGGAGACTCGATGGACCCATCGTACCCATCTCCTACCTCACCCTTCACTGCCTTTCCGGCTTCGTCCACCTCACCTTCCTACCAGCCCTACATGGCTAATATTACGGACTTATTTTTCCGCGGCGGGAACTCTGGCGACCAGTTTTATCAGCGCCCAGCCGAACTGCCCGACAATGGAGCTACCCTCAGTTCCTCTCCGGCCACAATCCCAGCATCGTCGCTCTCCCCTGAGATGCCACGACCACTCCGGCTTCGGACGCGACGCCGGCCGGTCAAAGATGAATTCGACTCTGTCATGGCTTCCAGCTCTCTCGACTCCCAGAGCAGCTCTACTGTTGTCGACCGCGCCGCCCTTCAAGAGGAGTACCAATGCGACTTTGAGGGCTGCGATTGGATGCCAAAGCAGCAGGGCAAGACGGAGAACTGGCAACGGTATTTGCGGAAGCACAGATCAACGCACAACCCGACAATATACTTTTGTGAGGTATGCCCTATGGGGTTCAACAGGAAGGATAATAGGGACAAACATCGTAGGGAGATTCACCTCTTAGCCAGCAACCCATCAGATCTCCCGATAGAGGCGGGCTCGCACATCCTAGATGACTACGGCGAGTCGTCTGCAAGCATGCGGCCAAGGTCAAGGAAAAGAAGAAGAACAAAACTCAAGTAGGCTATCGAGATTGCATACGTAACAGCCTGATTCTGAAGTTCGGCTGTGTGGAACGAGCGAGGTCGTTTCGCGATGGGGGGAAGCGAAATTAGGTTCTCTAAAGGCTAGCTTGTTGACTGAGTCATTGCCCTTGACGTAATAATACTTCAAATGAATTTTCTTTTCAAAATCTCACGGCTTTTGCTTTTGTTTCATCTTCGTCGCCAATTTTACGCGGACTCGTGGACCGAATTCGAACGCAAGTGCCGAACACTCCCTTGGGAATATCAATATCCAGCAAAACCAAGTTTGGTGCAAGATCTAATACAAATTGCCATGATTTAAACGCAGTAACTCCTTTTCACGTCGCCCCTGGAATATGAAGTGGTGGGAGCTCCAGACTCGTTCCACATTTGGAACGAGGCAAGACACCGGAAACCCGAGCAAGACGAGATAGGCGGACAAATCACCAAGGAATTTCGATGTCATGTTTCAGAGGTATACATGGAGTACTCGAGAGGTACCGACAACATCACAAATCTTGCAACCCTGTAGGGAAATGAGTTGCATCTGTGGGGAAACGACAACCCCAAGATCCTTCGATCTCTTTTCCAGGCCGAAGGGACCCCGGTGCCACGAAGTAGGGTCCGACACCTCGGATTCTTCATGCTGGGTCCCTTCCATCCCAATGATGATAAGCCTTCCGTTTCTCTAGTCATCTTATAACGCCATTGATTGGATTGAGGTTAAGCCAAGCGGCTAGGAAAGATAGATTCTTGCAGACTTTCGTTGCTTTTTTCTCGTTGTTTCATTCCACTTGGATCTGCTGACCCTCGGAACCGTGAGATCAAACCCAGCCTATCAAATTTCTGTTTCTTAATAAGCTAGTTCGAGGAAGCACTGCGAGACGAAATGTCTTCCGTTCAGCTGATTGTTCTTGGGTTGGGCCGGGACGGGATCGAGATCAAAGGGTACCTTGCAGAGAAATGGTAGATGGAACCTGCCAAAGGGATCTCAGGTACCAGGAATAACAGGAGGAAGACTTGGGTGTACCCTGAAGTATCGCCTGTCAAAGTATAAAGCATGCTAGAATCCTGTGCGGGCTTTGGCTTGTACAATGATCTATGGGTCCTTAAGCTATGCCCCTTTCGCTTGATGGAATAGGCAATTGACAGTTGCGTCGCAAGCCAGAGAGCCCGTTTTTCATTGGCTTATTCGCTCGCCCTCCTCCGGGGTACTGGACGCGGTCTTCAAGTCTTTTACAAGTCAATTTGCCGGCACCGCAGTCTTGTCTATCAATTCTTTCCACCCAATTTCCTCAGAACCAGCTTTTACGTGACCATGAACGTGAATGGTAACCAGTACGTGCTTCGTGGACCTTAGTTCATCGGCACGCCTAGCCGGTGCTAACTTTACATCTTTCAAGGCTCAACCAGCCCGCAGACCCGGGTACACGCACTAAGCTCACCAAGAAAGCCCTCAAGAAGGTGCCAATTTCCAATCCCGTTCAAGACTACCGGGGGAGATATGAGTCAAGCGAACAGTTCAGCCTTGGGCGCAAAACATCCCGGGAACGACGAATGACTGAATACTGTGCGAATTGGATTGAGGAGTACGAAAGAGCAAAGCCACGGTAGACATCGGTGGAAAGGCAATTGTAAGAATCGAATAGTGGAGGAATGGACTCAAGGATATAGATTAGTCCCTCATACTCGTACACCTCTAGTCACTACCACTATCAATAAGGATGAAATCACCTTTCACACTACCACCAACTATCATGATCCTCCAGGAAAGCATTGTCCAACTGATCACAGGGACATAAATGGCAATATTTCGAGCGTGAGCGGAAGAGAACGGGTCTCAAAGACACAAGTTGACGGTCTCCCACAGCTGATTCTAAAAAGAAAATAGCCTTTTTAAGCCCTGCCCAATTCCCCCACGTCTTTCTCTTTAAAATGAAAGCAAAATAACTAACCATCATCATGTCAAGTATAAATATTTAGGATAACGTTCACCAGGTACTCACCCATCTCGAGTGTAATAAGTACACCAATTCATTCTTCTGGGCACACCAAAGAGCTCAAGCTGAAGGCATTGAGCTGCTCGGTCTGAAATTGTTCCAAATCGCTGCTGGAATGGCGTCTCCAAATAGTCAAATCGGGTTACTACCCCACCTGAAATTCATCAGCTACCCTGTATCCAGTCATAGAGAGTTGCCGTTCTTTCCGAGCTATTGTGCCGTGGCCTGGTCTGCAATTTTGTATACCCCAGTTTATATTTAGACTATTGTAGTAAAATCCATTCGATTACAATGGTAGTCTCGGATTCACATTGTTGTTCCACGACACTTGCGTGACTTGGTTATCAACAGCAAACAAAACAAAGACGAGCCCAACTGCAAGCAATACTGGTAAAGCTATTTAACAAACTTGTAAGATATTGACCCCCAGCTTCTAATGTATTCTTCTTGGGCACCACCAAATTACCCAAGTCAGCCAATTTCGCCAAATACGACCCGACACAACTGATAGTCCTCGCAACTCAGAGAAGCTTCCACCCTGGGTGTTATCACAACGTACAACCATTTCTGAACCCGAATACCCGGCGCAATCATCATCATCAAATGGCAACCCAACCAACCATTACTTCCCCTGAATTCCGCACCGAGCGAGTCATCACGACTACCCTAGACGACAAAGCCTCCCAGTCCGCTCTCTTGCGCGCCGCACCGGGCACAGATCCTAAAAAACACTATGGCACTCACAACTTGCCCCCTATAGTCCTCATGGTCGAATCCCGCCGGCAATTCCTCCACCCCACGGGGCCTCGCAGCATCAACTCCGCCCTAAGCAAGACCACCGGCGCCATCTCCGGCGCCAAGGATCTGCTGCGCAAGGCGAACGAACACGGCTACGAATTTGATGAGGACTTCTTCACCGTGCACTTGGGGGTCTACCTCCACTGGCATCGGGTCCTGCCGGGAACCTCGGAAGGACACGCGCTACTCTCGAGGGCGAGCACGGTTCGGATCGTCTTCCAGGATACAATTGGAGAGGGGCATGCCACGATTGGGAACCTGGCTAGGCACTTGGCCGGGGTGCCGTTTCCGAAGGAGGGGGGTGATGGGCCACGGACGCTCATGCTGGCGTTCCCGATGCCTAGATATGTGGAGGGCAAGACTGGGCGGGAGCAGGAAATGGTTGCTCGGCAGCTTTCTATGGCTATTTATTCAAAGACGAAGGAGGAAGCTGGGGACAATCCAAGTGTAGTAGAACTGATTCGGCTTCCTGATGAGATTGTTGTGGAGTGGGTCGTGCTGTAGGAAAGGGAGGCGGGGAGGGCAATAGTTGATTGTTCGGCTATGAAGCACTTCGCATCTCATAGCTGACAGTCGCCAGTGACGTGTTCTGATTCCTTATCATATCTGTTAAAGACACATATTGCTCTGCAGTGAGGGATATATATTAGCCAAGGGGGGATAAGACCAAAAGATGATATGAGGGTGGATTGGGAGCAGAGGAATGGGAGTGGATACTCGGAAATTGGAGTCTTCAGAGGGAAGCAGTATCAGTAGCAGGAAGGCGTTTTTTTTGGTTTTTTTTTTCAGGAACGAAATGAGACTCACTACCTTGACTTAAATGAGAATTTGTGAAAAGTTACGTGTATTTTTTACTTGTTACAGAAATGTGGGTGACTTCTTTGTGGTTCTTTGTCAATCCCTTGTCAAGTGGCGCTCGCCAAGCTTACGCTTTTTGTTCGCAACCTCACGATCCTTCTATGAAGCATCTAGAAAAGACGAGGAGAAACCCTTCGGGTACGACTTGAAGTTGAGTAACTAACGAGGCACTCTGTAAATATAAATGTGGTGGTGCCGCCACAGAATCTATCTACCCCTCCCTAGCTTTTCTGTAAATCGCATCTCCGACATTGTCACCTATCGAGTAGGGAACAAGAAACCATTGCGGGAAAGTACAGATATAAGTAAAGGCGTCGCACAGCACTGCTCTATTTATCATTGCCATGTATTTTATGACAGAAGATGCAATGTCGGACCAATCCAAATACACATTCAAAGAGCACGAGGCCTTCAACCGCATCCTAGTACCAAACCGCCTCGGCGGTCTCGGCAACGAAACACCCCTACTCAGTGGCGCCGAATCCATCCAGAGAATGAACGACCGTGCAAATGCTGCAAAGAAAATCTACAAATTTGTCCTCTACAAAGTCCACACCCAAGTCCGTTCCTGGAGCCCCGAAACCCCTCACGTGGTGGGCCACTCTCCACATCGCCAGTGGATTGAGAACTACTTCCCCTCTCGGCTACGCGATACGTACCAGAATGGCGTTCACTGTTTTTATATGGGGGGCGATGCTCCGCCCGCGGCGTCCCCGCGTTTGGCCTTCCATTCCTTGCCCGATTACAACTTTGGGGAGGACGTCTTCACCGTCGACCTCGGCGTCTTCTTCTGCTGGCGTCAACTCGCCCCCGAGGGGAGTGTGTTTCATTCTTACCTCCAGCGAGCTAGTAAGATCCGCATCGAGGTTGGGCGGATCAACGGGAAGATCCCTGCGGGGATGGAGGTAACTGGTGGGCTCGAGCTCGACGAAGGTTACGGAATGGTAGCTGCGATGATGGCCCTAGCGTACCATCTGAGCTATCTTCCCGACCCCCGTGGGGACCACTTTAGGGGTACCGAAAGACTGATACTGGCGTTTTCCATGACCAAGGCCATTCGAAGCGCCCCTCCTGTCAAGCAAGAGTGGTACGCAGAAAAATACGCCAAGTTCATCACAGACTTGACATCCGGGGTTTGGACGGAAGTTTTGAGACCAGAGACTCGACCTCCGAGGCGTCATCGATATAACATTATTGTAGAGTGGATTGGAGAGGAACGCAATTAATAAAGGGAAGTGTAATTGAGGAGGCTGTGTGGAAAACTGGTTAACGTAAAAGGGTAAAGGGTATGAAAATAACTCCTTGGATGGGAAGGAATTGAATCTGGTTTCGAGAAACCCTTAGCAAGCGTCTCGTGAAATACTAGCTGTATTAACATAATAAAGGGCAAAGCACAGGAAACTTATGTTCCTACAACCGCGATGCTCGGTGCACTACCCCTGTGCCAATTGCTTACCCATCAAAAACCAGGCAAACCAAGAATAAGAGCCTTCTCGTACTGACCTTCCACGTCTGTAGTAATCGAATCGCTCTGAGTCTTCAAGAACATAAACTCCTCTTTCTCGTAATAACGGCCGACCTCCGCTTCAGCAACCACCAGAGTCAGCACAAGATCTGAAGTAACGTGAGCTCTCTAGTTGTAACACCCAATCCTTCTGGTGATATCGCAGCCCCAGATTCCGTTGCACAACACGTAGCTTTCTTTCCAGTTTGGCTCTTCGTTCTATCCGGGGACTTCTCACCCTGGGCCGCGTGCAGGGGCGGACCACTCATCAACGGAATGCCATCATCTCGGGCTTGTGCCCTTGCCGTTCGTCAAATCGACAAATTCACCAGCCACAGCGTGACAGTAATAACACGACCCAATAAGCCGCCAATACCCGACCTTGAGAATGGAGGACAAATGGCACACACGACCCAAGCATAACCGCAGCGCTGTCCCCAACTTGCGTGCCAGGCGGCACAAGTCCGTACTGCAAAGTCGCCGTTGCGGCAAGGTTCCATCCCTTTAGGCGCGGCGCCAACGCAGCGTGGAAGTTGGGCCTGAATTTTGAGCGAGAAGGGAACCAAAGATTCAATGTTTGCGAGTTTATCATGCAAGAGACAATTAGGCCTTCAAAAGAACATATTAATGGGACCAAGGAGACGAAAGGTCCCAAGCAAGAGATAACCCTCAAATTTTGGGGGGTTGAGGCGTTTGCCTTTCGAGCATGGGCTAACCCCAACCCTAGTCATGAGTCGCCAAGACTAACCTTCGATAGGTCTAGCGCGAGCCCCTTTCCGTTGGTGCCTGGGGCTGGGGTAGCGCCACAAGCTACACCGTGGCACAGCCTCCCGTCAGTCGAAACAAGAATATCAACCCAACGGTCTCGGTGGACATTAAATCACTACATATTATCCAATATATTATTGTTTGAAAATTTCATCT
>Ga0247774_1001424_pt1 | contig 12090 bp, 11 predicted proteins | sample UWRJL001104B6_FD_179933 | JGI IMG/M metagenome (GOLD analysis project Ga0247774, IMG submission 179933) | Plant litter microbial communities from Arlington Agricultural Research Station in Wisconsin, United States - UWRJ-L001-104B-6 | ecosystem: Environmental > Terrestrial > Plant litter >... | reverse complement strand
GTTCTACCTGTTCAAGCGCGGCTATCAATCGCCGGGCACGGCCGAGGCCCTGCGACATTTGGGCATTTAGTCGCGGCAGGCCGCTTTCGCAGGCACTGCCGTTCACTGTATAAACTCCCTCACCATGCCGCGGCCCACCCTGACTGTCGTCATCCCGATCTTCAACGAAGAGGAGGTCATTCCCGAGCTGGCTCGGCGACTGCGCGAGGTGATCCAGGTTTGGAATTCCCAAATCGATTCCTGGGAGGTGGTGTTCGTCAACGACGGCTCCAAGGACAAGTCCCTCGAGCAGTTGAGGATGCTGGCGACCAGCGATCCGCGCTTCAAGGTCATTTCGTTCTCGCGCAACTTCGGTCACCAGATGGCGATCACTGCCGGCCTCGATCGCGCCCAGGGCGAAGCGGTCGTGATCATGGACGCCGATCTGCAAGATCCACCAGAGGTCGTGAGCGAGATGATCACGCGTTGGCGTGAAGGTTTCGACGTGGTGTACGGCGTGCGTACGAAGCGTGTCGGAGAGACACTGTTCAAGCGCGTCTCGGCTGCGGCCTTCTACCGCTTGCTGCGCTCCATGTTGGGAGGGGTTTCGATTCCTGCCGACGCCGGCGATTTCCGGCTGATTGGACGCCCGGTGGTGCTCGCGATGCGCGCCCTGCGCGAACGGCACCGTTTCGTACGCGGCATGGTGGCCTGGGTCGGCTTCCGTCAAACCGCGGTGTATTACGCGCGCCCAGCGCGTTTTGCCGGCGAAACCAAATATCCAATCAAGAAGATGGTGCGCTTCGCCATCGACGGCATTGCATCATTTTCGGTCGTGCCGCTGCGCTTCGCCACCTGGCTCGGTGCGCTGGCCGGGATCGCTGCCGCGTTGACCGCGGCTTGGGCGACGTACCAACGGTTCTTCGGCACGGGCGTCGTGCCCGGGTGGACGACCATCATGATCGCCGTAGCACTGGGCTCGTCGGCACAGTTGCTGATGACCGGCGTGCTCGGTGAATACGTGGGTCGCATCTACGAAGAGATCAAACGGCGACCGCTGTACGTCACCCAAGAGGAAATCAATCTGAGCTCGTCCGAAAGCGACACTCCGGCGGACTGAGCCAACGAAACATGTCGAATCAGCACTTGCAGGATGACCCGAGCGATCTGCCGCGCTTGGCGTTGGCCTTGACGACGCTTTCTTTGGTCGGCTTCTCCCTGGTGCTGACTTGCCAGATGGTTTGGCTGAACGTGACGCAGCGCAGCGAGTTCGTCGTGCGCAATGCCCTGGGGGAGGGCGGACGGCTGGTGCTGTTATTGTCTTTGGGCGCGGGGCTCGCGCTGCCCGCAGCCTTCGGCATGCTGCTGGTCTTGCGCAAGCGCGAGGCCACGGCGACCGTGATCTTGGACCGCCTGGCCACGCGCCTCGCGCCGTTGGCCGCGCTGTTCGTGCTGCCCGGCCTGTTTCTGAGTCAGATCGCCCGCGACAAGCCGCTTTATTATCTGATTGCGCTGTCGGCGTTCGGGCTGATCTTCAGTGCGCTTTTGGCGCGCGCCTTCAGCCTCGGCGTCAGCAGCAAGAGCGCGGCGTCCCTACTGCGCTTGCGTCGGCATTCGCTCGTGCAAGCGTTGCTGGGCGCCCCGCGCGGCGGGCCGCTGTGCTTGCTGCTCCTGCTTTCGGGGCTGTGCGCGTTCTTGCTCGCCAACTACGGCGTCGCCCACCATCGGCTGATCCAAGACACGCCCGAATATCTCGGCGTTCCCGAGAATGTGTTGTCGAACATTCGGCACGGTCGCTTCTTCAAGACGCCCGTGCTGTTCGGAGCGACGGCGGCCGGGAGCTACCTGACCGTGCACGCGGAGTATGCTTCGCTGCTATTCGCCCCGCTGTATGGGCTCCGTCCCAGTGCCGAGACGCTGCTCTGGCTACAAGCGGCGATCGTCGTCTTGTCCGCTGTCCCGCTGTACCTGCTCGCCGCTCACAAGTTTGGCCGCGCGTTGGCAGTGTGGGTCGGCGGGGCCTACTTGCTCACGGCTCCGTTGCACGGCGCGCTGGTGGCGGGCTTCAGTTGGTTGCACGCGGTGACTCTGTTTTCGTTCACGCTCTACTATGCAGTCGAGAGTGGTCGGCGTTGGCTAATCGGGCTCTCACTCTTGCTCTTGCTCTCGATCTCCGAAGTCGGGCCGCTGAACGTGTTCGGCTATGGCCTGATGTTGCTGGCCACGCGCAAGCGCTTGGGTCTCGCGTTGAGCTTGCTCGCGCTGCCGGTGATCGCCTTCAATTTTTGGCTTTCGGTACGCGGCGGAAGCTTCGGGCACACCCCGGAACTGCTTTCGACGCTGGCTGCGCTTTGGAAAAATCCCGCCTACGTGGTTTGGGATCTGGCGCGCTTCAGCAAGCTCACGCCCATCTTCCACGCGCTGGCACCGCTCTGCCTGCTACCGGTGGTCGAGCTCGCTTGCTGGCCGCTGCTGCTGCCGGGCCTGCTGTTCACCTGCGCGAGCACGGCGTTTTGGCCCAATACCAGCGAGGGGCTAGCGGCATCGTTGGTTTGGCTGCCGGGCTCCTTCTTGGCCCTGTTGCTCGTGCTTGAGAAGCGATACGCACGCGCTTCGGGTCGCGCGCCGCTGATCGCGGCCGTCCTAGCGCTGAGCGTGACGGTGCTCAGTCACAGCTACAACTACGGCGCCTTGCTGCGCGAAGGCAGCTTCGGCGGCATCCCTGCGGAAAACGTGCGAGGCACCCCCTGGGCGCAGTCGCGCTACCACGCGCTGCTCGAGGCCCTGCGGCCGATCCCGCCCCAAGCCGCCGTCGCTGCCACCAGCTATCTGGTCTCGTTCGTGTCCAATCGCGCGGAGGCCTGTGACTTGGCCCGCCCCTGCGGTCAGCCGGATTACCTGCTGCTGAGCTCGCGCGAAACGGGCGCGGTTCGAGCGCAGTTGAGCCGGCTCTTTGCGAGTCAGCAATATCGGCTCGTGCTAAGCACTTTTCAGGAATTTTACCTGTTTCAGCGCGGCCCGGAGACTCCGGAAACGCGCGCCGCGATCAGCCATTTGGGGGTTGCGGCTCCCTGAGCGCCCAGCCGATGTCTTTTCTGTCGTGTGTCACAGCCAATGACGAGTGAGCCAGAGCGCACGGTAGCGAGGCGGAATCCACACACGAACAAGTGGTGGCAAAAGCTGCGCTCGCTTTCGATGCTCGATCTGGTCTGGGTCGTGTGCGTCCTGGTTTTGTGTTGGGTCGCGCAAGATCAAATCCAACGCACGCTGGAGTTTTGCGTCGACGACGCCTACATCACCTTCTCGTTCTCCAAGAACTTGGGCACGGGGCACGGCCCGGTCTTCAGCCACGGCCTCCGGGTAGAGGGCTACTCCAATTTCTTGTGGATGGTGGTGGTCGCTGTCCGCTACCTATTTGCCAAGACCGGGGACCCGCTGCCCTTCGCGCAGTACGTCGCCCTGGCTTGTCTGTTCGGCATCATCGTGGGCGCCTATCGCATGACCCGTCGCCATGCGGGGCGGTTCGCCGCCTTGGCGACCACGCTGCTGCTCGTGTGCTGCTCGGATCTGTTCCGCGCCGCGGCTTCCGGCTTGGAGACCGTGCCTTTTGCGGCGGCCATCCTGCTCGGTTGGTCGGTGTACTTCCGGGAGTCGCCCACCGAGCGGCGCTGGTCGTTGCTTTCGTTCCTGCCCGCCGCGTTGATGCGCATCGACGGCTTCGTGCCCATGCTGGTGGTGTTCGGGGTCGAGCTGCTCGGTTCTGTCGGTCAGCGCCGCTTTTCGCTGAAGGCGTTCTTGCGCTGGGCGCTGCCGGCGTTCGCGCTGTGGGGCATCTACTTCTACTGGCGCTACTCGTACTACGGCTTGCCGCTACCCACGACTTACTATGCCAAGAGCGTCGTCTCGCTCGGCGATCCAGACCGAGGCTTTCGCCAGGCCTACGATTTCGTTCGAGACTACGGAGCGCTTGCGCTCTTGCCCCTGGCCGTCTTGCCGGTCGTCAGCGGACCGCGACGCGAAGCGCTGGGCCTGAGCTTGGCGGTGCTCCTGCAAATCGCCCACGGTGTGAACGTGGGTGGCGATTGGATGCCGTTCAATCGCTTCTTCTTGCCCATCGTCCCGCTGGCCGCGGTCTTGGTTGGCTGGGGCGTGCAGCACGTTTGGCGCATCTCCAGCAAATACTCCTGGCAGCGACGCAGTGCCGCGCTGGTTTCGCTGCTCGGCGCACTGTCGTTCGCGTGCGTGCACATGCACGAGGCGAGCGTTGATAGCCCGCAAGAAGCGGAAAAGCTGGGCAACGCGAAGCACCTGATCAACCACACTCGCGACCACTTGCTGGCCGTCAAGGACTGGATGGCGCTCGTGGTCCGGCGCCCGGGTGATCGTCTAGTGACCGACTACGCCGGCGTATTTTCGGTGTTCACGGATGCCGAAGTGATCGACCAGTGGGGACTGTGCAACGCGGACATCGCGCTGCACGGAGGCACCAGCGGCATCAACCCGATCTACGGTAAATCATGCGCGGAGTGCTATGCGCGCATGGATCCGGACTATTTTCACGTGAACACGCCGATGCTCCGTAGCCTGACGGAGTTTTCCAACATTTCCCAAGCGCTGAACTTCGTGTTCCAGGGTCCCGCCATCGACCGAGTGATTTCGATCCGTCAGAACTTCGCCGTAGGCCGGGTGGTGCGCGAAGACACCAATCAAGTCTTGTGGTTCTTGGAGCGACGGCGTCCCGGGCGGTCGCTCGAAGCTAGGCACCCCGCGCCGGGGTTTCGCGTCGACTACCCGCTCGAGGGCGCGCCAGAGTCGAGCGCTCCCTGAGCGCCTCGCGTTACTTGTAGGCGATGGCGGCCAGGTTGCCGACTGGCGCCGCCAACGTGAAGCTACCCAGCCCGCTCGAGCGCAGCAGCTCGAGCGCTCGCGCTTTGAACGCGCGGGGGATGGGTGAAAGGCGTGCCCAATAGTTGATCGGATAGCGATTGACGACGACGTGCACGTCGACCTGCGAAAACCCCGCGCGCTTCAGCAGCGCACGCACGCTGTCCGGGGAAAACAGCTGCAAATGCTCGATATCGAAGATCGGCGATTTCAAGCCCATGGCACGTGCCAAGAGCGCGCGTCGATTGTGGCAGACCATCAACAGTGCGCCCCCCGGGCGCAACAAGCCGAACGCGTCCTGGCACAGCGCGAGCGGATCGTAGACGTGCTCGATGGTTTGAAAACAAGTGACGAGCCGCAAGCTCTCGGGCGCAAAATCCTCGCGCCGGAAGGGCGCGTGGCGGATCAACGGGCGCAGCTCGGGTTTGGCCGCGGCAACCGGTGCGGCGGAGGGTTCGACCCCGACCACTTCGCTGAAGCCGTGCTTTTGGAGTTGCTCCAAGAACGCGCCGTCCCCCGTACCGATGTCGAGTGCGCCGATGCGATCGGGGAGCCGAGCCGTAATGCGCGGCAAGTAGCTGCCGTAGGTCACGCCCGCGTAGCGCGATTCGTCCGAGGCGTCGAAGGCCGCGTCGTGGTAGGCGGCCTCGAGCGATTTTCGATCGGGCGCGGGGTTGGCGTACAAAAGGTCGCACTTGCGGCAGACCACGAGCGCGTGGTGCATGTACTCCGGCAGCTTGCGCGACGCGAACGCGAAGGCGCCCAGCGCCTCGGGATCGATGTTGGCATCGGCGAAGGGCTCGCTGTCGTTTGCACCGCAGCCCGGGCAGGCGCGACGGACGAGCTCAAACTTGAAGCCCGATTCGGGCGCGGTCGAGGCAGAAAATTCGGCGGTCATGATTGCTATTCGGAGGGGCGCTCGGCGGTCACGGTATAGCCCAAACAGTCGTCCCCGCCCTGGCCGCGCATGGACAAGTTGCCCACGACTGCCAGCGCCACGAAGAAGGGGATGCTGGGACTGGCCAGCAAGCGGAGCGCAAAGGCCTTGGCCGCGCTCGCTTGCTGAGGCATCAAGAAAGGCAGAAACAAGGCTTGAACCTTGTAGCAGGCGACGGTCAGCGCACCGCCGCGCGCGTGCACCACGACCTTGCGGAAGCCGGCTGCTTCGAGCAAGTGGTTCAAGCTCGAGGGCGTGTAGCGCCAGTAGTCGTGGGGCACGAAGTGCCAGCGCGCGGCGAACGGAACGGTGAGCAGCAGGCGTCCACCGGGCTTGAGCGCGGCGAAGGCCTCAGCCAAAGTGGCGGCTGGGTCGAGCACGTGCTCCAGCACTTCCGTGCACAACACCACGTCGGCGTCGTGGGTGGCCGCCGGCCAAGAGCCGCCGTCGAAGTGGACGACGTTCGGCGGGGCATAGCCGAAGGCTGTCTCCGCGTTGGCAATGTCGAGGCCCACGTAGTCCACGCCGGCCGGCAAGAGCTCGCGGTAGGGCTGCGCGCCGCAGCCCACATCCACGACTTTGCCGCGAAAGCTGCCTGCTTCCGCGGCCACGTCTGCCCAGCAGGACCCGGCTTGGAAATCGAAGTAGCGGCGCACGCCGGCGAGCACGCGGCCGAGCGCGGATTGCCCGGGCTCGAGCGCAGGTGGGCGCCATTTGTCAGCTGATCGCAGTGCTAAATTTGCTCGTTCTGACCGCGCCACCAAAATCCTCCGTTTGCGCGCGGACTCTAGCATCGAAAACGCGCCGCTCGGCAATGGGCGAGCTCATGGCAGCGGTTGGATCGTGACCCGGCGAAAGAAGATCTCGGCGCCTTCCGATTGCAGTTGGAGCTTGCCGCAATGAAGCGCGGACGGCGTGGCGCCCGGCCAGTTGAGGATGAAGCTCGAGGCGCGCACCGTTTCGCGGCCGTTCAGGAATAACCGGGCCTGATCATCGACCAGGGAGATCTCGACTACGTTCCACTCCCCGGGCAGCTCTGGGTGCTCCCCCGAGTTTTGGCTGCTGAAGGCGATCGGTCCCAAATTGTACAGCGAGCCGACGTCCCCGGCAGCGATTTGATACTCGGTCGCGACCATGAAGCCGCCGCTGCCAATGGGTTCCGAGAGCGCGTTGCCGCCAGCGTTGACAGCGCCCAGCGGCCCCGTCGAGAGGAACATGATCCCGCTGTCTTTGGCGTTCAACGGCGGCCACACCAGGCTGCCCCACTTGAACTCGGCGCGTAGGCGAACGTTGCAGAACTCTCGCTTCGAGATCAAAGATCCCCAAACCTCGCCGCTGATGCGGATCGCTGGTTCGCCTTCCAGCGTCACGATCGAGTACACACCCTTCGGATCGTTGTCGATGCCGAGCGCCGGCTCGAGGCTCGACGGTTTACCAAGGTAGCGGTCCCACACCGCCCAATCGACGCCGTTGATCGGCACATCTTGCGCTTGGCCCCCGGCTGCACCGGCTGCACCAGCTGCACCAGCCGCACCGGCTTCACCGGCTTCACCGGCTTCACCGGCTGCACCGGCCGCACCGGCCGCACCGGCCGCACTGGCTTCACCGGCTTCACCGGCTTCACCACCGGCTTCACCGGCTTCACCGGCTTCACCGGCTTCACCGGCTTCACCGGCTTCACCGGCTTCACCGGCTGCTCCTGCGTTCGAGGCGTGCGCGCCGCCAGCGCCAGTGGTTCGGCCGGCTTCTCCCCCGCACGCCGTGACGAAGTCCAGCAAAAGCAATGAAATCGCGAGAGCAGGCAGGCGGGCCACGGCTCGAGGCTAGCAGCGATTGAATTCGGTTCGGTGAGTCATCATTCCCCGCCGCGAAACTGCTGGAAAAACGGCTGGCGCGGAAAGCACCGGGCGAGATTGACGATCGGGATCGCCCAAGCTAGCTTCCGCGAACACATGAGGCCGTGGGTAGTGCGTCGTTATTGATATGCCTGGTTTGCAAACACGACCGGTGGTGATCACGGGGTGCTCGGGTTTCGTAGGGGCCAACTTGGCGATTGCGGTGGCTGCTCGGGGCGCACCCGTGATTGGCATCGAGAGTCCCTCGGGCATCGATTGGCGCACGCGCGGTCTGCCCGGGGTCGAGGTGGCGCGCCTGGACTTGTGTCGACCGGAGGACGTGCGCGCCTTCGTCGAACGCGTGCAGCCGCTGGCCATCTTCAATTGCGCGGCCTACGGCGCATACTCCGTGCAGGCCGACCCGGCACGCATCTTCGATGTCAACCTACTCGCGGTGCGGCACTTGCTGGAGGCGGTGCGCCACGTGCCCGGCTTTCGGGCCTTCGTACAGGCCGGTAGCTCTTCGGAATACGGCTTCAATTGCAGCGCCCCGCGTGAAGACGCCGCGACGGAACCGGACAGCGATTACGCCGTGTCGAAGGTCGCGGCCACGCAGCTCGTGCGCCTGTACGCGCAGAAGTTCGGCGTGCCGGGCTTCGTGCTGCGTTTGTATTCGGTGTACGGCCCGTACGAGGATTTCAGCCGCTTGATCCCGAACCTGCTCGGCCATGCGCGCGAGAGCCGCTTCCCGCCTTTGGTCCACCCGAACATCTCTCGTGATTTCGTGTACGTGGCGGACGCCGTGCGCGCCTTCGAAGCCGTTTTGGAGCGCGCGCCCGAGCTGAAGCCGGGTGAGGTGTTCAACGTCGGCAGCGGCCACGGAACGACGCTCGGTGAGCTGGTCCAGCTGGTGCGCGAGCTGTTCGGGATCCACGCCGAACCGGCCTGGGGCAGCATGCCCGACCGCAGCTGGGATCATCCGGCGTGGTTCGCCGACCCAGCAAAGGCGGCCCAAGTGCTCGGCTGGCACAGCACGACTTCGCTGCGCGAAGGCCTGGCTGCCAGCGCTCGCTGGATCGAGGACAACCCTACCTTGGTGGCCGAGGGCCGCGCCAAGACCGTGCTGGAGATCAAACGATGAGCGAAGGCCTCGAGCCCGTGGCGCTCGCGCGTGCTGCCCTGGCCATTCGCCGCCAATTTTTGCGCATGCACTACGAAGCGCGCTCGGGTCATGTCGGTAGCGGTCTGTCCGCGATCGACGTCCTGACCTATCTGTATTCCGTTTGGCTGCGCCCGACCGATCAGTTCATCCTGAGCAAGGGCCACGGTGCATCCTCGCTGTATGCGACGCTGCATCACTTCGGAAAGCTGTCGGACGCCGAGCTTGCCACGTACTACAAGGACGACACGCTCTTGCCCGCACATCCGGCGCCACGCGGGGTCGCCGCGATTCCCGCTGCGACGGGCTCGCTCGGTCACGGCTTACCGATCGCGGCAGGCATGGCTTACAGCCACAAGTACCTGCGCTCGACGGACGTACGAGTCGCCTGCTTGCTCTCCGATGGCGAATGCAATGAAGGCTCGACTTGGGAAGCGACGCTGTTTGCGGCTCATCACCGGCTGAGCAACCTCACCGTGATCGTCGACGCCAACGGCATTCAGGGCTTCGGTCGCACCGAGGACGTGCTCGCGCTGGAGCCCTTCGCCAAGAAGTGGGAGGCCTTCGGCTTCGAGGTCAGCGAGTGCAACGGTCATGATTTCGCCGCGCTGCACGCGGCGCTCAGCGAACCCTCGGCGGGTCGTCCGCGCTGCGTGATTGCCCGGACCGTGAAGGGCAAGGGCGTCAGCTTCATGGAAAACACGGTCGACTGGCACTATTGGCCGATCAACGAGGCCCAGTATGGTCAAGCCATCAGCGAGCTCGATCGAACCGAGAGTGAGCTTTCGCCATGAGGGTCGATTTCGTCAAGGCGGTCGAGAGCGTGCTCGCGCGCGACGCGGACTCGCTATTCGTTACCGGTGACCTCGGCTTCAACGCGCTCGAAGGCCTGGTCGCCAAGTATGGCAAGCGCTTCATCAACGCCGGCGTGGCCGAGCAAGGCATGATCGGGCTAGCGGCGGGCATCGCGCTCACGGGCCTCCGCCCCTGGGTTTATTCGATCGCCCCGTTCGCGACCTACCGCTGCTTGGAGCAGATCCGGAACGACGTCTGTTTGCACCAATTGCCGGTGCGCATCGTGGGCAACGGCGGCGGCTACACCTACGGCATCATGGGCTCCACCCACCACGCGCTGGAGGATCTGGCCGTATTGAAGGTGCTGCCCAACATGCAGCTGTTCTTCCCCTGCGCCAACGATCAGGTGGCCGCCGCCGTGGCGCTGATCGCCGAGCTCGATGGCCCGTCGTATCTGCGCTTGTCCGTGTCCGCATACAACACGGACCGTGCGCCACTCAGCGAGCACCCAGTCACGCTCACGCGTTCGTACGCCACGCGCGCGGACCGAAGCAAGCCGGGCGTGACCGTGATCGGCGCGGGCCATGGCGTTCAGGTGGCCTTGCGGGCACTCACCGCTCACGGTCTGGATCGCGAGAACGCGGACGTCTTCGGCGTTGCGCGTTTCCCCTTCCGTTTGGCAGAAGACTCGGCGCTGCTCGCCAGCGTGCTGGAAACCAAGAATGTCGTCTTCGTCGAAGAGCACTACGCGGCAGGCGGCATGGGTGAATCGATGAAGCTCGCGCTCCCGCAGTTCACGGCATTTTCGTTGATGAGCGCCAGCTATCGGCCCGACCAACGTTACGGCAGCGCTGCGTTCCACATGCAGCAAACGGAGCTCACTCCGGAGGCGCTGATGACGCTCGTTCAAGCGCAGCTTCGGTCGACATGAGCGGAGCCGCACTCTCGAGCCGCAAGCTGACCGCGATCGCCGCTTGTTACAAGGACGAGCAGGCCATCCCGTTCATGGCCGAACGGCTGCAAAAGACGTTCGAGAAGATCGGCATCGATTACGAAATCATCTTCGTCAACGATGGTAGCCCGGACGACACGCAAACGGTGATCGAGCGGCTTGCCGCCCAGAATCCCAAGATCAAGGGCATCACGCACAGCCGCAACTTCGGTTCACAGAATGCGTTCACCAGCGGCATGAAGCTCGCCACGGGCGACGCATGCATCTTGCTCGACGGCGATCTGCAGGATCCTCCGGAGTTGATCGAGGGCTTCCACGCAAAGTGGCTCGAGGGCTACGACGTCGTGTACGGCGTGCGCACGCGGCGCGAAATGCCTTGGGCGCTCGAGCTCGGTTACAAGGGCTTCTACCGGCTCTTTCAGACCATGGCCTACATCCGCGTGCCGGTGGACGCGGGGGATTTCTCGCTCATCGACCGCAAGGTGATGACGGTTCTCAATGGCTTACCGGAGCGAGATCGCTTCGTGCGCGGGCTGCGCGCGTGGTCCGGCTTCAAGCAGACGGGCGTACCCTACGTGCGTCCCGAGCGCATGTTCGGTCGTTCGACGAACAACATGCTGGCCAACTTTCGTTGGGCCAAAAAGGGCATCTTCTCGTTCTCCTACATCCCGCTCGAGATGATCGCCCTGGGCGCGCTAGTGGTGTCGCTGATCGCCGTGCTAGCCGCGTTCGCCCAGATCGTCGGTCGCATTTTGCATCCGGAGATCCCGCAAGGCATCTCGCTGATCATCGTCATCAGCCTATTCTTGGGCGCGATCAACCTGATGAGTCTGGCGTTCATCGCCGAGTACATCGCCAAAATCTTCGAAGAAGTGAAGCAGCGCCCGCAGTTCGTGGTCACCAAATTGGTGAATTTCCAAGACACGACCGAAGCCACTACCCACGTCGCTTCGCTCGAGCATCGCTGATCGACTCAGGGCCTGGCCGTCTGCGGCCTCGGCGATGGGACGGGCCAGCGTGCTCTTTTCGGCACCCGGATTTTAACCGCCGAGCCGCAGAGATCGCAGAGAGGGAGGGATGGAGAGAGTTTGGGTTTTGCTGTGCGCGGCGTTTCACGCCGTTGAAGTGAGTTGCCGCGGCGGGCATCGCTAACCAACAAGACCCAGAGTGCGTCGGGAATTCTCAGTGCCGCGCTCTGCCGCCGAGCGCGAACCCCCAATCTCCCTCCTTTCGGTCTCTGCGATCTCTGCGGCTTGGCGGTCAAAATTCAGGGAGCACACCGAGTCGAGAACAGTGCGCTTTCCGAGGTGCGCGGCTGGACTGCGAGCGCCCGCTCTCGCCCGCACGCCCTTCTCTCCGTTGAAAACACAGTTTGAATTCGAACCAATGCCGTTCACTTAAGAGCTTTCGCGCCGAATTTCGCCCGAAGTGCGCGTTCACGACTAGAAATGGAGTTCGAACTCGAACTCGATTTTTCGCGCGTCAACCCCCTCCGAGCGAATGTGAGCGTGACTGATTCTCAGCTCCGACAAAAAGGTGCGGGTGCGGG
>Ga0247774_1001421_pt1 | contig 12105 bp, 7 predicted proteins | sample UWRJL001104B6_FD_179933 | JGI IMG/M metagenome (GOLD analysis project Ga0247774, IMG submission 179933) | Plant litter microbial communities from Arlington Agricultural Research Station in Wisconsin, United States - UWRJ-L001-104B-6 | ecosystem: Environmental > Terrestrial > Plant litter >... | reverse complement strand
TCCAGCAGCCAAGCAGCCTCCAATACTCGCACCAAGTTTACCCTCTACAATTTTGCCGGAAACGCAAAGGCATTCTATCTAGTCGATCGCATTAATTTAGAAAGAAAGCCCGGTGACATCCCTGAAAAATCCGTCGCTCACAGCATCATCATCATCGACCGTTCCGGCTCAATGTATTATGACTTAGAACCGCTGAAAGAAACCCTAATCAAGCTTTTGACCTTAGACGAATACAACAATTACCAGCTAATTATCAGCCTGATTTCCTATGCTGACAAGGGGGACGTAATTTGTCACTTCCAGCGAATTCCCATTCAAGAAGTGCTGAAGTTTGACTCTCAATACATCAAAGAAATTCAAAAAATTCACACGGCTGGCTGTACCTGCATATCGCAGTCGATGCAACTCGCTAAATCTCTGGTTAAAGCGGGAGAAATGACAGCGATTAATTTGCACACAGACGGCTATGCAAATGACCCCAGTCCCAATTCCGAAGCTGCAAAACTCGGGGAAATTTGCGAAGAACTCAAAGACATGGATGTGTTTGCCAACACGATATCCTACGCCTCTGCTGACTTCAAACTTCTCTCCAAAATCGCCAACACGTTATCGGGGAATTGCATCCGCGCTGGTGAAGTCAAAATGGTTTATGATGCTCTTTACGACAGCACAAAACTGTTAGGCAGTTCGGTTGCACCTGCGCTGGAAGAACCGTTAATTAAGGAATACGATCATCAAGTTTTTGTTTCCAAAAGCGGCAAGAAAATCAACGGTTCATCGAGCACGCTGAAAATCTGCGGGCTGAAAGCAGAGGATCGGGGACTTTTTTACAAGTATCAGAAAGTCGCCAAAGATGAGTATGACAAATTAGATGTTCCCGTTGCTCAAACTGATGAGTCGGTGTTCGCTTTTGCGAAAGCTAACCTCGCTGACGGCAATTTAAATACGGCTAAGTATGCGCTGGCGAGTACCTTCGACGCTACTTTGACGGAAAAACACGCGAAAGCTTTGACAAATGCCCAAATAGCTGAGTTTACGGAAGATTTGGAACAGGCTGTTTTTGCGCCTGATGTGTTGAAAAATCATGAAATTGGCGATCGGGTAAAAGTCAGCGATAAAATTTCCCTGCTGGAGTTAATCAAGATTTTGGAGGAAAACAGCAACAGCATCATCATCAACTTGAAACACTTGCAAGAAAATTATCAGCGAAAAGGTTTGAAGCGAATTGAGGGAAAGCGAGACGAAAACGGCCACCTTGTCAAGCCTTGGCTGAAAACTGAATTCTTGGATGGTGGCGAATACGTGCAAATGGGTTCATTTGCCATCAATCAAAATACCGCTACCATCAATATGCTGATTACCAGAAAAGCTAAGCTGGTAAAAGTTGAGGATGGAACTTTAATCGCAGAAGTGGCTGGAATTCTAGTTACAGACCTCAATACTTTCAACAATTATACCATTGTCAGCGACGGCGAAGTTAATATTAAGTCGCTGCGAACCAAAATCAGCAGCAAACCAGTGTTTGATTTGCTCAAAAAATGCGGTGTCCTTGAAAAAGACGGTTTGCCTGTGCAAGAATTTGACTTCCGTTCCGAGTACGATATTAAGTTAGAGAATTTGCCGCTAGTGCCTTTTGACGGGCGTTACGGCAGCCTTGACGGAGTGTTTGAGGAACTCGCAGAAATCAAAATTCTCTCTAGCATTCTCTCGGCTCATTTGAAGGAAGAATCTGAGGCTTACACTGCGGAACAATTGGAAGAATTGAAACAGCATTATCTGTCAAAAAGCCTTTACATCAACTTTCCGACGACGACGGAATACACAGATTTAAAAAGTGCGATCGCCAACGGTTCAGTAGATTCGCGAGTCAGCTACAAAATCGACATCGGCAGCAAAAACATCCTCAACTTCGGCAAATTGCACTCGGCCAACAAATTTCTCGATCGCCTTTATGAAGTTTACCACAAAAACACGGGCGAAAAGCTAGCAAAACCGACATTTGACATCACATTAGATGAGCCTGTTGTCTTCGCACACAAAACGCTGTCATCCCGAACAAAAATCACCAAAGTTGACGACTTGATGAAACTGATTTTCGATGAGTTTCTCGGGTTGGAGGATAACGGAATTGTTAGCGCTACTTTAGCCAAAGTGGGTGCAGATAGTTTGCTGCGGCTTTTGCAAGCGAAATGGCAGGGAGAAGATGTCAAGCGAGAGGAGTTTGTAGCCGCTTTAGCTAATGCGAATGAGCGGCTGGAAGCTTATGCCGAAAAAGTGTACAGGGAAAAAGTTTCACCGCTGGTTTTCTATATCGGTTCTACGGGACTTATCCCGGATGAAATGGAGGCAAAAGCGGCGACGGCTGAGGAAATTAATTCTAAATACGGCAACTTGCAATTTTCTAAAGATGAGCAAGAGGGGATGTTTTTTGAAGTGGGAGACTGCATTATTAGCGTGTATGCTAAGAATGAGTATTTCACGGTAGGAAAGTAGGAATTAGGGTGGGCAAAATGCCCACCTTGGTTAAATCCTTATAGAACCTATTTTTAAGCTCTATTTTGTTTAAGTCCCACTATAATGGGTTCTAAATAAATTTGGTTAGCCTGGTTTAATAAATAACCCATTAACTTGCCTTGTCTTTGATCGACTTCTTGTAATAATATTTTTTGAACTTCTATCAAAAAATTTATTTCTTGATTCAAGTCATGATTCTGAATAGCATATCGTTGTTGAAGTGAGTAAAAGACATAATCTCTTTCAGTGTTTTCTAACTTCAAGATTGTTTCAACAAATTCATTCGGTGACATATAATGAAAAATAGGAAAATCAAAGTAATTCTCCTTAAATAACATATTTTTTATATAGTTTAACTTATTACCTATCATTGAACAAAATTTATCAGTATCAGTTTGCATAATCCTAAGCAACTCTCTAGCAGCATCGGGTGCCTTTTTAATCTTTGCTTCATTTTTTGACTGCTTGATATATTCACAAAATGCTTCAAACTCTAAAGAGTTGGATTGAAAAGCAAAACCATAAGCTTGTCGTAAATCTTCAGGAAAGTGAAAATCTAGCTTATTATTATTTCTCAAGTCATCAATATAAAGTTTGGCATCGTCCCGAATATTCTCCTTATTTTTGGGGTATAAGCCCACCTCGGAAAAATTTAAAAATAAACCTGTAATATGCTTAATTATGTTAATATCATCATAATCTCTTTCCTGATACTCTAAATCAACAAGATCAATTAATTTTTTAAATTCATCATCACTAAGTTGTTGATAGTGCAAAAGTTTAATCCAATTGGGTAAATTTTCATCTTTAAAATATTTGCTAGTTAGCATTGATTTTTCTAAAGCCTCTTTATCGATAATGCCTTTGTCAAAAAAAAGCCCCCACACTGATAAGTTAGGAAACGCTGTGAAAAAAGGCGAAAATATACTCAAATAATTTATATTATAAATATTTTCATACTTTTTAAATATCCCCATCAAAGATTTTTTATCTTCAGTATTAGCCTTATTTTCTTTTGAATCAGTATCTTTGGCATCTATTCTTGCCCGCGCTAATTCTTTAGCTAATTTTTGGTCGATTTGGCTAATATCTTTCGGGTCGAGCCTTCCACAAGAAATTTCAATGGAAAAAATTATTAATAGTTTTAATAGGTCTTTTATTAATTCCGCTTTATTCCGAGCCTTTTCTGGTAATTTTTCAAAAAATCTCTCAAAATCCAAACTTATTTGGTTCAATATTCTTAAATTCATACACTCTGCTTGTCTGTACAAGTCTTGAATAAAGTCAAGATTTTTTGATAAAAAATCTTTGGCTTGTGGATTATGTACTTGATTAAGAACTTCATTTAATGCTCCTGAGAAATCTGGTAAAATTTCAAAAGTCTTCCCAATTAATTTTTCCTTGATTTTCTTGTATTTGTCTGGTTCAGTGCTTATTTCCTCTTCATTTGCAATTATGACTACCTTTAAGTATTGCGACTCTACAAAACTATTAATATATCCTAATATATTTTCAATTTTTATACTACAACGTTCCAAATCATCGAATATTAAGAGGCTGAAATTAGAATCATCAAAGTTTTGAGGGAGGTTTATATCGGGTAGAGAAATATTCCAGAACCCATCATCTTTACCATCATTATTTAAATCTATTTTTAATGAAACTTTCAGTAAACCTGTCAAGACTTTTCCTGCTAGTACCATCCCTTTAGATGTACGAAAAGGGTACAGTTGTTGCAGGATTAAGTCTTCTATTTCTGAATAATTAGTGACTCCATATAGACTAACATATACACATTTTTTTTCTTTTTCTTTTAGCTTTTTTGCTTTTTCTTTTTCTTTTTCTTTTAGCTTTTCAATATACTGATTTATAAACCATGTCTTGCCCGATCCCCATTTTCCTTTAAGCAAAATAGCAAATTTAGGGGAGTGAGGTAACTCACAATAATAATTTAAGTATTCTTCAATATGCTTATTGGGTTCAGAAATATACTGATTGTTTGCGCTAGTTATTTGGTCTGCCATAGTTTTGTTACTTTAACTGTCATCAGTTTTGCTCAATTGACTTACTTTCAGCATATCCTAAGTTGTGCCAAAGTGCAGCACCAACTCACTGCCATCAGACCTTGTTGCAAAGCTTTACATCCTGTATTTTTTGCACATACAGCATATTCAATAATATCCGACTCACTTGTGAACCGCTTAACTTTATTCCTGTTTCAGCATACGGTGCGCTACACAGAGCTGTCTCCACAATGTTTTAGCGATTTCTGGCCTGATTAGGGCATCTTGAGTATATCAAGTTGAACTCGCAATCTGCCTAGCAGCTTCTCGCAGCCGCTCCATATCGCGCATCGGTGGTGTACCAAATAGCCGCTTGTACTCTCGGTTGAAGTGCGAGGAATCGTCATAACCCACACGGTAAGCAGCACTGGTAGCGTCAAGGTTTTGCCCCAGCATCAGACGGCGAGCCTCCTGGAGTCGCAGTTGCTTCTGAAACTGCAAAGGACTCATGGCAGTGACAGACTTGAAGTGATGGTGGAAGCTCGATACACTCATTCCCAGCTCTCGTGCGATGCTTTCAATCCGCAGCGGCTGGTTAAAGTCTTTACGAAGTCGATCGACTGCTCTAGCAATTTGGTGGGTACAGCCACCCAGAACTGCAATATGACGCAGCCGACTACCTTGCTCTCCCATCAGCAGTCGGTAAATAATTTCCCGCTTAATCAGTGGTGCCAGAACATTAGCTTCAGCAGGGCAATCTAGAAGCCTGACGAGCCGCACCACAGCGTCCAAAAGATTTGCATCCAACAAACTTACGTCGATCGCTTTGACATTGGCATCCCTTTGCGGTGAGGGATCGCCCGCCTCAACCATGACTGAACCAACAAGAGTGGGGTCGAGATCGAGGCGAAGGCTAAGGTACGGTAGCGCCTTAGACGCTTCCAGAATTTGGCTGGCGATCGGCAGTTCGACCGTAGCCAGCAAATAATGCATCGGGTCGTACTGATAGCGATCGCAGCCCAGAAGCACTTCTTTGCTTCCCTGGGCGATCGCACAAAAGGCAGGGATAGAGACACTATGAACGCATTCCGAAGGTGAGGAAGAGCGGTTGAAGTACAATCCTTTGAGCGGCTCAATCATCCCATCATGACGGATCGCCTGGGCAATCCGCTCAGTCAGTTCGTCTCTGTAGGCTTGCGCTCTATCTGCCTCACGCTTTGCCTGCGGGTTGTTCGTTAAATCCATATCGGACTTTTCACTCGGTTTGGCAGCGTTCATTTCTAAGTTTGTAGGATTGTACAACAATCTTAGACGATCGTTCTATTGCTTGGCCTTGAGGATTCTTAGAATGAAGCAAAAGCAATGAAAAACCATTTCGGCTTCTTGTAAGCATTCTGGATTTTTATACAAGAGTAAACTCAGTTTTGATTGGGCAAGAGATTCGTCTACTGATAACCAAAATCGAGACCATTACCCAATTGGCCTTTTACGCGGGCTGACTATCACGCAGTTACCGCGATTGCCGTGGCTAAGGAAGTCTTCGAGAACAAAGGAGGCCCGAGCGAAGGCACACAAGCGCCTGCGGTGGGTGCAGAGCGTTAGAATAGACCTCTTGCAAAAATAACTAGGACGGGCTCTTCGGCCCATCCCACAAGAGTTATTTTTTCTTGTGGGATGGGCCGAAGAGCCCGTCCAATAAATTTATGAAAAGGACTTTTGCAAGAGGTCTAATAGTCGGCGCGAAAAACAAACACTTGTCCAGGGATTGTTTGAGAATTTTGCAAGGAGAATAATGGACGATAATCAAGACCGTAAAGATTTCAGTTCAACCGAGAGCGATTCGCAGCTCAGCGCGGACGAAGAAACACTGCTCGACCAACTCGGTATTACCGGCGCTGCTCGCCGCAAATTCTTGGGGCAAAGCATGGCAGCCCTACTCGGCACCTTCGCCTTCCACCTGCTGGCTAAAGAGGAGGCCTTTGCCACCCTCGCCGCTGCCCCCGACGCGGTGTTCGCCCAGACCCCTGGGGTTGAAAACGCCGTTAAGGTTCTTTTGAAAATCAACGGCTCGGCCCAACGCCTGGAAGTGGATTCGCGCACCGCGCTGCTCGACGCCCTGCGCGAAACACTTGGATTGACCGGCACTAAAAAAGGATGCGATCAAGGACAGTGCGGCGCTTGTACCGTGATCGTTGACGGGCGCCGCGTGCTTTCTTGTCTGACACTTGCCGCTAGCTGCGAGGGGAAAGAGGTGACGACCATCGAAGGACTCGCTGACGGCGACAATCTTCATCCGATGCAGGCGGCGTTCATCAAACACGACGGCTTCCAGTGCGGCTACTGCACGCCGGGGCAGATATGTTCGGCGGTGGCGCTGCTGCAGGAAGCCAAAAACGGCGACGCGAGTCACGTCACTAACAATTTGCGGACGAGCACGCAGAATTTAAGTCTCTCTGATGAAGAAATCAGAGAACGCATGAGCGGCAACATTTGCCGCTGCGGCGCGTATCCGGGAATCGTGGCGGCAATCAGAGAAGTTCAGTCCGGGCGCGAAACAGCCCTGGCTTGGCATTTTGCGACCGATGAAGAAATTGCCGTTGCATTGTTAAACGAGGAGGGTAAAGCCGATGCAATCGTTTAAATATTCCAGTGCCACCGATGCGGCAAGCGCCGTTGGCACCGTTTCCGCTAATCAAACGGCAAAGTTTCTCGCAGGCGGGACAAATCTGATTGATTTGATGAAAGAATACGTCGAGCGTCCCAGCGAACTTGTTGACATCTCAGGTTTGAATCTGGCGGAAATTCGATCGACCTCGAACGGAATTTCGATCGGCGCCTTAGCCAAAAATACCGACACGGCCAACCATCCGCTCATCCGGCAAAATTACCCGCTGCTGTCAATGGCGATTTTAGCCGGCGCCTCCGCGCAGCTTCGGAATATGGCGACTAACGGGGGAAATTTAATGCAGCGCACCCGTTGCCAGTATTTTTACGACATCGCTATGCCCTGCAACAAACGCGAACCCGGCAGCGGATGCGGAGCGCTTCAGGGGCTCAATCGCATTCATGCCATTTTTGGCTACAGCGACAAATGCGTGGCGACTTACCCGGGCGATATGGCGAATGCGCTTTATGCGCTGGACGCGGTAGTGAGGATTCGCGGCACGAACGGGCAAGAACGCACAATCCCAGTTCAGGATTTTCATCGCTTGCCGGGAAACACGCCTGAAAAAGATAACAATCTTCAGCATGGGGAATTGATCGTCGCGATCGAAATGCCGAAGAATAATTTCGCCAATAAGTCTTATTACCTAAAAGTTCGCGATCGGGCTTCCTATGCTTTTGCACTGCTTGCGGTGGCTGCTGCTTTAGAAACAAGCGGCAACACCATCAAACAGGCACGTGTTGTTTTGGGCAGCGTCGCGCATAAACCTTGGCGTTCGCCCGAAGCGGAAAAGGTTCTGATTGGAAAACCTGCGACGGAAACAACTTTTCAGGCTGCTGCCGAAGCGGCTTTGAAAGATGCGAAACCGCTTGAACATAACGGTTATAAAGTCGAACTCGGAAAACGCGCTATTGTTCTGGCTTTGCAGCAAGCGTTGACGAGCGGTGCGGCCTAATATCAATTCCGGTTGCACCGGAATTATTGTTGACTGTTGACTGTTGACTGTTGACTGTTGACTGTTGACTGTTGACTGTTGACTGTTGACTGTTGACTGTTGAAGGAGGGGTCGAAAAACTGAATGATACTTGAGTATTGACTGTTGATTCGATTTGATGCCGGGCGATGCTAGCGGAGTTGATATAAGTAGGGAGGATAAAGAAATGGCAAGATACATCGGAAAAGAAATGAGCCGCGTGGACGGCGCAGCCAAAGTTACGGGCAAGGCTAAATACGCGGCGGAATTCCAGGTTCCCAATCTCGCTTACGGTTTTATCGTGCTGGGAACTGTAGCAAAGGGCACGATTAAATCGATCGACACGCGCGAGGCTGAAGGCGCCGCAGGCGTAATTCGCGTCTTCACGCACCTGAACGCACCCAAGCTTGGTCCGAAGTCTTCCACGGAGCAGTCCCCGCCCCGCGCCACCGAGGAGGAAGACAAGTCGTTTCGGGCGCTCCAGTCCGACAAAATCTTCTTCAACATGCAGCCCGTGGCACTCGTCGTCGCCGAGACATACGAGCAGGCACGTTATGCGGCACGTCTCGTTAAAGTCTCCTACAACTCACAGCAGCACATGACCGACACTGAGGCGGTGCGCTCGATCGCGCGCGTCCCCACTAAAGAGTCGCCTCGGAAGCTGCGCGGTAATCCCGAAGAGGCGATGCGCGCAGCGGCCGTGAAGGTAGAGGCCGAGTACCGCATCCCGATCGAGCACCACAACCCCATGGAGCCGCACGCGGCGATCGCGGTCTGGCAAGGCGACAAGCTAACGGTCTTCGACAAGACGCAGGAGGTCTATAGCGTCCGCACACATTTGGCTTCGAGCTTCGGCCTGCCCGAGGAAAACGTGAGTGTGGTCTCGCCCTTCGTCGGCGGGGCGTTTGGAGCGTCGCTGCGCCCGAACTATTATCCGGCGCTGACAGCGATGGCAGCCCGCGAACTCAGGCGCCCAGTCAAGGTTGTCTATACGCGCACGCAAATGTTTACTGGCCACGGTTATCGTCCGCACACGATTCAGAAGATTGCGCTCGGCGCGGAGCGATCGGGAAAGCTCTCGGCGATGATTCATGAAGCCGTGCACAACACCTCCACCATCGAGGAGTTCTCAGACGACACCACGGGTTTCACGCGCCAAGTCTATGCGTGCCCGAATCTCTACGCGCCGCTGAAGATTACCGACACGGACCTCTCCACCCCGACCTGGATGCGCGCACCGGGGGCCGTTAGCGGTATGTTCGCGCTCGAATGTGCGATGGACGAGCTGGCCTACGCGCTGGCGATCGACCCGCTGGAACTTCGGCTGATCAACTATGCCGAAGTAGACCCCGAGAGCGGCAAGCCATTTTCGAGCAAGGCGTTGCGGGAGTGCTACCGGCTGGGCGCGGAAAAATTCGGTTGGAAGAATCGCAAGTCCGAGCCCCGATCGATGCGTGACGGACGGCTACTCGTGGGTTGGGGAATGGCGACCGCCATCTGGGGCGCTTTCCAGATGCCTGCTGCCGCCCTCGTCACGCTGCGGGCGGACGGCACGGCGCAAGTCGCAAGTGCCACCAGCGACATCGGACCTGGCACCTACACCGTGATCACCATGATCGCTGCCGAGTATCTGGGGCTGAAGTTGGACCAGGTGAAATTTGAACTCGGCGACACGAAGTTCCCTCGGGCACCGTCGCAGGGGGGCTCTTGGACGACGGCGAGCGTCGGCTCGGCGGTGCGCGGGGCGGCTCTGGCGATCGGCACGAAGTTGCTCGCCCTCGCGAACCAGGAACCGAATTCTCCGCTCAAGGGGGCAGCCTCTTCCGATGTCGAGATGCTCGACGGGCAACTGCGACTAATCAGCGACCCGGAGCGTTCCGTCAACATCTCCGCAGTGATGAAGCGTAATAATCTCACCGCGATCGCGGAAACATTCGAGTCGCGTCCCTCAGAGGATCGCCAGAAGTATGCGACGTTGACGCACGGCGCGCAGTTCATTGAAGTGAAGGTCGATCCGGATGTGGGGACTGTCCGCGTTACGCGCGCCATTGAAGTGACTGCCTGCGGCAAGATCATCAATCCGAAGGCCTCGCACAGTCAGGAAATCGGGGGCGTTGTCTGGGGCATTGGTATGGCACTGCAAGAGGCGACTGAAATCGACCACCGTTACGGGCGGATTATGAATCCGAATTTGCAGCACTATCACGTGCCGGTTAATGCCGATGTCTTGGAGATCGAAACGATATTCGTTGAGGAGGAGGATAATGTCGTCAATCCGCTCGGTGTCAAAGGCATGGGCGAAGTCGGCCTGGTGGGCATCCCGGCGGCGATCGCCAACGCTGTTTTTCATGCCACGGGCAAACGCATCAGGGACCTGCCGATTACGCCGGACAAGCTGCTTTGAGTCAGGCCATTTGTTGATTGAAGTGCCAGCGCTAGTCGCAGCGATCGCCTCCGCGAACCTCAAGGGGAACGGTGCGCGCTGGCAACGGTGGGCAGTGTGGAAGAATCTTCGTACCGTCGCCTTGGTGCAACGCATGGGAATGGGTGCAAGACTGGTCCAGAAAAAAGTGAATTATAGGTATTGAACTATTCTGTAGTGCGCTATATAATAGTGATTGACTGGATTTTTAAATGGATAACAACTCGAACATCAACCAACGGCGACAGGTGGGGAGGCAGCTTTCGTTTGCCCTCTATAGTGCGTCGAACCGGGTCATTCGGCTTCATCGGCCCTTTCTTGAGCCTTTGGGCCTGACCTATCCTCAGTTTCTGGTCATGCTCGCTCTCTACGAGGGCACCCCGCGCACTGTTGGGGAAGTAGGGCAAGAACTCGGTATGGATAACGGAACCTTGACGCCCCTCTTAAAGCGCCTTGAGAGCGCGGGGTTGGTGACGCGCAACCGTGACCTGCAGGACGAACGTCGCGTTCTTATCGATCTGACAGAAGCGGGCGAGGCACTCCGCGAGGCAGCGTGCTCGATCCCTGAAAAGATTGAGACGGCCTGCCGTCTCTCCGATGAAGACCTTGCCGAGCTTCGCGACACCTTGAACGGGCTAGGTCATCCCCGTTCGGCCAACGCCCCCGACTCGATTACCGAATGACCACCTTTTTCGGATTCACCATGTCAAATACAACACCTGTACCAAGCAGCCCGATCGAATTAGCAAACAGGCCGTCGCAAACCTTGTCTTTTAAAGAGACTGTGCGCGAGCGCCATTCTGTCCGGAGTTTCCTGCCAACCCCTGTCCCCGACGCTGTGCTCCGCTCGGTTCTGGAAGATGCACAACGCACACCCTCGAACTGCAACACCCAGCCCTGGCAGGTTCACATCGTCTCCGGCGCGACACGCGACGCGCTCAGCAAGGCTCTCCTTGCGGACGACGAGGCTGGTCGGATGACACCCGATTTCAGCTTCTCCACCGCCGATTTTTGCGGCGTATACAGCGAGCGCTCAAAGGCGCAAGGGGCGGCCTACTATCAAGCGATTGGCGTTTCGCGCGAAGCGACCGAAGATCGCCGCACCGCAGCACGATACAACCTGGAATTTTTTGGTGCGCCGCACGCCGCGCTGCTCTTCATGCCTTCCTTTGGCGACGATGTGCGAGTGGCTGGCGACATCGGAATGTACGGCCAGACGTTCTTGCTGTCGCTGACGGCGCACGGGCTTGGCGGCATACCGCAGACGATGCTCGGCTTTTACGCCGACACGATCCGCGAGCTGTTGGGCATCGATCCGTCCCTGAAGATGCTGTTCGGCATCTCGTTCGGCTATCCCGACAAGACGGCCACCGCCAATCGCTACCGGATCGACAAGGCCCCTATCGAAGAAAGCGTGACTTTCCACAATTAACAGACATTCACATTCAAAACGGAAGATTTACACGGAGGATTTACCGTGAATAACACAAAGAATTTGAAGATCGGCATTTTGGGCGCCGGTAACATT
>Ga0247774_1001420_pt1 | contig 12106 bp, 13 predicted proteins | sample UWRJL001104B6_FD_179933 | JGI IMG/M metagenome (GOLD analysis project Ga0247774, IMG submission 179933) | Plant litter microbial communities from Arlington Agricultural Research Station in Wisconsin, United States - UWRJ-L001-104B-6 | ecosystem: Environmental > Terrestrial > Plant litter >... | reverse complement strand
CATTTCTCATGCTAAAACATCAAGATCTGACCGAAGGGAGCGCTTTTTGGACCTGTGCAATATGTCACGGAACCAAATTTTACCGGACGACAAAACTCCACAATACTAAGGATCGGCCAGAATCACGCTAAATATCAGAGCACAACATTCCATTTACATCATGGCAAGGGTAACGCGTTCAATTTCTGCCCGAGCTACTGCATCCGTATCCGATTCGGGGCTTAACGGTCAATCAATGCACCCGCTTTCCCGAGAGGGTCCCAAACCTATCCAGGCGAATGGGAAGCGGAAGGCGAAGGCTGAGGCAGCAACCGGTCTGAAGCGGGTAAAGAAGGAGCCAGATGACGAACCCTTCCGGTCGACGCCGAAATTCGAAGATAAACAATCATCCGTTGAAGACATCAAACCCTTGAACTCGGCAACGGCGTTGTCCCCGTCTAAAGTGGTGGCATTGCAGGCGAAAAAGCTGCAAGCGCTCACCCGGAACGCGAACACATCTCCGTTTCCAGACTTTCCGCGCCCCACCCCGGAAGAATGCCGTCTTGCTCACAAGATCCTCTCTGATCTGCACGGCGAGAGGATCCGACCCACACAGGTCAAGGCGTCGACCACACGGGCTGGATGCGGCGACTCGCCGTCCGTCCTGGACGCTCTCGTCCGCACGGTTCTAAGCCAGAACACCAGCAACGCCAACTCGACGCGTGCAAAGCTGAGCATGGATGCCGCATACGGCGGCAGCGACGAGTGGGAAAAGATTGTCGAAGGCGGCCAGGCAAAGCTACAGGAAGCCATCAAGTGCGGCGGGCTAAGCGCCGTGAAGAGCAAGGTCATAATCAACATCCTGCAGCAGGCAAGGGAAAAATACGGCGAGTACTCGCTTGACCACCTGTTTGAATCTAGCAACGACGACGCCATGAAGGAGCTGGTCAGCTTCCAGGGCGTGGGCCCGAAGACGGCCAGCTGCGTCCTTCTTTTCTGCCTGCAGCGGGACTCGTTTGCGGTTGATACCCACGTCTGGCGCATCACCGGATTGCTGGGCTGGAGGCCACAGAGCGCGACGCGGGACGAAACGTACGCTCACCTCGATGCTCGCATCCCTGCCTCGGAGAAGTATGGGTTGCATGTCTTGCTCGTCACGCATGGCAGAGTTTGCGACGAGTGCAAAGCTGGAGGGAAGCGCTCCGGGAAGTGTGAGCTGAGGAAAGCATTCAAGTAAGATTTGATACAGATGTTGCTCTTATGTACTATTATCTATCTCATTTTGACATTGGTAGCTGGGTTGGGCAAGACCGCTGGCCCGAGCAAAATGTAGTGTTAAAACGTGCTTCACCCCACTGGAGAGAGCCGATTCGTGCCGTTGGCGTTCGCTAACATCTGATTGCTCCATGACGTCACACAACGTGTCTCAATACCCCGCCTCTAATCCTGCAATCCGTTTCTCAGGAGCTGCAATCGTTGCAAAATCCATCAGCACTTACGGTCTACGCAGACGATCAAAATAACCAGCAATCATGGCCACACCTTCGCCCATTCCGACTTCGACCTCCGTGCTCGAGACGGCGGTCATCCGGGCCCCCCTCTCCCATGTTTGGCACCTCATCAAGCTCGCTGATTTTGACAAATTTTGGTCCGCCCTGCGCAAGTCCGAGACCGTCAAAGGAGCCAGCGACGATACGGATGTCGTGAAGTGGACGTTCACGGATGGAACTGTGATGGACGTGAAGCAGGAGGAACACAGCGTATGCAAATCTCCAATTACCACATCACAATCGACGAACCCCAACTTCGCACCCCAACCTGCGCGCTGGCCGAGGAGCTAATGTTTAGCAGACTATCAATCACTACATTACGTACAGCGTCATCACGTCGCAACCTGAGCTACCTTATAGCAGCGTCTTGAGCACGATCCGTTGCTACGCCGTCACGTCAGGTGAATTGGAGGGCAGCACTTTCGTGGAGTGGAGCGCGAACTTTTCAGGCGATGCGAATGCAGGTACGAAGAACAAGATTCACCTGCACATCTGTTTAGCAGATGCTAACTTGTAATCCAGCGGTCGTACAGGACGCCAAGTTCAAGCGCGTTGAGGCCCTTGCCGACCTTGCTCGGGCTTCAACGAAGTAAGGACTCATCGGTTCATTGTAGTCGGTGGCACGACCATTCACGGGATTGTTGGGTGTTGGTACGGGCTAAGGCGGGAAAAAGGGGTTCACGAGTTCGGGGGTTGGATATTTTCCTAATTCAAAAAAAAGAATTTTTTTTCGCGTCCCCATAGCGTAGCACAGAGCGAGACATGGTTAAAAGAAAACTACTCTGTCGTTTCAACAAGTTCAAAAGCCCCCCTTCCCTTGGACCCTCTGCAACGCGGCGGCTAACCCCTTCGCCCGACTAAACCGACCAGGATTGATGCCAATCACACCGTCCGCCTCCTTCCCGTCCTTGTCTCTCCAGACGCCCTCTTCCCTGTTGAGCATTCCGTACTCGTGTGTGTTCTGGTTCCTCCGTATGGCTTCCAGCCACGCGCGACAGGTTTCTTCGCTGTCCAACATGACGTTGACCTCCTGGCTGTGGAACCAGCTTTGCGTGTCCTGGTTGCCGCTGCCCATGATGCCGATGTGCTCGTCCACAATCATCAACTTGATATGGCAGCTGCGCCTGCGTTCCTTCTGGATGATGGGGCGCGTCTGGTCCTTGGCTACGTACCAGTAGTAGTGAAGATGCTCCCGAGCGGCCGGGGACAGTACCTTGTACAGCCCGTGAGCTACCATTTCATTGTGACCGCCTTGCATGGGAAGTAGTTCACCCTATGTAAAGAGTTTAGTGCTGATACCAGGCAAAGGGTGCAGGTGCCTGTGCATGAAAGAGGTGGGCAGGGTAGGCACAAAGATGTTAGAATGCACTTACCAGATCATTGTATCCTAGGCAGATGTAGCAGGACACGTCAATGCCCCGCTCGCACGCTTCAACAATGGCCGGCCGAAGCGGTTCGGCATTAAGAGTTGGCGACTGGATGAAGACACTGCGGGTCGCATTGCGAAGTGCCGAGAGCCATGCCTCATTTTGGGGAACCGAGAGTGATTTTTGAGTTGGAGGAGCGTAGGGGGGCCGGTTAACGAGAGCCATGGGATACGGCTCCTGGGCAGCATGTATAACGTATGGGGCCATTTCGGATCCTGGGGTGCATTCGGGGGCATCACCTTGAAAGCCAACGTTGGTGGTGTGGTTGAGACGGTTTGACACTCCTTGCATTCGGCTCTGGTCGAGGCTCGGACTCGCCGACTCCTGGACTCGGGCAACTTCTGCAGGTTGACTTTCATCGGATGTGCACCCGGCGAGCGGGCCATGTGACTCCAGGGGTGTCTGGACCGATAGTTGTGTGACTGGCACGTCCTCATCCTTAATCGGCATGTTCTCGTTACTACTCACCCCCGTTGCCTCTTCATTGGCCTTGTACCCGACGAAATGTGTTTGTTGTGGTTGAATTGGGTCGCCGTTATCCTTCCTAGACACCCCGCCGCCGGGACGTGAATTCAAGCAAGGCAGCGGTGGCTCAAGTTTCCGGTGCCAAGATATGACCGCCATGTCATACAGAGAGTCAACAACAGGTCCTTCGAGGTGTATCATCATCTCCATGTTATCGTTGTCCTGGATGTTGTTGCTCTGCAACAGGGCTAGTTTTCGATCTACAATCATGAACTTGGCGTGGAATGTGCCGAGCGCCGGACGGTGATAGTTCATGACGTCGAGATCGATGTTTGGTATCTCATGCCGGGCCGGCAGGCCGATACCTGTCCCCGTGTATACCTTCTCGGTCACAATTTGGTGCGGTTCGAGTATCTGCGCGATACTGCCCCTGTCGTAGATGAGCTTCATGACGACCCTGGTCCCTCGTTCTCCAGCTCTGCGAGACAGTTCTTTCATGGCGTTGGTGAGGATTTTGGTTGCTTCTCCATCTTTCCAGTAATTGGTGGCAAGAAGGATTTCCTTTTCGGCTTGTGTAATGATCTTGGCCATATGCTTCACAATATCTGGTATCCTGCTCTATATTAGCGCTATCTGTAACTAGTATTCGACGTTTAATATCGAGAAACTTACACTGAAATAATTGTAAATCGCACCAGGCCCGAGGTTCCCATTAGTGACGGGCTAACCATAGCACGCGCCGGATCGTCGCCGAGTGAGCGCAGCGCGTCGTCGTAAATCTGACTTTGTTAGCCTACGCCCATTCATGCTAGGTGTGGTGTCCGTGCAGTTAGGAAGAGCTCGCTCGGCCTCTTCGGTCCCCACTTTCCACACCCTTCTACTCTCCCAAGCTCACTGGATCCGTTTGTTTCCTCCCTGCCATGTTTGCCATGGTCCTCCTTGTCGCTACACAGATTTTTCCAAGCATCCCCTGGAGAGAGCGAAGGATCGTTCGCCAGAAGTGATATGACACTCTTGTCTGCAGTGCACAAACGATGAACCCTGTCAACGACCATGTCTGATATACTTCCTCTCACGTATGAATCTTGAAGTCGAGGTGGGTACCAACAATACAGGATTCTTCGAGAGCGTGTAAGGTATTAGTGCAGCGGTTACTGAAAAATCAATCCGACTGTGGCAAGCTGCGGATTGGTGACACGGTGGACATATGGAAAATCCTAGATAACAAAGATACAATGATATTAAAATTCTTTGAGCGATCCGGATATCATTTTTGAGAGTTGACTCAAATGGTCTCTGGGCCTTCATTTCGGGAAACCAAAAATCTTGATTTAAGTGGGACGTTAATACCGTGTGCCGCAGTGCAGGATGACACCACCCTGCAGATCCAGCGCCAAAATTGGTAATGCCCAATGACGGCGTCTCAAACCTTGTTTTCTCGGCGAAATGACGACTGCTCTGCCCCCGCCGCGCAATCAGTCGTTCCAGGTTTCTTAAAAAATTGGAGATCGTGCAAGTGTGCAGATAACCGGATACTAGCGTACTGTCCGGAAGAGAAGAAAATATGCCTGGCCTTCTATACCCGCATATGTTGTAGATAATCACGACTTAGGGAATTCAATCTTCCCACATTACAACCTATAGTAGTCTCTTTGACAAACCACGCTCATGCAAGGAAAGAAAAATTGGTTAGCATGGGCTAAAAGCTCCCAACTTACAAGTCTAACCAATCCACCCCGCCTATAGTTTCTACCAGAACCCCAAATCATCAAGTGAAACTTAGTTAAGCAAATCCAACATCCTACTCAAAAGGCTGCCTTCGGCACTGAAGACTGCTTTCCGAAGGTGTCGATATTTAGGAACCTCTGCTTGCAGCCTCGCCGTCCTCGTCCCTCGTTTAGGATAGCCAAGCCTAGTTCGGCGTCCAGTCGACCGCTACTGTACACAGCGGGATGCAAATGTTTTGGCCCCTCCCCAACTTAACCGATTTTCTACCGACATAGCTAAATTTCTAGCGCCGATCGCGTCAAAGTAAAATGTATCTAACACCATCAGCAAGATGGCTCGCGGCCCAGAACTCATCCTACGGATCGAGCTCATATTGTAGAGCTTAATTCGATAGGCTATGGCGCGAAACGCATACATACGAAGCATCCAGAATGGAAGCCTAGTACAATAAAATACATAATTCGAAAGGCACAACTACGCGGGCGACTTTGTGCTTCCTTGCCACGTAGAGGACGACCTCGAACTTTAATAGCGGAAGAAAGAGATAACATGTACGATATCGTTGCCCACCAAGATACCAATATCTCGATACCTAAACTCTTAGCTAAAGTCAACAACAAAGTCAAGAAACGTAGCCTCCAATACCTACTTCAAGAGCTTAGTAAAAGAAAGTGGATGAGGGTAAATCGGCCAGCTTTAACTAAAGCACAAGCGACAGCTCGTCTTGCTTAGGCAGGGAGGTATTAAAATTCTCGAGAACTTAAAAAATGGAGGCATATTAAGTGGACTGACGAGAGAACAATCGAGCGTGGCCGAGGCGCAGCACCTACCTGGACTTTCCAACGCCAAGCAGAACAGGTTCAAGCGAGGAATGTTACGCCTATACGGGCTTCAGGCAAGGGAGTTAAGCAGATGTTCTGGGCTGGTTTTGGGCACAATATTCGGACGGATCTTGTTACAATGATAGGCAATCCTGAATCAGCGCGAGGTAGAGTTCTAGCAAGACCAGTAGTAGAAACCTTCGATCGATATCATCGCGATTTTATCCGCCTTGGAGATATCTTCATGCTTGATAACGCTAGTGTATACACAGCACGTATTACACCGACATTTCTACGCAACCTTCAGCAAGAGATACCATTTACGGTTATGGATTGGCCGCCACACTTGCCCAATGTAAATCCTATCGAGAATATTTGGAAGCTTCTAAAGCAGGGGGTTTACGTAAAACACCCTGAGCTTCAGATTGCGCTAGATACGAAGGAAACCCGCTTGTTTATTATTAGAGTAGCAAGAGGGGTTTGGAATGATTTGCAAGTGGATATCCCGAATCATTTGTCAGATACTATGCCTCATAGAGTGGACGGTTTAATAGAGGCTGGGGCTGGTACGCCCTGGACTAAATTATTACTGTGCCCCTGTGAAATGATTTGTCGCACCGTGGCGCCAGCATCACCTTAGGTGCCCACAGCAGGCCAACGCCGCCCATCCGACACTTTCCAGCTGCCTCTGCCTGGCTCTGCTACCCCAGTCCTGCCACCTCATGTAGAATTATCAACTCATTTTTCCCTGGCTTGGGCTTCCCACGAGCCTAACGCTAGCGACAGATGCGCGGACATGCTAATTACCGCACCATCTGCCAAGTAATTACTGGATAATGAACCAGTCAAATTCAAAATCCGGCTGTAGGTGGCAGCCAATATGCTCCTCAGTTGTATATTTCATATCTGAGTTTCAAAAGTTTTGATATTAGTCTTTGAGTCACTTGTAGTTTGGGTATCATAAGCTTCAGTACAAGCTTCAAAGTTCAAGTTTTACGAATTTCTTCAATAATTATGGCACATCTAATAATACCCGGCCTCCGCCACATTTGTACCGTCGCATCCCAGCTCGGTAGACTGCGCATGAAATGCACTTACTGATTTTCGGATAAACGGTTCTCAGCCGCCTGCCAGTATTTGGTCGAGCGACATGAAGTCCATTGCTAGTGCTGGCTGCGCCGCCAGCTAAATATCATGCCGTCCGAGCGTTTTCGGGTCAGGATCCGTATATCTTCTTGCAGAATCCCAAATTTAATGTCAAATGCTTTCATCATCAATCTCCCTCGAAAAATTCCAATTACCGTTTCCCACATACCATGTTACTCTCCGCGATCTTCCTCGCAGGGCTGGCCGCCGCTGGCCCCAGAAGCCTTGCAGTGCGCCAAACCCCTACCGTCAAGATTGAGGTTATAACCGCGACCCTCACCGGTACTGGCTGCCCACCAGGATCCTATTCCGTCAGCTATATCCTTGACGACCCTGAATTCTCTCCCAATAAGTCTGGCTTCTCAGTTGGCTTCGACGAACCATTCTTCGTCCCGCTACGGTCAGACAAACCCCAGCTGGACAAGGAACTCAAGGCCGGACGGACTTGCAACGCCATCGTCAAGCTGAGATACCCCGTCGGATGCAGCTCCACGACTGTCGAGGTCACCCATCACGGCATGATGCAAATGGATCCCGATGCGCGTGCCTCCTTCGCGAGGTCGTACTCGCTGTCGAGGGGGACGACGTCTACGCCGCAGACACTGATGATTCCGGGGGGCACTGGAGAGCCGTTGGTGTTGTTGGAGCAGAATGACAGCTTCAGTGCGAAGGCAACGGTCGGTGACGGATCGCGGGATGTCACATTTACGATTGACCTGGCGACTGAGATTTCGTCGGCGAATAGAGCAACACTGGACTCGTCATATCTCAAGATGGAAGATTTTACCGCACATTTCACCGTTGATACATTTAGTAACTCTTGTTAAAATCAGAACGGATATACCCACTCCATGGTGTTAAAACTAGCGTATTACCTATGGATTTGCTGTGTATGAAAACTATGTACGAGAAAGAAACTGCTAGAAAGTAACTTTTGAAGACACAACATGTTAGTAAAACAGACAGATATCACCGACAGCCCAGATATTCATTAAAAAGTCCTCTCATATTAGGCACCGTCAACAAGCAAGCATAACAGCACGGGGAGTCAAGGTGACGCACCCAATTCAATCATTCTGTTCCTCCGTCCATTTCTAAAAGCGACCTTCAGGTGAGAGGCATGCAAATCTCGCTTACGCCAGCAAAACCCATTTACTAACGTGACACATTCACAAATTGATCCTCATATAACAAAACTAAACATTCGGCCACTCCCAGGTAGAGCGAACATCCCTACGGTATCTCACAATGAACTCACTCAGAGGCCTCGCACAGACCTCGCGCGAAAGCTAGCGTTTATATGACGCACGAGTTGAGGAATAAAGGCTTTACTCTAATTCAGGCTTGCCCCTGCCGGCGGTCTCATTACGTATTTCGGATGCAAGTCGCCGCCAGTATTTAAGAGGGAAACCCGGTCGACAATCGATTGGTCGATGCGAGGACACTACCCTCTCGGGGTTGAGCAACCGGATCTCTCAATTTACGTCTTTGGAAAGTGGAACGTTGAATTTCGGGAGACTACGGGCCGAGCCGCCGGAGGGATACTACGCATTAAAAAGTCGCTAATGAAAATTGGGCGGTCTTTTGACCGGAGCCCTTTTGTAGAAGTGTCGCACCAAGCTCGCACACACTGTTTGTTTTTGTTTTCGGGTATTTTGAAGTCCCGCCAAAGAAATTACGTCTCCGAGTTAATGCTGGACAAATTTATGAGGGCTATTGAAAGGAGTAGACGGCAAATAAGCTGCGCGTCTAACATAAAAACCAGGTTCCTTTATACCATCCATCGGTTTGGCATCTTTCAAGCATTTCTCACCCGTTACTCTGCTGAAAACCTCAATTCCTTCGTTTTATTATCAGAAATGGCTTTATCGAGGTCAGGGTTTGTCTTCGACTTACAGCTTAAATATAGTAGTAGTAAACTGAGCCCTTAACCCCGTTTGCTGTGGCTCTTGTCTCCCTGTGTCTCAGTTGGATCTTTAGGTGGGGGTTGGCCGTCCTTAGATCTCTGGGTATTAGTTGGATCTGGACCGGGCGGCTTGGGAACCAGAGGCCGTCGCCTAGAACCGTGATCGGGGTTAACCGGCTGTCTATCAACTGGGTCTGCCATGTTGAGAAAGGCGAAGCGATGCCGATTGGTACAGTTTCGGAATGGTTGTGTCTTCAGAGTGCAAATTTGCGTTGCCTTGGGTTGCTTTGTAATCGTGGAAAACATATCGAACAAAGAAGAGCTAGACACCCCGAGGAAGTTCATACTTTATATATACTCCTAGCTATTCCCACCCCAACACGGTCCTTTTTCTCCAGTCAGGTTGTTAAATCAAGCAGTAATGTTAGTTGGAAGCAAATCTTGCTTTGCAATTTCTTATTCGGCATGCTGCCGGTCGAATGTGGCCATGAGTCATTTCAACAGCGGCGAAACCTACAAACTTACCAGCTCATTGCTGTTCCTCACCCTTTAGCCGATGCGAGTCGTCCATTGTTCAATATTCTCAGGTTCCGCGTTTGTTTGTATACCTGTCCATATTGGCACTCGCGATTCATTGCCTGTTCGTGACTATGTTTTCATTGGTTCCTTTCATAATTCTGACCCCGAAGACACCACAGCCATCGGATTGGCTGGATTGGAGGCTGGCAACCTGGCCGGTTTTGATGTTAAGCGATGACGACGCCACACCTTTGCACTTTTTCGTACATTGGACAACTCACGGAAACTACAAAAATCAATCAAGAAAGTGCCCAGACAAGGCGAATCCCGTCGAGATAACGTTTCTCAACGTGGACACACCCCAGCTCGAACCATTTTCTTCGCCGGAAAAGTCGAAATATGCCATTCTCTCGCATACTTGGGTCAGAGAGCTTTTTCAAGGACCGAATGGAAACGCGGCCGCTCTCCAGTAGAAAGGGGGATATACGAAAGCGCATAGAAGAACAGCCCTGGCCTGCGCCGAGTCTGCCGTCGTCATCAGCTCGCATTGTGCTAATATGCATCCAACAAGACAATCCGAAGGCAGGAAAACCACCAATGACTTCACGAAACCAGTCACAATATTCTCGGACGACGGCTACACAATATTTTAGCATGGTCGACGTCATTGGCATGGCTCCGGCTTTCCGTTCAGGTATCTACTTCAGTCTGCAGTATCCTCCGCTTGACTAGGATGCCTGGAGGATGGATGGCTTTCGAGGCTGGACATAAATGACTGGCGGACTAAGACCGCGCTCAAGGTGGCAAAATTGCTTAATTATGATAAGGGGAGGATGCCGAGCTCCGAATACTTACGTACCTTGTCAAAGTTAAGAGTAACAGTCTGGGATCCTAGATGCTAACTTTTTTGTGAAGAGAACTAGACCACATGCGTTAATACACAGGAAATTGGACAATTTCAGAAAGATTAAATTGGCAATAATGGAGGCATCTAGGTGTTGGGCTTCCATTAATTGAGACCGCTTCCCAATACTGGCGGTAGCTGACGTCCCGACTCATCGACAAAGCTGGCCCCATAGTCACAAATTGTAATCGGAGAGATGTTGGGCGGAGCCAGTCTAGACCAGCTGAGGCTCCAGCAGAAAAATGCAGTTCGTGCGACCAACGACGCTCCCAGCTCACCTGACTGATCAAACATCCACGGAGGGCCTTAAAATACAATGCAAGCCACGTTAGTCATGAAAACTGCCATCAGTTCCTACCACCCGCCCGTTCGCCCGGATTAACAAGCGCGTAGAGAGTTAACCAGCAGAAAACTCCAAGGTCCACGCTCTCCCGCCCTCTATTTCCCCACTCCAAATATTATGTTTAACTTGTCAGCTGCGGTGTTCCTCCACGGCGAGCTTGGACATTAGCCTTCTAAATGAACTACCATTCAGCGCTACAGAGGAGGTAATGCTCAACAAATCAATTTGCCTCAATGCTGATCGACCTCGCTAGAATTGTCTTGTGATGGGGGGCCACTGTGAACCAGTTGTATTAGGTCTACACTGCCTATGTGTGCGTAGAGAGAAGAAAAGGAAGAAGAGGAATCCCTCGAGTTGCCTCTACACGCAGAGCAGCAAACAAAACCACCTCGAAGTCATGTGACAAGCCTTCGCTGGAGGGTGTGTCGCGTTCGCAGGCGTACGACCTTCTGCGCCGCAAACTTCGGTAAGCTCCTTCGCGGACATAGGCATGAGTAACCCTGTGGGACTCATCCCATTACGTATCTCGTACAACTTCTATGTGGTGAAGACATTAGTGGTGGTCGTGGTGGTGGTCATCATGGCTGTCTTGATCGTATATCCATCGTAGCTATAATCGTGGGTAAAGGCTTGAGACTCAGCTCTATAGGTTGTGTCTTTGGTCGGCCAATTTTCGAAAGCTCTTTCCAGTCAAATGAAAGTATAAGAGAAAGACGAAAAGCATAAGAGGGATCGATGTGATAAAGTATAGCCAAAACTGGCTATATCCTGGTCCATATGGAGAGGCCATGCTGAAGAGGGAAGCAGTATATGCAAGTGGTATGAAAAAGAGACCCAGTAGCGTCAATGCACCAGCGTTCTGGGCCTCCTTAAGTTGTCGTTGGCTGCCTGCCGTCTGTATGAGGACGCTAATTGCTGTATCGAGACCTTTTGTGCGGTCAAAAACTTCTTTAAACCTCTTATGCAGAAATTTGAAATCGACTGAAAACTCTGTCCAGGAATGGGTTTCTCTTATATCGAGATCTTCGAGTGGTACTCTGCATTGTAACATATTGGATTCGATGTCCTCGCACAACCAACTTAACCGTCTTGAGAGAACCTGGTTAAAAATCCACTTATTTGTTGTCCTGTAAATGGTATGGTCGTCGGTCTTATGGACATTTCGGATATCCGTAATTGATTTCATAATGTCGACCTCATAAGCTCGGATATATTGGTATACCTGGAGGTAATGACTGCAGATGATTTTGTTCACGAAGATCATCCCTGGGGAGATATTTTCGAAATCAACAAAGTTTGAGTGATTTGAGTGAGTGGT
>Ga0247774_1001419_pt1 | contig 12109 bp, 5 predicted proteins | sample UWRJL001104B6_FD_179933 | JGI IMG/M metagenome (GOLD analysis project Ga0247774, IMG submission 179933) | Plant litter microbial communities from Arlington Agricultural Research Station in Wisconsin, United States - UWRJ-L001-104B-6 | ecosystem: Environmental > Terrestrial > Plant litter >... | reverse complement strand
ATGGATTGGAAAGCAATTATATTCCTTGATAGTCGTATTAGATCCTTCGTCATATCTGCAAATTTCTGGTACAAGTCCCATTAGGCCGAACCACCTAGGACCTACGGGTATCGCAAACAACGAGCCATCTTTCATGCCTCAGACTGAATCTGCCCCTTAGCTAACTCAGATTGGTACTCCATGCTCGATAATTCACAACACGGGTGTGCCATTTCCGTTCGTTTCATTTACATGCCCGCTGTTGCCGTCTAGAAGATGGCAAAATAATCTCACCAGATCCGCAACCGCCCGCTCGTCAATCTGGTGATGGCAAACCACTCTCGGCCCGTCCAGCAAAACCCCAAACTTCCTCCCCAGCTCCCCCAACGTCCTCCTATCCACCACTATCCCCACCCTTTCCTTCAAGTCCTCAATATCCAACCAAACGATATTCGTCTCCACCTCCTTAGTAAGTCTTCCTCCCCTCTTCACCCATTCCTCCCCCAGCCTTTTTGCGACCGCGTGACAATTTTTCAGGACGGGACTCTCAATTTGATCCCCCCTGCCGAAATTTTCAAAGAGCGCCTCGCGCGCCGCCGCGGTAATGACGCCAGCCTGCCGCAGCCCTCCCCCGATGGCCTTTCTCGTCCGTCTCATCCGGCGTATGAGGATCGAATCCCCCAGAACCATGGCCCCCATCGGCGCGCCCAGGTTCTTGCTGAAGTCGACCGACACCAGGTCCACGAGCCCGCAGTACTCGCGCAGCGTGCCCGCCCCCGCCGCCACGGCCTCAAAGAGCCTCGCGCCGTCGAGATGCGTCTTGACGCCGTGCCTCGTCGCCCAGGCGCGGATGCGCTTCAGCTCGTGGAGGGGCACGACGATGCCCCCCGCCGTGTTCTCCATTGAGATGATGCCGGTCGGACACTTGTGCACGTCTACATGGAGCGGAACATCATGATTCTCGTCGTCGGGTTCGTCGAGAATAGCATTTCTCTCCAGATCCTCAACGGTGAGATATTTCCCGTTGCGAGGCTTGACGGGCTGCATCATGCCTCCGCTTAAAACCGAGGGGCCGCCCCCTTCGAAGTTGAGGCAGTGCGCGTCGGCGTCGACCAGGATGCCGCAGGGGCGGGAAGACACGAGCGCGTGCAGGCTGAGCTGGTTGGCCATTGTCCCCGTCACGACGAAGAGACCCGCCTCCCGCCCCGCGATGGAGGCGACGTGGGACTCGAAGGAGGTAGTTGTGGTGTCCTCGGCGAAGACATCGTCGCCGAGAGTCGTCTCGAGGATGGCGGCAAGCATGTGGAGGGTGGGGCGGGTTATTACGTCACCTTTTTTGCTCTTAACTTCAGTTGTCCATCGTCTATCTGAATGAAGATTTGGGGGTTCAGAAATAAAAGAAACTGACTTCTAAAATCGCTTCTTGCCATCCCCGGCTGACCCCAGGCAATCGATCCATCCAGTGAACGAAGAGCCTCCAACGTGGATGGTTTGACTGTAGGAGTAAAAGCTGCAATAGCGGGAGCTTGCTCCTCCTTCTCCTCCTGAGACGGATGAGAATGCATTTCCGGGGTGTATTTTGCTAGTTGACGACCGTCTTTGGAAGGGGAAATTGGCAAACACCCGTGCAACACTTTTATCGATTAGACACACGCAATTTAATGTAATGCAAAAAAAAGTCGACGATACTAAGCTAAATAGTAAAACCCGCCATGCCTCATGAAGTTCAGAATTTCCTATGAGGGGCGGAAAGTCTCATGGGGGCCTCATGATGAGCATGAAGCTACCTCGGGATAAACATTGCGGACCTGACCAAATCAGCCTCTCTAGGCTGAGACCCCTTGAAGCTAAAGATGAAAATATGACTGCAAACCGCTGCATTGAGGCCTTCTTTCTTTCTCTCTTTCTCTTTTCTTTCACGTATTTGCCCATGTGGATTCTCAGTCCTATACACACGGACATTACAGCGGGCCATAAGCCGATCAATATTTGACCCAAGTCAGTTCACACATATTTTCCTTGCTGTAACCGTATTTTTTCACTAGTTACCATCACTAGCCGTAGACGAGTTCAGTAGGTACCCGTACAGTATGTTTTTGTGCGTGTGGTGTCGCTTTATGTGGGCTGACACTGACAAGGAGAAGCATGACAGTCAGCCCGGTCATCATCCACCTCAATTGATTTCAGTCACTTACATCTAAGTACCGACTTATTGTCAATTGAAGCCAACAGCTAAACAAGGAAATTTTCCCCCGCACTTTAGCAATGCATGTCAACAGACAGCTGCAGACAGATTGGGTCGCGGCTTTACTTTTGGTACGGCGGACAAGCCTTGCCCTGAAGCTGCTGCTGTAACCGGACTCAGTGACGACAACATGTCTTTGCTTACCCCTTGTGATAATTCATGCTGCAACTTATACGTGATTTACCTCTCGCTGTGGAGCCTCTTGTAGTGCATATTGCATATAGCTTTTGTTCGTTTCCGTACTCGGACTGCTGTTTCGAGCTATTGTACCGTCCCTTACTATGGCATCCTGATTCAGATCCATTCTTACCTACCTTCTCGTCAGCTACAAAGTATTTTATTCTGGTCTGATTGAATCCAATCATACGCCGAGATCCAAGACGAAGATTTCAGAATACGTGCGAAAAGAACATGTCCAACGTCATTGTGGTCAGGGAGGTTGAAACCAATCATGAAGGTTAGATATTTTCTTTTGTTTTCTATTCCAAACCACTCCTACTACCAGTACTAGTACTTACGTGACGATATTTTTATCGAATACAGCTCGGTTTCAATGCAGTTGGCGCGTGAGAGACGCGACTGCTACCATCATCAACGACGCGTCGGGGATTCTTGTCTGGCAAACCGTAGACGTATTCTTTAAAAGGGAAATTGGCTCTGGGAGGTCGGCAGAAGGAGATAGCTTTTCGTGGCTGCTAGAGAAGAGGAAGCAGCCAGAAACCGCTCGCCTCCTCTCGGTCGAGATTTTGTCCGCCAACGGCAACATTCACCGAGGGAATGAACAAGACTTTGGCTCTGCCGCGGCATTTGGATTCTTCCTTGATTGCCTTTCCTCGGCAGCTGCTGGTAACAATCATGACGACTCTGAAGGTGAGCGCGATGATAGTGTCGTTGCCTGTAGGCTGGTCGTGCCGCGGTCTAGCGGGTATATCGTACGCTCGGACATCCTGTCTTTACGCCTCATCGGCTGCGAGCTGGTGGACAGCGTCGTGAGCTTTGCCAAACCGCAGCAGTACTTTGACGGCAAGACAACCGTTGATAGTGTTAATGTTGTCTCGAACGCCTTTGCGGCATCTATTGGAGGCATACTTTTGACAATTGAGAAAAAGAATAAGGGAAAGACACGACAACAACACCTGCTCTCTAACGGTGCTGCAAATGGAATTAGCAATGGCCTTTCTCCTTCATCCACTCTAGACTCGCTGCTGGCTTCTCTAGATGATGAGTTGCGCAACCGGCTGTCGTTCCCTTGGTTGTCCTCGCAGATCCCGCATCGACGTCCCACCTTGGCAATCGTCGACGGCGGTCTTCGAGGCCCCGACGACGGAGGCACGGGAGGGAGCATCTACATGGCGGCCGAAGCGCTGGGCATCGACATGGTCGTGCTCGACAACCCGGGCCACTGGGTGAACGGTCCGAAATACCGCCACTGGCGCAAGGCCTTCGTGCCCCTCGAGCTGCAGCTTGAGCCCGACCCCGGGTTTGCCGACCGTATCGCGGCCGCGGTGCGTTCGTACGAAGGCGGCCACATCGACGGAATCCTGACCTGCCGCGACCACTACAAGCTTCCCGTCGCCGAAGCTGCCGTGCAGCTCTGCCTGCCTACGTACCCTCCGTCGGCCTACGCCATCGCGACGGACAAGTTCAAGACGAGCGTCTCCGAGGGGCACGCCGCATTCCAGGCCACTAGCGCCGAGGAAGCCCTTCAAATCGTGCGCGAGCAACAACACTCTCTCACATTCCCGCTCCTCATCAAGCCGTGCAACGGCTTCCTCTCCGAGGGGGTCTTCCGCGCCGAGAGCTTATCCCACCTCGAGGCGGGTGCGCGGGCTCTTGACAGATTTGACGCGGACCGGCACGGCAGGGACTTTGTCATTGAAAAGTACTGCGAAGGACCCGAAGTTGACGCCAACGTGGTGCTCTGCGATGGCGAGGTTGTCTTCTTCGAGCTTTCCGATGATTTCCCCAAGAGCGGGGACGCCAAAGGCAGCGGCCGCCCAGGCGGTGACGTGAACAGCAACTTCCTGGAGCTCGCAAACGTTCTCCCTTCGGCACTGCCCGACGGCGAGCAGGCCATGCTTCGAGATGAGCTCCGGAAGAGCCTGCTCCGTATGGGGTTCCGGGATGGATTCTACCACCTCGAGGCGCGGGTGGAGGATTCCAGCATGGAATACGCTACGAAGGGCGGTATCCTGGACCTAAGGGAGCGTGCGGCAACAAAGAGCGTGGGTGAGGAAGAAGCAGCAACAGCGACACCATCGTCCTGGCTGATTGAAGTCAACCCGCGACCGCCGGGCATCCAAGCTTCAGAGGCTGTCAGGTATACGTACGGCGTCGACTTCTTTGGCCTTGCCCTACTGTTTGCCCTCAACGATAAGGACCGAGCCAGGCGGCTCTCGCATGCGTTTTCCCGAGGGCCGCAGTATTGGTGCGAGATGGTTTTCATCCCCGTCGAGGGAGGCGGCGTCTTTGACTCTGGCGACGTCTGCGAGGAGCTTTTCGGCCGGCGGCCCGATCTAGCAGATCACGTTTCGGCGTGTTTCTGCTTCCTCAGAAGGGGAGACCGTGTGTCAGACCCGGCGCGTACGGGGCTGAACTCGTGGGTAGCTTACTTCAACGTGTTTTCGAGGGAGAGCCGCGCTCACGTGTTGGAGCTCGCCGATCGCGTGAGACAAGAAGTGACCTTCTCCATCCGCCCTGACAATGAAGCAGTCGACTACACCACCCGCATCTTCTCCCGTCCCCCAACAAACACTCACTCTCCCGTCCTCTGTGACGCCGACTTACCGCATCGAAGCATCTCGTGGGCCGACTATGCGTCGGCCGTCAAGCGAATCGCCGTCGGGCTGCGCGCCCTAGGCGTTGCAGAAGGAGACGCCGTGGGCCTGATCAGCCGCAACGATATATACTACTGGGTCCTCGCGGACGGCGCCATCGCCGCGGGCGCGACCTTTGTACCCGTTCCGCCGTCGGACAAACAGGAGAGGCTGGCTGCGCACTTCACGGTGGCGCAGGTGAAGTGGCTGTTTGTAGCCCCTGAGTTTCTGGATTTCGCTCTGGCGACGGCGGCAAGCGCGGGCATGGACACGTCTCGCGTCCTCCTTTTTGATCCGCCCGGACTGGAGCCTTCTGAAAGGAATTGGAAACAACCATCTCAGTTCAGCAGCCTCCTCGACGCGGACGAGAGCCTCTGGCAGAATCCCAACCGCGACAAGGACCCGGCAACGCTCACGGCGCTGCGGCTCTTCACGAGCGGCACCACCGGGTCAATCAAGGCAGCGGAGCTCTCGCACTCGGCGCTTGTAACGAGGCTAGACGCGCAGGACTTTGTGCCCTCGCCGCGCGACACTGCGCAGCTCCAGTACATTAGCCTCGCCTCCGCGGGAGGCCAGATGATCTGCCAGCGCGCCGTCGCCGGCGGGCTGCCGGCCTACATCTCCAACTATGACGACGAAATCAGCATCATTGACAGGATCCAGTCTTGCGGCATCTCGGTCGTCCAGCTGCCGCCTCGGACCATGGAGGCCATCACGGCCGTCATCACAAAAGGGATCCGACCCCGCGAGAGTCTTGCGTCTCTCAACACCATCCTAGTCGGCGGGGCAACGTCCCGCAAAGAGGGCGTAGACCAGTTCGCGGCCGTGCTGCCGAGCCACGTCCTGCTGCGGTCGGGCTACGGATCGACCGAGGTGGGCATCATCGCCATGACTCCGGCAGACCCCGACAAACCCTGGAGACCGGGGCCGGGGTACGCGGGCGTCCTCCCGCCGGGCGTCGAGCTCCGCATCATCGATCACGAGACGCTCCAAACGGTCAGTTCCTCCACCGAGGGGGAGATCTGCGTCCGCACCTCGTCCATGTTCAGCGGATACTGCAACAACCCGACCGCCACGGCCGAGGTGTTCCTCAAGGACGAGAACGACACCGGAAAGGGCGGGGAAGCGAACCCGTGGTTCCGCACCGGAGACCGAGGGTACCTAGATCCGCAAACCGGCCAGCTCGCCCTGACGGGACGCTTCAACGAAATGTTCACCGCCAAGCTGGATCGGGTCGTCCCCGCCGAGGTCGAGGCCGAGCTGCTGCGGCATCCGTCCATTGCGGACGCGGCCGTGACGGCCACGCGGGCGCGGGACATCGAGGGGGACAACGAGTGCGTGGCCTACATTGTGAGGAGGGATGGCAAGGAACACGAGTCGCTGACGGCGCAGGAGGTGGTGAAATTCGCCGCCGAGAGGCTGTCCAGGTACAAGGCGCCGACGGGCGGCGTCGTATTTTGTGAGAGCATCCCGCGGAATGCTATGAGGAAGGTTATGAGGCACAGTTTAGCTGGGCTGGAGGAACTGCCCGGGTCGGCTAGATATCTAGATGTTTAGATTAGTCGTCTTTTGGAATACTTAGTGGATTTGGTTGTCGGACGACGGTTGTTGAGATTCGGTTGCGTAGCTTCTGCGGCAGCTAGTAATTACAGCAGCTGCCCCACTAGCCGGGTTTGGTATTTGTCGTCGGCCGTTACAATGCCTTTTCCGGGGTCAGCTTCCTACGGCGGCTGTCATAGGCAATTCACAGGGAGATTCTGCACCATGGATATTCAACAGCTTCATCAGTATACACACTTCTTGCGTCTGATTAATTGATTGATTCATGCAACACGCGTTCCGGCCCCCGACACATCAGTTCGGCTTAAACGTCTCCCTTACCGCCTTCCCAAGCCTCTGAATCCCCTCCTGAATCTGATCAAACGGCGCGGCGGCATACGTGGCGCGGAAGAAGATGCCCCCCAGCTTCTCCGCCCTGTCGGGACGGAACCATGACCCATTCATCAGCCACGTCTTCTGCCGGATGATGGCGTCGAAAACCTCTTCCTCAATTTTCTCCAGGCTCGTCTCCCCGTAGCGCGGGTGCCGAGTGTGGTCGAGGCGCAACCAGCAGAATATACCCGCGACGGGCACGGCCCAGCTGACGATGTTTTTGGGCAAGTACTGGTCGCAAGCGGCCATCATGACGTTGCGTCGAGCCGTGTACTCGACGCGCAGGTGCATCAGCCAGTCGAGGTAGCCGGCGTGGCCCCAGTGGTCCTCGAGGAGCTTGAACAGGACCAGCTGGCTGGTGCCCGAGGGGGCCTGGGTGGAGAGCTCAGCGTGGGCGCGGTAGCGGTCGACCATCTGCTCTGGGGCCGTAATCCAGCCTGCGCGCGTGCCTGGTGCCACGACCTTGGAGAAGGAATCCATGCGGATGACGCGGCCGTCTGTGTCGATGGAGAGGTACGAAGGCACTAGTGATTTGATGAAGTCATCGTGGGATGCCGGCGGGGACGCTGCCGCGGCGCCTGGGGAGTCCTCCGGGCCGGTGTATGGGTCCATCTGGAGGTAGTAGTATGGGTCATCTTCGATGATGATTAGCTCATGCTTCTGGGCGACGGCATAGATGTCTCGGCGGCGCTGGGCGGTCTGCGTGGCGCCGGTCGGATTCTGGCCGGTAGGCACGGTATACACAAGGAAGGGTTTAGGCCCGCCTCGTTCCTTTTCGTCCCAGTTCGTCAAGACGTCGTTCAAGCCATCGGCACGCATGCCATGCTCGTCCATGGGAACAGCGGCTGTTTTCACGCCCAAGGCACCAGCAGCCTCGGCGGCGGCCACGAAGGTGTATTCCTCCGAGAGCATCCAGTCGCCCCGGTTGGAAAGCATGCGGAGAGTCACGTCAAGAGCCGAAGTGTTGCCGACCGTCATGGTACAGCTCCAGTCCTGGTAGGGAGGATCGTGGATAAGCTCGGTATGTTCGACGAGGAAGCGCAGGAATTGGGCGGCGCCGTGGGCTTGACCATACTGCATAGCGGTTGTGATGTCGAACATGGACGTACCCTCGGCCATATCGTGCTTGCCGGCCCGGAGGAGACAGTAGTCCGAACCCTCATGTGCGTGGCCATTCCGGAAGGGGGAAAATCTGGGCACTTGGGGAACCTTGATGTCGAGCTCCTCGAAGGGGAAGTAATCGGGGCAAGGGAGGCCACCGCCAAGGGAGATCAAGCCGGGAGTATTGAGCCATTTGGCCGAGGAAATCATTGAATTTCCTTTCCGAATTTTGGCCTCAGTCGTCAAGCGATCTAAAATGCAGCGTCAGTCGCTGTTTAGCTGTCTTCCTGTTCAAACGCTCAAACGGGGTTGGTACATACGGTCCCAGCGCTTAGCTTTGCCCTTGTACAAATGGGTGGGGCAGCTCTTGAATTGCTTTACATCAGCGGCAGCACCGATGCCAGCAACCAGCTTGCCGGAGGCGGCGCGGCGCTTGGCTATGGATTGAACGGTGAAGCGGTCGGGGATAATAGGGGGTGAAGTGTCTGTCTCAGGGTGGACCTCACCGCCGGTGTGGGGCGCCATCTAGGTGTCGCGCTTGTGCAGGCACAGACGGAGTGTAATGGTCCTTGCGCATCTTCGTGTCTGTCTTAATGATAGAGCAAAAGGAAAGATATGTAAGATTCCTGCCGCCCCACCTTTGGCTCGTCTATGGTACCGAGACATGCTGTTCCTTCGGGACCAGTACCCTAACACCCGACGATGATTGCTGACACTCTGGAGCATTAGCTCATTGCTCCCACACCTTGTGTATGTATGTCTACCACCTGGCGGACAGCTCCTCACATGCATCATGTTGCAAGATTCTCACTATTTTCAACGTATGGAACACCGATTGCGAACCCGGGTTGGGCTCTTGCTTCTTCGTACCTCTCCTTGCCAAGAAAGACACAGCGTGGTGCCATGAGCCATCCTGAAGAACTACTGCAGATCACAGTGAGGTGGTCATCCTCCAAAGTAGGCGATAGCACAGTCGAGTTGCGAGGTCAAGAACACAGGACAAACGCATCTCCTGTCACTCGTGATGGCAGTCTTAGCTAACACTATGACCCAAAGCCAAGAGCGTCTTTTCAAATCCTTGACAAGCGAACAAATTGATGGTTTCTGCACCTTGGGTCTCTAAAAAGTATGGATATTTTCGTTTTCATTTCTTCTACAGACAATTGTCTGGCGCCTTCATAGGCTCAGGCAAAGGTCATTGCAACACGTGACCATAGTCAAGACACATGTCCGTTGACCACTGCTAATCTCTTTGGAATTAAGCTTAACCTGCCAGCACCTGTGTCAGCGGATTGCGGTACTGATGTTACGAAGATATTTGCGCAGTAGAGTAGCGTCGCAGGCAACAGCTTGGCGGAACCAGACGCCAACTGCAGCAGCCTGACATCAGGTGGCACGGGCCACCACGAAGTGGTATTGAAGATCGGCATCTCTCTTGTTTGCAGGCCGAGCGGGCGGCCAATTGAGTTGTGTGTCGATGCTGACTGCTGACTGCTGACAAGCAGACGCTGACATCGCATGAGCTCTGTCTCGGATAAAGCTCTCTTTCGTGGGGCACTTGCAAATTTGCCGAGCTCTCCGCGAAGCTCCACACAGCTTCCATTTACTACCGCGTCATTATACCGAGGAACGGTGGTAATCTGAGATCTCTATCCGCTATCGGGAGGCTCGTAGACCTGTCCGATTGGGCATAGAACCGCTGCTCAGTGATTGGTCCCGAGGCAGTTGCTTCTGTTTTCTACGATTGAACATTCCGCTCCAGATCTTACCAACTCCTCCCCTCCTCTAGTCTCCCGCAAGTAACGGACCTTCTATCGGAGAGACCAGTGACGATGGCCGACCCTACCAAGACCAGCGCCGAAGCGCCTGCTTTGACTTTGATGGCAGATGCCGCTGCTCAGCCTGGTGCCACTGAGCCTCCTGTTGCTGGATCGCCCGCCGAGACAAGCGCTAGCAACAAGGCCGCCGAGCAACAGCAGACGGACGAAGACGAAGTGAAGGCCAAGGACCGCTCGAAGCTGCGCATATACGCCATTGTGGCCGCGCTCTATCTGGTCCTCTTCATAGCAGCCCTCGATCAAACGATCATTGCGTAAGACAATCACGTGACTCCAATGCATCTGAATCTAGTCCTGGGAACATGCCACTGATGTTTGGACTGTGGCCATGGCCTTCTGTAGAACAACCATCCCGACAATCACCACCGATCTGAACTCAGCCTCAGGCTACACGTGGATCGGCGGCGCCTACTTGCTGGCCAGCGCCGCAGCTGGGCCGCTCTGGACCAAGGGGAGCGACATCTGGGGCCGCAAGCCTGCTCTCTTGGGATCGGTCCTTGTCTTTGCCGTAGCCAGCATTATTTGCGCCTTGAGCAACGTCATGCGCATGCTGATTGCCGGGCGAGCACTGCAAGGTGTGGCTGCCGGCGGCCTGTTCCAATTGGTAGCCGTCGCCATTTCGGACATGTTCAGTCTGCGCGAGAGGGCCCTCTACTTTGGCTGGATGGGCGGCGTGTGGGCGCTCGCTGGGTCTGCCGGGCCTCCGATCGGAGGCGCACTCGCTGAGCGGGCTGGCTGGCAGTGGTGCTTCTGGATCAATCTCCCCGTCTGCGGCATCTCGTTTGCGCTGCTGCTGCTGTTTCTGGACGTGCACAATCCACGCACCAAGTTCGTGGATGGCCTCAAGGCTGTTGACTGGTATGGAACCGTCTCCATGCTGGCCGTCACTGTTCTGGTTCTCCTCGGACTCAATTTTGGCGGCGCGACATTCGCTTGGAACAGCGCCGAGGTTATCTGTCTGATTGTATTCGGTGTTGTGATGATCGGCTTCTTCCTCTTCAGCGAGAAGCGTCTAGCCAAGTATCCCCTGATGCCGCTAAGCGTCTTCAAGACCCTTCCCAACAACGCGGTGATCCTCGTGGCCCTAGGGCACAGCATGGTCAACATCGGCGTCGAGTACTACATGCCGCTCTTCTTCCAGAGCGTGAGGCAGGAATCACCGCTCCACAGCGGTCTCCTGCTCCTCCCCATCACGGTCATGGCAGCCGGTACCGACATCGCGGCCGGCATCTTGATCCACAAGACCGGCCGCTACAGGGAGATCATCTGGGTCGGAGTGTCACTCATGACGCTAGCGACGGGCTTATACATTAGCTTTTGGACCGACACCCCCCTCGCAAGGATCATCGGCTTCGAAATCATTGGTGGCACCGGCACCGCGCTGCTGTTCCAGACGCCCATGCTCGCCATCCACAACACGGTCAAGCAGGCCGACGTTGCGTCCGCCACGGCAGCCTTGGCCTTCCTCCGCAGCCTGTCGACCTCGGTGTCCATCGTGGTCGGCGGTGTGGTCTTCCAGAATAGCATGAACGCTCGACACGACACGCTGGCCGCCGCCGGCCTGAGCGAATCCGTTCTCAGTGCCTTGTCGGGAGAATATGCGGCGGCCAACGTGGGCATCGTCAAGACCATTGGAGACGCAGTCCAGCGGCGGGCGGTGCAGGATGCATTCGCATGGAGCGTCAGGAATATCTTCATCCTGTACACGAGCGTGGCGGGGGTTACGGTGCTGGCGAGCATTTTCATCAAGCAGGGGCACATGAGCACCGAGCACAAGGAGACGAAGACGGGGATAGAAAATTTGTCGAAGCGGGAGGAGAAGGGTGAGTGAGAGGAGGGGATCAGGATTCTGGTTCATGATTATCAAGTCACTTGTCACAAGGCATTTACGCTATTGACATTTTATAGACGAGGCAAAGGAAATGCAATATATCTATCGGCGCTACTCGATTCATTTGGTGTGATTTGTAGCGCTAGAGGTTCAGTCTTCTGGCTTCTTCCTCGCATACTATCGCTTGTGCCAAACAAAATCGGCAGAACTTAGACAGAAATCTCCTTCAACGGAAAGTATATTGAAGTCAGTTACTTCACGCTGCACGACAAGCGAAAGGTTGATCCGAAATCGCGGGAGGCGCGCGGAATTTTCCCTATTTTTGTAACGCTTTCTCTTCCCCCCCCCCCCCCCCATTTCTTGTTAT
>Ga0247774_1001418_pt1 | contig 12115 bp, 11 predicted proteins | sample UWRJL001104B6_FD_179933 | JGI IMG/M metagenome (GOLD analysis project Ga0247774, IMG submission 179933) | Plant litter microbial communities from Arlington Agricultural Research Station in Wisconsin, United States - UWRJ-L001-104B-6 | ecosystem: Environmental > Terrestrial > Plant litter >... | reverse complement strand
CTTTGAGCCTTGATGGAGAATCGGAGAAAATAAATTTTGAAGCTTCCCTGCTCGCAACACCAGACATGTTCGAGAATCTTTGCAAACTCCCCTTACCGGGGGACGTCTTTTCGCAAGCTCTCCACCCGACCGAGCCATTATTAACGGTGGGGTTATACAATGGCCGCATCCAGTCGTTTCGACTCCCCGCATCCGTCTCGGCCGCTGACAGTTCTAGCGACGAGCTCGCCGATGCGGAAACCAGCATCCTGTCGGACGGAAAGGGCACAATTGCAGAAATATGGGGTACAAGAAGGCACAAGAAGAGCTGCCGGAGTCTTGCATACACGCCCGATGGGGCAGCCATGTTTTCGGCTGGCGCCGACGGAATTGTTAAACATTTCTCGTCCGCAACCGGCCGGGTTGTCTCCAAGACTCTGATGCCAGAATTCGGGGGTCACCCCGACACGCCGTCCATCGTGCACGCCATCGACCCCCAGCACCTTTTGCTTGCTTGTGATTCCGGCGCACTCCACATTTTTGACGTCAGGGACGGATTGCCAGCGAAACCGGCGCGGACGAGCTTCCCCCATAGCGACTACATCTCCTCAATCGTGCCTCTCCCGCCGACGAATCCCGGCGGTGCGGCTAGCTTCCCCAAGCAGTGGGTGTCGACGGGCGGTCAGACGCTTGCTGTTACCGACCTACGGTCAGGAACGCTTGTCCAGTCGGACGACCAGGAAGACGACCTGCTGTGCGCCACTTACGTACCCGGAATTGGCCCCAAGAAGGTGGCCAACAAGGGATCTGTTGCTGTGGGCGGCAGCACGGGCGTCCTGACGCTGTGGGATCGCGGATCGTGGGATGACCAGCAGGAGCGCATCATTGTAGACAGTGGCCGCGGCGGCGGCGAAAGCATCGACTCGGTGGCACTGATGCCCGATGACCTAGGCTACGGCAAAAAGGCCGTAACAGGTTTGGGCGACGGCCGGATTCGCATGGTGGACCTGGTTACGCGAGAGGTAGACGCGACGTTTACTTTGCGGCATGACGAGATTGAGGCTGTTCTGGCCATCGACTTTGACTGCTACAACCGCATGATATCAGCGGGTGGGCGAGTAATCCAGATATGGGAGGATTTGACGGAGCTGCAAGGCGGAGATTCCGACAGTGGCGACGGTGAAGATGACGACGAGGATGGTGAGGACGACGAGAACGACAGCGACAATGGCGGCGGTTGCGCCATAGACAGACCCAAAGGGGGACAAAAGCGAGCAAGAGACGACGACAGTGATTCGGATGGCTCAGACGATTCAGCCGACGAGCGCGCCAAGAGGACGGAAGCAAAGGACAAGAAGAGGAAAGCGGCCCTCGCCGCAAAACTTGGTCCAATGGGAGCTCATGGCGTTTTAAAATTCGATGGACTAGAATGATGGGTGTTATTTTCACATGCAAAGTTGTCGATCGTGAATCGGGCGGGGTTTCCTTTTCTTCCCATTTCTACGTCTTGATACCCAACCTATATAGAGAGGATAGGGGGCTCTAGGTCCATGGCCATCAAAAGCGATTCGTCAATAAAGTACCTCTGTGCACAATGCATCATAGTTCATGGCAATCCCCCACTCGCCTCCTGGGATCCCTTTAGTCTTCTCGTACACCATTCACCACGTCCTTGCGATTCAGCTTCTTCGCCTTGTGATATTCGATACATTCCCGTCGGTAGTACTCCTTTACCTCCCCTAGCATCCCCTTGTGGCCCATGCGAAGGCATCGCGTTATGTCCCCCTGAGTCTTCGTCTTGCACTTGCACTCGCTCGGCGTCCCCACAACCATGGCCCGCGCGTCTGGAGAAGGAAAGTCGAGAGTGACGCGGCAGACTCCTTTCCACAGAGCGCTGGCGTAATCCTTCTCGTTGCGCCGGTTCATGGCAAGCCGGGCAACGTTCCAGTTGGCGTCACCTCCGGCCTTTCGGACCGAGTCGAAACGGCGCGCTTGGAGGGCCCTCTTGCCGTTTTGACACTCCAACGCAGCCATGGTGCAGCGTGCGCCGGCGGGGCGGGACCGGCGGCAATCGCAACGCTCGGGATTGTGTCCGGTGTCTTCATCCAGCTCTATCGTGACGATGGACGGGTGGCCGGTTTGGGAAGCATAGTTGAAGAGGACGAGAAGTGGTTTAGGCGGCTCCCTATACATCAGTCCGGTGGAGCGGCCGACCGGAACAGTGGTAATGGTTCGGTTGCCACCTGAAGAGCTGGATCCCCCAGGCGCCACGGTAGATATGTTACTCGACGTGCTGAGAGAGCGATTGTGGCGTCCATCACCCAGGGTTGGCGACGAAGATAAAGTCGGAGTGGGCCACGGGCTGTAAGTTAGATGAGAATTTGGGCTCCCGTTCCCACTGTGGCTAGGACTGAGTGGAGAGGAAGACGGATGGTATTGGGCATGGAGATTAGTCGGCGAGGGGACGCTGTCGCGAGATGATACATGATAGTGACTCGTTCTTGGCGATTGCACCATGTGTCCCGGCAGGACTGGGGGAAACTGAAGGCTAGAGACCATCCCACCATGGCCGGGCTGCCCTGTCGACATGGAAGGGTGGTAGCGGTCCAAGATGGGCGACCGATCCAAAGATGCGCTGTGCGAGACCGCCGTAGGAGACAACAATAAATTTTCCGTCCCCGACCTCTGCGGCGCAATGGTGGCGGCCGAGTGAGGTCCCATACATGCAACGGAAGCCGACCGAGATTGCATCTCAACAGTTATGGATACGTCGGTGGCGGTCGTCTCATTCACAAGTTCGCCGTCCATACGGTACGGGACCCAGAGCTGCACGGAACAAAGTTCCTCTACGGCGTCTTCCCGGCCTTGTATTACGAAACTGACTTTGACATGATGCCTACACCATACGTGTTAGAGCTATATGACAAAATGATTGAACCCTGTCTTTTAATACCAACACACACACACAGAGAGAGAGAGAGAGATTGGGGAAGGGAAAACATACTGCGAGAAAAAGTTCCATGTTTGGAAACCCGTAATGGCGTTCTGGAAATTGAGTACGTCTTCAAGAGACACGAATTTTAGCGGCGCCTCCCGTTCATCTTTCCGGAGAATCATGTCATATACCATCTCAATCCCAACTGAAAGGGAATAGCAAGGGGATGACGCGTATTGGGGATTGAGGATGACCGATTTCAAATCAAAGTCGATCGTCGTCTCCTTTGTCCTGGGCTTCCCCATGACTGTGTCCTCGGCGCCGTAAATGGTGATGCGAAACCGGCTATCATTGGAATCGAGACGGCGAAAGAGCTTTATCTTCCGCTTGACAGGCCCATACACGGCTAATGGCACTTCCAGTATCTGCTCCACGGTCTCGCTTCGCGTCACCACGTCCACCAGCTGGGTTTTCTCCTTTTCGGGCCAGATGTTGTATGCCACAGGTGGCATGCCGGCATTCACATTCGGGACCATCAGCTCTCCGCCAAACCTCGCGCACTGTGCCGAAAGCTCGTCTTCGAGCTGTCGCACGTAGCTCGGCCAGTGCGACTCCGGGGAGGCTTCTCTCAAGGCTCTGCAGCATCTGAACTTCCCAGCGAGCCACACGCACTTTAGAAGGCTCAGATATTGCTCGGCGGGTGGTAGTCTCGTTTCGAGCAGCATTCCCGATCGGAAGACGACGGTCGACGTGCCGAAATGCATGATGAAGGCATCAGTCAAGTCGCCCAAGGAGGGCTCGACGTCATATCCATATTCTGGGCGGTCTGCAAGCGACTGCTGACGGAAGCGCTCGGCAACGGGGACGGGGACGTCGAGGAAGTGGATCTCGCGGTGGGCTTGCTGCTCTAGTGCCGCCTCGAGATCAGGCGTTAGGATGCCAATTAGGCGTCGAATGTCGTGGTGGACGGCAGTAATGCGCTCAGCGAGATCGTGATGCATACGCTCTATATCCTGGCGTACTCGACAAAGGAGGTCGATCTCGAAGGGCTTCAACACGTGCAAGATCTTGGAATTGTGCAACTGTATCCTCTGCCTCAGGCGGTCGGCCTGAGGCTGCACCAAAACGTTCCATTCAAGGTTTCGAACGGGACCTGAGGGGAGGCTGTAGCGCTTGTTGGTATTGATGAGACCCTCGCATTCTCGAATGGTGGCACGATAGTCGCCGATGATGTCGAGGAGAGACCTTTCATCCCATCGTAACCGGGGTGCCCAATGAGGGCTTTGTTGGCGAAGGGACTGTACGGCATGGATTACCACGCGAGAGAGGATATCGAGATTGGAGGCGAGGCTTCTAACATCGTTGCCGAACTCAAGGTACTGGCGCGCTATGAGCTTCAGTCAGCATCACCGTCTCGAAAGCGAGGTGCCATCATACTTGCATGGCAGACGCTGCAAATTGCGGGGAAGTCGCCACCAGCCACCTGCCCTGTCAGGCTGGCATAGTGACATTCAACATTCAGGAACGACCAACAGAAATTGCTTACTGGCGTTAAACTCCTCTTTCCACCCAAAATGGTAAATATCCCACGCAATCCTCCCAAAATTAATCACGTCACTGACTTGCACTCCAGCCATGGAGTCAATCAGACGTCGCTCTCAGCAGCTTCCGGCCTACTGCGAATGAGCCTAAGAGGTAGTACTTGGAATCGGCCGAACATGTGGGAATTGGGACGGGACGCAGATCAGCAACTTAAAAGCTTGGCTCCATCCTCTCGGATCAGAAGGGATTGGGGAATCGGGAGCCGGGACATTCGATGGTATTTAGGGTTTCCTTTCCGGGTCCGGTCTGGGGTTCCATCCAGCAACAAGCGACCGACAGAAGTGCAAAAGGCAACACTGGAGGAACGGGAGCCAGTCTCCGGCAGTCGTGACCTTCTTCAATCGCCCCAGATGAAAGAAGACAGCCGAAGGTGGGGGAGGTGAAGACGGCGAAGACATGAAGCGAGCAGTGGGAGCCCCAACTACACCCTCCTTTGGGTCGGAAGTTGAAGAGACGGCGGGCGCAGCGACGCAACATCTTGTTATCAGAGCTGCTACCCCACTACAGCCGAACTGCCTACCTGTAGAAATCGCAGCAGCTTTTACCACGAGTACGACGCACTAGGTCCGGAAGTGTGAGGAATGCGACTTCTAGATGGCAGCCTCCGCTTTCTAGGCAGATGGAAGTGAGGCTGTCCTCCGCCACTCGCTTCCAGATATCGATGGTGCTACTGCCGACTCATCAGGCGAAGCAACTTGGCAAGCCGCACCTGCAGCAGGCCTGCATCTCTAGACTGACGACCGAATGAAGGCTAACGTCAAAGCTTCTACAGATCTTCTAGAAAAGCCCACGCCCCTAGACCAAGCTTCAATGGCGCAAGCTCGCAGCCCCTCAGAGGTACGTACCTGTATTTGAGCCAACCAGCCAAAAAAAAACATATCAAGTCAGCGTCGTGTTTCCACCATCTCAAGTGGAGAATGCCGTCTCGCTTGTCCTCCAACCTACCGCTGAGGGGTTTGCTTGGAAAGAAATCATGGTGGCTATGCTCAACACTCGGCATGCAAGCTCAACTCGCCAAGTCCACGCGCTGCAGAGAGATGGGACCACAGCGCCCGTATGCTACCCACCACTGCAAAGCACAACTCTAGCAAGGTGACAAGGGTCAACCATTCGGCCGGCCCACCGTTCCCCCGTCAGTTCGGGCGTTCCCAAATGAATTGGCACACCATCCCCAAGCTGCCTCGCCACGCCGCCTGGCCAGCTTCTCTTCTGCGGCTGGCGAGCTTGTTCGCACCATGGCGGAGAATCGGTGGGCGTAGGGCATGCAGGCTGCTTCTCTTGGCATCGAAACTTCGACTTGACTTTCTTCTCTTCTTCGTCTTCCAACAGCGGGCCACTAATATCTTTTGACCTTGTGTCAGCTGCGCATTCATCGTTCTTCCTTCCTGCAGTACTTGAGGCATTTTTGCTGTCTGCCTTGAGGAGTCCCGAGTGTCGACCGTGGGTGCCTCAACAGGTAGCACGCAAACTCGATAAGTATGAGAGGAGACCGGCGATAGTCTCAGTTGCTGAGAGTTGCTGCGAACACGCCTGCGGCCGCGGCTATTTTCTAATCACCTGATGCTACCACTTAAACAATGGAAAACCACTACCAAGGCCACAGCTACCCTTCGCCTGGCCAACTCGGCATGGGCCAGCAGCCAAGGAGTGGGGGCGTTGTCGCGAGAAACAACCTTCGCAACGCTCTCTATACCGACGATGAGAATGAGCACGAGATCGTCACATATGCCCCAAGGGAAAGATTCAAACTGGGCTATTTAGATGTCATGTGTCTGATCATCAACCGCATGATCGGTTCGTTTTTCCCCACTGCCATCATATCTATTTACATGGCTCATCTGGATGCGCAGGCACTGGTATATTCAACTCCCCTCAGCGCGTATTGCAAGGCACTCGAAGCACTGGCGCATCTCTCTTGCTGTGGTTCGTGGGCATTGTCTACGCGCTCTGCGGCACCCATGTGTACATTGAATATGGTCTCTCTGTGCCGCGATACACGATCCACGGTGTCGAGCAGAGCGTGCCCCGCAGCGGAGGCGATCTCAACTACCTCCAGTATGTGTACAGAAGACCGGCGTATCGCCAAAACACCATCCTCCTAGTCACGTGCCTCTTTGGAATATCCTTCGTCGTCCTCGGCAACGTCTTCTCCAACTGCATCAACTTTGCTCTGCAGGTCCTCTCGGCCAGTGGCGTTGAAAATCCATCCAACGGCGCCGTCCGGGGTATTGCCATCGCCGTGGCGACGCTGACGTGCTTCATCCATGTCTTCTCGCGCAAGGGCGGCATCGTCCTGAATAACATCTTTGCCTTTGTGAAGGTGGGCATCCTGCTCCTCATTATCGTCACCGCCATCGTCGTCGGGTCTGGGGGCTTTGCCGAAACAGAAAACGTCATCACGGAGAACACAAGTCCCGGCAAGTCCTTTGAGGGTGTGTCGGACGAGGCGAATGGCTTCGCTCATGCCTTCCTGGCCATCATGTTTTCCTTTGGCGGCTTTGAGCAAGCAAACTACGTGCTGGGCGAGATCAGCCGGCCCCGGCGCACGTTTCCGATTGCCGTCGGGGCCGGAGTCAGCATCGTCGTGGCGCTGTACCTGGCCGTTAACATATGCTACATGGTGGTGGTGCCCAAACAGGACATGCTGGACTTCAATGTTGCCGAGCGGTTCTTCGACCTGACCTTTGGCAAGCTCGGGGGAGAAAACGGCCATCGCATCTTCAACGCCTTCCTCGCCGTGTCTAGTCTCGGCAACATCATCGTCATGACGTACGCGGCCGCTCGCATGAAGCAGGAAATTGCCAAGGAAGGCATTCTTCCCTATGCCAAGTTCTTCGCCCAGAATAGGGATCTTTCGCTGGGCAGGGTTCTCCACTGGGTCCGGAAGAAGGGGTGGTGCGAGCGGCCCCTCCGCCTGCGCTGGCTCTCGCCCGAAGACCACACCGAGAAGACGCCCGTCGGCGCCATCACCCTTCACCTCGCGTCGTCTCTAGTCTTCATATTTGCCACGTACAGCATGGACCCCTACAGCGCCTACTCCCTTCTAACGGCCCTTTTCAGCTACGTCGTCAACGCCTTCTTTGGCTGTCTCCTCGGGATCGGCATCCTCGTGTTGCGATTCAGGGGCCCGCCTCCGACGGATGCGGTGCACGACGACGACGAAACTCCGGCCAGGCCTCCGACAGCTAAGACTTGGCGGGAAATGACGGGCCCAGGCATCAACCCCGTAGTCAGCATCGTCACCGCCATCATCTACACGCTCGGCAGCCTCTACCCCGTCATTACGGCCTGGGTGCCTCCGACCAGTACCTTCAAGAGCGACACGACGTTTGAGTGGTGGCTCATCCCAACCGTCTCGTGGTGCGTCATTGGCTTCTCCGCGCTCTGGTTCATCGGTTTTGTGTTCTGGGCGTGGAACATGGCCCGCAAGCACCACCAAGTCTTCTTGGTCGAGAAGCGGCCCGAGTTCGAGCCTGCCGATGGAGCCAGCGGCCGAGAAGGAGCCAGTGACGATGGCACCGGAAGAGGGGACGGGGGCCTGGTTTTGGTGCACGAGACGGTCTATTTGTCATGGGTTGGCCGGGAGACACTCCGGCACAGGCATGTCGAGAGCCAGGACAAAGGCGACATGACGTCCGAGGTGCGGTACGCCGGGTCCGACATTAACGACACCAACGGGCACTTTAGACGGGCGGGCCAGGGCGCCGACATGGCATCGGGACATGGGGTGGGCGGAATGGGAGTAGCCATGGGCATGGGAGCATCTCCCGTCATGTCTCAGGGGATGCAGCCGCCGACGGCATACGGAGACATGGGCACTGGCACACATCCTAGCTACACCCCGGCCTTTGGCGATGACATGGGGCCTATGAGGCCGGATATGGGGTACATGGAACACAGGCGATACACAGGATCAACGGGCCATGCGGGGAATGGATTGGGCGCCATCTAAGTCTCATCTGATTATGAGCGCTACAGCACTATAGATATGATAATTTCGTAACTTCATGACACTATTGACACGTCGCAAGCACCCGTACCCAAATGGTACCGTTCCTGTAGGTCGTCAAGGCTAGATGGTTAGGAGCCTGTTCCTTCCGCCGGCGGCTTCTGAGCCGTCCAGAAATGGTAGTCAAAATAGCCATGCTTGCCCTTGTCGTCTAACCCTTCTTTTGCTTTCCTCACCGTCTCATCCAGAGCCTCCTTGGTGAGTCCAAGTCGCAGCAACGATCGGGCGGCCATGGCAGTGAAAAAGTCGCTCAGGGCGATGCTCATCAAATAGCCGGCCAAACGCAATTTCTTGTGCTTGGCCCAAGTTCCAACGGGGACGCGTATGGTCTTGCAGCGCACGTTGACGAAGCCGGCCTCCCGCAGAGGCGCATCGAGGTGGTTCGTCAGCCTAAACTCCATTCCTTCAAGCCTCAGAGACTCTTCACACATATCAAGTAACGTATTCGGCTCATAATTGGGTGGGATGGTGTCGTCGTCACAGAGAATTCTGCCGCCGAATTCTTGGACTTCGATCCAGCCTCCGGGCTCCGCGTTTCTATACGGGCTTCATGTTAGCCGGCAAAACGGCCATGAGAGGGGAGTAGTTGGTGCGTCTCACTCGAAGCACTTGGTAAACAGTCGACCGACATATCTAAGGAGGGGTATCACAAAACGGATATGAATGAGATCAAAGCCGCCTCCGTGGATCCACGTGTCTTCTATATCGTCGACGATAAACTTCAAGTTAGGAGGGATCCACGTCGGTTGTATCGGGCTTAGGTCAACACCGATGACTTCGGCTGCAGGATAACGATCGGCAACTGCAACGACAACAGTTAGCCCCTCACAGCCAGTAGCATAGGCCAGCGTTCCCCGACCTTCTATTGCCCAGTGCCCTGGACCAGTCCCGAGGTCTATTACTCGATGAGGGCCAGACGATAGTGGAGCCAGAAAAAGCTTTCCTCTACTTTTGAATTAGCAGACTCGTCGCTTCGTCCTGCTTCCGGTAGCTACCTACTCGGTAAGCTCTTGCGTCATCGCGTGCTTGACCCAGTCTCTATCCTGCTCCTCAGCATCGTTTGGAAGAGGATATCTCCCATATCTAAATTTGTGGAACTGCACCGAACCATCAGATCAGAGCGAGCAAAATGGGTTTGGGGCCTTACGCTTCTGCCATTTTCATTCACGTTCCTCAAGAGACTCGACGACAAAGACGTCACTCGGGCTGATTCTTCGTCCCACTCTAGTTCGTCGAATTCGTGCTCGTCAATGTCGGCCGAATTGGCAATCGATAGAGGCGGCGGCGGTCTATCTAAACTATCTGACGAATCTGATACCATAGTGAACCATGGCAGGCTAGGTTCTGCCGTGGGCAACGGGGTCAACTGGGCGTTGGGAGAGGCGTGGCCGCTGGTCCTGCTGATGCTTCCGTTGCTTCCGACAATCCGGTCAAAGGTTGTAGGCGGTTGGCTGGGATTATTATGCCAGGTCATGATACATATCTGGAGAAATTGATCCGAGAGTAATCAGCATTGGGACAGGAGCAGATTTTCTAGTGCTCTGGTTCTTCGTCGGATTTCATGTGAAGCCCCCACGGGAAGGGCTGTTAATAAGGCGATAACGGTACGCTCAAGGCGACGTTGGCGAATGCAGATGGCTTTCTCTCATCCGTGATCCAATTAATAGGTTAGTTGGTGCTCAGCAGGGCCCGTGATACGGGAGCTACTCGGGAATTGGTGCCGTGGAAGAGGATCCAAGTCCAAGGTTGAGCCGCGAAAGTAGTACGGAAGCGATAATTGGAAACTTGGTGGTAAGCCGGCGTGGGAGAGAAGGTTGGTCCCAAACTGTCGGGACCTGGGGTGACCGAGTTGTTGGGCAGGTGGAGCAGGTTCGGCATGTGCGCGAGTAATTGGCAAGCGCACTTTCCGCCCGATCAATCACTCAAATCCCGGCGGAGCTTGGGGCCCCACTTGTCAATGTCGGGTCATTCGCGCAGCGGCAGGAAGAGCTTAGTGCATCCGTACCCGTACCGGCGAACTTAGGACACAAGTAGAAGCGCCACCCCGGCATGTGGATCTTGTTCTTGATTGACCTAGGAAAGGTCCGAAGGCAACGAGTTTGAAAAGTCCTCTTAGTCTTGATAAAGCTGATATCGACAAAGAAACAGGAACCAGAAGCTGAGGGGACATTCGACAGCTGTGTGCGGTGGGCCAAAATCGTCACTGTATTCTGATATCGGGCCAGGACAACCATGCGGTTCCTAACTGGCGGGGTTTCATCCAAGAATAAATATTCGAATTGCAAGGCAGAAATACCTGGACAGGCCAAGACGTGCCGTGCAGTCGCAAATCATCATATACCCCTGTTTTTTCGTGAGGCAATACATCTGTACTGAAGTACTACGGTACTCGAGCGAGGGTGGAGTCTTCTGCATACAGTTGAATATGCGACTTCAGCACCGTGTCGTCGCGGCAGGCAAGTGGGGCGTGGCGCTGGCAAGTGCGACTGCACAATGGTGCTATTCCGTGCAAATGCATCAAAGCAGCTACGGCACCGTTGACAAACGACCAAGACGCTATCGCCTTGCGGCAACCCGAACAATTGGGACGAACAGGAATTGCGCAAGCCTCGGGAGGAAGGAAGTGCAGATATTTACACCGATAAGGCGCCATGGATTTGTCAGGGAAATGTTGGGTAATTTCCCTAAAGTACGGGAGGGACTCGCTCAATTCCAGTAGCTACTAGTTTGGAACGCGTAGTCGGGTATACAGGTAAATTTTGATATTCTGCTCTAATCTCGTGGCTGGTTCAAATCTGTGAAAGGTTCCTCACCGAGAAGGAAAATATCATCGTTCTTACTCGCCATGTGCCATTTCTTGTCAAGTTTGGTCGAATGGTTCGCACCGACCCATTCGCTCAGGTAATTATTAGTATCTCCACCGCCTCCCGCCTATGGATGACCCAACAGGCTGGCAGGCTGGCACGCAGGTACCGTACCGCTGATGCTGAAGGAAAAGAGGAACATGAAACGTCAGCCCGTAAGCATCAGCTTGTCCTAGAATCAATGGGCTATTTTTCTCTCTTCCAATGCATTGCTTGCTTCCTTGTCGCAACAAATTTTCAGGGACTTAGGGTGACGAGGAATTGACGCACTGGTTAATTCAATTTCGCCCTCTGTGCACGGTCATAATGGTCATTGCCCCGGTGTTCTGGCTCTGGTTCGCCATGACGATGCAGGTAGTGGCGGGTGCATCTGCTGCTGGGACGACGACTACACCAAGATGTCTCATGTATCTCACCGGGTCCGTTGCCCATAACCCTCATGACGTGACCTGCATGAGATGGTTGCACTTTGACGTGCCTCTACACGGCGCACCTCTCAATGCAGTCTCCAATTTATTAAGTATTTGTGGCCGTTGCTAACTCGACCGACAGCCAACATGCCGTCGTCCCGCCCGATGCAAGCCTCGTCAAGCACATCAGCCACGTCGCCCTCGCCTTTCTGAATTCAGCCCTCTTCAATGGCGAACCAATTCGGCCGGGCACTAGGCAATGGCCGCTGTTCGCCCCTGTTCCGAGTATTCGGAGCCAGTTTACCTCCAGCACGAA
>Ga0247774_1001415_pt1 | contig 12133 bp, 8 predicted proteins | sample UWRJL001104B6_FD_179933 | JGI IMG/M metagenome (GOLD analysis project Ga0247774, IMG submission 179933) | Plant litter microbial communities from Arlington Agricultural Research Station in Wisconsin, United States - UWRJ-L001-104B-6 | ecosystem: Environmental > Terrestrial > Plant litter >... | reverse complement strand
CCAACTCCGGCACCATCACCCGGGACAACTCCGAATCCAACTCCGGCACCGAGTCCAAGTCCCGGGACAACTCCGAATCCAACTCCGGCACCGAGTCCAAGTCCCGGGACAACTCCGAATCCAACTCCGGCACCGAGTCCAAGTCCGACTCCGAGTCCGGCACCGGGGACATTGCCGACACAGGTTCCGAGTCCGACTCCGACGACGACAAGTCCGACTCCGAGTCCCACTCCGAGTCCGAGTCCTTCGATCGTCCCGACTCCAACTGCGGCGCCCCCACCTCCTCCGCCTTTCGGCGGGGGACCGACTCCGCCCAGTTTTACATCTCCGACTCCTAACCAGCCGCCGATCGTGGAAACTGGCAAGACGCTGACTGGTTTGCAAAATTTGCCTCTGTCTCTGAGCATTTCGGCGCCCAGCGACCCGGAGGGCCAGCCACTGTCGATCGGGGTAGTAGGACTTCCCAATCCTACTTTCGGTCAACTAATTACCGGTACGAACCCGATCGCCGTGAACCAAAAATTGACGGTTCAGGAATTGCTCGGCCTGAAATTTCAACCTGCAACTAATGCGATCGGGCAAGCCGGCTCCTTCAGCTACAGCGTAGCTGACGACCAAGGCGGCACGGCTGCAGCGTCAGTGGCGATTAACATCAATTCTTTCGATACTTCCGTAACTGTTCCAACTACCCTGTCGCCGATTGCTGCCGATGACGGCATCGTATTTACAAATACGAATAATTTGCTGCCCACTTTCATTGACGTGCTGGCGAACGATTCCAGCCCGCAACAAGGGCCGCTCAACATTATCAATGTCAGCACACCGAAACTGGGGATAGCTGTAAATCTTGTCTCTCAAGTGCAGTTCATCCCCGGCAACGTAGCCGGTACAACTGCTTTCACCTACAGCGTCAGCGACGGATTCGGGACAATTCCGGGCACAGGTACTGTCACCGTTCAAATCTTGCCGGCTGATAGCGGGCCTAACAAGTTGGTTGGGGGTTCTTTGCCCGACAATTTTAACGGTTTGGCGGGCAGCGATACTATTGATGGTCAAGGCGGCAACGATACGATGAACGGCGGTTTGGATAACGACGTGCTCGTAGGCGGCCCCGGCGCAGATACCATGACGGGGGGCGGCGGCAGCAATCAATACCGCTATACCAGCCCAGCAGATGGTGGGCCGGCCTTTAATGCTGCTTCTGCCGCGGCAATCGAGGCTGCGATCGCGGCGGGCGGATACGATGTGATTACTGATTTTACCGACCTCGGTGTGCCGATCGCCGATCAGTTGAATTTTGCCCCCGGATTCCCGAATCTGGGCGGTAACACCCAAGTTCTGCTGAATGTGCAGACAACAGTTTCTGCCAATATTCTGGGAGGAAGTGCTTTCTTGTTTGCCTACGATTCCGGCGGCAATACTTACATCATTTATGACGGCAATGGCAATAACCTCACCGGCAGCGATTCTCGCATTTTGGCGAAGTTAAATGGTATAACTGGGGTTTCTTCTCTTTCGGGATTTGACTTTACTTTTATCTAAAAAGATAAGAGGTTTGAAACCGCAGATAAACGCAGATAAACGCCGATTTCGTTGGCAGTTTATCTGCGTTTATTTGCGTTCATCTGCGGTGAAAAATTAAATCTGATTATCTTCAGAAAACAATCCCAATAAAGGGCCAAGCATAGCACCGAACTTTGAGGAAGATAAGAGGTTTGAAACCGCAGATAAACGCCGATAAACGCAGATGTAATCCACCTTCGGCATCCTCTACTGTCACAATCGGTTTTTTCGGAATTTTGAGAACAAATTAAGTTACGTTTTAGACAAGGTACAAGGAAATCATTGTGGCCATCGCCAGTCCAAAATACTCACTCATCCCAAAATTCGTGGTGTGACACGATCGCGGGTGCCGAAGGTGGGTTTCAACTACAAGCCCCACAGGTAGGACAGATAAAGCTTCTATAGCGGTTCGATCGCGTGGTGAGGTATGCCCACGGAGGCCACGGAGGCCACGGAGGCCACGGAGGCCTATGCACGTCGGAACATGTTACTGAGAAAGGCTATAGTATCTTTATCACTCCGACAAGGGATTGCTAATACGTTTTTACCGAAAATGCGATCGACAGATCCTACTTGTCGATCGTACCATGAGTTAAGAATATCTAAATCAGAGAGTTTGATGTATGGGTAACGCTCGCTACACTTGCCACAAATTCGCATTCCCCACTCCGTTCCGCAATCCTTGCCACTCTTACAATCACAACGGAAGCACTGGCTATCTAGAGGCTCCAAGCGATCGCTTTTCTTGTAACAGGTTGGACAAGTTAACAATGGCTTAAATAGTTCTTCTGTTCGAGCCGAAAAGTTATTCAGATTCTCTAATTCAAGTAGTTCTCCTTTAGCTCTCGGTCCACGAGATTTAGCTTGATTAATTAGTTGTGAGAGACGATTATCAAAATCCACCTTTTCTTCTGGTTTAGGTGAACAAAGTAATTTATATCGCTTCAACCATAAGTCAATGGTGTTCCGACTGATATTGAACAGTTGGCTGACTTCACTTTTCTTCATACCATCTTGCGTGTGGGGCTTCGATCGCTTTTTTTCGCAGGTCGTAACTATAGGGTTTGGGCATGGGGGGCGATCGCAACACAGAAATCTCGACTACAAAATTAGCAACTTTTTGATGTCTTGTCTGTTTAATTGAGGATGATCTTGCGGAACTGGTGGCGACAAGTGATGCTAGTGCAAACCTCGCGGACTCTTGCTCTCGTGAGCCCCTAACCCTCGCGACGTTAATGCAGCCAACTCGATCGCCTGTCTGCGAGCAGGGGATTGTGGACTCTGGGTAATATCGTTTCCGGTTGCATCGGAATGATAAAGTCAAGGTCAATAATTCCACATTCCCCGACTCCCGACTCCCCACTCCCCACTCCCCATCATTCCGGTGTAACCGGAATTGATATAACCACCCTCACACTCAAGCGAGTCCGTCTCTGTTTCAAGGAGAGCGAACGTGAGCCTCAACCCGCATTCTAGGTCCGGCGGCGGTTGCTATAATTGCAAGTATTTTTAGTTTTTTTTGTAACAAAAATAAGCTAATTATGTCTCAATCAGAAAGAGTTGTTAAATAAAGTAGTTATACTTTTGCAAATTGCGGATATTCTCCGATAGAATTATTGATTTTATACAAAACTCTTTAAAAGTCTATAGTTTGTACTCTTAAAAAAGACATAATTAAAGTATTTAAGTGTGAAGTTTTGTTTCAAAATATTGACTTATTCTTGCAATTTTTGGCAAAGTCTAATTATATCATGTCCGGTTGAATAGTTATAATACTTTTGTCCCATCATGCCCGATGCCCGATGCCCGATGCCCGTATAGGATTTATAAGTAATTAACCGGACTTGATATCAGTCAGAAGTGCTGAATGTTCTGTTTTCGATTTTTTCCTGCTTTTTAGTTTGATTCAAAGGAGGTATATATGTCCGTAAGTTTGTTTGAAAGGGTGAAAGAATTTTTGGTAAGGTTGGTTAAAGACCAATCCTTCCGCACTGAACTTGATAACGGCACAGTTGAGGAACGTCAGCAAATATTGAAATCGGCTGGCTACATTTTTTCAAAAGAAGAATTTGAAACTGCTGCTATCCATGTATTAGAGTCAAAAGAGCGGGGCGAATTCACTGAACTCAATGAAGAGGAATTAGCTGGAGTCCTCGGGGGATTGGTGCGCGCAGAATTAAGTTTTACAGTCCCTCAAGTCCCTCGACCCCTGTACGGCGTCGTGTTCCCTGAGCAAGAAACCGTCTCGTCGTCATCCGAAGAACCGATTGCCCAACCGATGTACGGAGTAATTGTCCCACCCGTCTAATAATTACATTTTTCATCTGCCGCTTTGAGGACGGCAAGCGCGATCGCTATATTTTAAGTAAGTATTTGTTGCCGCACCGAAATTTATTCCTCAAGCGGCAACGATTTAAACTAGGAGCTTACTAATGATAAATTTACTTTCTTTCACTCTAACAGATTCAATCATTTAAATTAAGAGTAAATTACGCCTGGCGAGCATCACTATATCTGACGTGAAGCCGGGGAATTCAAAATTGTTTCAAGGAGTGAGAGCTTCCTAAATAACCTAAGGGATGACAAGCAATTGTAAATCGCTGGTGGTTTTATTAGCATTAGTGGCATTAGCGTCGTCAGAGTTCCCAGATTTGACAATATTTACTCCGTCTCTATTTCTTTTGTGTTCAGATGCTAAATAAAATAGAGGCTTAACGTTTTGAGTCTGTCTTCTAAAGGGTTTTTAATAAATTAACTTGCCCCTTTATATCCCCAAAAAACAAAAGGTTTTTATGACATACCGTCGCACGAGTTATGCTGTTTGGGAAATTACTCTAAAGTGCAATTTGGCTTGCAGTCACTGCGGTTCGCGAGCGGGACACGCACGCGCCACAGAGCTTACTACAGAAGAGGCGTTTGACCTCGTTCGGCAGATGGCAGAAGTCGGCATTAAAGAAGTTACATTGATTGGTGGCGAAGCATTTATGCGTCCAGATTGGCTGCAAATTGCTGAAGCGATTAATCAAGCGGGGATGCTTTGCAGTATGACGACTGGAGGTTATGGCATCTCGCTAGAAACAGCACGTCGAATGAAAGAAGCAGGCATTGCAACCGTCTCCGTTTCCATTGATGGCAAGGAGGAAACGCACGATCGCTTGCGCGGACGGCAAGGCTCTTGGAAATATGCGTTTAAAACCATGAGCCATCTCAAAGAAGTCGGCATAAAATTCGGTTGTAACACCCAAATTAACCGCCTGTCAGCACCAGAATTTCCTTGCATCTACGAACATATTCGCGACGCCGGGGCGATTGCTTGGCAAATTCAACTAACCGTGCCGATGGGTAATGCTGCAGACAACGCCCATATTCTCCTGCAACCCTGCGAACTACTGGATGTTTATCCCATGCTAGCCCGCGTAGCTCGTCGGGCAAAGCGCGAGGGCGTTCAACTCCAACCAGGTAATAACATCGGTTATTATGGCCCTGACGAACGGTTGTTGCGCGGACGCGGTGGCGAAAACGAGTGGGCATTTTGGCAAGGCTGTTCTGCGGGACTTTCTACTTTAGGAATTGAGGCAGATGGTGCCATTAAAGGCTGTCCCTCTTTACCCACATCAGCTTATACTGGCGGCAATATCAGAGACCATTCACTGCGTAAAATTGTTGAAGAAACTGACGAGTTGCGTTTCAATTTAGGAGCCGGAACGCCTCAAGGAACAGCGCATTTATGGGGCTTTTGTAAAACCTGTGAGTTTGCCGAACTTTGCCGGGGAGGCTGTACTTGGACTGCCCATGTTTTCTTTAACCGTCGCGGAAATAATCCTTACTGCCACCATCGGGCGATCGTACAGGCAGCAGAGGGAATCCGGGAGCGCGTTTCTCCTAAAGTTTCCGCGCCAGGGCTGCCGTTTGATAATGGTGAATTTGAACTAATTGAAGAGGCTCTTGATGCTCCTTGGTTGGAAAATGACCCGCTTCATTTTACAAGCGATCGCATCCAATGGCCGGCAACTTGGGCGGATGAACTGGAACCTTCCGAATCCCCATTAGTTGAAGTTTAATGAGTTGTAGTTGTAAGGAGGTATAAGTTATGACAGAAAATCTCAATCCCTTCAATGATAATTCTCAAATTTCTATCCTTCCTCGCAGCGCATGGAGCAGCGAGTTAGCCTTTTTAAAAGCCATGTTGAAAGCCAAACAAGCCTTAGATAGAAGAGAAAAAGCTTTGGGCAAAAACTAGATTCTAACGTTTACAGATTAGCTAGGCTTTCTAAATTGAGAATATAGCAATTCTAAATGACTCGTAATTTTTTTACCCCACCCCAACCCTCCCCTTAGTAAGGGGAGGGAGTAAGAAATTCACAAATGATTTAGGATTGCTATATAGCGTTTTTTATAGCTATGAGGTACATTTAGTAAAGTAAAACTATTTAGAGGAAAATTATCAATGCAACCCTATTCAATAGACTTGAGAAAAAAAAATCATAGAAGTGAGAGAACAAGAAAATATTTCAATAATAAAACTAGCAGAACGTTTTAAAGTAGCTAAGAGCTTTGTTCAAAAATTACTAAAAAGATATGAAGAGACAGGAGATATCAGTCCTAAGCTGTCGCGCATTTAAATTGTATATTCAGGGCGGGCGGGACGCCCACCCCACAATACTTTGATTTTTTTTTGACATACAATTTAAATGTAGAACAGCTTATTGCTCAAGTCGGAAGTCCACCCACAAAATTAACAGGGCGAACAATTAGTGATTTTAGTGAAAATAATAGAAGAGTATAATCATGCAACTTTAAAAGAGTTAACTGAATTGCTTGACTCAAAAACCGGAATAAAAGTAAGTATATCGACTAGGGGAAGAATTAGCAATCAACTGAATTACAATAAAAAAAACACTCTATGCGGCAGAGAAAAGAAGCGAACGAGTTCAAAAAGCCCGAGTGGAATTTTGGGATAAAATCAGGGATGTCAGGGCGCAAGACCTGATTTTTATAGATGAATCAGGGGTTAATCTAGCAAGGGTACGACTATAGGTCAGAGCATTAAAAGGTCAAAGAGCGAGCGGAGAAAAACAACTAAAAATGGTCACAAATATTTCTTTGATATCTGCTTTGTAGAGCGCAGAAGTAGTGGATTCAAGAAATATTTATGGTGCAGTAAATGGAATAAAATTTGAAGCATTTATCCTGAGAGAATGAGTCCCTAAGCTTTGGAAATGTGCTTGTGTAGTTATGGATAATGCTAAAATTCATTGCGGAGAAATGGTGAAATAATTTATCGAAGAGGCAGGAGCAAAGTTAATTTATTTATCTCCTTACTCTCCCGAGTTTTCCCCAGAGAAAACTTTTGGTCAAAAGTGAAATCTATCTTAAGAGAACGTAAAACCAGAAATTATTTAGACTTAATTGATGCCATTGCAGATGCTATGCTACAAGTTACTAAAAAAGATATTCATAACTGGTTTGCTCATTGTTGCTACTGTACCTCATGACTATAGGAAACGCTATAAGTTATTTTAATATGCTGCAGGGAACCTGTGAATAAACCTCCAAAATATAGGCTTCTATAATTTTTTCTTCCCTTAACTCAAGCTCCTCGCAGGATTTCTTCCGCCTGTATAGCGGGTATTTGAGCATTTTGGACTGGCGAGCGCCCAAATAATTTTATTTTACGTTGTCTAAAAGGTAACTTGGTTGGTCCTCAAAATTCCTAAAAAACCGATTGTGACAATAGAGGGTGCGGAATGTGAGATGTAAGAGTTGGCACTTTATCTGCGTTAATTTGCGTTCATCTGCGGTAAAAAATTAAATTTCCTTATCCTCAGAAAACAATCCCAACAAAGAGCCCAGTCTAGCACCCAAATTTGAAAAAAATTAGAGTTTGGAAACCGCAGATAAACGCAGATAAACGCAGATTGTGTTGGTAGTTTATCTGCGTTAATTTGCGTTTATCGGCGGTAAAAAATTAAATCTGATTATCTTCAGAAAAAAGTCCCAACAAAGGGCCGAGAATAGCGCCGAAAACAAAGCCGCCGGCGTGGGCCCAGTAGGCAACTCCCCCGGATTCCATGCCGACAGTTGCCGGGGCATTCAAGGAAGCCAAGCCATTCAATGCTTGCTGTGCAAACCAAAATCCTAGAAAGAAGAAAGCGGGGACTCTGACAGTGGTAATAAAGATTCCCAAGGGAAGCAGTGTCAGAACTTTGGCTTGGGGATATCTGAGAATGTAAGCTCCCATCACGCCTGCGATCGCGCCGCTAGCACCCAGGGACGGAATGGCCGATGCTGAGGAAAAATACCACTGAGTTAGTGATGCTAAAACGCCGCAAGTTAGGTAAAATATTATAAATTTGACGTGTCCTAAACGGTCTTCTACGTTGTTGCCAAAAATCCACAGAAATAACATATTTCCGGCAATGTGCAGAAAGCCTGCGTGCAGGAATTGGGAGCTAATTAGTGTCGTCCATTCGGGAAATGGCGAAACTGGCAGAGCAACCCCACACATATTGCTTAACTGGCAAGGAATTACGGCCCAAGAGTAGAAGAATTCGGTTAATTGTCGATCGGGCAAAGTGAGTTCGTACAAAAATACTAATATGTTTGCGGCAATCAGCCCGTAGGTGACGTAGGGAGTGATAGTAATGGGATTGTCATCGCGTAAGGGAACCACAGCCTTTTTTCCTCATCCAAATATTGGCAACACAGTAGCGCATTTATCGCCCTGGTGTCTCCTGTCTAAAGGAAGAGGGAAGAAATCAATCGATTTTAGATTTTAGATTTTAGATTTTAGTTTAAAGAATTGAAGAATTGAAGAAAGCGACTTCACGGATGTATCCGGGGGCTGGTTATCGGATACTATATTTTGTATTTCTGCACGGATGAATCCGGGGGCTTGTACCGCCGCCGGGTGCCGCAAGCTTCCTTCAAACCCGCCGTTTCCGGCTGAAACAAAAATAGAACCCATTTAATAAAACCCTCCACCTTGCAGTTACTTGAGTGTCTGCTTTTTAGTCTTGGGTTTTATTTTACCGCAAAGGCGTATATTTTATTATTGGATAGCAAGTTTGTAGTTGCGATATGGGGGCTGGTTTTAATCCCTCAGGACAACTACAAACTTATTTATCCGCTTGCTGATTACATTTTTACAGCGGGGCTAGTCGAAGGTTTAGGCGACTTAATTTCCTGGGAAACCGCACGGGCGCGGTAGAGTTTAGCAACGGCTTGCTCGCACTTAGACAAATCGGATTCTATCTCTGTCAAAATGGCAGTTGATACGGGATCTGTGAACTTGATCCGCAGGTTGTTAATATCAACAACACCGGTTTGCAAATCACCCAGAGTGCTCCGCAGCAAGAACGTTTCATCGGTTCCTTGCATCGACGTTTTTAATTTAGCGTATTTATCAGCAATTTGGGCGGGAATTGAGGGTTTTTCGCCGAAATAGTTGAGGCGGTTTTCGAGAGCGAGGATGTGGTGCTGTTTATTTTGAATGATTTCTGCAAGCAGCGATCGCAACTCGCTGTCTTGGGTTTTTTCCGCATAACTTTGAAAGGCTTCGCTAGAATAGCGTTCCCCTGCGAGGGCGGTATTCAAACCTTTAACAATGTCGCCCTGTGTTGAGCCACCCCAACCATTAGCTAATTTCCACCATTCTGCATTTGTGTCTGTTTCTTCTGGCAAACCGACTTCTTTTCCGCCGTAACCGAGGCGAGCCAGAATTGCGGTAGTAAATATTGCTAAATCTCCCGGTTGGCGGGAAGTGATCAAGTTGCCGTCAACTACTAAAGCTTCGTTGATATAGTTAGCTCCGGCATTGCTCATGTCTTTTTTAATTGACAAGAAACCCGTGGCTTTTTTGTCTTTTAACACGTCGGCTTCAATCAAAACTTGCGGGCCGTGGCAAACTGCTGCGACGATTTTTCCTTGCTCAAATGCTTCTCGTACAAACCTTACTGTATTGGGATTAGTCCGCATTATATCGGGAGCCATACCGCCGGGAATTATCACTGCATCGAATTCTGCCGGCACTGCTTCAGTGGTAGTTCCGTCAGCTTGCATGGCAAGTTTTCCGTGTTTTCCTGCATACTTTTCGTTTGTCCGGGAACCGAGGACTACTACTTCAAATCCTGCTTGTTTTAAGGCATTGTAAGGAACTAGAAATTCCGAATCTTCAACTGCATTTTCGATGAGTATGGCAACTCGTTTGGTTTGGGCTTTGTTATCGGCTGTCATAATTCAGTTTCCCTCAAGGTACCATTTTCTCTCAACTTAATTCATTTGTTCCTGTTTTCGCGTCTTGCTAAAGTGATAAATTAGTGGGTGGGAAAATGTGCCTTCGTGAGTCTTTGGAGGTAGTCGTAAAGTGTCCAATGCGTACCCTACAATTAGATGTTTTGTGCCAGTTGTGCGATCGCATCAATGCACGTAAGAGGCTCCATTAATGTCGATCGTAGTCCCGGTAGCGTGCGCAGCCAAACCCGACGCTAAAAACGCGATAACATTGGCAACATCTTGAGGAGGAGCGATTTTGCCGATCGGGATATCGCGAATAATATCAGCTTCGCCGAAATTTTGAATAAACTGATTAGACATTTCTGTACTGACAAATCCCGGTGCAACTGTAAAAGCCAAAATATTATCAGCCGCAAACCCTCTAGCAATGCTGCGAGTTAAAGCCACAATAGCACCTTTTGACGCGGCGTAGTGCAGATAATTCGGGTCATCGCCGCGAAAAGCAGCGCGACTTGCAATATTAATAATTGTACCTCCACTGCGAGTTTTAAAATAAATAATTGCTTCCCGGCACAAGTCGGCAACTGCAACTAAATTAACTTGTAGAGTTTGCTGCCAAGCTGACGACCAAATATCGAACTCGTCCTCTATACCTGCTGACTGCATAATTCCAGCATTGTTAACTATAACATCAATATGACCGCGCCATTTTAAAGCATCTCGCCACAAAATCGAGGCTACGTTTTCCAGCATCAAATCTGCTGCTAATAAATAACATCGATCGCGCGCCACACTTGCTGCTACCGCTTCAGCTTCAGTTTGACTGCGAGAGTAATGCAAAATCACCTCAGCCCCAGCATTAACCAGAGTCCGCACCGTCACTGCACCAATCCCCTGCGAGCCGCCCGTTACTAAAATTACCTTTCCGGTTAAATCAATCATTTCTCTATCTCTCTTTCTATCTTTTCTCTTTCTCTGCGCCCTCTGCGCCCTCTGCGGTTCATAAAAAAAATAAATCCCGTTCACAAACGAAATAGAATTGCTATATGATACAGCACCTTCCATCTAAATGTGACACAGGAAATTGAGTCAGGGTTGTAGCAGCGGGCGATCGACTCTTGGAGGCCGACCGACTGGGCTCCGGCCCTGGGCAATAGACCCGCTGGGCCAGTGCGATCGACCCGCTTTAGAGCACTATAGATTTTTTGTCCTTAAACTCGATAACTAAACGGGATTCGGGAGCAGAGGTCGAATTAACTCCATAATTCGGTCAGAGTTAAAGTTATTGACAGCATCAATTAGCCCACTGGAAAGGGTTGGTTGAGATGCGGGAATTTCTGTAATCAACTCGTTCATGGCTTCGGTATCAAGATAGTAAGCAGCTTGATACATTTCTTCTAACCACTCAGAGGACATCACGGCTATATCTTCTGGAGATAAAGTGTAAACACCTAGTTTTTGGGGCTCTTTTCCTACCGCTGTGTAGATGTACTGTACTCCCAAGTATTGAGCGAGTTTGTCAAAGACGAGCCTTTCCTGAAAGGGCTTGGTCATAAACTCGTCACAACCAGCCATAAGAACTTTCTCTCGATCTTCTTCAAAAACACTCGCAGTTAAAGCAATAATCACAGTCTCTTGTCCCTTAGGGTGTTCTCTAATGCGTTTGGTAGCTGTGCAGCCATCCATGACCGGCATTCGCAGATCCATCCAAATCAGGTCTGGGAACCAACTTTCCCAGATTTCGAGTGCTTCAACTCCCTGTGTTGCTTCGCGCACATCAAAACCGACTGAGGTAAGGAGTTTGACCAATAAGCGACGATTTTCCTCTAAATCTTCAACAACAAGGATGCGGTAAGTTGGTTGTCCTGCAGCTATACCAATCACTCTTTGTTGAGGCAATTCTGAGGCAAGGCAGACTGCTTGAGGTAAGTTTACCCCAAGTTCAAAGTAAAAAATGCTGCCCCGATTCAATGTGCTTTGAAGCCGAATCTGACTACCCATGAGTTGGACAAATCTTTGGCTGATAGCTAGACCTAGACCAGTACCTTGATTCAATTTATTCCCAGCTTCAGCTTGCACGAACGCCTTAAATAAGCTCTCAACTTCTGTTGGAGCAATTCCCACTCCAGTATCCTCAATTTCAAAACATAGGCGACAGGACGTTTGGTCGCTCTGTTGCGATCTTACTCGTAAGGTGACGCTTCCTTGATTAGTAAACTTAATCGCATTACCCAGCAGATTGACTAAGACTTGATACAGTTTTTTCTCATCGGTATGCACAAATTGGGGAAGATTGGGGTCTCGCTCGACAATTAGTTTCAATCCTTTCGATTGG
>Ga0247774_1001413_pt1 | contig 12151 bp, 11 predicted proteins | sample UWRJL001104B6_FD_179933 | JGI IMG/M metagenome (GOLD analysis project Ga0247774, IMG submission 179933) | Plant litter microbial communities from Arlington Agricultural Research Station in Wisconsin, United States - UWRJ-L001-104B-6 | ecosystem: Environmental > Terrestrial > Plant litter >... | reverse complement strand
CTTTGAAGGTTTGCGATCCTAGACTGCTCTGACGGGGGTTCATTTTCCGCAGTTGTTTGTGACGTCTTTTCGCGTCGTTCCAGCTGTAATATTGTGGCCGGATCTTGGATTCGGCTCTCGTGTGGGCTGTGGTTCGCGGGCCGGGGTGTTGGTGGGACATGGGATCGCTTGGCGTGTGACCCAGCCAGCAGAGAAGGATCCTTCTCTGGCTCTCTAGAAAATGCCTGAAGGCTATTTGATACACTTGGGTCAAAGCTGCGGTGCCTTCTGGGAACGGACCCCCTTGCGGTTGAAGTAGAGAAGCCATGCCATGTCCGGTTCTGGTCATAAGACTGAAGGGATCGACTCTGAGAGACAGGTCCGGACGCGGAACGTGGAGATGGAAGTGGTTGGGATTGCGAATGTGCTGTATTCGGCGTTGAACGTTGCTTTCTAACCGGATTTCTGGTAGTTTCAACATATCCCCAGAGGCCTGAAGTCGGTAAGGACGCTACCTTTGGATCCTCCGTCAACTGCGGTTGGTTCGGCTTGTCTGGAAACCTATCCCGATGTTCTGAACCCAAGCCCAGCGTTGGGGGAACCTCTGGTTGAGCTTCCGATGAGCGCTGCTGAGTCGAATGGGACGATGAAACCACTTATCGCAGCCCTGTTAGTTTGTATTGTCCATTTATCCGTCATGTAAAAACAACCTTAGCCGATCTTGCGAGAGCCTTCCATCTTGAAGGCATCAACTCCGAAGTCCGGACCGGGAATTAAGCCACGGGTGCTACTAGGGAGTTGGCGTGGGATTTACAATAGCTTTTTGGTGCGCAAGTATGAAAATGGTCACCCACCTAGCTTTGATGTCTCGGCAATGCTCATCAGTGTTGTCCTCGGGGGTTGAGCCTGTGTTGATAACGACCTAGAGAGACGAGATTATTAGTCTCAATACACCATTGGTGCATGTGTAGTCGCATGCCCTTACAAAATGCTGCCATGGTTGCTGCGGGCTTCCCTCGGAACGGAAGGCTGGCCTCTCCGTTGCTCAGAAATGTAAAGAGGAAGATTGGCAGGGTCGGGTTGCGAATCTAGGCCGCGTTTATCATTCGCTTGGATACCCCCTTTCCTCCGTTTCTCATTTGGCCAGCTAACTGTCGAAGCGCTCTTCGGAAGGGGATTTTCTCGTTGGGGTTCACAGCCCTGGGCCGAAGGTACACTGTCCGAGGGCGAGACTGTTTTTTTGGAGGCCTGCTTGTCGCGGCTTGCGGTGACGAGTCGCCGCAAACGACCGAGAGCCAAGGACATACCTTCGGTAATCACTTCAAAGATTTCGCTTGCGTCAAAAGTTCGATAATCGCGCGCGATAAGATCCAACCTGGCAGATTCCTGCAATATTTGTTCCGGGAGAGTAATTCATGTGAAATAATGGATCGAGAAGTAGCTGCGGACTCTCAGCAGCGCTCCACCTGTAGGTGGTCCAGGTCGTGCGTTGGCGTGGATTGCTAGCTTCCAACTTCCACAAGTGGCATGGTCAGAGTGAAAGCGCCCCACTCGAATGCAGCGAAGTCCGCCATTATTAGACGAATCGAGATCATTATTCCGTTTTTTCTGAGATGATCATGTGGGTAGGGTTGCCTTGACGTGATACAATCTTCATTTTGATTCAAGGTCACGCAAATAGCTGGACATCTATGTAGATGGAGTTCTCGACCCCGAAAACAAGCCCAGAAGATGGACTAGGCACTCCCTTGCGCGGACTCATCCTCCACGAACGCGGGAGACGATATTGATCGGAACCATCTGCACGGAAATTAGCGTCAGCCATCGAAGATACCAAGCGGCGGCGACTGCTGTGACGTGTGAGGCGCGCGCCCGAAAAGTACCTGCTGGAGCAAAAGCCGAACGTCCGAGCCTTACCTCGATTTCTTGCTTGGTGCCCAACTTTTCGAGCTTTTGGTCTGGGTAAATTTCGATTAGCTCCCTAGAGAAACGCCATCGGCCGGCATCGGTATTATCGCTCACTATTTTCTAATTGGGTCTTCTTCCAGAGCAGCCGGGTCGCAACATCATCGCCGTACTCTTCCCGGCGATCCTTTGCCAGCATCTCTCGCAGGGTTTTTACCGTTGAGTTGAGTGGTACGCCGAGGAGGGCAAAGCTGACGCCATTCATGTCTTTGAAGTAGATTTGTCGGTACGTCTCTTCATCCGCGACGGCCGGCTTGCCAGTCTCGCCCAAGACCGAATTCATAGCCTCATCTAGTTCGGCCACAGTAAAGTGCAGGTAATCGACAGTGTCGCCCTGGCTGAGTATTTAGTCCTAGGTCTATTCAAATCAGACGCATCGTTTCCTCACATTGCGAATTTGATAATCCGCCAGTGATTTATCGGCTGCAATGGCCCGACTTGTTAGCACAGGCTTTCTCCGTCACGAGACGGCGATACTTGCGGTCGCTAAGTTCCTGACTCCCAAACGTGATGGTGATGTCCTCGGCACTGTAACGGGCTCCTCCTTGCCGAACGATTTCTGTCTTCAAGTCCCGAACGGATTTCGTGACCGGGAAGCCCGACAGCCTGAGTGATTCGGAGCTGTTTGCGCTGAAGTTCTCAGCAAAGATATACGTGTCGTTTGAAGCCATGATGCCTGTCAAATTCGAGATTCGATCAACAGTCGGACGTTCGGGGGCATGGCTACAAAGAGAAAGATTTAATTAGGTTTATTTTCTCAAATTCCGAATTAAGGGATTTGCCACGACATGCGAGAAGAAGTCGGACTTCCGCCAATGCGGTGGATGGTGCGCCTGCCCAGAGCCTGCCGCGGGGAAGGTATCAATTCTAGCCCGGAAGGGTTACTTACTTCTATTTTCAGCTCGGAGATAGGGCAGGTCGCTCGCTCGCCAAGGTTCGGGGCACGGGGACCACATTGCACCGATGCTTTTGACCAAGCCCACTACATTCGCACCACGTGTCCCGCTGTCTCAGCCACCTTCCCCCACTATTCGCTTGTTTCCGGACAAGTTTCCTACCGGGCTGGCCCTTCATCCTTGAGACGTCTGTTACAAGTTGTGGTGAGCGAATTCCATCGATCGTTACCAGACAAGGACGCAGGATTGCAACATGGAAGAAGATGATGACTTTTGCGACTGGATCGCTTGCCGCCGTGTGAACGAACTCTTCTACGAGAAAGCTCCTGGAATCGGAATATGCGTTCTGTGCGCCACTCGGACTAACTTAATACGTCAACCCTACGAGTCTACCTTCTGGGCGATGACAGCCTGCTGGGGCGGACATTCCCAGGAATCATCGGTTTCTCACCTAGAAGACAGGCCCTGTATCTGCAACAAATGTGATATATATTTCGTACTCAACATCGTGAAAGGGTCTCAAGCATGCTTGAAAGAAGGCTGCAGGCGGGCCATACGGCTATCGCCAACACTCAGCCAGGCGCTAGCGTCTGGCGGCAGCGACGTCACAGAAGAGGTGTAAGTGAAAAGGGATGATTGAAACTCGGCAACGTGAATTGGCTAACTTACAAACAGAGCCAATTTCATTAGCCTTTTTCACAGGCGAAATACTTATGAATGCTGTCTTGACATGTCTGAGAAGTGCTATGGGGACTCGCTGGCTAGCCGCCAACCCCCAACGTCGGAGTGTGATCACGACCGAAACGCTTGCGACGAATGCCTAACTGCCTTAGTTACGGCGGCCCTTCAGGGTTCAAATCTTGCGGCACTTGTTTGTCCTGATCCAGAATGCCGGAAGCCGATTCAGGGCGAAGAGGTGCGGCGGCTGGTTCCGGATCTGCATAGAAGGCAAGAGCTTGGTAGCTCCCCCTAAAATCTATAAAACTGTTAGACTTACACCTTGCCAGATTCTGTAAGCTGAAAAGCTACGAGGTCATGTCCGAGAAGCCGGGTTTTAGATGGTGCACCAACCTAGACTGCGGAGAAGGGCAGGTCCACACTTTAGGAGGTATCCACTGCCCCGGGTTTAACAGCGCGCAAGATTCTGGGTTTACTAACTCTCAATGCAAGAATCTTCGCCTATTTGGGCATGCAATAAGTGTCGGAGGCGCCACTGCTTCATCTGCCGCGACAACAATTCCGGAACATGCGAGCACATTCGTACCGCTGACCAGAAACGGCGCCGCAGTCGAGCCTACCAGAAAAAGGCCGCGGCCGAAGTTCTCGCGGCCAAGAGACAAGCCCTGATTGACGGCTCGGACGAGACAGAGCGCGAAAAGCGGCGCATTACCAAGACATGCCCTAAAATGGGATGCGGAAATCTAATCGAGCGCAACGGCGGCTGTGCCCACATGGAGTGCAAGAAGCCACGTGGCTGCGGTACGCATTTCTGCTGGCTGTGTAAGGTGATGTGGGGACCTGGTGGCAGTATGACTAGGCATCTGAAATCATGTCCCATAGGCTCCGACAACAACAAGCATGAGAAGAGCCAGATTGGGCAGTTAAACTATGCCGACGGATGGGATCAGGACCTGGGATACGACTTTTCCCTAGACAATGACCGTAGGCTGCATGGTGTTCTATTTGGCTAGAAACCGAAATCTGTATTTTGCAACCTAATCTAATCTAGCTCATGATAGAATTAGCAAATCGAACTGTGGACCCTTTTTGATGCCGGATTTCCTACCAGAAAGCTATGGTCGCGTGCATGTAACAGGGCATCGAATAACCATTTCTACCACTCATCCGAAGCGATGGCAGAATTAAGGCACAACCCATATTGTGCCCACATGACAAATTTATTACTTACTCCGTAGAGGTTATTTTGATACGTGGGCGATGAGTTTCATCTCCTACTTGACCTAATCGATATCCAAGTTTCATCTCATTCACCCTGCGATTCCTTTCTCTGGTATCCAGTTCCGATATGGAGTGAAGACTCGCCATAATTTCCCGTGAATCAGAAAGGATATAAAGTAGAGACCCGATAGGATTTTTTAGAACTTTACCCTCATCAATGAACGAACCTAACCGCATTGTAAGGATCGCTGCAATCATGGCGATGAGCACGAACACCATTAAAGCGATAATTGCCACGCTGACCCACATCGAAACTTTGAAAGTGTCAAACGTGATTGTTCGACGAAAAGGGATGTTCGCTAGGGTGAGTGGAAGAAAGTCGCTAAGGATTCTGCTGAGCGAGATTCCTACAGCCGCAGGCCGTGCGGAAATGATGCTTGAGAAAAGATAGGTGTACGGGTCGGTGGCGTATGGAATGGCGACTGATTTCGCGGCCGAGATAGGCCCTCTTGAAAGTGCGAGATATGGGGCAAGGAGCAGGTATCCTGCTAGTTATTAGCCACGCCGTTAATACTAGAGTGAATGTAGAACTAGTGGAAGCCTACTGGTGAAGATCTCGACCCAGAGAAAGTTGATTATCACGCCGACGACCGAAAACACAATTCTAGGGCCCACAGGGGTTTGACTGCTGAGGAAACGACCCAGCGGATGATCGTCCGGTGTAAGGCCGTAGTACATGATCACACTCATAAAGGCAACCAGGCCAAGTGCAAAGACAATCAAAGCGGCCAGATTTCCGGCGGGCATCTTGTGAGCACAATGGTGAGGCTGTTGGGCGGCTGCTCTATCGGGCTTTTCTCCGGCAATGACAGATACTGCCGTTACTTCTTCGTGTTCGCGCACCACGATGCCAAAGTCTCCCTGGCTTGCTGTGTATTGTAGCCTTGTCTTTGAAAGATGCCGCCTTTCAGCTTTCCAACCTAACCAGCCACCCACCTCTGGATACGAATTGAATAGGCGGAGGAAGCCAGGCGAGTGCGAGAGAGAAGCAACCCCAATGATGCTTCTGGGATCTGCTTGAAGTCCAGTCGTCCATCGTCCCAGGATAGCTACTAGAGCAATGGCGAGTACGACATGTAGCGCCAGTACCGCCTCCAACACCCGTACAGCAGGGCTCCAGACGACGACAACTGGTGTACACCCATCATTTTTGTCCTTGTCGCAGCTCCCCTCCAGTCCGATTTTCCAGCTTGCTACCGCAAGTGGACCCACGGCAGCAGAGAGATATTTCGCGACCAAACTAACAGCCGGCAATGGCGCGTACAGCGCTCCTATGTTAGATTCATACCTCCGAAGTAATGATGACATGCGGCCGTCCCTAGGTCTTGCTACTTGGTGGAATGGTTCAAGTGAAGAAGCGTGGGCGAAAATGAGTTTCCAAGGAATGCCAAAGAGAGCTGCGGCCAACGGAGGAAAGACAACACCGACCGAGTATTCGGCCTTGACTTTCGGGTGGTCAATTTTTAAGTAAGCTCCCGCACTCTGTGTTGTATCAGGTTGATTGCATTTCGACAGATCAATAGTTTCGCCGAGCACGCGACATACTGTCGGCGGCGCAGAATCAAATCTGTCGAAATTGGCGCCGCTTGTCACGGTTTCTATGATTGGGGTGCCGTGATTCCTGAAAATCCCGTCAGAAAATACTAATTGGGTTATGCAAGGGTTATACAAACTCCGTTGTTTGCAGGAAAGTTGTATAGTTGCCTTCGATTTCACAAGACGGCTCGTATGGTGCGATAGGGTTTGACTCCTGACGTTTCGCCGTGATCTCGGAAACATGGACCTTCGTAATGCTCAAATATGACGGCTTAGGTGTCACCAGTAAGTCGCGTTTCCTTGGGAGAACATGGCATGAGATCTCAAGCAGAACAATCGCAGAAACCATCAACCCAGTCAGAACTACCATCACCCTCCTAGACAGAATACCAGGTCTGAAAGGTTTTCTGATCGGTTCTGTAGAATGGCGTTGCTTCGACCACAGAATGAGCGAGGCGACAGCAACGCCCAAAATTGCCAGGAGTAGTGGCGTAAATGCTAGTCCCAGCGCTAGTTGATTTCCGGTCCCCAGGATTGGTAATATGGAGTGGGCAATCGGAAAATCGGTCGCCAGTGTGAGACCGGGCGTCAGCGGGTGTGTTTGAAATTTGGATAGATCTGACGAAGCCCATCTGATCTGGATCGCTGCTCGACTCATAACTAGCTCTCTAGAGAAGCCTGCGCTGTCAGAGTGTATGCGAGTAGAGACGCAGGCAGAACCAAGAGCGCCACAGCGTTCGCCCTCCGCCGAGTTCAAGCCACTATCCACTGTTAGATTGGTTATTCATGGTCCATTGACCCGAGCGTTCCATACCTGGGGCAACAAAACATCGCCGTTTCGTCCGGTTCCTCAGGTGGTCCGAGGTTTCCTAGCACAGGTCGAGTATACGCCGCGGTCCAACCCTCAGGGCAGATAGCTGGAGAATAGTATTTTCCTGTGCCCGCCACGCACGATGTTCGACCAAAGGGTATGTAGGTATCAGTATACGATGAGCAATCCGCCGGGAATGTGTAGACACTAAGCAACGAGCCGTCGGGGTCCCATCCACGATGAAGGCGGCTACTAGGTAGACCGGACGTCAACGGCGGAGTTTCCAATGATGGGAGGTCGGATTCTTTCCATCTGATCTGCACATAAAGCGCTTTCGCCCTTTCCGTGGCTGGGTCTCGGGAACCGGAAACGCATTGTAACGCCGTATCAGCGGCACAGCTAAAAGAGCTATTGAGGCCAAGTAGACACATTAGTCGCTGTAGACAATATTCGTGGCCCTTAACTGCAAAAGGTTTCTTGCCTTGGACAGCATATCGCTGCTGTCTCGCCACTCAAAAGGCCTGGGCCTTGGGACTCATCGAATCTTGTGCAATCAACCGTGTACCCAGAGGGGCAAATCCCCGGAGAATAATAGCCAGACCAGATCTGTTCTACCTTTGACGGAAAGCCCGGAAAGCAGGATGATAAATCCGATGACCAACTGAGCCACTCAATGTACGACCCACAGGATTCTGGGGGAGTGAAGATGGACGTTACCGCCGCTAGTGGTGGAGGATAGGAGGATGTTGTTGATGTCGGAACCGACGTTGTGAAGGGTCCTGCCATGACGAAAATGGGTACGACAGAGAGTGGGTCGCTGACGATGTATCATCCCCTAAGTGAAAACAACGACGTATGGAACATATAAGACTGAGTGCGACAAGCCTTCGATTTTAAGGGCAGCTTCACCTCGACCATATAGCGTCCATATTCTAATCAAGCTAGCGGCATACTGACTGACTGGACCCAACCGATCATTTTAGCTAACTATCGAATTCTGCACATAATCAATGGAACACTGTTACCACTAGCGCCTGTTTATGGCGTTGTTTCCTTCTTACATTCCTCTAGAGTCAGGTTCGTCTCCATTTTCAGCTCAGGTGTATCTATATTTCGATTCCACATGGAATGCATATTCTTGGCACCCCACCATGATGTACTAGCTTGGGAATCTATCGATTTATATGCATGAGCTCTTGAGTCGTTTCCACTAGCGCCTGTTGTGGCGTTGTTCCTTTATCACATATCATATCTTAGCTCCTTCCATTTCTCAAAGGATTCACAAAAGCGGCTAGCTAAAAAGCTGGAACAAACCGAGGGCGTTGCACATGGATATCGGAAAAAAGTGTTGCATACCCGCCGTCAACTTTGACAAGCTGACCCCCGCCTCCCGTCTCGGTAAGAACCGCTACCCGGAACTGGTCCATTTGTCATATCAATTGATGCATGCGGGTGCTTTTCTAGTTTACAATCGCCAGCGCCGCCTCGAGCTACTCACCCGACCCGCCGCGGCAGCAAATTCCCATCATCTCTCGACCTTACATCGCAATTGGACCTTACATCGCAATTGAACCTCACATATTCGTGTCGTTTCATATTTAAATTTCCGGATGGCCAACCTGGATGGCTGTCGCGATGTCGGTTGGTATGCGCAGGCGGTAGCACTGGTTTGCAAGTGCTCCGTCGGGTACTTATATGGTCAGCCGAGTGTAGGTTAGCACGTTGGTACTGCATTGACAGCCTGATTTAAACGGCTAGCGGTGAGAAGTGCTGACTGGATATGCACTCTGCTGTCCGTAATTGGAAAGCCATCGTGGCTCTAGCCTATACCTGTCATGGCAATCATTGGCGGTGCTCGGTGTGCCACAGCCGGACCGTTCTCGGTAGCATCCTCCTAAGTATCCCTAAGTTGCAAGCCAATTCTAGGACACCACAGCTGTCGTGACATGAGGCTATGGCATACTAAGCGAATTAGAGGGACTCCAAGCCTCCTCCCCCGCCTTAGCGAAGTTTTGATGGCACAGGTGATCTGGTTACTCACGCTAACTAGTTGGTCGCATTCTTCGCATTCCTCGTCGCCGAACCGATACCATGATAGTTGAACCCAGAGGGCAGTGGCGACTTTGACAACGTTTGGCATGGCGGCCACATTTTGCTCCAAGAGCATAAAAACCGGCTGCGCCATGTGGATTGCACCCCCAGAAGCGACAAAAGACGAGCAGCATGGCGACGGCTGCTGCTGCAAGTATGTACTAAGAGTCAGACACACACAATTGAAGATAAGCGGCGTCGGCCGGGAAAGATCCAGGCACAAGCCGCCGTGCACACCAGCGAGGGTAGGTAATTATTTCATGGCGCTCAATGTCACCTCCGCGCCGCCAGTTTGTACTTGAATAGTACTCGCCCGTTAGTAATGAATGTGTGTATTTTTCGACTTAAAGGATTGTGACTGGCTATTGACAAAAGTTCCAAGCAAATTATTCTGGCGTGCGCTCTGACACCCGCTCCTGCGGCACCTAGTCAACGGATTGTTTCCACAATATTTGGGTAAGGAGTGTCTCCAACGGCCGCAAATAATAGCGGTTTCTTCAAGATTTTCTATCTCTGTTGGTAATAGTATGCAGGCAATGCCGCATCAAAGTATTGTTCAAATTTCGCTTGGGAAGGGAGCGTAAGAAAGAGATTTTTGCAGCGATGAGACGGCCGGTCATGGCTCCCCTGTAACCCGGCCGTAAAATCGAGCCGCAGCGGTTCTTGTGGGCTCGCCGATCCTTGACGTGGACTATTTAGTCCTCCCCCAAACCGAGCAGAACCAGGTTTGCGACATTCATGACGGTAATGATGAGCCACACAGCCACAGCAATAATGGCAACCCACCAAGAATTGGCCATCTTAATGCCGCCCTCGCGGTTCATGATTTGGCGGCGTCCCGTGAACAGGCCTTCCTCATCCGCCTCGACATGAAATCGAGCCATGCCCGGCTTTATCGTCATATAGCGGTTTAGGCACGTGAAATAAATCAACGGCGCGGTGATGAAGGGCAGGACGCTGCTCAGGGCGACTTGCGAGCCTGTCAGAGCGGCGTTCAGCCCAGGCTTCCCAACCGCCGCGGCGATGATGATGGAAGGCGTGATGCTGATGAGCCGAGTGACGAGCCGACGGATCCAGGGCTTCATTTTCCAGTTCAGCGCCCCTTCACAAATCATCTGGCCCGCAATTGTGCACACGATACCAGCCGAGATGCCCGATAGCAAAAGCGCTAGCGCGAAAATCGTTCCGGCTACTGGCGAAATGCTTCTCGACAGCAAGTCGTGGATTGCGAAGATATCGGCATCCACGGCATCTGGGTTTCCGTAGAGTGACGCTCCCGCCACTATCAAAATGGCCGAGTTCACAAACAGGGCAAAGGTAAAGAGCGACAAGCCCAGCTCGAGGATGGAGTACTTCAAGGAGTGCTCAATAGCGGCCTGGGATGGGATGTAGTAGACCTTGCTGAACCCGTCATTCACTGATGAATTTGCCGAGAGAGGCTCCGGGGGGAGAAGTGATCGTTTGGCGTCGAAATCCTTCAGCCGGGGCTGAACAATGCCCGAGCCGAGAAATAGGCTGTGGGGCATCACTGTGGCGCCTAGGATACCGCATGACTGGTAAAGACTGGACTAGTGATGAGCGGAGAATGATAGAATTACTAGGGATGCTTATCCTTACCCTTGTTTTTCGACTACCGCACCTGACGGAAGGTAGCCTTTAAATACCTCTCCAATGGTGGTGTCCTTGATTAATGAGAGTTGAATGCTAAAGCAGATCACAACTCCCAGGACAAGGACTGAGACGAACAGCTCGAAGAATCTCACGCCCCTCATCGTTCCAGAGGGGTTATAAAAGAAGAGAATAACCATAACATCGAAGATGGACAGAGCGCACCCAGCAATGAGTGGAAGCTGTGGAATCAGGAGGTTAAGCGCAATAGCAGTGCCAATAACCTAAGCTCCAGTAAGCTTAATATTTAGAATTGCCCACTGGACTAACTTACCTCTGCAATATCAGTTGCGATGATGGCAATTTCAGCTAGCACGTAAAGTACATAGTTGAGCCATTTTGGGGCAAAAAGGCGGCAAGCGGAGGACAAGTCAAGACCCGTGACAGTTCCCAGCTTGATAGCCAGGCTTTGGAGTAGGATAGCAAACAGATTGCTAAGAAGAACGATGAAGAGAAGGTTGAAACGGTACGACGCTCCAGCTGCGATGTCGGTGGCATAGTTTCCAGGGTCGACTATGGATTGTCAGCAAGGCTACCCTCACCCGGTCAAATCAGGGAGACTTGGGAAACAGGAGTCTACGGACTGTATGCCACAGCGATCATGAAGCCGGGGCCAACAAACTTCGTGTAGGTGACGAGCGAGTGCGCGATGCGCTTCACACGAGTGGGCAGCGGGACGGGAATGCTACCGCCGTCGGGAGGGGAAGCAGACCCGGGCCTATTGCGGACGACGGCCGCAGTCAGCACGGGGCCGAAGCCCTCCCCGGGAAGTTGGCCAATGACATTGCTGCCATTGGCCAACTTGATGGCGGCGTCGCTATCGGTGCCATTCGGAGGCTCAAGGTTGATGGCAATGTCGTCCCCGCGCGCGTTGGATGAGGAGCCAACGGAGTGCGGCCCATGGTCGCGTAGCTCACGCGAGTTCGCGATGCCATTGAGATCCTGATTGGTGGTCAGGTCTCCCGAGAGCTGTGGCGGGCTTTGATTGTAGCCATCGCCTTCGAGGGGCTCGTCGGTCCTGGAGGGGCAAGAACACATGCTGCCGACCCCACTTGACACCAGTTGCGTGACCGCGAGCTGTGTGACCTTGTGGTTTTTGGTGTCGTGCTTGCTGCCCTGTAGTAGTAGTAGTAGAATTGCGCGAGTGAAGGTACCTGGTTTCGAAAAAGAAACGGACTACTAATCTCCCAAACCCGGAGTAAAATTTGCTCGATTCGCAGAAAACAAGAGCTTTCACAGTCCGTGG
>Ga0247774_1001411_pt1 | contig 12153 bp, 10 predicted proteins | sample UWRJL001104B6_FD_179933 | JGI IMG/M metagenome (GOLD analysis project Ga0247774, IMG submission 179933) | Plant litter microbial communities from Arlington Agricultural Research Station in Wisconsin, United States - UWRJ-L001-104B-6 | ecosystem: Environmental > Terrestrial > Plant litter >... | reverse complement strand
CACCGACTCCTGGAAGTTGCTGTTCGAGGCGTTGTTCCCGCCATCTTCCTGCGCAAGACACAACTCCATATAGCTCTTCGCCTCTTCTAGTTCGCCGAGGCGATCGTACATGCTCGCGATTTGTAATAGAATGTCCGGATCCATCTGGCCCGTGGCGGCGCGCGCGCCTAGAAGCTCGCCCGCGGAGCCAAAGGAAGACCCAACGTCGAAGTACGCCTCGGCAAGAAGGGCACGCTTCAAAGCCTTGATGCCGTCGCGATCGCGATCCATCTTCTGCAGGCAAGTCCCTACGGCAAGCCACATCTTCCCGTCCCACGGCCTGAGTCCCGCCGCCTTTTTGTAGTACCAAAGCGCATATGTGTGCATCTCCAGCATCTCGTATGTCTGGCCCAGGCCATACCAAGCTCGATAGTCTCTCCGATTGACGTCCACGGCTCTCCGGTAGGATTCGATGGCGGCATGCGAGTTCTTGAGCTCCACGTACTCGTGTCCCATCAGCGTCCATGCGGAAAGACACGTCCGATCGAGGGTCAACGCGCGGCGGAAGTATTGAACGGCCTTTTCGTGCATGCTGAGAAGCGAGTAGTAATTCCCTATAACCACGCACGACTCTGGGCGGAATTTGTCCACATTAGAGCACAGATGGGCCAGGAAGGCAAGCTTGGGGCGCATGGCGAGGACGTAGAGGATGTTGGAGTAGTGATCTAGCGAGTCGAGACGGTGGGGGTGTAATGCTAGCAACCGGCTAAAGTGTTGCTCGGCAGCGATAAAGTCCTTGGCGTGGTAGGATATCAAAGCATTGCAGGTGAGGAGGAAGGATGATGTCGGGAAGATTCCGAGCAGTTGTTCGAGGGAGCTGGACAACGATGGCCCCTGTTGGCCGAGCTCGAGGGATGTATGGAGATGGAACATATAGGAGATGATGTTCTGGGGGAGGTGTCTCGCTATCCGGTTCAGCTGGAAGGTGTTAGTTTTAGGACAGAGAAATTAGGTAGTTAACTCACGTCTTCAACCCTAGATATCAAGGAAGCCATCTCCAGCCAGCAGCCCCAGTTCATAGGGAACAAGTGCACGCTCCTAATAAAGTATTCCATGGCCTTCTCCTCATTCTTCTCCTTTGCGAGGACCATGCCGTATCTAGGGAATCTCTATCAGAATATGTTTCTGAGACGCAGAGGGGTTACTCACAAGTACTCGAGCCAGCCCTGGCTGCCAACCGCATCGTCATCCCCCATCGACCGCTCCTCAAACCAAGCATCCAAATACCGACTCACAAGAAGTAGCTGCTTGTTGGTGATAGTCCCAACGTCCTGCGGGCCCATCACATACCCCGCCTCCTCATCTTTCTTCTTCTCCCCGGAGATGACCTTGGCATACAACGCTAAAAACAAACTCTTCTGGCTCAGCTTCGGGAGAGACGATGGTGTCGGTATCGGCCCGGACTTGGAGCTCGGACGGCCAGTCGCCTTCGACTTCCCCTTCCCCTTTCCAGTCGGCGTCCCTGTTGTTGATGCCGTCCCGGCTGGCTCGTTTCGCGACGAGTCGGCAGCTATGCCGGGGAGCAAGCTCTCTGGTAGAAACACAGCGGCACAACGATCGTATTCTCGGCAATCAAAGAAGGACTTTGCCAGGAGGTACTTGCTTTGCTCTTTAGCCTCCAATAAGCCTTCTTCAGGGTCGGGATTGGGATTGGGGTTTGCATGGGGGGTCGGTTCGTCGGCCGTGGATTCCGGGATCGCATCGAGGAGCTCCGCGGCCCTAGTACGTCATGTTAGAGAAAGCCTCATCTGATTGATACGCGCTGCAAACAGGGCTCGAATGGGAAAGAATCTACCATTTTGCGGATTGGTAGAGGCATCGTTCTGAGCATTTGATTACTGCGTCGGAGAGGGCGCCGCGTAGTTGGAAGAGGTCTCGCTCATTGAGAGACATGTTGACTGCAGCTTCGTAGAAGAAGTGCACATGCGGAGATCAAATTCCGAGCTCAGTTGTGTCGTGCGCAGTGGTTTGCCTTGGATAGGAAGACACAACTGAGCTCGCGATGCTCTCGGGCGCGCTGAAGTTGGAGAACGCGCCGTTCTGCCGTTGTTGACCGCCGGCTGCCCCTCACAGCGGGGTGCCGTGCAGATATTGGCACCGGATGAGGATAGAATTCCCACCCAGGTTTACCCAAATGGCAACCTCGCTTCCCCAGTATGATGCCCTCGGCGGGGTGCAAAATTCGCGATGCCCTGGGGGCGGTACCAATTGAGGGTTGCCCCCAGCCCGCCTCAACAGTTTAGATGGCGGGGCAATTGCGACCACCACAGCGGGTAGAAATATATCGAGCTGCCCAACACTCGTCCATCAAATTGCCCACCGTGACCCGAATTGCACCTCTATCTCGATGTTTCACAGATCAATTGACTTCTACTGAGCTCTGTGACTCCGAAACATTCCATTATGGCTAAGAAAACGAATCTTAAGGAGTTCGAGAGCATCTTCCCTAAGCTCGAGGCCGACCTTCTCGAGCAGGTGAAGAGCATCAACCTTCCCGAGCCGTACATCGAGTGGTACAAAAAGGTTTCTCTTCCTCAATTCCTCGCCCGGCTGATACCAGCTCTCCTATAGAAGGCCCGAACTGATACTTGCCAATAAATAGTCCCTCAACACCAACACCCTCGGCGGAAAATGCAACCGCGGCATGTCCGTCCCCGACTCCGCCTCCCTCCTCCTCGGCGCCCCCCTGACTGAAGAGCAATACTTCCAAGCCGCCACCCTCGGCTGGATGACCGAGCTCCTCCAGGCTTTCTTCCTCGTCAGCGACGACATCATGGACAGCAGCATCACGCGCCGGGGCCAACCCTGCTGGTACCGTCACGAAGGGGTCGGGCTTGTCGCCATCAACGACGCCTTCATGCTTGAGTCGGCCATCTACTCCCTCCTGAAGAAGCACTTCCGCTCCCACCCTCGGTACATCGAGCTGGTGGAGCTGTTCCACGACGTGACGTTCAAGACCGAAGTCGGGCAGCTGGCCGACCTGCTGACGGCGCCAGAGGACAAGGTTAACCTGGACAAGTTTAACATGCGGACGTACCAGTTTATCGTTATCTACAAGACGGCGTGGTACTCTTTCTATCTCCCCGTCGCACTGGCGCTCTACCTCCTCGACATTGCCACCCCGAAGAACCTCAAGCAGGCTGAAGATATCCTCATTCCCCTGGGGGAGTACTTCCAAATCCAAGACGACTACCTCGACAACTTTGGCCTCCCCGAACACATTGGAAAGATTGGCACCGACATCTTGGACAACAAGTGCTCGTGGCTCGTCAACCAGGCTCTTGACACGGCCACGCCTGAACAGCGTAAGGTGCTGGAGGAGAATTACGGCCAAAAGGATGGAGAGAAGGAAAAGGCTGTCAAGAAGTTGTATGACGAGCTTGGGTTGGACAAAAGGTACCAGGAGTTTGAGGAGAAGAGGGCGGGTGAGCTGAGGGAGATGATTGGAAAGGTGGATGAAAGTGAGGGGCTGAAGAAGGAAGTGTTTGAGACTTTCCTGGGGAAGATTTACAAGAGAACCAAGTGAAATGGCAGCGGCGGTATTTTAATAGGTCATTGAGCGTTGAGGAAGGAGAAAACGGTCGACTTTTATGATAGTGCAACCACCATGAGACGACGACTGGATGGACGAAGGAATGTGCGGGCTCTGCTTTTCATCTATTCTTTCCCCCCCATCATTTGATAAGTTCGTAAGCCATTGTTATTGTCGCCAAGGAACTTAGTCTTGTTTTTTAATCCAGCTGAATGCCGACCTACTGCGAGGCATCTACATAGAAAAGGGGAATGCTGAGAAATAGAGTATTGTTATGCGTTCCAGACGTCAAAACCAAAGCACCCCGGTATCCAATCGACCGATTCCTACCCGCCATAGCCCTTCCCTTTTGTTGCTCCCTGTCATGAAATTCACCAGAACCAACCCATGCCTTCCATCCTTTTCCTAACCTAACCCAAAAGTCGTCCCCACACCCTACACCATCATGAATAGCACACCGATAATACTAGTCCCGGCGCAACCCTGTTCCGCTAAGGCCCCTCATAAGAGAGGCTGTATCCCCTGTTGCTTGCTGCGGATCAATCTTCATTCCATCCCAACACCACACTAGCCAAGACATACGGTACAAAGAACTTCATCCAAAACAGGCCTCCCCGGATCGCTCAATACCGCATCGTCCCGCTCCGGCCCCTCATCGCAAGCGGCGGCCCATGCCCTGGCGGCAACCCCCGCCCGCCAAACCCAGCATAGCCCCCATCTCTCTCGTCCCGACTCGGCAGCGGTACCACCCCATCGCGCGGCATTCCCCTAGATGGCAGAGACGGCATGGGCGGCGCGGCCTCGTGCTCGAATCTCCTTCCGCCTCCACGTTGCTGTTGCTGTTGCTGTTGCTGCACACTTGCGCTGCTCTGGCCCCTATTTCGGCTCCCGCCGTATGACGCTGGTGGAGGGCCGGTCCGTGCGCTTGGCGGGCCGTAGGAGTCGATCATTGGACCTCCAGGCCGGAAAGAGTCTCGCTTCGAGGGCGGTGGGTGGATGCGGTTTGGCTGGTTCCTCCCGGTCGCGAGATCTACCAGTGGGACGCCGGCAGGGGCGTGGACGGCGTGCCCGACGATGCGCTGGTCGCGCCATGACTTCTGGTCCAAACGATCGCTCGACAAGTTGACAAGCGGGCGGTACGGTACGTGGCCTGGAGGCGGTGCCCTCCTCGTCGTGTTGGACCGTTGGAGAAATCCATCCGACGTCTCCGGCCGCTGCGGCGGCGGTTGCGTTGCCCGTACCTTGGCCGTGTGCTCAAGGGCTGATGGAAACCACGGCTTCGGTTCCGGCCTTGGCGGTGATGTGGTAGCTTGAGAAGGAGCGGCAGCGCCGCCGTTGAGAAGATTGGGCCCTTCAGTAAACGGCCCGTCTACGTTCGCCTTGGCGACGCCGCCGACTACCTGACGCTGAAGAGATTCCCGCTTCTGCTGCTCCAGCTTGGCATCATAGTCCTTGCCAAGTAACCCTCTCGAGTCAAACTCGCTTCCAGAGGGCTGAATCAGTGTTTGAGACTTCATCGACATAGTTCTGGTGTAGGCTGCAGGCGGCGGTTCCCTGCTTAACCTGTTTGGCCGGGGAATCTCTTTGGCGCGGTGCATGGTGGGCTGGCTCTCAGGTAGCAAGTCCTTGCCAAATTGATCAATCGGCTTCTCGAAACGTTGCAGGTCAAGCAAAGGTTGGAATTGGCCTATCGTATAAGGGGTTTCGTCGACAGAAACCCGCACCCTGTGGCTTCCCTTCTGCGAGATGCTAATGCTCTTCTTCGCTGCGTGCTTTTGTGACACATCGCCGCTAATATTCTGTGCCAGAACCTTTGTTGCCTTCTTCTGGACCTCGAGCCGCCGGTTGACGAGGTACCAACTCCGCCAGGCATGCACGAACTCATGAAATTTGTGCGCCACGGCCGCGTCCTCGGCACAGAAGAAATGTGCAAAGTTCTCGCCCGTCGGGAACACACTCGTCTTCTGCTGACTTTTGACGGCATAGCAGTACTTCTTGGGCGGTTTGAGCACCTTGCGCATTTGGTTCTCCGTCGGAGTGTAGATGTCAAAGTCTGACATGTGGCACAGCGTCGTTGAGTCCTTGTCGGCTGGACCAACGCCGGGCTTCTTGGATGAAAACATCTGACCGTTCTCGAGCAGGGTTATGTACCGCTTGTTCCATTTGCCAACCTTGGCGCAGTGGTGAAGCTGGAGCGTGAAGCTGTAGGGAGGCACGTCGCCCCGAGGAACGGCAGTGATGTCAAGATCCCTATCGTTTCCGGGCACGTCGCAGGGCAGGACCAGCACACAATTCATGTTGTCCTTGTCCCACGAGTTCATCACATCTCGAATAAGCTCGTACCTGCGGAGACGGCGCTCCAGGCCGAGTTGCAGATATTGCTCGATGACGATGCTAGTGGCGGGGTTGATCTTGTGTGTCATGAGATTCGCCGAGGAGTAGAGAATGTCGACAGGGTTCGTGTCGGGTACGACGGGGAGGGTAAGCGACGATGCCATGCAGCGGACTTTTACTCTCTAAGAAGGGTTAGTACGGGAACGCCTTTCATCCAAGGCAAGGGAGACGCACTCGCTCGCCAGAGTTGCTGGCCGAGGTGGGGACGTCCGTTTGGGGGACGATGCCCCTTCCTCCAGCCTCAATGTACTTTGGCGGATCCATTGCGCTCGGGCCAGTATCCGGCGACGTCGCGGTCGACCTGGGAGTGCTGAGGGTGTTGGTGGTTGTGGTAGAAGTCGTGTTCGTCACAATCGAGTTGGTCGCGTGACTCGCCTTCGAGCCCCTCTCAATGCTACAGAGGACAGCTCCTCAAAAACAGGATTCTTGGCTTTATCTCCCGAAACAGGCCTTCCAAATTTTCTCCTCGAGGAGCCTTGCGCCTGTTGTCGCCGTGCCCGTTGTCGCCGCGCCCGGACGAATCCCTCTTTCGTACTCTGCGAGAATGCGATCCTCTCCGCCTCGAGCGTCGAAACTTCGACTGCCCACAGCACCTCTTTCCCCGACGCTCAAGACTCTCGTCTAATTATATGTTCGTACTGCCGCTACTACCGCCGTAGCTGCTCGCGTCGATTGTGTAATTGCGTTGGAGCCCGTACCTGTTTTGTCGCCGCGCGGGGCGCAAGGTCCGCCCTCGTACGAAGCTTGCTTTTGTCGGGCTTGGGGGAGGGCAAACGTGAAATCGCGATTGAGCTCCCGTCGGGCTATTCGCCGCCTTTAGCGTCTGTCCCAAAATAGGAGTATCCTGTCGCCTCTTTCTCTCTACTTGCAGTTTTGGGTCGGTCGGGAAGGTTTGCGATCGGTGGTGGAAAGGACAGGCAGGAATAGGCGGCCCCTCGGTTAAATCAATCGCCGTCGCTGACTTGAATCATCTGCGCAGCCGAACGACTTCAATCTGCACCTTCCCGACGACGGCGTGCCCGTGCCCGCAGTGCTGGCGGATAGTTGTCCTACGGTGGTAGTGGTTGAGTCGTCAAAGACATCGCTGTCCACTCCTCGCGGTCGGGATATGCCTTTCCCCTCAGGGTCCTGGAGCGGCTGGTTTTGGCGTTGTGCGGGGCCGACGAAAGGAAATAGGTCACGTCTGTGCTGTGGTGACAGTAGCTGACAAGATGCGAATCGTATTTTGCGGGGGGCCGGGGCGCTAGTCAGGGGTCAATACTACAGTAGGAAGTCGCGTGAGGGGCCCTGTTCCTGCTGGCAGGTAATTACGCCGCGGATCAGTGTGCTGGCAGAGCTGCAAACAGCTAGAAGCCGCAGAGATCTGAGTACATGGCGGGGGTCCTTGCCGAGAGTGCCGGACCGCTACCGGTAAGGTGGTCGTGATCGACAGCACCGCTCTCTTGCAGTCTCTTCCCGTCCCTGTCCTGCATACCCGTTGGTTGGCCTTTTGCTACGGGTTTCGACAAACGCCAGATTCGTCTGATCTTCAATGTATTCCAAGTTTGTGCTCGCATCTAGCAAACATGTAAAGTTTCCATCGACGGGGTTCTCGCAAGGCTCACTTGGCGATCTTCAATGCTCCCCGGAGCAATTTGCGCGGCCGCTTTGCAAGAGTCTTGAACCAAGCGCGTGGGTGTTTCGAGACCGGGCTTGCCGTTCTCGACGAAGTCCTGTTCCTCTAGACCTTTCGTATTTCTGCATCACGTATACGTCCGTTTGCGTATGCGCGATGTAGTTTGGCAGAATGTTTGATGATTGTACGATAGCAGGAGAAAGTTTGAAACAATGAGAACGAAGCAATGAGAGATGCGAACGAATGTGTTTGAGGGAGAATGTGAGCATGGCTAGGTGGGAATTTGATAGCTTAACGAAGAGAGAAGGCAAATAAATAGGGCCAACGGAGTGGGAGGTATAATGCTAGTCGAATTTGAGAAATCTCATCTTAGACTCCTGGAGTATGGGAAGGACGGCCGACAGAACTGGTGACTGCTACCCTGCAACGCGTGTAGCGTTTAGATGCTCCCTAAGTCTCCAATACTCTACCATCGAGAATGGCGGAAAACATGTGTCCATGTCCCAAACCATGCAGACAAAAAGCAGTACAATAGACGCCGATATTGCCCTAGTTAAGTTTCCGCTGTCAAGGCGGCATGGTTTCTTCCTCTGGCCATCTATTCCCGGATGTCTTGAACCGGCCCTGCCTTCCAAACATGCGCCAGCTGCCATATGCTCGGTGTTGTCTCCTCCAACCTAGTCGCATAGCTGGTTTATGTACCATATCCATGAAGTGTCAGTCTATCGCTGAGTGGGTGGCCTTTGGATCCCGGCTCTACCTTTTTCATGGCTAGCCGGACACTATCCAAGGAAGCTTTGCGCTAACTAATGCCAGGACTAAATTGCATTGCTAGGCCGCCTCGAAGGCCCCGCCAAATAGAGTTCGGCTATCCTGAATCAGATTTAAGTTAAAGTTCGGGTGGAGCCTTGCGCAAGACTACGCTGTGGATCTCTGCGCGCATCGCCATGAAGGTTCAAATGGCTAGCCTCAGTATTTGATGTGAGCATCGAGGAAACGGAATCTGTTAGAATATTCACTCTGTGTTGGGCATTTTGCTCCGTCTTATGAAAAATGCATCGGAATACTGCTCGTTTCTCTTCCGGCAAGCCAATGCCTATAGCCACTATAAAAAGCTGTAGAAGACTATCATATGAAGGTGTGTTGCAGCGATTTCAAGTTGCTAATGGGCCTTTGCACGATGCTAGAGAGACATCATGACTGTCAGTGTCGTTAACTTAGGCGTCAGGCATATGGTTATGTAAGATCCATCGATGGTCTCTCATGTTAAGTTCCCTCTCTATGCTGAAATAGACGATGCCAAGGCGCGCCCACACGAGGAGGGGGACTACGACTCAGACAAGATCGTCGTGATGTCCAGCAGCATCAAAGAAAAGAGGTCACGAGGGGTGCGGAGTGCTCTGCAAACGTCCCCGGACAGAATCGTATACCACAACGCGGTTCTTTAGCGCTGGGACGTCTCAATAAACATGCTATTACTCGGAGTGGAAAGCCTTTAACGAACTTTTCCAAAATGAACTTTCTCAATTTCTGTATGCTCGACCGAGTTGGTGCTGGACGAGCTTTCCGACGACATATCGCTTGGCGACATTTGCATGGAAATATCATTTTCGGATCTGAAAATGCGGCGTATGGTTGTACCTTCGATCAACCTAGCATTCATATCGGACCATACTCTTTGGGCACTTCCATTAGACGGAGATTGAGCCTGGCCCCTTTTGCTATCATGGGCGGATGGGGAGTTGGCAGGTCGACTGGAGAGTAGCTTTGTCAAGCGTGGAAGAAAGATGCCAGGGCCATCTCGCACACCAACGTCGAGCCCGGCATTGGTGGTGCCTAGTCTTGCGTAGCTGTATTCTAGCAGTACCCAAGGCTCTGCGGCGTTGGTAAAGCCCTCTTCGGCGTAGCGGGCCGTCAGTGTCGTAATCCGTGGGCATCAGAAACCATCGAACTCGTGAGAAGGTGGCTTTTTGTAAGATCCCGCGCTCGCAACATCCAGCCCAGGTCGGAGACAGTTGTGTTTGAAAGGACATCAGTGCTAGCAAGAACGATTACAGATGCGACAGAAACGCTGCTACTTCTACGACAAGGACGTATAAAATTAGCAACTTTTGGGAAGCTATACTTCTAGAACCTACACGCCTTCGCCGCTGGGTGAATCAGTGGCGAAACGCGTTCAATTCCCTCCGCCACCAGCCTTTGAAATCGTTTGCCCATACTTCGATGCCCAAGTCCTTTAGCGCTTTGGTGCTGAGATGGCAGTCATACGGCCTCTGAACGCTAGCATTCGGATCGTTCCCCTGCGCGTTCGGCTCAATGCTACTCGTCGAAAGGCCCATGATCTCACCAAACAGCTGACAAATCTCGTACTTGGTGAACCTCTCCTCGGCCGTAAACTGAAGGATTCGGGGCAATGTACTCGGATCCTTGACTGCGGTGAATTTTGCGGCAATATCTAATGAGAGCCGCTACTATCAGTAGCTTTAAGGGCAAGCGGGGAGGCGTCAGACTCCCAGACAGGAGAAGTACTCACCGGCAATGACACGGGCCACATCCTCTGTGTTTGTGGGATAGCGGATGGACCAATGATCCATCTTCATCTTGGCCCCCTCGGTCTGCGCCTTCCACACCGAGTCCATCAAGACGTTGACGGCGCTCTCCTCGGGCACCTCGGCATGACCATAAAGCACGGGGACGCGGAGGACGACCCCCAAACCCTGCTTGCCTGCCTTCTCGTACTCGTCGAGCAGAGCATGTTCCCCGTCCAGCTTCGTCTGCCCATATAGGTTGGGCGGCGCGGGCCGGGCATCGGTCTCGTATGGAGCCTCGCCTTCCTTGCCTGAAAAGACGTAGTCCGTGGACAGGTATATCATTAACACGCCCTTCGCGGCGCACAACTGCGCCAGATTTCGCGTCGCGGCCACGTTCAGCGCCTTTGTCCCTTCCGGGTCCTTGTCCACCTTGTCTGGAAATCGGTTCGCGGCACCTGGCAGAGTGTCAACCGAGGTCGATCGGTGGGAGGGAACGGAACCGGAACGGACAGTGCACTACAACCTGCGGCCTGGGATGTGGAGTCAGCGGGGTGTATCTGATATACGGGGCGGGGAGGAAGGGCTTCGTGAATACTTGACGCTATCAATTGTGGATTCCACCTCGGCCGTATTCCCGAGGTCGACCTTGAGAATCGTGAGGCCGTCGGCCCGACTGAAGCCCGTGCCCTTGACTGTCCATTCCTGCGATGATTCGAAGCGGCGGACGACCTGCCGACCAAGTAGGCCTGTCCCGCCCGTGACGATGACGGATTTCATCATAAGGTCTCTGGGAGGTTTCAAGGGCGTAAAGAGCTCTGTCCAGTGAGAAATAGTTATGAATAACACCCAATTGAGGGCTAGAACTGTAGTGCGTTACGAAGGAGGGGATGTTGAAACGTCTGGATAAACTGCAATGGAGAGGTGTGGTGCTTGACGTCAGTCTTGGTAGAGAGAAAAAGTTGAGCTCACATCAGCATACCCTGTGCGCAGCTGGAACCACCTGGCGACGCTTCCTCTTGTAATGCTTATTTTATTGGTTAACTATCTCTCTCGTGAGTTCAAAGATGTCTCAAATCTCGGATACCAGGAGCTTTTGAGCACTTCAAGATGTCAGAGGGCAGTATTTCAAGATGTCGGGCAGCAGCGCAAGAGAAAGTAAAACCCTAACCCTAGACAATCGTTCAGTGAACAGGGTTTGTGTCAGAAACGCTGCCTCGGACAGCTGCCAGCGGCTGTCCGCTGAGAGTAGCGATGATCACTAGCGATCATCGGCGACCACACTAGACTTTGCAGAACTTTTCACAGGGCATCATCAGCATAATCAGAGACACGAAATACAGGCAAAATCAGTCCTACTTTGCAATTGCATACAGCTGCGTTATCGGCGTTATTCTCTCGTGTTTCTGACAGTTTGTCAATGGCCTGCCCGGGCGACGCTAAAATTGCAGTGCTTGTCTTGACGCTCTCTTGAGGCTCTGTTAGTGAAATTGTTAAGGGGTACAAAAAGCATATCCCGTTCTAATTGAATGTCTAGGTCCGCCAGCGGATTCAGCGGCTTAAATACACCCTCTTGGATGGCCCGTGACACCTGTTTACAAGTTGCCACAGCTGACGACTGTACCGCTGCCTATTAGGCTGCGACGCTTGCGTAAGTAGCTTCCATCTTGCGTACTTCGACCCTGCAACAGGCTCACATCCAGGAGCCTCTGTCACAAGTCCACAGAAACGCAGCGCAGTTTGTCGCCGCCCGGACCAGGCCGTTAGCCAACTCTGTTCGTTCCACCATTCACGATGGGCCTGTCCATCTTTCGCGGTTCCGCGGTGTCAACTTAACAGACAGCGAGCAGCTTATATCGTCGAGTCGCTTCCACACACGCCATTCCAATCACTAACTGGGGGACCTGGGGAGAATATTAAATCTAGTCAATTTTGGTGGTATGATGCAAATGTCAAGCTCCCATTACCCACCTGCGTCGTCTCCACGAAGAGGCCGGCCATGTCACTTCGGTCGTGGAATTCATGACCTCATGCAGTTGCTACGT
>Ga0247774_1001410_pt1 | contig 12154 bp, 11 predicted proteins | sample UWRJL001104B6_FD_179933 | JGI IMG/M metagenome (GOLD analysis project Ga0247774, IMG submission 179933) | Plant litter microbial communities from Arlington Agricultural Research Station in Wisconsin, United States - UWRJ-L001-104B-6 | ecosystem: Environmental > Terrestrial > Plant litter >... | reverse complement strand
ATGGACCTATGGGGACACCAATGGCCGGGTCATCATTTCGGGAGGCGAAGAGGGATGGTACCTGGGCAGAATAGAGTGGTGCTAGATTCAAGGTCTCCGACGCGGTGTATGGATCAGCAAGGCTGGCGATACCAATAGCGCGAGACGAAAAGGCATCTTCTGTAACTGTTGAGCTAGATTCTCTACCAAGATTGTGAGAGGCTGTGGGTTTAGCAAAACTTTACGTTAGCGCTCGTTCACGAGCTGGCAAGCGAGTGCAAAGAGTTTACAGGACGGTTTTTCCTCTGACTTCGCCCTCCTCAAGCTTGCGAGGCGCCGAAAAGGAAGTTTTCTATCGCGGTCAGAACCCTCATCAGTCTCTTCCCCAACCTTCAGTGAGGGCTTGAGACGGCCTCGATTCGAAGTTAGCGCTATCTTCAAGATGAATAGATGTGGTAGTCCGACTGATTGCTCGCACCTAGAAACTGTGGCATTGTTGGCTGGGCAGATGTACGGTATTAGTCGCGCTTAAGAAAGACCTGTAGAGACAAGATCGAGGAATTCGACAGACGCCAAACGTGTTTTGTGCAGGGTAAGTGAAGAAACATGAATCAACATTGAGGACCAGGCTGTGCCTTGCGCAGTTCACCAGAGTCGCCCCGGCCACCGATATCTCAGTAACCCCAATACAAGAAACCCCGTTAATGCAGCAGCAACGTTCTGTAAAGTCTGGCTCGTCCGGCTTGCCATGGTAGAGAGCGGCTTGCAAATTGACATAATGCTAGATTTAATAGTGAGTAGGTTTTTTATGGATGCTAATTTAGCATGACGCTCTTCTTCTAACCCAGATTTTTGCGCTGGAGGGCGGCATGAGCGCCTCCACGACCCACCGAGCCTCCGGCCTCCTCCCGCCATACTTATTCGGAAACTTGACATCGTATCGCGTTACCAGGTACGCAACAATCATCTTGAGCTCAAAATCCAGCAGAAACCGACCGGGGCAGGCATTCTTGCCATGTCCGAACGGCAGATACTGCGGACTCGTAGCCACCATGCTCAGCGATCCACCGCCATCGGCGCCGACACTCTCCATCTCCTCTCTCTTCCGCGAGAAGCGGAACGGGTCAAACTCGTCGAGCTTCGTCTCGTCCGAGTTCTGGCTTCCATCTACCATAGATGGACCGGAGAAGACGGAAATCATAGACCCTTTCGGTAGGTCAATCCCGTCTTCGGTGCGCAGGCCATCGACCATGACTGTTCGCATCAGAGCGCGGTTTCCGAAGCTTTGGAGGCGGAAAGTTTCTCGCGAGATGCTATCGGATTTGCGCATCCTGGAGATACTGCTTTTCGTCCACGCGCGGCTGTCAAAGGTGCCGTTGTCAGTTCCGAGCACACTGGCAGCTTCGTCTCGTAGCTGAGCGATTGTGTCGTGCTCCCGGTCCGAGTCGATAATGTTGAGGACAAGGTTCGCCGCCGCAATGGTGGTCTGGTGCATAGACCCAAAGTTGGCAATGGCGAGGCGCCGCATCAGAAGATTTAAGTCTTTGAGTTCCTGCGGCCGTTCTTTCTGGGCGAAGCGGAGCATCATTTGGAAATGGTCTAGTGGTTCGAGCCGGGAGCCCTTGCCTTCGGGGTCATTTTCGATCATGGCGAGACGTTCTCGGTACAGCGGCGCGACCAGCTTCTTCAGCTTTCTGGTCTGGTAGCGGATGACGAGCGCCAGCGGAATGGCAAACAAGGGCCGGAGGACGGAGGGCATTCCAAAGAGGGAACCGGCATTGATGAAGAGGGTATCAACGAGGTCGCGGGAGACCTTTAAGTATGCCTCGTTCCGACCTGGCCACTATTAGCATTCTGCGAGCAGGATTAGGCCTCGAACAGCACACACAAAGCGACAATCCAACTGTAAATCGACTACTCGCCTGACAAACAATCTTCTTCATCACATCCATCAGGTCAACCTCCCTCCACGACTCCGTATCCGTCCCGAAATAGACATCGAATAGATGATTCAGCTCGTCATTCACCCCCGCCATGAGATCTTCCAAGACGCCATTGAGATGGCTCTTGATAAGCATTCCCTGCCACGGATCAAGCGACGGGAGCACCGTCCCAAACGCCCACCACACCTGATCAATCTCGACAAATGCCTGCTTAGCGCTCAACACGCCGTCAGGCTGGGAGTTGATCCACTTCGCTGCCGTGTTCGGGAGGACGACTTCGGTCCGGGCGCCGACGCCGGGGACCGCCACCGTCTTGCCGCGCTTGGAGTACTGTCCGGCGAATTTTGAGTGTCAATTCATCTTCGTCTTCCCAACCAGATTTTTGTGTACTCTTCCCGCCAACTCAGCCGTGGAGAGAAGCAAGCATCTGAGCGCACCTTTTCATAAGCCTCGAAAAAGAGGCTCTTGCAATCCACGTAATAATCCAGCCGGGTCCGCCAGCTGAATGCCCTCGCACCAGGTTTCTCGCGCACCCGTGGTAGGCTTGCGGGGAAGTGCACCGACACGACCCAGTGGTACCCGAGCAGCAGGGTCAGCGTGGCGACGATGCCGGCCGCGACGGGGTGTCCTCCCGCGAGGCTTTCGAGGATGGACATTTCGCCTCTCGAGTCAGGACTGGAGAGAGGTTGAAGCTTTCTCGAGAGTGTGCCTCTCGCAAGGTGCGAGAACATTTCCACTTTTATATCTTTCTGGGGTCCGGCCATTCCCAGATCCATGCCATCGCTCGCGTCAGCGCTAGTGGGAAGCTCGGATCGGCCACACCGTTATCGCCCATGCGGTAGCCCGCCATTGCTGCAATCCATTCCTTCGTGGTTGACATGGTCAGTGCCCATACTACTCTACAGTTACCTACCCACGCAAGTATTGATCGGCCGTTGCTATCATTTTTTTTTTTTAAAGTTTGGTAGGTAGCATGGCTTCGAGGGTAAGCGATTTTGGCGTGTTTAAGCCAGCTCTGTCGCATGATAGAATAAGAGCATTTGACGGATTGCCCTAACCCTTACATTCAGCTCCTTCCTAGACTCCCGCCTCTTTCCCACAGCTCCTTAAATCTCCCACCTTTCCTACCAAGTAGGTCACTTGGCGTCCCCGCCTCGGCGACCTCCCCAGCTTGCAGCAAAACGACCGTGTCGCAGTGGTCCACTCCCGCCAATCCGTGCGCGATACAGATAACCGTATATCCCCCGAACTCCCCGCCGATGACTTCCCACATCAACCTCTCGGCGTCATCATCCAGTCCCGTGTTCACCTCATCGAGAAGCAGAATGCCTCCCTGCGCAGCAGCATCTTCCGACCCCGACTTGCGTCGTCGCTGTCGGGCGCGGACGACGGCCCGAGCCAAGCTGAAGAGTTGCCGCTCGCCTTTGCTCAGGGAATCTTCGCGCATCTCGGCGTCAAGGCCGCCTCGAGTCGCTACTAGATGCCAGAGGTTGACCCGGCGGAGGGCGTATTCGCAGTCTTCATCTTGGATCTGTCGGGATGGTGCTATGGGCTGGTCCTGGGTCCAAGCAAAGGCGCCATCTTCGCCATGGAATTCCAAGTTTTGTCTCGCAGTGTACCCACCAGGGAAAAAGAAGGGCGATTGCGGCAGCGCGATGATCCGATTACAGAGTGTTGTTCGAGGAATGGAATCGAGTGGCACATCGTCGATTCGGATGGATCCTTTTTCCGGAGTAAGGAACCCCTGCATGAGGAGCAAGAGGGTTGATTTTCCGCTGCACAAAGTCTGCGTTAGACTTTGACACCGTCCGCTAAAGACATGATAACATACCTTCCGGTCCTTCCACAAACTAGTACTTTCTTCCCCGCCTCAATCTCTAACGAGACGTTTTTCAAAACGGCTTCACCCTCTTCCTCCCCGTCGCTTCTTCCATACGAAGCATAAACTCCGCTCAATCTCAGGACTCCCCTGTCCGGCCAAGTTCCCTCCAAAGCCACACCTCCACCTTCCCTGTCACCTTCATCCGCAGCCCCGTCCTCGAACGCCTTTAGCCTCGCCAGGGCCGCCATCGATGTCTGCAGCTCCGCGTAGTTCCGGATCGTGTCCCCCAGCATCTGCGCAAAGGACATGAGGCTCACGAGACCGACGCCCGTGAATCCCGCGTTGGTCCGCAGCTGCGTCGCGAGGGACACGAAGAGGACGGCCACGACGGCGACCGACATGTTGAGGACCGTGCTGAGCCACTGGGTCAGCATGGCGAGGAGGTAGGCGGGCCTCTGGGAGGTGTCGATGAGGGAGCTCGCGAGGGTCGTCTGGGGGGTGATCCAGGAGAAGGCTCGGAGAGTTTGGAGGGAAGAGGTCGTTTCCATGAAGTGTTTGCTTGAAGTGAGAGGTATTAGCTAGTGGTTATTTGTGGTTCTTTATCCTCCTTTGACCAAGTCTGTGGGAGAGGGGGAAAAAAGAGGCAAAAAACATTAGGAAAACAAGAAAAGAGTTATGATCAAGGGAGGGAGGCTACTTACTACAGAGGATCCTTGGCCTCCATAATCAAAAACCTCAGCTGTGTCGAAGTCCGCAAATACACCCTCTGGATCATAAACAACACGCCAGCCAGCACAGGATACGCGATCAACACCCACGGCGATGCAACGCCTACCACAGCTGCCTTTCCAGCAACCGTCAACCCCGTGAGCACCGTGTTGGAAAGGCCAAACGACAGGTTGAGATCGATGATGTTCATGTCCTGCGCAAAGTACCCAGTCACCACAGCCGCGTCGGTTTTGGATAGATACGCTAGCGGTGCCCGGAGCAGAGTTTTGAGGGCACGCAGATGCAAGGCCTTGCTGGCTAGGGGAGTCATGACGCAGCCGCTGTACCCTGCAAAGGCGGCCATGAGGGATGCGCAGACGCCTTCGATAAGGAAGTATATTCCTAGGTAGAAAGACGAGGAGTGATTGGATGTCTCGGGGTCTTCATTGTCGTTCGCCCAGAATTGTAGCCAGACGTTGCCGAAGTTGAAGAGGAAGGCAAAGATTATGCCCAGCATGGTCCAGGGGATGAGAATGAGGGGGCCGATAGTGGAGAGGTAGAATTTGTGTTCCGATACGGTGCCTACCCGTCTGGAGTCGGGGAGTGGTTGCTGCGCTTCGGCTTGTCGGGGTGGCATGGCCGCGAAGGATTCCGGGGCTTCGTTCTCCACAGTCTGTGGCGAGGAAGTGGTCGAATGTTCGCCAAGAAGGGAAGATCCGGAGGATTCAAGTCTCGCGGGCGGGCCGCTGAAGAATAACTTGCCATCGCGGAGGAGAACAACCTGGTCTACAAAGGAAGCGTACTTGAGCGACTGACTGCACAACACCGCGGTTGTCCCCAACCGTCGCAGGATGCCCCCCGGCCCAAACACGGCTCTCGCCACCGCCTCTTCCGTCCGTGCGTCGAGTCCGCTTAGGACATCATCCAAGACGGAGAGCTTGAGCTTCGAGTACAACGCCCTGGCTAGTGCTACCCGCTTCCTCTGTCCGCCGCTAAGCGTTTGCCCTTTGCTACCCACAAGAGACTGGTCGCCGTCGGGCAGGGCCCCAAAATCCTGCGAGAGCTGGCACGCTCGCACCACTTCCTCGTACCAGTTGGCGTTGAAAGTTTCAAACCCAAGAATATTCTCGCGGATGGTCCCGTTTGTAATGACAGGCTCTTGGTCGCAGTACGATGTGCCCTCTTTCAACACCGCAGGTCTGATGAGGACCTGACCCCCGTGGAAGGGCACCTCGCCGAGCAGTGCTTTCGCAAATGTGGACTTGCTGGACGCGACGGTGCCGACGACCATAGTCAACGACCCGCGCTGCAATTCGAGATTGACATCCTTCAGCATCCATTCATCTGCCTTCCACCCAAACTTCCCATCACGAGCAACCACCATCGGAACCTCCTGACCAACATCTTCCGGAAGAATGCCCCTCGGATCTTCATGCTCATCTAGCTTTAGGAAAGCCTCCACCCTCTTCAAACTAGCTAGCGCAGATTGCACTAGCGGAACCGTCTGCAATACCATGGGCATCGGCCCCGACAACATATGTATCCACGCAAGGCTCGTAAACACCCTTTGCACACCCATCTCCCTGCCACTCACCGCGAACGCAAACGCCGGGCTCAGGAGCAGCGGCGCGTACGCAACCCCCGCCGTAGTGGATCCCAACACGAACCACCGGCTCGCCCCGGCCAGCTCGGCGACGCGGCAAGCCTGCACCAACCGTCCGACCTGATGGGCCAGCCCCGCCATCTCGACGGCCACCAATCTCGGCACGACGGACGCCGTCAACCCCACCCGCCGCTGCTGGAGCCTCATCCACTCGGCCTGCCGCCGTCCCGAAAACCGCGCGACGCCCAGGGTCAGCAGCGTGCAAACCAGCACGACCACGATGGGCGCGACGAAGGCGGCGCCCAGCTGGCGCTGCAGCAGCCACGCGGCGAGGCCGGTTTCGACGACGGAGGCCCAGAACTCGTGCAGGTCGGCGAGGCCGCTCTTGATGCGCTCGACGTCGGCGTTCATCAGGGTCAGGGCCGCGCTTTCGTCGACTTCCTCGGCGGTGGAAGGGAGGCGGGTGGTCTTCTCGTAGATGGAGAGGACCAGGATGGCGCGCAGCTGGGCCATGGCGCGGGTGTGGAGGTGGCGGTAGAGGGTGGAAAAGAGCGTCATGGAGGTGTAGATCAGAGCGGCGGCGGCGATGAGGCCGTAGCCGTGCGACCTTGGGGTCGTAGCGGGATCGGATTGGAGGTAGGTTAGGACGGCGGAGATGTAAAATGGCTGAGTGAAGGTGGTGGCGCCTAGCAAGATCCGGGGAAGGATGGGAGCGAGGAGCGGGCCGCGGAGGGTTTGGGCTAGGGTCGTGACCAGGGATCCGTCGTGTCCATCGCCGTGCTTCGACCATCGGGCTTGAAAGAGTGAGTGACATTGTTGGGCGGAGAGCTTGGCATCGAGACTGTACAGGTCTGGGACGGTGAGGGGGGAGCGGTAGCCACGGACGACGAGGCCGTTGAGCCAGTAAAGGAATCCGCGGTTGATTATCCCGCTTGTCGCCTCTGGGCTTGGTAGGTCGTCGGTGGGCAACCATGCCTTCTTTTCCCACGTTTCGAGTGTCACGAGGGCGGCTTTCATCGCGGTTGAGGCGCTAAGGACCTTTGTGTACGCACTATGAGGTCCAGAGAGCCATTTGGTCCGTAATTGGGCTGCGTCTAGCAGAAGTGAGACGAGAAGGTACGTGCTCAGCAATGTCGATGGTCTGAGGGAGTGGGAATGCTCGTAGAGCGAAAGAAAGAGGACAAGAATGGCGGCACACAAGAACAGCGCCGCCTCCGGCAGCTCGGTTTCTTGTCGAGTTGAGTCATGGGCTGTGAGGACCAATTGAGCAAGCTGGAGACCGATATATATGGTCGCTGTGGTCTGGACATAATTTCGTCAGTACTTGTCGATCTTTACTGATTTCCTCGTTGATTATTTCCATGGTTCATACCGCCTTGACAAGCTGGAGCGACCGCCCCTTTAGAATGACAACCCGCTTCCGCAAAGTAACAAGACGCGGAATGCCGAGTAGGATAAAAATCGACGAAGGGACGATGGAGAATATCACCTGTTCGAACAGGACGGTGAAGTCAAAGTCGCCACGACATCCCACCACGACGGGACCAAACGTGCTATCATCCAGACATGTCTGATTCCGAGTTGGGTCCATGACCGATCGGTACCGCGCAAACAAGATAATTGACGAGAACTTGGATAAAATCCTCTGGACGGATTAGGTGAGCTCGTGTGGTACTCATTCATTTCACAATCATTGTTTTGCGTAAAATCTCGTCATTTCATATTTAGTGGCAGTCTCAGGCAGAAGACGGTGACGAAGCCGCGTTTGACATGCACCGCTGCGGGGAATTTTGCTGTGCCGCATAATCATCCACATATACGGAGTAAATTGGAACTAAAGCGGGAAGCGTACGCTGCGGTGCCCGATTGAACAGGTTCGATGCAACCTCAATGGTTAGCACCCTACTTTGGCTGCAGCATCGAAAGCGTCGAAACGCAATCCGAAGCAGAAAATGGACGCATGAAAAGTGGAGGCCCAGCATTCTCCAAGATATTTGCATCATGATCCAAGACAGTGTCTCTGCTACTCCCCTCGAGTCGCACAACTATACATCGGCAACTCTGCAAGCTGTAAGCCTTAATATCAGCGCTCCGAGCAACCTGTCACCATGATGGACGAAGAATCAGAACCAAGTGTCTGAATAGAACCCGCCAAGAGAACTGGCGGAAGAAATAAAGCAAATAGAGGGAGACGAAAGTAGATGTATACGGACCGCTCGAATTTAAAGGGCGCTAGCTAGACAAGAAAATATGTGCAGAAAAACAAATGTTTCCGTCACTCGATCAGGGAAGCTCATTTCTCAACTTCAGCATCACCTTATCGGTTAGCCGCGTGTAGGGTACATTAAGACCGAGCGGAACTGGGGAGGGATTGGGCAACCCAGAGGCAGCGCAACGACCATATTAGCACCATATCCAGTGATCATGCCGCTCAAGGTTATGTGTCTTAGTAAAAACCGTCCAACTAGTTACTAAATGCCTTAAATACGTTTCCTAACTAACTTTACATCACGGAGCGAGTGCTCCTCTGCTTTAAGTAGACCGCAGTTTCGCCAACAGTTGCCCTTCCTATCATCTTCAAACACTTGAACCCGAAGTGCTGGGTTGAGGTAGTCCTAGTATCATCGCCCTGGCTATCTCGGGAAAGCCATTCTCCATGTCTGTCAAGCCTTCCATCATACCCATCATTGTTCGGGATGGCTCGTCTTCCGCGGACTCTCGTCGGTCTCGAATACGGTCTCGCCAATCGTCGCGGCGATCCTTGTCGATGCATGGGAGGCAGCACAAGCAGCACGAGATACCGCCGAGTCCGAGCCTGGACAGGCGAGATGCTCCCTTGTGCATGCGCATCGTCGCAGTCATCGAGAGTTTGAGCATCCGAAAAATACTGGTCTGAATAGTCATGATTTCGTCTTCTGTCACGGGAATGGGATCTGATAGCGTGACTTCATAGACACCGAAGAGATCAGAGTTTTTGCCTGCAAGTGAGCTGCCGTATGTAATGATACCGGTGACGGCGCGCGAGAGGAACGTGAGCGTGCCGAAAACCGCGCCAGCAGAACAAGCTGCAGAATATTTGCTGATTTCCATGCCTGAGGTTGTCAAGACGACGTTGTCAGTCGCACGGTTAACCCACATGACTATTGGGAAGAATGACTACTAACCTTGGTTTGCTGCCATGCGCGCAAAGACATAGCCACCAAGGGCATCGGTGGGAATCAAAAAGATGGCCAATACCCAACTGAAGTACGAGGTATTGCCTTGTTCGTCCTGTTGCGGTCGGAGAAACCTGAGAGTCTCAAAAAACAACGGCACAGCAGCGACCACGGCGCTGATGACCAATTCTTTCTTGGCTAGGATTTAAAGTTAGCAAAGCCTCTTGGTAACAGCCTCATACGCCAATTAATTCCATAAGAATGGCAGGTCGCTTACTTTCCCCAATAACAATATTTCCAACCTCAGTTACCAGAAGCGGGCAGATTCCGAACGAGGAGAACATGAGGAAGATGAGCACTGTGAAGATGATGTTGACATCGCCAGCGGTAACAACAACCTCCCGGAATGTTGTCATTGCCGATTTGGTGATACCAGCAAGGGCGCCCATCCGGAGAACGAGTGGTGTCACTGCTAAGCCATTGCCCTTAGCTCCGACCGAAGCCGCTCCAGCGCCCGCTGCGGCATGGAATGCGAGGTCGATGATCGCCAGTAGGCCAAACCCCCATACTGTCGGCAAGTCATTCAGCATTAGCTGGCTGCCATGTTGCTCAAAGGTATTAACGGCAGCCGATAGCGCCTCCCTCAGTTTTCATATGAATTCCCATCATCTCTACGCACTTACCAGCTCTCCAAGGGGAGGTGTTAATCGTTATTGGCAATTGGATTGTGTGAACACCCGGCCTAAATGTCGGCTCGATGCGAGGATTGAGATCTTGGCGTGTTATTTCCTCCACCGACTCTTCGTCTGCTTGTCTTTCCATCTTTCAGGTTCGAGATATACCGCTCTTGCCGGTGCGGTGCTCCGTTGTGTTCAGACGTTAGTCAATTAAAAATGAAGATCAACGCGTCGGCAATTTTCCATACTCTCTTGATTGAGAAAAGGCACATGTTGCCTTCTGCATGTGGGCTGCCTCGTGTTTTAAGAAGTGTTGATAGAAGGCAGGAAGCCGAAGATGGGGGCTTGCAGCAGAGTGGGGCCCCGGCCGGAGACGGCGTGAATTCACGGGGTGGCTTCGCCACGCGCCATTGTCTCTCTATCGGCGCTTGATCGGGTCGAGAAGTTTCGATTATTGTTTCGCCATCCGATTTGGGAACCGGTTATTTATGCCGCAGATGGTTTCCGACGAATCACGGACGATCTTTCAAGCTGTGAAGGTGCGCAAAACACGCTACGTCGAATGGCGCTTGCTAAGCCTTGCGACCATGTCGACCAATTAGAACGGCACGGAGACAAACCCGGCGTTTTTTCATGGTAGCGTGGCTAGCCCCTACGGATAAGGGGATGGAGTCAGAGCGCTTCATGCCCCAAGAGCCTCGCCCAAGATAAGTCCGCGCTCATCGCCCTCTCGACAGGTTGAACATAGCTGACGCCTACATGTAGACACGATCAAGCTTGAACGAGAAAGAATGGCGGGTATTATCGCGAACGGCACCGACACGACACTGTGCGTAATAGAGGCTAATCCCGATGTTACGGGAAAAGGGGTGAGTCTGCGATCGGACCAAGCTCCCTCTTCGATCTCATCATCGATGGTTCGGACAAAAGGCTTATGCTGACACGTGCTACAGATTCGCGTCTCGATTTACGCGCTATGCCTTGCGGCTGGCGTTCTGAAGACCCTCATCAGGCCACTGACATCCACCAAGAATTACGAAGAGTTCGTGCAATCGCTCAACTCGGCCATGCAAATTCAAGGCCTTGCCCTTCTCGTTACAGCCATCTACCAAACAACCAAGCGACAACTGACGCTCTTCCACGCCATTTGTGTGCTGCACCTTCTCTCCCTTCTTGGATTCGGCCTGGTGGCCCAACGCAGGTATGGAGGAGGCGTGGCTCGCTGGCTGGTTCTCGCAGCCATGCGATTGCTCATCGCAGCCGGCTTCATCGCGTTCACTGCATACATCTGGATGACGGCGCCGACTTTCGGGAGTCAGCCCGAGTGCAACAAGTCCACGATCTACGTAATCTTCGGAGTTAGCATCCACGCAACCGAGAATGTTTTTCGATTCGTTGCTCTCTCCTTGCTCATTATACTCGCTGTCTCGTGGGTGTTCAGCATGCTTATCTTTGCGCTTATTGCGTACTGCTGCTGCGGTGTCAGTTTACGCAGCTTCCTGGGATCAAAAGAGCGCCATTCGGACCTTCAGGTTCTTCGATCTCTCGCCAAACGGATAAAGATCTCCGATCCCAAGCATCGTTGGAAGGTTGCCTCGGGTCAAGTAGTGGACCTTCTCATCCACACCGGTATCAACGCGTACATGGTCGTCACGCTAGAGCAGACAATCAATCGCAATAGAGTGTCCATGGAGGAAAGGGCGTGGACGTTTGGCCAAGTCTTGGCTATAGCCATGTTACTTGGAGTTGTTGTCGAAGTGATCAACATTATTCTTCCCAAGCTTGTCGGCGAAGCTGACGGAACCACCCCACACGGCACCATGGAGCTCCGGCCTCGACGGATAGAGAACAGCCAAGCATTGGCTGGAAGATAGCTGTTTCAAGGGTGCACTACTGGAACGATTTCCTCGGCATGGCACAAGGGTTGTGTCATAAAGACATGTTCGGTGGGAGTAAGGCTTTGTGTATACGAATTTATAGCCTTTTATATATCAACACCGAAGACATCGTTATACGGCCGCGAGTGGCTGAATTGGCGGTAATCGCAGTTTGTGCGCCAGGTTCTCTCATCGCTAAAGATTAGACACTATATCTAAAGCGTAGAAATCGTGCGCCGTCCCATAACCCGGGCAACCACGATATGAGATATATGCATGCTCGGGCTGCAAATGGAAATTGCTCAACTCCAGAGGCCCCACACAAGTAGGTTACCTCGACCATCTCCAACCGAGGATGTGCAGTTTCGAAAATAGGCTTAGGGCGTGTCA
>Ga0247774_1001409_pt1 | contig 12154 bp, 9 predicted proteins | sample UWRJL001104B6_FD_179933 | JGI IMG/M metagenome (GOLD analysis project Ga0247774, IMG submission 179933) | Plant litter microbial communities from Arlington Agricultural Research Station in Wisconsin, United States - UWRJ-L001-104B-6 | ecosystem: Environmental > Terrestrial > Plant litter >... | reverse complement strand
CTTTTCGTGATGTCTCCCCCCTTCTTCCAAAGCATCGATCGCATTTGTCAACAAGTGCATGAACACTTGGTTTAAGTGTCCCGCATAGCAGTGAACTTGCGGCAAATCTCCGTACTCTTTAACTAGAGAAATCCCCGGCCGTCCCCCTTTAGCTTGCAGGCGATTTTGCAAGATCAGCAAAGTGCTGTCCAAACCTTCATGGATATCAGCAGGCTTCATTTGGGCTTCGTCGGTACGCGAGAACAAGCGGAGCGATCGCACGACATCGCGAATCCTTTCCGAACCGACTTTCATTGAATTTAGCAGTTTTGGCAAGTCTTTTTTGATGAAGTCTAAGTCTAATTCTTCCATCAAATCTTGAATTTCCGGCACGGGATGGGGATAATACTTTTGGTAAACGTCGATCGCTCGCAGCAGTTCTTGAATGTAGCCGGTGGCGTGGCTGACATTGCCAGAAATAAAACTAACTGGATTATTAATTTCGTGCGCTATTCCTGCTACCAACTGCCCCAGAGACGACATTTTTTCTGTTTGAATCAGTTGAGTTTGAGTTCGCTGCAAAATTAACAGCGTCTGCTCTAATTTAGCCGCTTGTTGTCGCAGGCGTTCTTCTGATTCTTGCAAAGCTAAAAGAGACTGTTTGCTGTCTGTAATATCCAATCCGACAAATACCGCCGCCGTACTGTTATGGTATTTTTGAGCGACAATCAGATAAGTTTTCTTTTCTCCTCTGATGCTCGCTGTTACTTCTTGAGATGTCTTTTTTTTATGGTTGGCAAAAAAATCGTATACTAAATCGTTAAATTTGGGACTTGTATCTAAAAAACCTACTTTTTGACCGATAAATAGTTCGGCAGGTATTTTGTAAGCGCTAGCTAAATGTCGGTTTACTCCCAAGTAGCGCAAATCGGAACTTACCCAAGAAACTAATCCCGGCACGGCGTCCAAAACGGCTTGAAGTTGCTCTTTCGCCTCTAAAAGCGCTGATTCTGCTACTCGGCGAGCCGAAATGTCGCGGGCGATCGCGCAGCGGTATTCGCAACCGCCGTATTCTATATAATTGACTTTAACTTCAACGGGAAAACTGGGGCCGTCTTTGGTTTTGTAACTGGTTTCAAAAGTGAGGTTAGTTTGCTGCTTCAGTTGAGCCCAGTGTTCTCGCCAATCCGATGCTGGCAACTGCGAATCGATGTCGCTAACCCTCATGTTTAGCAGTTCCGATTCCGAGTAGCCGAAAAGATGGCAAGCGGCTTTGTTCGCGTAGCAAATTTGACCGTCGGACGTAGTAAAAAAGATTGTATCAGCAGCATTTTCGAGGGCAATTTGAGTTAGTAGCGGTATAGTTTCTAACTGCTTGCTTTTGAGTTCGGACTGAAATTTATTAAAGCAATTAGTTTGAGCGGGAGCCTCAGCTATCTTAGATGCAAACAAAATCAAACCGCCGATCGCACCGTTGCTATTTGTCCAAGGCTGAAATACCCATTTTACCGACTCGCTGACAGAGCCGCTTGCGATTTTTCCTGATACAGATGCGATCGATCGCCCTGCCACAAACTCGCTGTATTGCAAAACTCCCGTCAAACAAGCCTGGGCATTTTGCTCCCAATATTCCGGGAGATTCGGGAACAGTTCCCAATGAGATCGGCCGATGGCCTCGCCGTCGCCCAACCCGCAATCGGTTTCCCAGCGACGAGAAACCGACAGATAGCGCATTTCACAATCTACCATTGCCACGGCCTCGGCGGAGCGCTCCACAAACCGCCGAAATCGGTCTTTACTCTCGGACACGGTTGCCTCTGCGGGTTGTTGGGCGATCGGGACAGTCCCGTCAACGTACCTTCCCAGTCCCTGACTTTTTTGCTGAACTGGCTTAGTGTGCACGGTTTGGGATTTCCTCCATAGATGTCAAGTCTGAAAAATTCTGTTTGAGACCAAAAATGCTGTTTTCCCCTGATGTGCTCTCTCGGTCGATATCCTTAGAGGGTCTCACCCATCATTGATATCATTTTTGAGGGGGATATGTCTATAGGCATTGCTATCAACTTAAGACCAAAGCTAGTGCCCGCTTGCTGTTTGACCATTAGGCATAGATCGCGCCGGCGCCCCCGAATAGTCGGAGGAGACTGGAGCGATCTCTTGCCTGCCCCGACTGTGCGGGGGCGCAAGAGGGCAGCGACACTAGGCAAAAAACGAGAGAGACAAAGGGTTTTAGGCGATTGTTGACACCCATGGTCTATAGGTACTCAAGAAAGTTTCCCCCAAACTTTGATATTCAGAAGATTTCCTGGTGATTGTTCGGTATTTTATACAAGTTCCCAAAAGAATGCAACTGTAGGCCCGCGCTCCAAATCATGAGCTTCCTCAGTCATTGCCAATTCTTTAGTTGAAAATCCCACATCGAACATGGTTGAGATCGTGTAGCCAGTGCGATCGCCCGATAGCTTGAGAATGCAAGAGAGCGCTCAAACAAATTTGTGCGTAAATTCACTGGTAAAATCCACTCTCCCTTTGCGTAACATTGCAGGATCTAATCTTTCAGTGGTGTTGCAAGTCATCAAAATTACGAGTTTTTGCTGAAATTGAATGCCGTGTTCGTCGATGACGCTTTGATACAAAGTTCCATCCAGCAAACTCAAAATGTGTTCAGTTTTGTTAGTGCGTTGGGCTTCAGCAGTCGATCGATCTTGAGCCAAATTATCAGCCTCGTTGATAATAATACAAATCCGCTCTAAATAACTCGGAGGCACAAAATTTTCCACAGCATCGTGGTCTAAGATAAAAATCACATAACCCAGCGGCACTAAAATTTCCTTTGCTACCGCTTGCGTCCAAGCAGTTTTGCCCGTCCCCGGTTCGCCACTGACCAAAACAGCCAACTGATTTTGATCCAAAATTGCCTGCTGAACTGTATCGGTAAAACTTTGAACCTCCGCAGAAAAAGTGCGAATTGGGAACTGGCTGTGAACCTGTCCGACGCGGCTTTTGTACCCGCCCAGAATCACCGCTAAATTATAAGTTGCCTTGCTAACGAGCGGCGCAATATCTTGGCAAATTAGAGTGTAGCAGCGTCTTCCCCTGTCGTAGCTGTCAATTTGCAGCCAGCAGCCGAAGCGGGCCCAAGAAGCATACACAGTACCCAAAACTTCCAAGCGTTCCCAGCTAACAAACCGCTCCGGAGGATAAGAAAAATGTCGCTCCATAAAAGACTGGGTAATTGCATCCGGTTTTCCCAGCAAATCGAGAACTTTAAAAACAGTAATCTCTTGGAGTTTGTTGAGAACGTAGTCGATGGGAATGCTAGCGCGGCTGACCAATTGCACCACAGGCGTTTCGGTAACTAAAACGTCTTTGTAGCGGTAATCCGGGTAAACTGGCTGCGGAGTAATGTAATCCCAAAATTCATCAATTTCGTAGCGCGTATTTTCCGAGAATACATTTAACATATTTGCCCACCAAGTATATTGGTGTCGTCCCATTGCGTCGGCAATGTCGCTAGCTGCCCCTAAAGTTTTTTGAGCTAGTTCTAAGGGATCACTAGATGCTAAATGTACCAGGTATTCCAAATCTAATTGACGGTAAAAAGGTCGCCAACCAGATCCTAGCAGCCCTCTATTTGGAGAATTGTTTTGATGAAAATTGTTTTCGCGATCGCCCATATCTTCCGCACTCATTTTGCAAAACTCCTAGTTACTCTTATTTTACAGTTTTTGCGGTACACATTCTACAAAAAAAGTGAAAATTATCAACTTATTTTGAGATAAGCGGGCGGCACAAAATCTACTAACCAAACTTTGTTTGCCGAGCAGTAAAATGTATGACCGTCGCGTTGCATGGCTGCGGCATCTACAGTAAAGACTGCGGGGATGCCATGTCTTGCACCTACTTGGCGCGCCGTCTGGATATTCACGGACAAATGAACGTGATGCCGCGACATTTTCCTAATTCCTTGACTGAGAATAGACTCGACAACAGTGCTACCTGTTCCGTGATATAAAATATCTGGGGGAACAGCGGGTTCTAACTGCAAGTCAACCTCTACGCTGTGTCCTTGGTTAGCACGAATTAGAGTACCCGTTTCGTCAAATGAAAAGCGCTGCTTGTCGTTTTGCGCGACTACTTTTTTGAGTTCTGCAAGCTGAACAGGAAAGTTATTTTTTTGGCACGCATCGAGGAGTTCGCTAACAGGAACCCAGCCACCGGGAGCGAGTTCAATGCCGATGCGCGATGGCGCGTGGCGCAGGTGTTTGCTGAGATATCGGCTGATTTTTACTAATCGAGAATCGTTCATAATTTTACTTTATTTATTGAGCTTTTAAATCCCCTATTACAAAATGTCACTAGCGGGTTGTATCGTTGAGTGGATGCGGGTTTGTTGAATCTGTTTCCACTGCCAGAGGGCGCTTGAGTGAACCCGCCTCTACAGGTTTTAGGAAAATGATTACCGGATGTAAAAAATGGTTTTACGCGCTAATTATGGCGGTAATCGACGCCCTTCAGCACCTACATAATTACGTTCTGCGTCCGGGAATAAAAAAGTATTGGGTGTGCCATTTTTCAAGAGCTTTATCTGGTGATAATTATCAAAAACTTTGCCTTTTGCCGAATGCCTTCTACCTTGGGATAACTCCGCCAAAAACAGCAAAATTTAGATAGCGCCAGTGACATCCTGCGTCGGCAAAACCTGCTTCTGCAAGCCACTTTGTCTGCTCTTCTACAGAGGAGGGAATATCTTCTTCGAGATATTTTTGAAACCAGGCTGCATCGTCTTCTCCATTAGCTTTCATGTACTGCCGCCACAACTGTTCGTATTGCTCAGTCAGCCGGGGAGTAGCACCTGTCACAATATCTCGAATTAGCAAGATTCCCCCTGGATTCATCGAGTGGAAAAGTTTGTAAAATAGCTGTTGTTTACCTGCGCTGTCGAGGTGGTGGATTGCCAAGCCTGAAACTACCAAATCGTAACCGCTGCCGAAATCATCTTCGGCAAAGTTTCCTTGCTGCAAGGTCAGCCGTTCTCGGAAAGCAGACAAGTTAGTTTGGCAAGTTTTCAGCATATTTTGGGCCATGTCAAAGGCTAGGACTTGTGCTTGAGGAAATGCTGACAGAATCATAGCCGACAGTATGCCAGTTCCCGCGCCTAAATCCAGAACTTTTATGTTAGCATTAGTTTCAGAAGGGATTAACTGCAATATTACATCGTGTTGCTCGCCATAGCGCGGAATGAGGCGGGGAATTAAGCCGTCATAATCAAAGGCTCTTTGTTCAAATTGCTCGCGTACAGCGTCTAAATTCACAGACGATTTTCCTCAAATTGTTAATAGTTGAGTGCGTCAAGGCAGTTTGGCGGTTGTCTTCTCTGAAGGTATATTACATTTCATAATACAAAAAATATACAGACCTGTCAAGATGTTGAAGAAAATAATTTAAAAGAAGTTAGGGACGATCGCCAGACAGGGACTTTGTGCGCCCAAACCCGCCCGTGATTTTGGAACTGTCTACCCCTGCACATATATCTCCTTCAATGCAGATGAGACAGAATGCCACAGACGCGAAAGCCTGCCGAAGACGAGACTTTGTGCAAGATACTAGGAGTAATTGTGAGAAAAAAGTTGACGGTTATGATACCCGTTTCAAACAAGAATGCAACTGTCGGTGTGTGCTCTACACCATAAATTTCTCAGTGATTCCCCCTAGTAAAATATAATATATACAAGATAAAAACGAATGACCCAGCAGCCGATGATCGGCTAGATATGAAAAAATCAGTCCTCAGATTGACAAACTTTAGGCAACTATAAACAAAAATTGAGTTGACTCCCGAGTGGATGTGGTACCTGCCAATTTTTCAGGAAGATGAAGAGATACAAAATATTACACCCGCCGATGCGGGAAAGAAAATTGTGATAATGAATCAGGATGCGAGTAGATTAGGTGTCAGCCGTCAGGGGAAAATAGAAGCAATGGAAATCCAACAACGGAGTAAGGATAAGCCCGATCGCCAGCAACACAACGCGCCCGATCGGCTCGGTCAATTTTCTACGACAAAAGAACTAGAGTGGTCGCTACAAGAATGTTTAGATTTTAAAAGAGCGATCGACCGATCCACACTGGCGCTGAGGACTGACGCGCGAGGAATTATCAACTATGTCAGCGAACGAGTTTGCTCCATATCCAACTATTCCCAGGCAGAACTCATAGGCTGCCACTTCGGCATCCTCCATTCGGAATATAAATCTTCGGAAATAATCAAAAATCTGCTATTAACTGTTGCCAAAGGTGAAGTTTGGCAAGGCGACATTCAGAATAAAGCCAAGAATGGAAGTGATTATTGGGTGTACGCAGCAGTAGTTCCACTGTTGGACTGCAAGGGAAAACCCTGTCAGTATTTGGCGATCGGATTCGACATCACCGATCGCAAAGCCGTTGAAGCAGCCCAAGCCGAAGCGAACCGGGCAAAAGACGAATTTCTGGCGATCGCCTCCCACGAACTGCGATCGCCCCTGAGTGCGATTTTGGGATGGGCGCAGCTAGCTCGATCACGCAATTTAAACGAAGCCACCACCAGCCACGCTTTGGAAATAATCGAGCGCAACGCCAAATTACAAAACAGGCAAATAGACAATCTCCTCGACCTCTCGCGGTTGCTGCGAGGGAAAGTGTGCCTCAACATCGGCCAAGTTCACCTCCCGTCTATCATAGAATCTGCGATCGACACCCTCCGTCCCGCCGCCGAAGCCAAAAACCTCCGCGTAGAAAAACATTTCGACCCCGCCGTCAGCTACGTTTTGGCAGATGCAGAACGCTTGCAGCAAGTAGTCTGGAACCTCCTGGCCAACGCCATCAAATTCACCCCAGAAGCGACACCATACCCAGTTCAAGTGCGGATCGAGCCTACTGAGTCGGGCGTCTTGATTCTGGTCAGCGACAGCGGTTGCGGCATCGACCCCAAATTTCTGCCGCACATCTTTGACTACTTCCGCCCTGCAGACAACTTCCAGAACAAGGAACAAAATCGGCTGGGGCTGGGGCTCTCAATTGTGCAGCAGTTGGTGCAACTGCACGGGGGAAGTGTTTGGGCTTCGAGTCCCGGCCTCGGTGAGGGGGCGACCTTTGGGGTGCTGCTACCGAGCGCTAACAAAAATGCACCCGACGATCGCACTGCTGCGATCGCCCAAAGGGAAAGCAGACCCGGATCGGTTTCCAAACCCCTAGCGGGAAAGCAAGTCCTGGTGGTGGAAAGCAGCACCGAGATCCGGCAATTTCTCAAAACTGGCCTCGAAGCCTTTGGAGCCAAGGTAACAGCGGTGGGTAGCGCCTGCGAAGCGATGGCCGAGTTGCAACAGTCGCGACCCGACGTGTTGGTGAGCGATATGACGGTACCGGGAGCCGACGGCTGCGATTTAATCCGCCGCATCAGAGCAATGGAAATGTCCGAGCACAGGGAACTGCTGCCGGCCGTGGCGCTGACGGGAGGCATTGAGGAAGAGGATTCGGCATCGGCGCTAGAGGCGGGGTTTCAGAGGCATTTGTCGAAGCCGGTGGAAGCGAATCAGTTGGTGAGTGCGATCGCCCAATTGGCTGGACTGACTGGATTCGGCTCTGGAGAGTGGGGATCGGGAAATGTCCGGGCGACCACACCCCAGGAAACGCTGCCGGAACCTAACAGTTTAGACGACAAAAATTATCTGGAACAATTAACAAGTGACAGCCGAGAATTACCGCTGTTGCTGGTAGTAGAAGACAACAATTTTCTGCTGGCTTACCTCCAAACTTTATTAAGTCCGTACTATCGAGTCGCCGTGGCGATGGACGGCGTTGAAGGTTTAGAAAAAGCCAAAAGTTTGCAGCCAAATTTGATTGTGAGCGACCAAATCATGCCCCGACAAAACGGACTCGATTTACTCAAGGAGATTCGGAGCACGCCAGAATTGAAATCTACTCCGGTAATCTTTTTGACAGCGCGATCGGGGATGGAAGCTCGGATCGAAAGTTTGGATGCGGGTGCTGACGATTATATTTCAAAGCCTTTTGACGAGAGGGAATTGCTGGCGAGGGTGAGAAATTTGTTGCGATCGCATTCAGCCGAACAGCAGTTGGCTGAGCTCAACCGTCAGTTGCAGCAGCAGAAAAAGCAGTTAGAAACGGTGAATCGAGCCTTGCAGTATTTGGCAAATTACGACAGTTTGACTGAGGTAAGAAACCGCCACTCTTTTAATGAATACTTCGATACGGAATGGCGGCGTTTGGCGAGGGAAGAAGCACCGCTGTCTTTAATTATGTGCGACATTGATTATTTCAAACTTTACAACGACACTTACGGTCACCAAGCGGGGGATGAATGTTTGCGGCAAGTGGCGGGGGTTATCCAACATTCGGTAAAGCGAGCGGCAGATTTAGTAGCGCGTTACGGTGGAGAAGAATTTGTAGTAGTTTTGCCGAATACGGATATTGAAGGTGCCACTTGCGTAGCTGAAATGATCGCACAACAGGTGCGGGGTTTGCACATAGCTCACGCTAAGTCTGCTGTCAGCGAATATGTGACGTTGAGTTTGGGTGTAGCTTGCTGCATTCCGGCGCCGATGTCGCACCCGGGGGCGCTAATTGCGATCGCCGACGAGTCGCTTTATCGGGCGAAAGAAGCAGGGCGCGATCGGGTTTCGGTTGCCACATTTCAAGGATAATATAATAGTTAAATCAACTTGTAAGGTGCGTCTGACATCGATCGTTTTCATTTAAACAAATTTTTTGTGTCAGACGCACCTTACAAATGTGCTGGCATACTTGGGTGAATTCAAATTGCTATAAATATAGTTAAATGAGGTCGTGGCATGACAGCAACATTAGACAAACCAAAAAAAGACCCGCCTCTAATTCACTCCGGGATTGATTGGCAACAATTCAAGCTAATTGAGCAGGGATTTTCAGACTCCCCCGGGATTAGACTGTTTTATTTTAAAGGTGAGGTAGAAATCTTGGCAGTTTCGCAAGAACATTAAGTCTTCAGCGGTGTCATCGCCCTGTTGCTGGGTACGTATTTTGTAGAAAAAAAAATCGATTTTACTCCCACAGGAAGCTTTACCCAGGAAAAAGAAGGAAAAGCCTCCGCACAAGCATACCAATCTTACTTAATTGGCAAAGCATCGGGAGGCATTGCAGACCTCTCGATCGAAGTTGTATTTACTAGCGGCAACGAAAGCAAGTTGCATCGTTACCAAGCCTTGGGAGTCCCCGAAGTTTGGTTTTGGGAAGATGGAGTATTTGGCCTGTATCATTTGCGATCGCACGGATATGAAAAAATTGACCAAAGCGAAGTTCTGCCCGGTTTAGACATCAACCTGCTGTCTCGCTGCTTGCTGATGGCTTCTAGGGTTGAAGCAGTTAAGGAGTTTCGACGCGGGATTTCTGCAGTTTAGAGAAAAACTGGTTTGGGCGATCGCTCCCCCATTTATAAATATATTGTTAGGATACAAGACTAATCTTTGTCTTCTTTCATTTGCTGGCGAATGGCTGCCTCAATCTTAGCATCGAAATCCGAATCTCCCACTTTTGTTATGATTGAATTCGATCGCTTTTTCCGCTTGTATAAGTAGGCTTGCAGTGCTGCTTTATCCCCGCGATTTTTAAGAAAATAACGCTTCACTTCTCCCTCGGACATGGCAGTAGAATCTACTTTCCTGAGTAAAATACCTTCCCATTTAGAGCAATTTCAATCTCAATTTTCTCGTCATATCTAGCCAATACGAACAAGTTTTTGCTTCTCTCGTCAACACAGACTACGTGAATAGGTTGCGATGCCAAATATGTCCATTAATAAGTGATTCGATACAAACCCTTTAGCGACGGGTAGGTAGGCATTAAAACCTAAAAATTTCTCGAAATTAACATCTACTGTAGCATTTCTGTCTGCGATCGCACTTTCACCTTCCAAGATAACGTCTGTCAGTGCAGCAAAGAGTTATGAAATTTGGTTTGTGGCTCTTGACAGCCATGTATTACGAATGTAGTATTGAGTTGCGGTAGAAAAGCTCGATCGATCGACACCAGCAAACAAAATTTAGAAAAAACCTATGCAACCCATCCGACAAGGCGACGTAATTCTCACTCCCGTACCGAAAATCGAAGGAGAAAAAAAACCTCACCTAACTCTCGCCGAAGGTGAAGTCACCGGACATTCTCACCAGATTATTGAGGGACAAGCTGAACTGTACGAAAAAGACGGCACTCTGTACTTGCGGGTGCTTTCACCGACAGCTTTATTGAGTCACGAAGAACACCATGCGATCGCAATTCCCGAGGGTAATTGGATGGTGCGAATTCAGCGGGAATATGAGCCCCAAGGTTGGAGGTATGTCGCAGACTAAGGTTAAAAAACTAACGCCAGAACAAGCAGCTTTGATTCCAGTTTATCAGGAAAAGTGGAGAGCGATCGCGCTTTCCACTGGCGCGATAAATCGCTCACAAGCTGCGGAAACAATTAAATCGGCTTACAGTGCGATCGGCAAAAAAGTACCGGAAATCATTTTTGTCGATCGCCCCTACGAAGCTGCCGATCTCATCCTCAGTCGATTTGACAATCCCAGCAGCGAACTGCGGAGCGAATTTGAGAGAAAACTTCGCAGCCAGCTAGAAAAACAACTGCGACGTTATTTGGGGAGCCAACTAGAAATCGAACTGCAAAGCCAACTGCAAACTCAACTTTCAGCTCGACTTTATACTCAACTGCAAACGCAAATGTGGGAGGCGCACCGCAATTATTTAGCTGGCTTCATAGCAAGCCAATTGCCACCGGAAGAGGTGTTTAATGAGCCGAGTCGAGACTTTTACTGGCAAAGATTAGGAAGAGAACTATTCAGTAATTGCATTCAACCAGTATTGTGGGCTGCTTATGGCAGTTTGTTGGATTTTTGCATTTCCGTTCTAAATTTACCTCATTCCTACGCCAGAAATTGGATAGTTTTTCAATCGATTGTCCGGGATTGCGGCTTGATTTATCCTTATGACAAAGTTTGCATTGTCTGCTCCAAGCCGATCGCACTTTCCGTTGACAGCAACCACCGCTTGCACGCCGAAGGAAAACCGGCGGTACAATTTGCCGACGGTGTTTCTATTTATGCCTATCACGGCGTGATTTTGCCCGAATGGTACGGTAGGCTGCACCCGCACCAGTGGCAGTCTAAGTGGGTGTTGAAGGAACAGAATGCAGAAATTCGGCGCGCCTTAATTCAGGGAATTGGTTACGATCGCATTTGTCAAGAATTAGCGGTGACAGAATTAGATAGTTGGCAGGAATACACTCTATTAAGCATCGAGTTTGACGATGATTTTGATAACGAGGGTAATGCAAAGCCAGTTTATTTGTTAAAAATGACTTGTCCAAGTACGGGACACATTCACGCTTTGCGAGTGTCGCCTGATGTGCGCTCCTCTTCGAGGGCTTCGCTAACGGCTCTTGACGCAATTCGCTGGGTAAATTGGGGAATCGATCCAGAGGATTTTTTCGTGCAAACTTAAAGATTTTCGATCGCCCTGATAGCCCGCCTGGGGTTTAAACCCCAGGCTCAGAGCTGCGAGTCAGTTAAAACTGACTGTTAAGAGCGTAACGCTGCATAAATAGACAACAAATATTGTACGCGATCGCGATCTAACCATTTAATTTCAGTCGGTTTCAACTGAGATGTTGCACCATTCTCAATTAGCCCTTGCATTTTGTGCCAAAATGTGAAAAAAAGGACGTATAAACAATGGGATAAGTTAATGTCAACCATCCTTAATTACGCTCAAGCATTAGTCTATACCTTGATGGATTTAATGCCAAGCAAATATCAACAAAAAAGTCTGCGAGCCTTGCTAGGTCTATTTCTGGAAGCAACAGGACAAAGTTTACCGACTCACTCTCAAACAGTAAGTGCCAGCGCAATTAGTCGCTTCCTCAATCATTACCAATGGTCAGTGCGGGCAGTAATTCGAGTTGTGCGAACCGAAATTATCAGGCAAGTCAAAGCCGAAAGAGGGGCTGGGAGGCGACCAATTTTGACGGTAATTTTGGATATGACCACCCTCGAAAAAATTGGTAAGTTCTCAGGGTTAGGGAAACTAATTAGAGTCTATAATGGTAAACGAGGATTGCACCTGTTAGTCCTCTACATACTTGTGG
>Ga0247774_1001408_pt1 | contig 12162 bp, 8 predicted proteins | sample UWRJL001104B6_FD_179933 | JGI IMG/M metagenome (GOLD analysis project Ga0247774, IMG submission 179933) | Plant litter microbial communities from Arlington Agricultural Research Station in Wisconsin, United States - UWRJ-L001-104B-6 | ecosystem: Environmental > Terrestrial > Plant litter >... | reverse complement strand
CCGACCTCCACCGGTCCGCCTACGACACACTCCGGCGGGCCACCGCGGCCATGGGGGACCTCTTCCCGGGCGGCGGCGCCGGCGCCCCGGCCTCGGCGCCGGACTACGTCCCCCCGTCGACCGAACGGCTGCTCGTCGACGCCGTCGACTTCGGCGACGAGCACACGATCAAACTGGCCGAGGCGTGCAGGCGGGAGCACGCCCTGCTGCCCGACGAGCGCTACCGGGCCGCGGCCGACACGCTCCTGACGAGGCTGAGGGCGAACGGCCGCTGAGCCCGGTCCAGGCCGGCGTAGGTGCCACGAGGAAACGCGCCGCGGGCCGAAACCGACGACCCCGCGACCGTCCCGTGAGGCGGGGAATCACCCGCCCTCCGAGGAGGAGCGGGACTCCCCCGGCACATCAGCGGGGAACGGCGCTCAGAGCGCCCACACGCCCGGTACGAACGGCTCCGGCATCGAGACATAGGTGATCTTGCCGAAGGCGCTCCGGCGGGCTCTGACGGCCCTGCCGGCGCGGCCGCCTCGATCGCGGTGCGGCTCGCCCCGTACCCGCAGGGGGAAACGGACGAACAAGCACGGCATGGCCGATGAGTGCCGTCCGGCACGGTTTCGCCGCCAGGACTGTTCACCGATGGTCATCAATGGCAGACTCTGCCCGCGTTATGGTGATCGGAGGTGGAGTCTGTGGCGGTTGCGGCCCACTCGGCGAGCCGGCCCACCGTCCGCCGCCGGATCGTGGGGGCCCAGTTGCGCCGGCTGCGCGAGGCGTCCAGCGTCTCTCGTCGGGACGCGGCGGCCTCCATCGGGGTCGGAGAGTCCAAGCTCAGCCGGATCGAGGTCGGCCGGGCCGGTCTCGAAGAACGCGATGTGAAGCAGCTGCTCGAGCTGTACGGCATCGACGACGCCCAGGAGCGCGACGGCCTGCTCTCCCTGGCCCGCGAGGCGAACCGGCCCGGCTGGCTCCAGGAGTTCAGCGGCGCGATGCCGGCCTGGTTCCGCCCGTACGTGGACCTCGAGGAGGCCGCCCAGGTCATCCGCACCTATGAGGTGCAGTTCATCCCCGGGCTGCTGCAGACCGAGGACTACGCCCGCGCGGTCATCGCGCACGGTGTTTCGGACCCCCAGGAGGACGAGGTCACCCGCCGGGTGGAGCTGCGGCTACGGCGGCAGCGAATCCTGACCGCGCCGAACCCGACGCGTCTGTGGGCCGTCATCGACGAGGCGGCCCTGTGGCGTCCGATCGGCGGCTCGGACGTGGCACGGGCCCAGCTGCGGGCGCTGCTGGACGCCGCGCGGCTTCAGCACATCACGGTTCAGGTCATGCCGTTTCGCGTGGGCGGCCACGCGGGTGAGGCCGGGGCGTTCACCGTCCTGCGCTTCCCCGAGCCGGAGCTGCACGACATCGCGTACGTGGAGCAGCTCACCGGCGCGATGTACCTGGAGCGGGACGACGACATGGACCACTACGGCGCGGCGATGGAACGCCTGTGCGTGCAGAGCGCCTCGCCGGAGGAGTCCATGGACCTGATCAGCAAGATCATCCGGGAGATCTGAACGGGGCTCGCGAGGGTCAGAGTTCGTTCATGATGCGCTTGAGGGTGTCGCTGATCGCCGTCGCCGGTTCGGCGTCGATGCAGAGCCGCTCCATGACCGCCAGGTAGTGGTCGATGTCCTCGCGCTTGTCGAGGTAGAGGGCGCTCGTCAGCTGTTCGAGGTAGACCACGTCGGGCAGGTCGCGCTCGGCGAACCGCAGGATGCTGAACGGCCCGCCCGCCGCCGCGTGCCCGCCCAGTTCGAACGGGACGACCTGCAGCGTGATGTTCGGAGAGTCGGTGATGTCCAGCAGGTGCTGCAGTTGCTTGCGCATCACCTGCGTGCCGCCCAGGGGACGGCGCAGCACCGCCTCGTCCACCACCGCCCACAGGTGCGGGGGCTCGTCCGACTTCAGGAGCGACTGGCGCCGCATCCGGAGACCGACGCGTCGCTCCACCTCGTGTCCTGGGGCGTCGGGGTGGCCGAGCAGCGTCACGGCGCGCGCGTAGTCCTCGGTCTGCAGCAGGCCGGGGACGAACTGCACCTCGTACGCGCGAATCCGGGACGCGGCCTCTTCCAGGCCGATGTAGACCTCGAACCAGTTCGGCAGGATGTCGGAGTAGCTGTGCCACCAGCCCGGCTCGTTCGCCTGGTCGGCCAGCGCCAGCATCGCCTCGCGCTCGTCCTCGCCGGTGACGCCGTAGAGCGTCAGCAGGTCCGCGACGTCACGGCGGCGGAACCGTACGCGGCCGAGCTCCATCCGGCTGATCTTGGAGTGGGACGCCCGGATCGCCTCGCCGGCTTCCTCGCAGGTGATCTGCCGTTGTTCACGCAGTCGCCGCAGCTGCGAACCCAGCACGATCCGCAGCACGGTCGGACCACCGCGGTGGTGACCGAACATCTCACTGACGGCCGCTGCGCCGCCAGGCTGGGACCCGATCATGTGCTTCCCCTAAGGACACTGGAATCGGCCCAGTGTCCCACTCGCAGTTACCGATGCAACCCCCAAGGTAGCGTCGCTACGTCACCTCTCCGTAGAACGTCATTTCCGGTGGACTCCCGCGCCTGGTCCGGCGCGCTCCGGCGGCGGACCACCTGCCGTTCGCGCTTTCCCGCACGGGTACCCACCTCACGTGGCCTGGGTCACGGACGGTACGCGCTCTCTTCGCCGGGGCCGGGACCCCCGTTCACCTGCCTCGCACCTGGCATTTCCCGCCGCGTGGCCGAATCCGGTCAATGGACCGTACGGGTGGTGCGTTCCCTCATTTTGTGACTCGATCCGGCACCATTCCCGCCACGGTTCGCCTGAACTGCGGCTTCGTCCGAGCGGCACGGCGAGCCTCCCATCGATCACGGGGAGCTGTTGTTCAATAACGGCGAGTGCTCGGAGGCGCGTTGAGCTGGTGTTTCACACTCAACCGCCCATCCGGGAACAGATCGCAAACAACAGGAGAAAGATCATGACTGTCCCGTTGCCTCGTAGCCCGCGAGTCTCTCGCCTGATCAGCGCGCTGCCGCCGGTCTGCGCCGTCGCACTGTCCATCGCCGCCGCACCCGCCGCCCATGCCGGTACGGCGGCGCCGCCACCGGCTCCGCTGTTCGTCAACGGCGGCTTCGAGAACCCCGCCATCCCGGCGAACGCCTTCATCCGGTACGGCACGGGAAGCACGATCGGCCCGTGGCGCGTCGTCCAGGGGAACGTGGATCTGACCGGCGCGAACTTCTGGCAGACCGCCGACGGCCGCCAGTCCGTCGACCTCGAGGGCAGCGACTCCGGGACGATCCAGCAGACGTTCCCGACCCGGATCGGCGGCTGCTACACGGTCACCTTCGCCCTGGCCGGAAACCCGGACGGCGGCCCGACGGTGAAACGCGGCTACTCCCGGGTCACCCAGCACACCCTCGGTCATCCGACGGTCCAGAAGAACTTCATCTTCAACACCGCGGGTAAGTCGCGACACAACATGGGGTACGTCGGGCACCGCTACCGCTTCCGTGCGTTCGCCCCGAGCGCGACCCTGACCTTCGCCAGCACGACGGGCGGCGGCTACGGCCCGGTCGTCGACGCGGCGAGCGTCGCCCTGTCCAACCCGATCGAATGCCGCCTCGTGCGTCCATGACCATTGCCGACGGCACCTGGAAAACCCCTGTTCGCCCTCTGGTGAACAGGGGTTTTTCATCCTCGAGGCCGGCGAACCCGCCCGGCCGTTCACGAAGACGAGGCGAAATTCCCGAGCCGAGCCCACCATCCTGACAGCGGCCACAGAAGAAGACGTAAGAAAAGGACGAGCGCGGGGAGCCGTCACGCCGGGCCGGAGCCCTGACACCGGAGGCTCCGGGGCTCTCCGCGGAAAGACATGCGGGCCACGGCGAACCCCAATGGGGTGAGCGGTGAAGGGCGCCTCGTGGGGCGGGTGGGACTCGAACCCACGACCCAAGGATTATGAGTCCTCTGCTCTAACCGGCTGAGCTACCGCCCCGAGGTATTCGGCGCCAAGCCCCACTACCTTGCCTGCCTGGCGACGCCCGACGCAACTCGGACACACCGGCTCAGGTCAGGACCCTCCAAGTGGACTCCGGATGAGCGCCCTCCGCCCAGAACCCGCCACCTGAGACCGCGACGGTCCGCGCCGCGCCGGCACACCGCCGACTCCCGCCGTCCCCGCGAGCCCCGACTCGTACGAGAAGAAACTTTTGTCTCGGCCGTTAAGAGCCGGCTTCCGCCGGGCCACGTACGTCACCATCGCCCTTTCGAGCCGCTCACCAGCGTTTTCTTTCGTCCGGTCACCGCGAGTATCCAAAACGGGTGAGCAAATGCACGTGCATTTGGGAGTGCATCAGTTCTTGCATCTGCATGGCCGACAGAGGAAGATAGCCGATCAAGTCCACTCGGTCCCCGTCCCGAGTTCGTCTGGAGGCCCGCCAGATGCCCGTGTACAGCACAACGTGCAGTTCCGGCATGGACGGCCGCCCGGAAACACGTTGTCCACCAGGGGCGACGCATGACCGGTCCCACGCGGTGCTGCCACTCGCGGCGTTCGATCCCGGCCGCGCGATACCCGACGGTGCCACGTGCGCGCTCCGGCCCACGAGCACCTCGTCCCGTACCGCACGCGACTTCGCCACCAAGACACTGCGTTCCTGGGGGCTGGGCGATCTCGTCGACGACGCCGTCGTCATCATCTCCGAGCTCGTCACCAACGCCATCCGTCACGGCCTCCCGCCGTACGCCGCCGCGTCCGGTGACGCACCGATAAAGCTGTCCCTGGTACGCCAGGGCCGTTTCGTGGTGTTCATCGTCTGTGACCCGAGCGACCAGGATCCGAAGATCCGCCCGGCCGACGACGTTTGCGAGAACGGCCGCGGTCTCCACGTGATCGAGGCGCTCAGCCGTGTGTGGGGTTGGACGCCGCTCCCCGGCGCGGGCAAGGCCGTCTGGGCAGCACTCGCCCTTTAGGACGGCCGGTTTCAGCCAGTCGCGACGTCACTATCGTGCGTTACGCTGTCGTCGGTCATGAACAGCCAAGGCTTTGCACCCGCACGTGACATCCTTGGCTCTGTAAACTGCCGCTTACGGTCTTTCGGACCTCGGTAAGCCGCGAAGCACCGCCATCACAAGGATCCGTTATGGAAGGGCGTGTCAGCGGACCGACCGGTACACCGCCGACAGCGAGCACAGGCAGCCGCACGACTCCCCCGCTCGTCGGCCGCCGCGACGTCCTCGACCAGTTCACGCGCCTGCTCAGCGCCGTCGGCGACGGCAGGTTCGAGCTGATCGGCCTGTCCGGGGAGCCCGGCAGCGGCAAGACGCGCCTCCTCCTGGAACTGGCCGAACGGGGCCGGGACCGCGGGCTCCTCACGCTGACCGGGCGTGCCGCCGAGTACGAGCAGCAGATGCCCTTCGGCGCCGTGGTCGACGCGCTCGATGACCACCTCGAGTCGGCCGCGTTGCCGGGCCGGCTCGGCGCCCAGCCCACCCGACGGCTCGGCACCGTCTTTCCCTCGCTGTCCGAGCCCGGCGCACGGCCGGAGAAACAGGCAGAGGACGGACTGGGGCGTTACGGCCTCTACCGTACGATCCGGCGGCTCCTGGAAGAGCTGGCCGAGCCGGACGGGCTCGTCCTGATCCTCGATGACCTGCACTGGGCCGACGAGTCCACGATCGAGCTGCTCGACCACCTGGTCCGCCACCCGCCGCGCGGCGCGATCCTGATCGCGGGCGCCTACCGGCCCGCGCAGGCCTCGGCCCGGCTCGCGGCGCTCGCCGAGACCGCGGTGCGCATCCCGGTCGGGCCGCTGAGCGAGGCCGAGGTCGGCAAGCTGCTCGGCCCCGGCATGAGCCGCGGCCAGCGCGCGGCCCTGTTCAAGGCCAGCGGCGGCAACCCGTTCTACCTCGACGCCCTCGCCCGTGCCGGCGCGGGCGCCGCGCGCGCGGCCGGCGCCGATGACACTCTGGAGTTCGACGAGCTCCCGCCCGCCGTACGCTCCGCGCTCGCCCTGGAGCTGACCGGCCTGTCTCCCGACGCGCTTCTCGTCGCGCGGGCGGCCGCCGTCGCCGCCGACGAGTTCGACCCCGCCCTGGTCGCGATGACCGCGGAGGTCACCGAGGAGGCCGCGCTCGAGGCCATCGACGAGCTGGAGCGGCGCGACGTCGTACGCCCGGTGCGCGGCGGCCGGTTCCGGTTCCGGCACCCGCTCGTACGGCACGTCGTGTACGACTCGACCGCGGCCGGCTGGCGCGTCGCCGCGCACGGCCGGCTCGCCGACCGGCTCGCCGAGCTGAACATGCCGGCCACCGAACGCGCCCGTCACGTCGAACGCTCCGGGCGCACCGGCGACCGTACCGACATCGCCACGCTCGTGGAGGCGGCCGACGCGGTCGCGACCCAGGCCCCGGCCACGGCGGCGCACTGGCTCAAGGCCGCGCTCAGCCTGCTCCCCGACGACCCGGACGCCCAGGTGGAGCTGCTCCTCAAGCTGGCCCAGACCCAGGCGGTCAGCGGGCAGCTGATGGAGGGCCGGCAGACCGCGCACGAGGTGCTGCGGCTGCTCCCCCCGGACGACCACGGCCGGCGGGCCCACGCGGCGAGGTTCGGCGCGGTGGTCGAGCGGATGCTCGGCCGCACGTACGAGAGCCGTGCCCTGCTGCTGGCCGAGCTGCGCCGGATCCCCGACCCGCAGTCGCCGGTCGCGGTGCCGCTGCGCATCCGGCTCGTCGCCGACAGCCTGTTCCGCAGCGACTTCCGCGCGGCGCAGGCGGTCCTGGACCTGATGCCGGAGAACGCCGAGGAGTGGGAGCCGGCCCTGGCGATGGCGGTCGCGTCGCTGCGGCCGCTGCCCGCCTACGCCGCCGGACGGTTCGGCGAGGCCGCCCGGCACATCGACACCGCCGACCGGCTCGTACGCGCGGCCCCGGACGAACACGTCGCCGAGTGGCTCGACGCCATCACCTGGCTGTGCTGGACCGAGACCTACGTCGGCCGGCTCCGCAGCGCACGCGCACGCTCCGACCGCGCGGTCGCGGTGGCCAAGTCCACCGGGCAGCTCTACATCGTCACCACCCTGCTCACCGGGAACGCCCGCGCCAAGACCATGCTCGGCCTCCTGCCCGAGGCCGACACGGCCGCCGAGGAGGCCGCCGAGGTGGCCCGCCTGATCGGCTCGACGCAGCAGCTCGTCTTCGCGCTGACGCAACAGAGCCTGGTGGCCACCTGGATGGGCGACCACGACAACGCGCTGAAGCTGTGCGAGGAGGCGATGCGCACCGGCGACGGCGGCAGCGGTGAGTGGTCCGGCTCGGCGGCGCGCTACGCCAAGGCGCGGGCCCTCATCAACGCGGGGCGTCTCGGCGAGGGCGCCGAGGAGCTGGCCGGATTCGGCGACCTGGACTCCTCCCGGCTGGACCAGGGCACCAAGCTGGCCTGCTGCGAGGCGCGCGCGTACGTCGAGGCCGAGCTCGGGCACCCGGCCGAGGCGCTGGCCTGGGCCGACCGCGCCGCCGCCCTCGTGCACCCGCGGCTCGGCATGACCGTCGGGCGGGCCCAGATGGCCAGGGCGCACGCCCTGCGCCGGACCGACCCGATCGCCTCCGCCGAGCTCGCCGCCGAGGCCGCGGCCGTCTTCACCCACGCCGAGATGCGCCTGGAGCACGGCGCCGCGCGTCTCTACGCCGGACTCGCCTACGCCGCCGCCGGCCAGCGCACCACGGCGCGCGAGGAGCTGCGCGCCGCCGCGGAGATCCTCCGCGAGTGCGGTGCGGCCGCCCTGTACGCCCAGGCAGTACGCGAGCAGCGCAAACTCGGCGTACGCGTGCCCGGCACGAGCCGCCGCTCGGCCGGGCCGCACGGCCTGTCCAACCGGGAGCTGGAGGTGGCCACGCTCGTCGCGGAAGGGCACACCAACCAGCAGATCGCCGAAAAACTCTTCCTCAGCATCCGCACGGTCGAGACGCACCTGTCGCACATCTTCACCAAGCTCGGCGTCACCTCACGGGTCGGCGTCGTCAGCGTGCTGAACCAGAACCCCTAGTCCGGGCGTCGAAGAATCAGGGTTTACCACGATGCCGCATGCCCGGGCGCGTTTGTCATTGTTAGCCGGGGCCAAACGGAGGGCAGAGACATGGAGCGTCGCATCCCGGCGCGGTTCACGAACGAGGGCGTGCCGGACGCCGAGGTGTCGGAGCACCCGTTCTGGACCGAGGACGGCCTGGGCCTCAACCTGACTCGATTCCACCGCGCGAGCTGCGACGACGTCATCCTTCTCCTGCACGGACTGCCGGCGTCGACGGACATGTTCATCATGCCCGAGCACCGCAACATCACCGGATACCTGCTGGACAACGGCTACACCGACGTCTGGTCACTCGACTTCCGGATGAGCAACCGCCTGCCCTACGACACCGAGACCCACCGCTTCACGCTCGACGACATCGCGCACTACGACCACCCGGCGGCGCTACGGGAGCTGCGCCGGCACATCGGCGACCGGCGCGTGCACGTGATCGCCCAGTGCCTCGGTTCGGTGTCGTTCTCGATGAGCCTGGCGGCCGGCCTGGTCGACGACATCACGAGCATGGTGTCCAACAGCGTCTCGCTGGTCACCCACGTGCCCACCTGGTCACGGCTCAAGCTCGCGTACGGGCCGGGGTTCTTCGAATACCTCTGCGGCTACTCCTTCATCGACCCGCGCTTTGGCAGCGCGCCGCCGATGACCCGCGGCTGGATGCTCTCGCAGGGCGTCTCCCTCTTCCACAACGAGTGCGACGTCCGCGCCTGCCACATGATCAGCTTCATGTGGGGCTCCGGGCGGCCCGGCCTGTGGCAGCACGACAACCTCGATCCGGTGACCCACGAGCGCGTCGCCGACCTGTTCGGCGCCAACGGGGTGCACTACTACCGCCACATGAACAAGATGGTGAAGGCCGGGCACGCCGTCCGCTACGCCCCCAAGGACCCGCGGCACGCCGTCCTGCCCGCCGACTACCTGGCGGACCCGGCCGCGATCACCACGCCGATCCTGTTCATGACCGGCGACCACAACCACGTCTTCACCGACTCCAACATCGTCTGCCACGAGGTCCTGTCGAAGGCCAGTCCGGGCCTGCACGAGCTGGCGATCCTGCCCGGCTACGGCCACGTCGACCCGTTCATCGGCAAGAACGCGCACCGGGACGTGTTCCCGAGGATCCTCGACCATCTGCGCAAGCACAGTCTCGAGCGGGTCGCCTGAGATGGCCGCCGCCGAGCACGTGGACGCGGTGGTGGTGGGGTCGGGCTTCGGGGGCTCCGTCGCCGCCTACCGCCTGGCCGAGGCGGGAAAGTCGGTGGTCGTGCTGGAGCGCGGCCGCGACTACCCGCCCGGCAGCTTCGCCCGTACGCCGGCCGAGATGAGCCGCGCGTTCTGGGACCCGGCCGAGCAGCTCTACGGGCTGTTCGACGTGTGGAGCTTCCGCGGGTTCGACTCGGTCGTCTCCAGCGGGCTCGGCGGCGGCTCGCTGATCTACGCCAACGTCCTGCTGCGCAAGGACGAGCGCTGGTTCGTCAACGAGGAGGCGCTGCCGGGCGGGGGTTATGAGACCTGGCCGGTGACCCGCGCCGACCTCGACCCGCACTACGACGCGGTCGAGGGCATGCTCGGCGCCGGGCCCTACCCCCTCGACCATCCCGCGTTCGCCTCGACGCCCAAGACGCACGCGATGCAGGACGCCGCGGCCGAGCTCGGGCTCGACTGGCAGCTCCCGCCGCTCGCGGTCAGCTTCGCGCCGGACGCCAAGACCAAGCCGGGGCTGGGCCTGCCGGTGGTCGCGCCGTCGTACGGCAACCTGCACGACGCGCCACGCTCGACCTGCCGGCTGTGCGGCGAGTGCAACATCGGCTGCAACGACGGCGCCAAGAACAGCCTCGACCACAACTACCTGTCCGCGGCCAAGCACCACGGTGCCGACCTGCGCGTCCTGCACGAGGTCCAGGCGATCCGGCCCCGGCCCGAGGGCGGCTACGAGGTCGACTTCGTCATCCACGACACCGACGACAAGGCGCGCAGGCTGCCGCGGCACACGATCTCCTGCGACCGGCTGGTGCTCGCCGCCGGCACGTACGGCACGTCCTACCTGCTGCTGCGCGACCGCGAGCGGTTCCCGGGGCTGAGCGACACGGTCGGCACCCGGTTCTCCGGCAACGGCGACCTGCTGACCTTCCTGCTGCGGGCCAAGGACCGCGCCCGCGTACGGCCGCTGGACGCCAGCAAGGGCCCGGTCATCACCAGCACGATCCGGCTGCCCGACGAGCTGGACGACGGCACCGGGGCGGGGCGGGGCGCCTACATCCAGGACGGCGGCTATCCGGGCTTCGTCAACTGGATGGCCGAGGAGGCCGACATCAGCAAGGAGCTCGGCCGCGTCGTGCGCCTGCTGCTCGAACGGTTCAAGAGCTTCATCTCCCACGCCCCGGACACCAACACCTCCAAGGAGCTGTCGGACCTCATCGGCGACGGCGCGCTGTCGATGAGCTCGCTGCCGCTGCTCGGCATGGGCCGCGACGTTCCGGACGGCGTGCTGGGGCTGCGGGGCAACCGCCTCGACGTCAAGTGGAACGCCGCGACCAGCGAGGCCTACTTCACCCGCGTACGAGCCGCCATGGAGCGGGTGGCACACGTGCTCGGCGCGAAATACGTCGACAACCCCATCTGGTTCCGCAAGCGGATCGTGACCGTGCACCCGCTGGGCGGCGCGCCGATGAGTCACCACCCGGGCGAGGGTGTGTGCGATCCGTGGGGCCAGGTGCACGGCTACCCGGGGCTCTACATCGCCGACGGTGCCGCGCTGCCGGGACCGGTGGGCGCCAACCCGTCACTGACCATAGCGGCGCTGGCGGACCGCATGTCCACCCGCCTGCTCGAGACGGCCGGCCACGCTCGCGTGAGCCCGGCCGGGGGGTCGGTGGGCGACACGACGGGCGAGACGGAGAACAACGGGGGTTCTGCGGATCGCACGTCGCTGTCGTTCACTGAGGAGATGAACGGCTTCTACGCCGAACACGAAAACGCACCCGGACCGGGAGAGGAAGCCGGACGGGAGGCCGGGCAGTCGCTCGGTTTCCGGCTCACCATCACGGTCGATGACGTGGCGCGTTTCCTGGAGGAGCCCGAGCACACCGCTCGGGCTGAGGGATGGATTGACGCCGTCGGCTGCGGGGGCCGGCGTCAAGTCGAGCGGGGCTGGTTCAACCTGTTCTCGCCGGGAGGCGCACCGGATCGCAGACTCATGCGATACCGCCTGCACTTCACCGACGCGGCGAACCGGCCCCGCACCCTTACCGGCTGGAAGGACGTCCGCCATCACCCGGCCACCCGCCTGTGGCCCGACACCACGACGCTGTACTTCCGCCTGCTGGAGGGCCACGTTCCCGACGGCGGAGACGACGGCGCGGCCATCGTCGGCGCGGGCATCCTGCACCTGGGCATGGACGACTTCGCCCGCCAGCTGACGACGTTCCGCACGCGGGGTCCGCACGGCCTGGTCGCCCTTGAGCGCTTCGCCGCCTTCTTCCTCGGCGAGCTCTGGGACCTCTACCGCCCTGGACCGACCGAATCCGAGGACACGGGCTCCCGGATCAACGAGAACACGACGGCCTGAGACCGGGCATGCAGACGACCGACACCAACGGCCAGGGGCCGGTGGGCGTGAGCGAGATGGCCAGCGGACCGCTCTGGTCGCCCGAGCACGCCGAATGCCCGTGCTGGTCCTCCAGCGACGGTGAGTGCCCGACCGCGTAGAGGCCGCCGCCCGTCAGACGGTGAAGACCTTGCCCGGGTTGAAGATGCCCGCCGGGTCCAGGGCCTGCTTGATCGCGCGGTGCATGGCGAGGACCGCCGGGCCGGCCTCCTCCTCCAGTCCGCGGCGTTTCAGCAGGCCCACGCCGTGCTCGCCGGTGACCGTGCCGCCGATGGCGATCGCCTCGTCGACGATCTGCTCGAACGCCGTCTGGGCGCGTACGCGGGCGGCGTCGTCGTCCGCGGAAGTGATCATCAACGGGTGCAGGTTGCCGTCGCCCGCGTGGGCCACGTTGGCGATGTGGATGTCGTGCTCCTCGGCGATCCGCTCGATCCGGGACAGCATCTCCGGGACGAG
>Ga0247774_1001407_pt1 | contig 12165 bp, 10 predicted proteins | sample UWRJL001104B6_FD_179933 | JGI IMG/M metagenome (GOLD analysis project Ga0247774, IMG submission 179933) | Plant litter microbial communities from Arlington Agricultural Research Station in Wisconsin, United States - UWRJ-L001-104B-6 | ecosystem: Environmental > Terrestrial > Plant litter >... | reverse complement strand
GGGAGCAACGAGTACGTCGCGTTCCCGCAGCGGGGATGGATCGCGTCGACCGTCGTGTCGCCGGGCGGATGCTGGGGCCCCGTCACGCTGAGCGGCTATGACAACGAGGAAGTGGTGGGCTATCGGCAGGTCAACGGACAGTGGCCGGCCGTGTACGAGCGATGGTTCAGCGACAACCTGCTGACCGTCAGGGTGGAGTTCTGATCCATACCGCGGTTTGACAAACGGCCCGGTCTGTCGCTCTGACGGACCGGGCCGTTCTGCCTTGGTGGCGGCGTCGCCAGTTCAGCCCGTGTGCGGTAGGGAGGGGCGGGTCGGAGGACGGCGGCGCCCCCGCCGTGGCCCACCCTGTTCTTCTCGGGCCGATGCACCGCCGCAGTACGAGGCGATGCGAGCACAGATCTCCATCGAGCTCGGTGGATACCGATCCGACGTTGCAAGCGGATACACGCGGACCTGCCGGCCTCCAGGGTATCCGGGTTCGCACGTGGACCTATGTCGAGTCCTTGATAGATACGCCCGGCGTGATGAAGCCGATATGAAGCCGGTCTGAAGCAGCGATGAAGATCCTCTCGGCTTAGGTGGCTGGTGGAACATCGCGAGGACCACGGACGCGGGCGATATAGACGATGAGAATCCTGTATCTCGATACGTACGTCACGTCAGCACCCGATCATCATTCCAGCAGTGACTCGATCGGCTATGGCATAACGTCGTCTGGTGCAATCAGGCGAGAATTCGAAAAACGCGGCATCGCCGTGGATATATTAGATCCTTTGTCACTGAACGGTGGCCGCAAGGTCACACCTTCGTTGCGGCGTACCCTTTGGACGGCTTCACAGTATCCGGCATTGGTGCACGCTTTGCAGGTCAACCCGCCTGACCTGATATTCGCCTTCCACTCGTTCGTGGTGTCGCCGGCCCTGATTCGTTACATCCAGCATGACCTCGGACTCCACGTGCCGATCGTGGGTTATACGCATGGTAGTCACTGGGATACCACCGACACCTATCGGGTTGAGCGCTACCCGGGGCTTGAAATGCTCGACTTGGCGAACCTCGACGCCCTGGACCGGATTCTCGTCGTGTCTCGATACACCCAGCGCACCCTCGACGCCGCGATCGCCCGCCTCCATCCGGAGGTGGCCGAACGGCTGACGGAGCGGGTCCGCTGCGTCGGACTGCCGCTCGACACCGAGCTCATGGACCGTTGCCGTACGACCGACAGAGGTGAGGCACCTCTCATCGTTTTCAACCACGCGCCGATCGCCAGCAAGAATCCGCGATTGTTCGCGGAGGCGATGTCTCCCGTCCTCAGTCGGACCAATGCGCGGCTCCTGATTACACGTCGGTTCCCCCAGGGAGGGCCGGGAACAGCGGAACTCGACGCGCTCCGCCAAAGGTTCGGGAACCGGGTCGTCTTTGGCTGTGACATGGACCTCCACGACTATTATCGCGCCCTCTGGTCCGCCTCGATCCAAGTTTCCACCGCCACCCATGAGAGTCTCGGTGTGGCGACGCTGGAAGCAATGTACACGGGAACATGCTGTCTGTTGCCTCGGGTGGGCAGTTACCCCGAAATATGCGGGGACCATCCTGATGTGCTGTATCCAGCGGGCGATGTCGACACGTTCATAGAGCGTCTTCTGATGCTCGTCGGGGACGCCGATCGCAGAAACAGAATCGGTGCGGAACTGGCCATACTGGCGCGGCTCTACACACCTGAGAGGATTGTTGACCGCATCGTGCAGGTATTCGACGAGATGGCCGGAGAAGGCAAATGGCGCGCCATGTCCTGCTGATGACGAATGACTTTCCTCCGGGCGTCGGAGGAATCGAGCGCTACTGCCACCAGCTCAGCCGGAATTTGAAGATGCACCGGGTCACCGTATGTGCACCTGGACATCCTCGCGCTGAGGCCTTCGACCGGAACGAACCCTATGAGGTCATCCGTGACGAGGCCCGAGGGCGAAGGAGCCGTTTGCGGGCCGCGCTCCCAGTCGAGCGTAAGGCCGTGTACGCGCCGCAGTGGTGGGGCAGCCGATCGGGGAGGCGGGCAGAGGCGGCGGCACGTGCGATCGAGGTGGTGAAGGCCACCAGGCCGGACGTGGTGTGCTTCGGCTCCGCGTTCCCGCTCGGCCTGCTCGCCGGTCCGATCACTGAGGTCACGGGCGTGCCGTGTATCGCCTTCACGCACGGAGTAGAGGCGTCGGTAGCCGGTTCCTTCCTGGAACAGCGGCTCTTCACCCGGATGGCGCAGGACGTACAGGCGTTCACCGCCGCCAGCCGATGGACGGCCGACCGCATTGCCGGCGCTCTGCACGGAAAGCGCCCGGTGGAGGTGGTCTACGGCGGGGTGGACGTCAACACGTTTCATCCTGAGGTGGACGGCGGGCGGGTACGTGCCAGATTCGGAATCGGTGCGGCGCCGGTCTGCGTGTGCGTGGGACGACTTGTTCTCCGCAAAGGCCAAGATCAGCTCATCCGGGCCTGGCCCGAAGTGACACGGCGGGTGCCCGGGGCGAGGTTGCTGCTGGTAGGAGACGGCCCCGACGCGCCGTCTCTTCGGCGCATGGCGAACGGGTTGCCCGTCGACTTCGCAGGCGCGGTGTCGGCGGCGGAGGTACCCGCGTATTTCGCGGCCGGCGACGTGTTCGCCATGCCGTGCCGCACCCGGCTTTGGGGAGCCGACCTCGAAGGACTCGGCATCGCGTTTCTCGAGGCATCGGCCACCGGACTGCCTGTGGTGGTCGGCCGTGCGGCAGGCGCACCCGAGACGGTGGAGCACGGGGTCACAGGACTCCTGGCCGACGGTAACGATCCCTCCTCTGTCGCCGACACCGTCGCGACGCTGCTCGCCGACCCCGACAAGGCTCGAGTCATGGGACGAGCCGGTCGCGAGCACGTGGTTCGGCGATTCACCTGGACGACGGCCGCAGCCCGCTTGGAGGAACTAATGACGCGAGTAGCCGACAACAACGCGTGAATACGGAGGCCGACCCGTGGGCGAACCCACCATCGAGGAGAGGATACGAGTGATTCTGGCCGAGACGTTTCCCGAGCGACCTGACCTGGCCGAAGCCCACGACAGCAATGACCTGTTTCATGATATGGGCTTGAACTCCTTCAGCATGATAAGCCTGCTGGTCGGATTGGAAGAAGAATTTGACATCATCATGGAAATCGATGACATGACGGCTGAACGCGTTCGTTCTATTGCCGCCATCAAGCAGACGCTGACTCGATACTTGCGGCTTCCCGGTTGACGTGATGGACGAATTCGCTGACGTGGTGGTAATAGGCGGTGGCATCGTTGGACTGTGCATCGCGCACTCTCTGCTCGACAAAGGCGCCCGGCGCGTCCAATTGGTCGAGAAGAATCAAATCGGCTCTGGTGGCACCGATTTTGCCCTCGGATTGATACGGCGCCGGCACGCGGATCCGGTGTGGGCGCGCCTGGCGACAGAGAGTTGGGGGTTCTTCTCCCAATGGCGGGAGGAGACCAGGGACGGGCTCGTGACCGAAACCTCGGTGGCGATCATCTCGCACGCTTCCGCCGGCGCGGCGGCGAGCGAAGAGACGCCCTACCGGCTCTCGCCCCAGGAGGCGATCGATACCTCGGCCGCGCTTCGCGCCCGACCACGCTCTCTTGCCATGGCGTTGGCTCAACGGCTTCGCGGCAAGGGGTTGCGCATTCGTGAGGGCGTCGAGGCACTCGATCTCCGGACCGAGAACGGTCCGGTCCGTAGCGTGCTCACCACGGATGGAACGATCAACTGCGGTGCTTGCGTGATCGCCCCCGGACCGATGCGCGAGCCACCGGGCCGACTGCTTCCGAGCCTGCTGCGGCCGATGCGGGTGCCGATCGTCGGCTTCACCGGCTGCCGTCACCCCGGGGCGCCACCGATGCTCGACGTCGTCCGGGGCGTGTACATCGCCCCCGACGGAGACCGCTGGGTGGTCAGCGTGCCGCCACGCGCGGACGCGCCGGTGGATGCGGATCCGCATCCGCCTTCGTCCGGTGAGATACGAATGCTCGCTCGGGCCCTGCGCCATCGTGTCCGGGATGCCTGCCCCACTCTCGCCGGCGCCCGATGCGGGATCTACGACCGAACACCCGACGAGCGGCCTTTGGTCGGCGCGGTGCCCGGAGTCACCGGACTCTTCGCGGCGGCAGGACTGTCGGGCAGTGGCTTTCAGGTCGCCCCGGCTGTAGGGGCGCGGATAGCCGACTTGGTCTTCTCCGAGCCGACAGACCTGTGGGCCGACAAGCTACGTCCCGACCGCTTCTCGGAGGCCTCGTGAACGGGTACGGCGTCGCCCTGGGGATCGGTGGTGTGATGCACGACTACGCCGCCGCGGTCTGGCTGGAGGATCGGCTGCTCTCCCTGGTGTCCTCCTCCGAGGTGACCGGGCAGCCGCACGGTGTGGACACCGAGGCGATGCGGCTCCTGTTCGAGACCCTGCCGGTGGAACGTGCGATCGGACGGTGGCTGCTCTCCGTAAGAAGGTCGAATGTCATAGGCGACACGGCACAAGCCGCCATCAGGGCCGCCGGTATCAGCCCTGAAGCAGTCACCTCGATCGGACACACCTGTCCGGAACTGCTCGTACCGCCTGCACTCCCCGGACGGCGGTATCCGATCAACCAACTCGACTCGCATGCCGCCGGGGTGACCGAGGCGTCACCCGGAGACCTTGTCCTCGTACTCGACGGGACCGGCGATCGCGGGCCCGATGGCGCACACGAGGTGAGCGCCGCGTACACGCTCGGCGATCTGCCGCGCAGGCGCTGGACGGTGCATGAGCCTGCGTCGCTCGGCGTACTCCTCGATGCGATCGGCCTGGTGGCGGGTGCTGCGGCTCTCGATCGAGAGACGACAGGGTCGCTTACCGCCGATCCGGCCCGCTCTCGTGGGCTGTACGCGTCAGTCGACGACGACGGCTACGAACTCGACGGTCTGACCTGGCGCCAGATGGTACGGCCGAAGGAACGCCAGGCGTACTTGGCCGCTCGGGGGTACGGCCAGGCCCGATGGGACGCCTTCGCGCGGACCGCCTTCACGTCCGCCGTGCGCGTCGGTCGCGACCTGATCGAACGGAACCGCGGGCCTGGGCGAAGTGCGTGGCTGACCGGAGACGCGTTCCTCCACTCGGCATTCGCGCAGGCGCTCAGCGGTCCAGGCATACGACCAACACAGTGGCCGGGCGACGAAGGGACCGCGATCGGTGCCGCTCGGCTGGCGCAGCACCTCAGGAACGCAAACAAACAAGAGTACTTCCGGCTACCAGGAGTTCTTCATGGCGACCACGACCAGGGCTGAACAGTCCGTCCAGCGAGTCTTCGGCAACGCGGATCTGTCCAGCTGTCCCTTCACCGAATACGAGTTGGCCGAGTTGACCGAGACCGGGGAATTGTTGGTCCACCTCCCCGCAAAAATCTCGGTCAGTGAGCTGTGCGAACTGTGCGACGTACGAATCAACATCGCCGTCGAACACGAGAATCTGATCCGCAACGTCATGGTGGACGAGGATCAGTGGTTCATCACCAGTGCGGCCCCACGGCCGGAACTGCTCTACCAAAGTGGCACGTCCGCACGGCGGATCTACGAGGACGAGGGGCTCCACGGAATGGATCTACGGCGATATCTCGCCTTCGTGGCGACGTATCAGGCTCACACCGGCGCCCTGCCCGACCAGACTTACTGGACATTCCTGCTGTCCGGCAGGTACGACCGCAGCGGTGTTTCCATCGTTGGATTCGACCCTCATGGTGTGCTCAGCCATCACGGCTGGATGCGGGACTTCCGGGCCAAGTTCGCCGGCTCCCGGTACGTCGTGCTTCCGCCCCGCATCGAGGTCACCGATGAGACCTCGACGCTGGCACGTGCCCGCCGGGGACGCCGCGACAGTGCGGCCCTCGAGGCCACGACCGACTGAGCCGGGAGCCGAACCATGCTCACAGACCTTCTCGAGGTCGCCGCGACCAGCCGGGGGGACGCCCTGGTCGTGGACGGCACCCCGGTGAGCTACGCGGCGCTGTGGCGGCGCGCATGCGGTTGGGCCGCCCGTTACACCGATGTCGGTGTCCTGCCCGGCGAGCATGTGCTTTTGCAGACGTCGAGGAGCATCGACCTGATCGCCGCCCAGTTCGGCGCATGGCTGGTCGGAGCCGTGAGCGTTCCCCTGGACGGCGGTCGGCCGGCGGCCGAGGTCGAACGCGCCGCCGGCCGGTGCGCGGCATCGGTCATCGTGGCTGATCCGCCCGTGCTTCGTGCCCTCGACATCGCCGGCCATGGCGCACGTGCCCTGCTCGACGTCACGGTCGACCCTCCCGTCGTCCACGGACCGCACCGACCGGTACGGCGGGCTGAGAGTTCCGACGCGCTTCTCCTTTTGACCAGCGGAACCACCGGAGAGAGCAAGTTCGTTAGGTTCAGCCACCGTGCGATGACGGCGAACACACGCGCGCTGGTGGACGCGATCGGATGGCGATCCACCGATCGCTGCCTCACACCGGTACCGGCCGCGCTGCCGGCGGTCCTCGCCACCTGTGTGCTCCCGGCCTTCGCGGTCGGAGCCACGGCACACCTGGTGAGCGACCGTACGCCGGGCCGGCTCGTGCGGTCGATCACGCGCGCCGCGCCGACGATCCTGTTCGCCGTGCCTTACACCTACGAACTGCTGTGCGGAGCGCGAGTCTGCTCCCGGCTCGCGGCCGTGGACTCACTCCGGCTGTGCCTGGCCGCCTCGGCGCCTTCGAGCCCGGAGCTGGTCCGTCGTTTTCATACCCTGACCGGTCAGCGGATAAGGCCCATGTACTGCACGTCGGAGGCAGGGTCGGTCACCTACGTGGACGGCTGCGAAGAGGAGGACGATCACGTTTCCGTGGGACGTCCGCTACCAGGGGTCCGGGTGTCCATCGTGGGTGGCGGCGACGTTCCCGTCAGGCCCGGTGAACCAGGGGAGGTGGTGGTATCCGGTCCGCTGGTCGGCACCGACTATCTGGACGAACCTGAGCAGAGCAAGCGGACATTCCGCGCCGACGGTGTGCACACCGGCGACATCGGCGTGCTGGACACGCGTGGCCGGCTCCGCCTGTGCGGCCGGCTCACCGACACGATCAACCATGCCGGCTACAGCGTCAGTCCCCAGGAGGTGGAGGAGGTACTGGCCGCCCATCCCGCCGTGGCAGAGGCACTCGTGCGCGGTGAGTCCGATCCGCTCGAGTTCCAGCGCGTGGTCGCCCTCGTCGTGCCCACAGCGGGGGCCACCCTCGACGGCCTGGCGGCCTATTGCGCGGAGCGGCTCGCTTCGTACAAAGTCCCTCAACGGTTCGAGGTGGTACCCGATCTTCCGCGCAACGCGCAGGGCAAGCTCCTCCGCGGGAGCGGATCATGAGCCGAGGGCTCGTGACCGGCGCCCTTGAGTCGCTCGTCGAAAGGCAGATGCGGCAGGACCGCGTGCCAGGGCTCGCCGTCGGGCTGATCGCCGAGGGAAGGCTGGTCTACTCCCGAGGGTTCGGTATCACCAGCGAGGAAGATCCACTCCCGGTCACCGCGGACACGGTCTTCCGCATCGGCTCGGCGACCAAACCGTTCACCGCGACGGCGCTCATGCGCCTCGCGGAGCAGCGCGTGCTCGACCTGGACGCGCCCATCGCCGAGATCATCGCTGGACTACGACTTCGCGACGCCGGTGCCGCCGACGTCATCACGCTACGAATGCTGCTCAGCCATAGGTCGGGGATGCACAATGGACCCGCGACCTACGGCGGTGACGGCAGCCAGTCGCTGGCCGAGCTGGTCGCCGGATTGCGGCAGTACCCCATGGTCGCCGCACCCGACACCGTCACGTCCTACAGCAACCTTGGCTTCTGCCTCGCCGGACATCTCGCGGAACGGGCGGCGGGTGCGCCGTTCCCGTCGCTGATCAAAGAACTGGTGACGGGACCTCTTGGCCTGGACCGGACGGTTTTCGACCCGTCGGTGGCAATGACCTACCGGCTCGCCCAGCCGCATCGTCCGGCGGACGCGAACAGACTGAAGGTACAGCACGGGGCCTCGGACAATCCCTGCTTCTATCCTGGCGCCTATCTCTTCTCAACCGTCCGTGACGTGGCGAGATTTGCCATAGCAAATCTGTGTGGTGCCGGCACACTGCTCCATTCCGACCTGGTGTCCGCCATGCAACGGAGGCATTCCGACTGGTGCCTTGCCGGGGGAATCGGGTACGGATTGGGTCTCTATCTGGATTCCTACAGAAGATGGCCACGTGTGGGACACGACGGAAATTTTCTTTCGTTCGGCTGCAAGTACGCGTTTGTACCGCAGCTACAGGCAGGTGCCATCCTGATGTACAACCAGTACGACAGTTTCCGACTAGGTAGGGAAATCGTCTTCGAAGCGCTGTACGCGGCGCTGTTCGACATGATCGATCCACCAGTCCGGGGAGCTGTCGAACCACCTGCGGATGACGGTCGCGTGGCCGAACGCCTAGCCGCCGCCTGCGGCCTCTATCGCGGCACCGGCCTGGAGGAGGCGCGTCTCGACCGAGACGGCGATCAGGCGGTGCTCAGCTTTTACGACCACACCGTGCGGTTGACACCTGTCTCCAGCAATATCTATCTCAGGACCGCCGGCTCCGATCACGAGCAGGCGTGGCATCACATTCCCTACAACATCTCGTACGCCGTCAGCCTCGGCCTCCCCGACGAACCGGGCTACATAATGATCAATGGTCGGCCATACCAGCGTCTTCGAGAGGTGGCATAGCTTGCCCGAGAATGTTGCGGATGTCATGGAGGAATGGCTTATCACCTCTCCCATTCAGGACTCTTCGGGCGGCGTTTCCGGCTGGCTCGACGACGCGGGAAAGCCTGCATTCATCTATGGAGAGATAACTGGATACTATCTTTCCGCGATGGCCTTTGTCGGTCGCTATGGTCGACGTCGTGCGGCCGCGGCCGTCCGTGCCCGGCGGGCGGTGAGCTGGCTGGACCGAGAAAGCCGTCACGGCGAGCCGCCGCGCACTCGAGTCTATTCGACCGGCGATGAGGATTGGCGCAATGATCTGATCTTCTCATTTGACCTCGGAATGGTGATACGCGGGCTGCGCGCTGTCCGGCCCTACCTTCCCGACCAAGCCGATGAACTGATCCACCGATACGCTTCATTTCTGCGCGCGATGTGGTGCGCCGGACAGCCGATCGACTCGCACCTGGCCCGATTCTCGACGAAGGAACCTCCGACGAAGTGGTCGACCGTGCCGGGGCCGCACCATGTCAAAGTAGCCGCCGGAGTGGCAGATTTGCCGAACATGAGGGACCTGGCCGAGATCACCTTGTCGCATTGGCTTCCGTTCGCGGACCAGGAGCCACGTGAGCTGGCCCTCCACCCCTGCCTGTATTTTCTGGAAGGCCTGGTGCAGTTGGGCCATTGGGATGCGGCGGGCCGGATGTATCGGCACATCCTGTCTCGCGGGTTCCGAGATGGGCTCCTACCAAGTCAGCCACCCGAGGGCTTCGAACGCTCAGATGTCGTCGCCCAGGCTCTCCGCATGGCGGTGTTACTGGACTCCCGCGGCATATCAGTCCCGCAGGACGACATTGAGCTTCTCGTCGACACGCTCCGGCTTCACCTGCGCGACGATGGTGCCGTCGCCTTCCACCGGCCGCGCTCGGACGGCAATCATTGGAATTGCTGGTCCGCCATGTTCGGCTATCAGGCGATGTGGCTTTACCAGCGGCACCGCGCGGGACTGCCGATCGACAACGCCATGGTGAGCCTCATCATCTGACCGCCCAGGGGGTACGGTGCGAAGAAAAGTCATGTCGATCTTCGGTACTCGACCCGAGGTCATCAAGGTGGCTCCGGTACTGCATGAACTTTCCCGCCATCGCGACAAAGTGGACAGTGTAGTCTGCGTGACCGCTCAACATCGAGAAATGATGGATCAGGCGTTGGTCGCCTTCCAGATCAGGCCCGATCACGACCTCGATCTGATGCGGTCAGAGCAACGCCTTGATGTGCTCGCGGCGGCGATCCTCGATCGCCTTGCGCCCGTGCTGGCAGAAGAGGCGCCAGACGTTGTGCTGGTGCAGGGGGACACGATCACCACGGTCGCCGCCGCGCTCGCCGCCTTCTACAACGAAGTTCCCGTGGCCCACCTGGAGGCCGGCCTGCGCAGCAACGATATCCGTGCACCATGGCCGGAAGAGGCTAACCGACGTATTACCAGCCTTATCGCAGACCTGCATTTCGCACCCACTGCGATGGCGAGAGACAACCTGTTACGCGATGGAGTGGCCCCCGACCGTGTACATCTGACAGGAAATACCGTCATCGACGCCTTGCGACGGGTTCCGCAGATCCAGCGGTCGCCCTGGCCGGAACCGGAAGGGCGAAGGCTCATCGTGGTCACGGCGCACCGCAGAGAAAACCTTGGTGACCCCTACGATCGAATACTCACCGCGGTACTGGAGATCGCCCGGCGACATCCATGTTATGACGTCTATCTCGTCACTCACCGCAATCCCCAGGCCCGCGCTGCCATCTCCCGGCTCATGGGCGTGCGACCACCACGGAACCTCCACCAACTGGAACCACTGGATTACATAACCTTCATCAACCTCCTACGGCGCGCACACGTGATACTGACCGACTCTGGCGGTATCCAGGAAGAAGCGGCCGCCATGGGAATTCCCGTGCTAGTGCTCCGCGACAAGACCGAACGCCCTGAGGTGCTCATCGCCGGCGTCGGATCGCTGGTGGGAACCCGGCCAGCCGCCATCCTCGAGAAGCTCACCGACCTTCTGGGCGATGACCAGGCTCATCGCGTCATGAGCGAACGCGTTTCGGCCTTCGGAGACGGGAATGCCGCTGAACGTGTGGTGAAACACATCCTGGAGTTCGTCGCCATGGGCGCCGGCCCGCGTCACTGGTCTACAGTCCAGCGGGCCAGGAACCCGGCGTGACGATGTGCGAGCCCCCATCGCTGGCACGCAACCCTGACTTCGTACGACTGTGGGTCGGGCAAGTGGCATCCACGCTCGGCTCACAGATATCCGCCGTCGCCTTTCCCCTGGTAGCGCTCTCGATGACGGGGTCCCCCGTCGACGCGGGCGCGATCGCCTCTGTGCAACTCGTCGCCATGCTGCTCGGCCGCCTGCCGGCGGGTACGGCTGCGGACACGTGGGATAGACGAAGACTGATGCTCGGCTGCGACCTCGTGCGGTCGGCGGCGATGGCCGGCGTGTTCGTTCTCCATGCGTTCGGCCAGCTGATGCTCGCCCATATCGCGATCGTGGTCTTCGTCGACGGCACGCTCACGGTGCTGTTCCAGCCGGCCGAGACCGCCGCCCTTCGGTACATTGTGCCGAGTCCGCAGCTCGGGCGAGCGGTGGCCGCCAACGAGGCCCGCAGCTATCTGGCGACGCTGCTCGGACCAGTGATCGGTGGCGCGCTCTTCGCTGCTCAGATCACCTTGCCGTTCCTGGCTAACGCCTTCACCTATCTGCTGTCCTACCTGTGTGTGCGTTCTCTGCGAAGACCGCTACAGGAGGAACGCCGACCGGAGGAATCCAGGCCGAGGCGAACCCGGCTCGTGCGTAACTCCGGTGTGGGCTTCGCCTGGTTGTGGCGGCGGAAATTCCTGCGGAGTGTGGTCCTGTGGGTGGCCGGCGTCAACGTAGTGTTCAACTCGATCGGCCTGGTCGTCGTCGTTCTCGCCAAGGACCATGGAGCCTCGCCTACCGCGATCGGTCTGATGTTCGCGATCACAGGAGGCGGCGGCCTGATCGGCGCGCTCGTCGCCGACAGGGTTCAGCGACGGTTCTCTCCTGCGGCGGTCGTCATCGGCTTCGGATGGATGGCGGCGGCAGCGGCGGCGTTGCTCCCGGTGGTGGCCTCCCCGCTCGGGATGGGCGTCCTCGGCGGAGTCGCCTTCCTTGCCGCACCCGTCGCCCACACCATGGTGCTGACCCGTGTGATCGCGACCGCGCCCGATGACATGCAGGGCCGGATCACCAACACCATCCGCCTGGCGATCGGACTGGCGGTGCCCTTCGGCCCCACGCTGGCCGGATTCGTGCTCGCCGCCTTCGGCGCGACCCGCGCCGCGCTCCTCTATGCCGCCCTGCTCGCGATTCTCGCCCTGACCGCGACC
>Ga0247774_1001406_pt1 | contig 12166 bp, 12 predicted proteins | sample UWRJL001104B6_FD_179933 | JGI IMG/M metagenome (GOLD analysis project Ga0247774, IMG submission 179933) | Plant litter microbial communities from Arlington Agricultural Research Station in Wisconsin, United States - UWRJ-L001-104B-6 | ecosystem: Environmental > Terrestrial > Plant litter >... | reverse complement strand
AAGATATTTTGCTGCAAGAAGGAGATAGCGTGATTATCCCGACAGCAGCTACTGTAGACTTAGCTGAAGTTTCTCAACTCGCAACTAGCAGTTTTTCTCCGAACGCGATTAGCATCAATATTGTGGGTGAAGTTATCAAGCCTGGGGCTTTGCTGGTTCGGCCCAGTACATCCCTGCACCAAGCTTTGCTGACCGCAGGCAGTTTCAATCAATTGCGGGCTAACAAAGACAAGGTAGAACTATTGCGTTTGAACCCCAACGGTACTGTTTCTCGCCGCACGATCGAGGTAGATTTTTCTCAAGGGTTGAATCCTAATAATAACCCAACTCTCCGCAACAACGATGTGATTCTTGTAGCGCGATCGGGCTATGCTAGGGCAGCAGACAATATCAACAGATACTTGCAGCCGATCGCAGGAGCTGTAAGTGGGATCACCGCTGTTAGCGGCGTTTTTACTGGGTTTCAAGCAACTATCAACGCTTTTCAAAACTTATTTTTGGGAGGGGATTTCGATCGGCGAACTCAGCTCAGACAGATTCGCGAACAACGTCAAGACAGACAAGAGCAACGTGAAGACAGACTGCTAGAAAGAGAGCTACAACGTGAAGAAAGACAGCGGCAACTTGAAGACAGACAGCGGCAAATAGATCTTCAGAATCAGCAGCTTCTGATCCAGCAGCAGCAACTTCAGCTCCAGAATCAGCAGCCGCAAATGCAGCCGCAGCAAATTCAGCCTACTCCTTAGACATCATAAGTAAGCAACGGCTAAAACAAAAGAATACACAGCTCCCCGACTTCTTTAAGAAGTCGGGGAGCTAAAACAAAAGCATTTTGCGTTTAATTAGGTTGACTGAACTTACTTCAAGTTATGTTATTTTTTTAGAAAGACCAAGCAATCAAAAAAGAGGCGGCAATATAAGCAAAAGCTTCGATTAAACCTGCGCCTAAATTAGGAACTTCCTGATTGACTATTTCATCAGAAATTTTGACTCCCGGTACTAATATCAAATCTGCCAACCAGCGAATTGCCACCAATAATGCCAAACAAAACAACAAATTTAACCCGTAAACTCTAAAACTGCTTACCCAGTCTTGAAACTCAGGAGCAAAGGCAATCCTGACAATATTGCCAGTCGCAACTAACAATCCTGCACAAGCTATGCCAGCAGCAGGGTTGTTGCGCTTTTCTATTTCTCTAAACACATTGTATTTAGCGAAGCGGGGATACACAGCACTCGCTAAAACCAACACTCCCAATCCGATCAGCCAGCAAGCAAATCCTACTAACAAATTGCCGCCTTCTCCCCCTAAAGAAGCATTCAGAATTAAGCCGTTAGCGATGTGATTTCCTGCTTCTACAAAAGCCGCACCAATATTGCGCTCTTGGATGATTTCGCGATCGCAGTCAAAGTGTTTGAGAATTAGCCGATCGCCCACCCAGGCTCCTGCGAGCATCAACAAAATTACCAAGCATCCGTAGCTTGCTAAATTCAGCAATTTCTCTGGCAAAATGGACAGGGTTTTGTCTAAAACACCTCCCAAAGCAATGACAATTCCAAAGTAATATCCGACTAAAGCGATCGCCACAGCGGGATTATCTTTGACAAACAGTTCTAAATTTAATTCCATCCGTCGCCGAAATAATTTTCGGTAAGCTAGCTTTCCGAGCCAAAACAGCAAAAAACCGATCGCTATTTGCAAAATAATTAATATCCATTGACTCATCTATTTTCTCCTTCAAGGTTGCTTAACAAGCTAATCAATGTATCTGCTAGTCGATCGTAAAAAAAACAATCTTGTGCGCCTATAGTTGTCAATGAAAATCCTCCAAATTGGCTTTTAAAACGGGAAAAATTTGCATATCCGTGACTGGGGTTGCGAGTAAAGCCGTAAAAATCGTAAACTTGACAATTTTTAGCTTTCGCTCTTTGCATCGCCCTCCAGTGCAAGCCGTAAGCTGCCATTACTTCCGGGTGTTCGGCACTTCTGCCACCATACAAGTAAATAGCGCGATCGCCCCAATAAACAACTAAAATTGCTGCTAGCAATTTCCCCCGCCACCTCGCCAACCCAATTTCAGCTATTTGTGCGGCAAATAAAGTTTGACACAGGTTAATAAAAAAGCCGTAAGGTTCTCCAAAAAACTGCTGTCGCCGTACAGTTTCTCGAAAAATATCGTAAAATAAAGGGATAGCTTGCGAGTCTGCTGTAAATTCTATTTCCACGCCCCGCCGCTGGCTTAAACGCAAATTATATCGACCTTTTGGCTTCATCGCCGCCAAGATTTCTGTTTCCGAAGCACGCAAATCAACCAACAGTGTTTCTGATGGCAACGAATCGGCAGGAGCACGCGCAAACCCTTCTAAATAACCGGGTTTTTCTGACCACAGGGGTTCGATTCGTAGGGCGATAGCTCCTAATTCTTTTGCTAGCTTTCTTGCTGTTTCTAACAACATCTGCATCCCTGCTGCCCGATATTCTAGCGGTAAAATCGGCCCCCCTGTCGCTAGCAATAAATTAGCTTTTCCTGGATGAGGATAGTAATAAAAAATACAGCCACCGATTAATTTCTGTGCTTGAACAGGCAAGATGCCTATTCCACAATCAATATCATTTGTTGCGGGGTGGGCGAATAGCCCGCCTGCAACAGGCAAAATGCCTGTTCCACAATCCATATCAGCAACAGGCAAGATGCCTGTTCCACAATCCATATCAGCAACAGGCAAGATGCCTGTTCCACAATCCATATCAGCAACAGGCAAGATGCCTGTTCCACAATCCATATCAGCAACAGGCAAGATGCCTGTTCCACAATCCATATCAGCAACAGGCAAGATGCCTGTTCCACAAAAAACTTGCTGTGTTGTGGAACGGGCATCTTGCCCGTTTTTAATAATTGTGCAAGATGTTAATTCAAACAAACCGTAGCGAAATGTTTTATATCCCTCCAATTCCTTAAAATCTGCCCAAGCCCACCCCTGCATGAAACATCCAAAAGGTGCAGTTTTTGCTAAATTATCCCAAAGATATCGATCATCGATATTCAGCAACCTAATACTTAACTGAGATTTTGACTTCACCGTCAAACTGGAATCGCAATTGTCTGCCGAATTATTCATCATCGGAATTCTTAAATAAAATATTCCACAACCAATGTAAAGCACCTATACTGGTAATTAAACCTACAGTTTTAGTGAAACCCAAACCATCACCTCCACTAGAGTTAGAGGATGAAGAACTGCTACCACTGTAAAAACCTTTAGCAAATACGGCGTCGGGTGTCAAGAAATTAGCCATTAATAAAACGACAGATAGTGTGATGATAAATTGTGCTGTTTGCGGCGGCAATTTGGATAAAGGTTGACCAGTTTTAATTTGTGTTGCTAGTTGCTTGAAATTGTTGGCAAACTTAGGTGGAAGTTCTGCCGATCGATCTAACAATTCCTTCAGCAAGCGAGAAATATCTACCTCTGCTAGGGCTTGTTTCAAGTAGATCAACCACTCCTCAACCATTTGCGGGCTATGGTAGCGGTGTTGAACGGGCAGAAATTTGCTAAAATCTTGGTGATTTGCTGCGTTGGGAGATTCATAAATTTGTTCCAGCCAAGCTTTAACAATTGATTCGAGTTGGAGGCGATCGCCCTGGGCTAACTTTCCAATTCCTAATTCTTCAATGTCAAGAAAATCTACAATTTCACCTATATTTTCGGCTGCTGGTGTCGATGGAATTTCCGGATTTAGCAAATAATAAAACAGTTGCGGACAACTTAATGTGTGGATCGCTATCTCGCGGCGATACTTAGCAATATTTTCAGGAAAGTTGAAGCTATTAAACAACTGTTCGCGAGTGAGAAATTGTAAACTATCGGTCAGGGCGATCGACTTTAGTTCGTCTCTCTTAATTGCCGTCGGCGAACCTAACAAGAAACCCCAAATCCCCAAGCCGCATTCCTCAAACGAGGGTATTTTTACTGCTAACGGCTTTGCTGTTAAGCCTGCTGAAAGTAAAGTTTGATACAAACACCAAAAACCCAGCGCGCGTTTTTGCGGCGATACTCCATTTGTGCTAACAATGCCGTCGGGAATCAGAATTCTGTTGATTTCTTGGAACCATTCGCGGCTGTAAATAGCCGTCTCTTCAGCAGTATTAGGATATGTAAAATCGCAGATGACAGCGTGATAAGAATTATCGGGAACAGCCGCCACAAATTCAAAAGCTTCTTGGATGCGAACCGTCACGCGATCGCTCTGCAAACTTCCTCCATTGTACGGCAAAAACACCGTATTTGCTATTTCGATAACTTCCGAACTGAAATCTACTAAATCAATGGCACAAACTTCAGCAAAACGCAGCACATCTCGCGCGGCCAATCCATCCCCTCCGCCGCAGATTAAGACTCGCAAATTAGTTTGAGGAAATCGCTGCACTGCCAAAGCAACAGCAGGTACGACCAAATATTCGTGATAAACAGCTTCATCACCAGTATCGAACTGCAAATCGCCGTTGATGTAGAAAGCTAGACCGTTAGTGCGGTGCTCAATAAATAAAGAAGTTGGCATTTCTTCCGCTATCCAAATATTAGCAAGCAAATCCCGATTATTAAAATGATCGATGCAGCTATCAACTGATCCCAAGGAAAAGCACCTGAGTTTTTACCTGCGCCTTTTTCAATTGCCGAAAAGTGTTTGGGATTGACAACCTTAGACAAATAAACGTGCAATTCTCCAGAAGGCCAAGCTTCAATAGCTAAATTTTGCCGGTGCGATCGATCCCAGTAGTCCCAAGTAATGCGGTTGCTTGTCCCTGCTTGTCCCTGATAATTTCCTTCAGTTTGGGACTCTAAGTAATAAGAACCGCCGAACAGTCGCAATTGGGGATAAGGCGGCTGTAGTTGCTGCATTTTTTCCCACAAGTAATTGACCGTATTGTCAATAGAATTGGGCTCAAAAAGTTGGGGGTTGCTAATTTCCTCCGCCAGATACCAATGGACAATAGTTTCTGGATTGGCCGGGTCAACTTCGCGCAGCAGATAATTTTCTTGATTGTCGGGCGATTGCAGCAACCATTCTGCTGTTTCGTAGCCGTTAGCGTCAGCGTAGGTGCTGGCATCTTTGACCTTCCAGCGGACGCCCCGGTATGCGACGCGATCGCCCGCCTCTAGCTGTTCTAATTTAGTTTGAACCGCAGTAGACATCAAAATATTTCAATTTAATCAAGTATTTTTTTCAAGTTTACTCGCTCGCAGCCCTTATTAGCAAGCTATCTATTATTAGCTTCATTATTATTTAAACTTTCGCCCATCCGGGTTTATTTTTGTTATAAAACTTTACGCGATTGAGGTATTATAACTGTTAAAAGCTGATAGTACGATCTCAGCTTCCCGAGTTCTCTAAGAAGTCGGCACCCTCAAGAGTTCAAATCAAACTCTTGTTCAATAAGCCGTCAAGATTTTGCCTGTTTCCATGTCCAAAACTGCATCAATCATATATAAAACTGAGGTGGTAAAATAATTTAGGACTTAATATATGTCTAAACCAGTTGACTGGACATTTGGCATCCCCGCTAGCACCCTTATAGCCGTCGGAACCCAGGTAAGCGGGAGATTTCCTCTAGAGGGAGCAGGTGCCAGAAACTTACTCTACCGCATGGATGGCAAAAACATTACCAGCTATATCGTCTACGATGACAGCGGACGGGCAATTAAGCGAGTAGATTTGACAGGAAAGGCTCATGCAAATGTGCCGACACCTCACGCCGTTGAATACAAATACAACCAAAACTCAGCAGGAGACATTTTCGTGCAAGCTGAGAAAACAGTTAGGCCAGCTAGATTGGATGAAATACCCTAGAAATTATGTTCATCAAACAAATATCCTTGAATGCAGATAAACTAAGCGATTTCCAGCAGTGGAAAAAAGCCAACGGCGATGATTTCTCGCTGTGGGATTATCTTTTTGGAGCTGCTAACATTGAAATTGCCATAGCTTTCACAAAACTATTCTGGCCAGATTTGGTCGAATATGAAGGCGGTATCTTTTTGTCCGAAGCCTTTAAGAGTGAAATATACGAACAGTGGAAAATCGAGCTGGGGAATGATGTCGCTGCAATTGAGCAGGTGATGAACCACCAGCATATTGATGACATTCTGCCCGGTGCAGAAAACGCGAGCATCGACAATTTATTGTATTTGGGACAAGCATTAGCCCAGATGTGGGAAAGTCGCCTAAAATCGCTTTATCCTCAGCGCCGTTTTCAAGTTAAATGCGATCGGGATGAACACACGGTGGTAGTGACATTTTTTCAAGATAATTAATCAACCTTTCGTTCCCAACAATTCCGGCTGCAAAACCTGATTTAATTTGCCACTGCGAAAACCCTCCAAATCCAAAGTCGCGTACACAAAACCAAACTCCTGAAACACCGCCACCAATGCAGGCAAATCCGTATTTACCACAAACTCCTGAATCTCCTCTGCGGGTAACTCAATGCGCGCCGTATCTCCATCCGATCGCACTCGCAAATTTTTCAGTCCCAACTGTCGCAAATACCGTTCAGCGCGCCCCACTCTTTGCAACTTTCCAACGGTGATTTCTTCGCCGTAAGGAAAGCGCGAACTCAAACAAGGTTGAGCCGGTTTGTCCCACCAAGGCAAACCCAATTCTTTGGCCAACTGCCGCACTTCCAATTTAGTCATGCCTACTTCTGCTAAAGGCGATCGCGCGCCGCGTTCTTTCGCAGCCTGAATTCCGGGACGGTAATCCTTTAAATCGTCAGCATTAACCCCATCCACCACATAAGGATAACCCTTTGCTAGTGCTAGGGGTTTCAAAGTATCGTGCAGTTCGCTTTTGCAGAAATAGCAGCGGTTAACCGGGTTAGAAGTGTAATTTGGATTGGCCATTTCCTGAGTTTGTACTTCCTGGTGGGCAATCCCAATTTCTGCTGCTTGAATGCGCGCATCTTCTAAATCTTCTGGCAGTAGAGACGGGGAAACAGCAGTAACTGCCAAAGCGCGATCGCCCAACACATCAAAAGCGATTTTTGCCACCAAAGTGCTGTCAATTCCGCCGGAGTAGGCAATCAAAGCCCGTTCCATCTGTGCGAAAATATCTTTTAATTGTTCTAGTTTTTCTACTAACATAATTTCAACTTTTTATTACAAACACAGGAGTAAGAAAGCAGACTCAAGAAAAAAGGATGAAGAAAGCAGATATCGATCGGGTTTCCTTCTTCCCTGGAACCTCTTCCTTCTTCCGACTTCCATCGGACTTCTAATTCTATTCTGGATCGATACCGAGGGCTGCCAATCGAGCCAAAAGTTCTTGATTTCGCTGTCTTTCCTGTTCCAGCAGCGTCTCGGCTAACTCTTTGTCTTGCTGTTGGCGATCGGCTCGCTGGCGTTCATTTTCTGCCCGCTGGCGTTCATTTTCTGCCCTTTCTTCCGGCCACAAAAGCAGTTCTCCGCCCGCCGTCCACCAGCGCAGCCAATATCCTGTTCTACCTTCGCGAGTTCCCTGCCACACTCCCAAAAATAGATTTAATCCAGGTATTAAATAACGGCCGTTTTCATCAGGATTTTGATTGTCGTAACGCTCTGATTCAAGCGCATAAACTTCTATTCTGCCTGTATGCGGCCGAAAAATGACATAGCGAGGAACTTTGATTACTTGTTCGTAAAAAAACCACTTGCCGATTTCTTCTGTGTGTTCGACAGAGTATTCGTCGCCGTAAGTAGCTGATAGAAATTCCATCACTACAAAAGGGACAGTTCCTTCGGTATGAGGTGTGTAACTGCGGCGGGGATAGTTGTGAGGCCAAGGTTGAACCGGCTGCACGTACATCCAGTCTGGGGCTTTGCAAATAGTGCGATCGTCCACAGCAGCACACAAAGCAAAATTAGAAACTATTAGTGCATCTTGCATTAGTTCCGGGCAATCCACTACAGACTGGCGCAAACCGTTAGAGATTAAAGGATGTTCTATATTTTCCACGGGGTCGTCTGGTAGGATGAAATCATCCGGTAGCAGCGGCCAAGTAATCTTGAGCTGCGATATCGGTTTGTGAATTACAGTAGTCATAAGTCACCTCATTTTACCAATAAAAGTTTGAGTTTTAGTCGAGATTGGCGAGCGATAACCTTGTCTATATCTTAGCGCGCTAAGTCGATAATAAAATTGGTTTGTAGTAAGGACTTTAGTCGTCACTACAAACAATTACCCTGAAAGTGCGGAATGCGCGCTTTAAAATTCCCTACGGGAAAATATGGCGATCGCAACTGACAGCAGCAGCACCACATACAGCAAACCGTACCCAGCATCTGTAATCAAACCCGCTAAGTAAGGTACTTGTCCGTAAACAGCATCATTTCTCAAATTGAATCTGGCTAAATCCGGCAAAACCAGATAAAGTCCCATCATCAATTGTTCAATGCCAGGATTTTTAGTTAACTTACCCAAAGCCACTAAATCCCGCGTCGAATGTCCCATCAAATAAACGCCAAATGTCAGTAAAGTTGCCAGCAGGGAACTGCTAAAAACCCCAAATAAAATCCCGACACCGGCCATCAAACACAGCTCAAACCAGACAAACAACGAAGCGATTAAAATGCTTTCCAAAGGGAAAGGAATGCGGCTCAAACTCAGAATAGCCAGATAGATAACAGTCATTGCCGCTACAAGCACCGCCAGCACCCCCGACAGCCCTAAGTGCTTGCCCACAATTAACTCAGCCCGACTTATCGGCTTAGCAACTAACAGGTAAACAGTGCGCTTTTCAATTTCTTTGTTGACCAATCCGGTAGCCACAAAAACTGTGGCAATTAGACCGAGAATGCTCATAGCAGCCAAACCGACATCTAAGATAATTTTCTTCTCGGTTGTCGCAGCCAATTCCGGTATCAACCGTACCGAGGCTCCCATCAACAGAGCAAAAATAATAATTAAGTAAAGGATGCGATCGCGAATTACTTCCCAAAATACATTGGTAGCGACTGTCAATATTCTTCTTAAATTCATCTAGTTATTAACCCGCTGGAAACTTTCGCCATACTTTAATATAAGGAAGAATGAAGGGTGGCAACGCGCAGTGAATCGGGATTTAACGCATTTAACGGATTGGATGTTGAGGGAAGAAGTCCGAGGTTCGAGGGAAGATTCTCCCCCATCGGACACTCTCCCCATTGGACACTAGGAGGGATCGGACACTCTCCCCATCTCCTCCTCGAACCCTTTCTTCTGGGACACTCTCCTAACTGTGGGAGACAGGCTCAAACTTGACTGTCTCCTGCAGTTCCATCTTTTTTCTGTCCGGGTTGAGAGCGTTTGATCGCATCGCAGGTTACAGTCGCCCTATTGCCTATATCGAACACCTCGCAAGATTTGGTAAACGAATATATTTTCTGTTGAAAAACCAGCCCCAGCCAAGTTGCCTGCATCTCTAACTGATAGCGGGACGCTCCTTGGACGATCGAAGTTTTGACATCCCAGCTCGCATCTTCTGAGACAAACCCAGTTGTTTTTAAGGCTTCATTCTTCAGAAAAAATCGCTCGTTGTCAATATCTATTAACATTTGCTCTACCTGCGCCCACGGTTTTGTGCGGGCTTCATTTCGCAGGTATCGCTCCATTGCATTGAGGATGACAACTCCTCGGGAGCGATTAATAGTTGGCTGTTGAAATGTCACAACATAATCGCTTTGCCTAAAATCCTGCGATAAAACGCTCGGATATTGTTGTATCCAACCTTGAATTAAAAAGTGAAAGGCAAACCAACAGGAAAAAAGCAGGTGAACTAGGGTAATCATCAAAAACTGAGGGCGCACCAACGACCTGATACCTTCCCGTTTTGACTCGCTCTTCCAAACATCTATGATAGCAAGAACTACTACTGCTATAAGTGGGCCGGATATCCATGCGATTTCCTTCTTATCCGACGGCAATCTTATCAGCAACCACAAGCCAATTAAGATGCTTGTCACCCACGGACTCAGACTTACTCTGTTAATCACAAAAGGTTGCTGGCTGGTCAGCAAACCCATTGAAAGTGTAAAAAATAACCAGCTCATATCAAAAAGCAGAGTTCTCGTCCCCCAGTCAGTGACTGCCGCCACTGATAGCAAAGCTAAAAAGATGCTGAGCAGTAAAGGCGTCTTCCAGTGGACAACTTTAGGCGGAATTATCGCCTTTTGGATTTTTTTATTGGTTTCCCAAAGGTTGTTCGTCAGCTTAGTGAGTTGCTGAGTGACATCAATAAATTGCTTCATCATATATTTCAATAGACGCTTTGCAAAAACAACACGGTTAAAATAACGACATTGCTAACTGTGTGGGCGATTAAAATTCCCCCAAACTGGGTAGTTACTTGAAAAGTTCTTTTGGGAGGACGGCGGGTGAGGGTGGGCGGCCCTAAAAACTGAGGTTTGGAAGCTTTTTTATTGCCTAAAACCATGTTTTCTATAATTTCTAATCCCTGCCATTTAGCTATAAAACTTACTGCCAAGACTGAAACTGCTATCATAGTTAGTGGAGCGTAAACATCCTGCCATCGGCCTAATAAAATATAACCAATAAGCTGTTCCCGCAAATCTTTGGGAAGAACGCTTTCAATGCCGAAGAAAACTAACCAGCCTACGCAAGCGCAAGATAGATTGAGGATGGCTGTATATTCAACGCTGGTTTTGGGACCGAGTTTAAGTAGTTTTTGCAGAAACCACGATTCGATCGCGATCGCCAAAAACATAATTAAAATTTGCACCAAAACAGTCCGAAATGGGAAAACACTGCCAATCATAAGCCTTCAGGTATATCAGTCCGTGTTAAATTTTAATTGTACAGCACAAGCGGAATAATCTTAACGGCAGCTAGGAGTCCCTGATTGCGTTCGATTGCTGCTTAAAAAATTGGGGGTTAGGACTTATCGTATAATCTTTTGAGATCCGCCCACAGAATGGAAAAATTAAACATTCAAGGGGCGCGATGGAATACCCACCCCGATACAGACTCAAATAACTGCTGATTATGGTAAGGAATGGCATTGGTATTCGGACAGCCTCATCCCGGTCGGAACGCGCCAGAGGTCAGATTCACGTCTACGACGGCGCTGGTAAAGGCAAGTCTCAGGCAGCTTTGGGAGTAGTGTTGCGCTCGATCGGGCTGGGTATCAATTCTGACTCGCCCACGCGAGTTTTGTTGCTGCGCTTTCTCAAAGGCCCCGGCCGCTCCTACGACGAAGACGGGGCAATAGAAGCGTTGCAACGGGCATTTCCGCACTTGATCGACCAAGTGCGCACCGGCCGTGCCGAATATTTTGGGGCCGAAGCAATCACCCGCTTCGATCGCGCAGAAGCTCAGCGAGGCTGGGATATCGCCAAAGGAGCGATCGCCAGCTTGCTCTATTCGGTGGTGGTACTAGACGAACTAAACCCGGTATTAGACTTGGGTTTGCTGCCAGTTGACGAAGTAGTCCAAACCCTCAAAAACAAACCAGAATATTTAGAAGTAATCGCCACAGGCCGAGCGGCCCCGTCCGCTTTGCTGGATATTGCCGACTTGCACTCAGAAATGAAGCCCCACTATCACCCCGCAGCGGCCGAGCATCAGATTTCAGGTATCGAAATATACACGGGAGCGGGCAAAGGCAAGTCTACGAGCGCTTTGGGCAAAGCTTTACAGGCAATAGGTAGGGGTATCAGTCAAGACCAATCTCACCGCGTGTTAATCGTGCAGTGGCTCAAAGGCGGCACCGGTTATACAGAAGATGCGGCGATCTCGGCTTTGCGGCAAAGCTACCCTCCGCTAGTAGACCACCAGCGATGCGGCCGGGATGCTATAGTTTGGCGGGGACAACAGCAAGAGTTAGACAGGATCGAAGCAGAACGCGGCTGGGAAATCGCCAAATGTGCGATCGCCAGTGGCTGGTACAAAACGATTATTCTCGACGAACTCAATCCCACAGTAGACTTAGAACTGCTGCCAGTAGAGCCGATCGTCGAAGCGCTCCTGCGCAAGCCCCGGGATACAGAAATCATTATCACCGGGCGCTGCCACAAACCCCACGCTTACTTTGACTTGGCAAGCGTACACTCCGAGGTATACTGTCACAAACACTACGGCGATCGGGGCGTAGAACTAAAGCGGGGCGTAGACTTTTAAAGCCCGGAGCGGTAC
>Ga0247774_1001405_pt1 | contig 12180 bp, 4 predicted proteins | sample UWRJL001104B6_FD_179933 | JGI IMG/M metagenome (GOLD analysis project Ga0247774, IMG submission 179933) | Plant litter microbial communities from Arlington Agricultural Research Station in Wisconsin, United States - UWRJ-L001-104B-6 | ecosystem: Environmental > Terrestrial > Plant litter >... | reverse complement strand
TTAATTCAGGACTATAGGCAGGTAAATATATTGGCATTACATGGTCAGCCCAGTCTAATAATAGAGCTTTATGGAAACTACCATTATCCATGATAATTAGATTGAAACTCTCTGAGTATTTTTGACCAAATCCATTTAAAAACTCTTGAAAACAGTTGTAATTTAGCTGAGCAAATTCTTGATAATATTGTTCGCCTGTTGCTGGCTCTACGACTCCATAAATATAAAAGTTTCCTCGTTTCCATTGCTTTTTACCAATAGGTTTTACCCCCTTTAATGTAATCATTCTGCCCTGCATAGTAATCAATCCAAATCTACTCTCGTCCTGACACCATATCCTTACAGGCTTGGACTTTCCGAAATATTTAATCATTACTTTGATGAGCTCACATAGTTTTTTTTTGAAGCTTGCCTGCACCTCTTCGTTCGCTTTGTCACTTTGGGGTCTTGGGACTTTCAGGTCAGCTTTCAATTTATAATGAACTAGGTCATGTACCACTTTATAGCTCACTTTAATTCCGCATTCTTTTTCGAGCCAGGTCTGTAATTTGCCATAACTTGTTTCTCCCTGTGGTTCTTGCAGTTTTTTGATTAATCTTTCTCTCACAGAGGGTGGAATATGTGGAGTCTTTCCGGGAGCTTTTTTTATGCTAAGTAATTCATTAATTCCACCTTGTTTGTAAGCTCTTAACCAACGATATATTGTTGATTCGTCTCGTTTCAACATCGTGGCTAATTCTGCTCTTTTTTGGATTTTTTTGGTGGCCAGCCAGTATAATACCAGTAATTTTTCTTTATTTACGGCGGTCGCACTCCGTTCGAGTCGATGCTCTAGTTCCTCAACCGTTTCCTCGATTTGTACCTGAAGTTTGTTCGCCATATTGGATTTCCTCTACTTTTACCCTATATTTTAGTGTACCTTCATAGTGAATTGGTATTAGATTCCCTGAACATTGAAAGTTTATGGTTCCCGCTCGTTAAAAAAATCTTACAAGCAAAATTTAAAAAGTCTAAACCTTTGAAAGTGGCGATCGATCGCACGCAATGGCGAGGGCAAAATGTATTTATGCTGAGCTTGATATGGGAGAAAAGAAGTATCCCACTATACTGGCTACTTCTAGATAAAAAAGGAAGTAGTAATATCTGCGAACAACAAGCTTTAATTACTCCTGTTTTAGAGTTACTGTCAGATTATAAAATTATCATTTTAGGTGATCGGGAATTTGGTAGCGTCAAGCTGGCATACTGGCTCTGTCAGAAGAAAGTGAAGTTTATTCTTAGGGTAAAACAAGGGCGCTACATACAAGAAAACAATTCTGATTACCTCCTCTTGTCTGACATGGGTTTATTGCCAGGGAAAAGCTTTTATTTGTCTGATGTAAAAGTTACCAAACAAAAAGGATTTGGAAGTTTTGATATAGCTGCTTATTGGCGACGCCAATATCGGGGAAAACAGGAAGATGTTGCGTTGGTATCTTTTGACTAATTTAGGCGAGTTAAAGCAGTCGATTGATACTTTTAAATGTCGGAGTGGCATTGAGGCAATGTTTAAAGATTGTAAGACAGGTGGTTATAATTTAGAGAAGAGCCACGCTAATAATCAGCGTTTAAACAGTTTAATATTATTGATAGCCATTGCCTATAGTTGTGCTATCCTCCAAGGGCAAAAAATCAAGAATATGGGAATTCAAAAATATGTGGGTAGGTTAACGGAGTGCGGACGTTCAATCAGGCGACACAGTAGTTTTTGGATAGGATTATATGGTCAATCCTGGGTAGTTGGCATGGAATTTTGTCAAGACATTGTTACTGAACTAATGAGACTCAGGCGCAATAAACTACCATTTTTTCAGAGGGGTATGAGGGCTATGTCCTTGATTCTATCTATGTTCTGACGCGGTTGTCACCCCGTGAACACTCTCACCCGAATCTGACGGCAAATTTATTTAAATAATTTAAGTTTTTTGGCAAGGGCCCGCTCTTAAACTCCGCAACGCTTATGGGAACGGAGCACAAAACTTAGTATTGCTTGCTCGAAGGAAGAATAAATTGTTAGGTAATTTTCAGGATACGTGCATCCACCAGCTATTTGAGTTCCAAGTAAAGCTCACGCCTGAGGCTGTTGCAGTAATTTTTGAAGGGAAGCAGCTAACTGATCAGGAGTTAAACTCTCAAGCTAGCCAGTTGGCGCATTATCTGAAGACTCTCGGTGTCGGGCCAGAGGTATTGGTCGCACCCTGTGTGGAGCGCTCTTTAGAGATGGTAGTAGGTCTATTGCGCATTCTTAAAGCTGGCGGAGCTTACGTGCCACTAGATCCGCATTATCCGCAAAACAGACTGGCGTTGAGGTTGGAACATTCCCAAGCCCCTGTGTTGCTTACACAATAGCATTTAGTCGAGTCTCTTCCGGAACATAGAGGACACGTCATCTGTTTAGATGGGAATTCAGAAACAGTAGCTTGCTTTAGCGAGGAAAACCCAGAGAGCGGGGTGACACCGGATAATTTAGCTTATGTGATTTACACATCCGGCTCTACTGGTCAACCCAAGGGAGTAGCGATCGCGCATAGCGGTGCCGTCAACCGCTCCTCGATATTAACCACCGCTTTGAAGTAGCAGCAAGCGATCGCGCTTTGATCCGGATCGCTGACCCTTGCTCTTTCAGAACTTACGCTTTTGAACCCTTAACCCCTCTTAAAACCCACCGGAATTACGCATTTTAGTTCATTAGTCAAAACTGAATCTAATGTAGATTAAACTACAAAATTCTCAGTTGTAAAAAAGTTTGTAGTACATCTTGACCACTCTGTGATTATTCAGAATAATTCATCCCCTTGAGGGGTGAGGTAATTATTCTGAATAATTTCCTTGAGGGGCGAGAGGGGTGAGGGGTCAGAGGGGTGAGGAGTGACGGGTGATGGGTATTAAAAATAAAACTCTGCTAGATTAAACCAATCGCACTTCCCAGAAAACCACATGGCTTTATATACAGATAATGCCCTACCTGAAGGTGAAAGCTCATCGTCAGCGCTACTAGGGATAATCTCTGGGTATAAAAAGTTCAGGCTCTTTTTGTGGCGGCTAAACTCTGAATTGCCTATATTCTGAGTAAGAACCCTAAAACTGCCGATGAACTTGCCAAAGCAAGGTACAATTCTGGGAAATGCTGATGCAGGGTATGAGGTATGGGGTAATTTACTCTAGTGTGTAAAGACAGGAGAATCCTCATTGGACAATAGTTTCAAGATGAGTGTATATAGCTAAGCTACTTTAAGCATAATTCTGAGGCGGCCAGAAATTTCAATGAGTGGATGAAGGAGACGACAAGGGAGTCGATTCTTCCGCTTTTTGAAGCTGACGATTTTTCAGAATTTATAACACTTGTGGATGTGGGATGGAACATTGGTTCCTTAACAGCTTTTATTTTTAATAAGAATCTCAAGATGCCAGCCATTTTTTTCGCTTGGTAAGACTTTGTTGTCGGTGCCAATCAGGTTTTGGAAGTGGCGGGAGTTAAAGATAGGTGTCAAATCGTGGGAGGAAACTTTTTTGATTCTGTTCCCCGTAGTGGCGTTTTTTACTTACTCTCTCGCGTTCTTCTTAATACGGAATGAAGTGATTTTCTTTCGCAGTGGAAAGACCCTGTGGCAAACACTGTTGAATAGATTTGCTCAAACTATAAGCACTAAAAATATGTATACTCAGAATCCATTTAGTTGCTTTCTTATTGGAGAAGGAACTTTACCTATCCAATGTGCTGAACTTCTTTTAGAGCAGGGTCATAAGATTTTCGGCGTCATCTCCTCTGATGCATCGATAAGTAGCTGGGCGAAAGGAAAGGACATACCTCACATCCAGCAAACAGATAATCTCGTAGCATTTTTAAGTCAGCAGCCTTTTGATTACCTGTTCAGCATTGTCAACAACTCCGTCTTACCCAAAGAAATTTTGGAGTTGCCGCGCATTGAGGCCATAAATTACCATGACGCCCTCCTGCCAAGGTATGCGGGAGTGAATGCTACCTCTTGGGCTTTGATGCTTGGGGAGAAGACTCATGGGGTTACCTGGCATGTGATGACCGCTACGGTTGACGGGGGTAATATCCTCAAGCAGATTTCCGTCGAAATTACTTCAGACGAGACCGCTTTTACCCTCAATGGGAAGTGTTATGAGGCTGCCATTTGTTCCTTTGCTGAGTTAATTGACGAACTCTCAAGTAATCAAGCCTTGGTGAGAAAGCCAAACCTAGATGAGCGAACCTATTTTGGGCGCTACAAAAGGCCTCGTGCTGGAGGTGTGCTCTCATTCAATTGTTGTGCCCATGATATAGATGCCTTCGTTAGGGCTTTGGACTTTGGTCCATACCCCAATCCATTAAGTCTGCCCAAGTTGGTCATAGGGAATAACTCGATCGTAGTCTCTAAGCTCGAAGTATTAGGTGACCAACCTAAATCTCCTCCTGGAACGATAACAGCCATTGAACCCAGTTTTCTTAAAGTTTGTACAGCAAGTTACTCCGTAGCGCTGCACCTAGTGCTAACTATAGGTGGTCAAGTGCTACCGATTCCTGATTTGGTCACGAGATTTGGACTGCAAGTTGGGTATCAGTTTAAAGACATCGAGCCGGATAGGGTGAGGCGCATTGAGAGGTTTGAGGCGTTAATCGCTAAGCACGAGGCTTTCTGGGTAGAGAGACTGACGAGGTTGCAGCCCATCACGATGCCCTATGCACAGAGGACAGTATCGCATTTAAAGTCGAAGCAGTACGCGAGTGTAGAGATACCTATCTCACATGAGATAATTACGTTTCTGGAAAAACGCCATCCAGCATGGAACCTGGGCGAATTTCTGGAAGCTGCTTTTATCACTTATCTTGCTCGTATCGGAGGAACTGGATGTTTTGATATCGGGTTTAGAGATGTAAAGTTACAGCAGGAGATGGTAGGACTGGAAAATCTTTTTGCCTCCCATGTTCCTTGTCGCGTAAATATAGGGTACGAACAAAGTTTTGAGGAAGTTTTTGAAACTTTTAGGAAACAGGTGGAGTTAACCAAACTTCACTTGACTTATGGGCGTGATGTCGTATGTCGGTATCCGGCTCTTCGTTCATTGTCGGAGAGTGATTGTGAGCAAATGTTTCCGGTGGTCGTAGAGCGGGTAGAAAAGCTGGATAACTACCAAGCAGAGCCTGGGAATGAGCTGACTCTAGTTATTGCGTCAGATGGGAAAGAATGCTTTTGGTTCTATAACACCTCGGCGTTTGATGGTGACAGCATTGCCAGGATGCAAGAGCAGTTTGCTATTTTTTTGCGAGGTATTGTCACCGACCCTGCCCGTTGCGTTGCCGAAATTCCCCTGCTATCTGAGCAAGAACGTCACAAAATTCTGGTGGATTGGAATGATACTCAGGCAGATTACCCCAAGGATAAGTGTATCCATCAGTTATTTGAGGCTCAGGTGGAGCAGACACCTGATGCGGTGGCAGTAGTCTTTGGAGATGAGCAACTTACCTATAAAGAGCTGAATCAACGAGCTAATATGCTAGCGCACCACCTTGGGAATTTGGGTGTGGGGCCAGAGGTATTGGTGGGTATTTGTGTAGATCGATCGCTAGAAATGGTAGTGGGCCTGCTGGGCATTCTCAAGGCTGGTGGGGCTTATGTGCCGCTCGACCCAACTTATCCCCCAGAGCGTTTGGTCTTCATGCTAGAAGATGCCTCCGTAGCAGTGGTGCTGACTCAGGCGCGGTTAGTTGAATCTCTTCCCAAACATCAAGGGCGTATCGTTTGCCTCGACACAGACTGGGAAATCATTGAGCGACAGAGTGAGGCAAATCTAATCAGTGAGGTAAAGCTCGATAACCTCGCTTATGTCATCTACACCTCCGGCTCTACTGGTAAGCCCAAGGGAGTGGCGATCGAGCATCGCAATGCAGTTGCTCTGTTGGATTGGGCAGGACAGGTCTTTAGTCCAGAGGAGCTCGCTGGAGTTTTTGCCTCAACCTCTATTTGCTTCGATCTGTCTGTCTTCGAGCTGTTTGTTCCCCTAAGTCGCGGTGGCAAAGTCATTCTGGCAGAGAACGCATTGCATTTGCCCACATTGTCTGCCGCTCCTTATGTCACTCTGATCAATACCGTTCCCTCTGCGATCGCTGAGTTATTGAGAATGGACGGCGTACCTTCTTCTGTCCGCACCGTCAACCTGGCGGGTGAACCCCTTCGCAATAAACTCGTACAGCAGGTGTATGAACACAATACAGTGCAAAAGGTCTTCAACCTTTATGGTCCTTCCGAAGACACCACCTATTCCACATATACTTTAGTGAAAAAAGGGGGTAACGATCCACCGCCCATCGGTCGCCCCATTGCTAACACGCAGGTCTATATTCTAGATGCCCAACTACAACTTGTTCCGATCGGTGTTCCCGGAGAGTTATACATTGGCGGTGCTGGTTTAGCACGAGGCTACCTCAACCGTCCAGAGCTGACAAATGAGAAGTTCATCTCCCATCATGCTCAGATACGACTGTACAAGACGGGGGATAAAGCTCGCTACTTGCCAGATGGTAATATTGAATACCTTGGACGCTTTGATAACCAGGTCAAGATTCGCGGCTTCCGGATCGAATTAGGCGAAATTGAGGCCGCTATCGCGCAGCACACAGCCGTGCGCGAAACGGTGGTTATAGCGCGAGAAGATGTTCCCGATCAAAAATATCTGGCCGCCTACATTGTACCTAACCATTCCTATGCGATCGCCACGAGCGAATTGCGAGGTTTTCTCAAGCAAAAACTGCCCGATTACATGATCCCAGGAGTGTTCGTGGTGTTGGATGCCCTGCCACTAACCCCCAACGGCAAGCTAGACCGCCGCGCCCTACCGGCACCAGAATTTCAACCCGAACTCCAACAGTCCTTACTAGCCCCAAGCACTCCTATTGAAGAGATGCTAACCAGCATTTGGGCCTCGGTCCTAAGAATTGAACTTGTGGGCGTTCACCAGAACTTCTTTGAACTCGGCGGACATTCCTTATTAGCCACTCAAGTGATTTCAAGGGTGCGGGACACCTTGGCCGTCGAATTACCGCTGCGCACTTTGTTTGAAGCTCCCACGATTGCCGAATTTGCCTCGCGGGTTGAATTAGAGTTCAAGAACGGACAATTACAAGAAGCAGAGCCTCTTCTACCAATTCCCAGGTTAGAGTCAATCCCATTATCCTTTGCTCAAACTAGGTTGTGGTTCCTCGACCAGTTACAGCCTCTGAGTGCATTTTACAACATCCCTCTTGCTTTGCGTCTTAGCGGTCAGCTCAATATAGCGGCTATAGAATCCAGCATCAACGAAATTATCCAGCGGCATGAAGCCTTACGCACAAATTTCACAACACAAGAAGGTCAACCCGTTCAGATTATCGCTTCAACTTTGAATTTGAAACTGCTGGTTGTGGACTTGCTTTATCTACCAGAAAGTTCGCGAGAAATCGAGGCGCAACGATTGGCTTTTGAAGAAGTGAATCGACCTTTTAACCTGGAGCGAGACCCTTTAGTCCGAGGTACGGCGCTACAGTTAGGTGAAACAGAGTACATCTTAGTGCTCACCATGCACCACATTATTTCTGATGGTTGGTCGCTGGGCATATTCGTGAGAGAATTAACAGAACTTTACAAAGCATTCTGCACAGGATCGCCTCCTGTTTTACCTCTGTTGCCAGTACAATATGCCGACTTTGCGGTTTGGCAGCGACAGTGGTTATCTGGAGAGGTATTGAAAACCCAGCTTCACTACTGGGAGGAACAACTCAAGAACGCTCCGAATTTATTACAATTGCCGGCAGACCGACCGCGAAAAGCTATTCAAAGTTTCCAAGGAGGATATTACTCTGCTGCCTTTGACAAGGAGTTGAGCGCAGAACTTACTGCTCTGAGCAAGCGATCGGGAGTCACTCTGTTTATGACGCTGGTAGCAGGGTTTCAGACATTACTGTACCGCTTATCAGGTGAGGATGACATCGTAGTGGGTACGCCTGTAGCTGGTCGCAACCGGCGGGAAATTGAAGGGTTAATTGGCTTTTTTGTCAATACTTTAGTGCTGCGAACCAACCTCGGTGGCGACCCCAGTTTTGAGGAGTTACTTGGTAGAGTCAGGAAAGTCGCGCTGCAAGCTTACACGCATCAAGACCTGCCCTTCGAGCAGTTGGTACAAACATTGCAACCAACACGAGACTTAAGCTATACGCCGCTATTTCAAGTGATGTTTGTCCTCGACGACGCAAGAGTGCCTTCTGTGAAACTGCCTGAGTTAACGGTAAGCTCGTATGCCGTGGAAATCGGCACAGCCAAGTTTGATTTGACTCTATCAATGGAGAATTCTGCTGATGGATTGGCATCCGTATGGGAATACAATGCTGACCTTTTTGATAAGGCAACTATCGCTCGCATGGCCGGACATTTCCAGACTTTACTAGAGGCTATAGTAGCTAATCCTCAACAGAAGGTTTCCTCTTTGTCTCTCCTGACAGAGCAGGAGCGGCACCAGCTATTAGTAGATTGGAACAACACCACAAAAGAGTATCCCTCTGATAAATGTATCCACCAGTTGTTTGAAGAACAAGTGGAGCTTACGCCTGATTCCGAAGCGGTACTTTTTGAAGATAAACAGTTGACCTACCGAGAGCTTAACCAACGGGCGAACAGTCTGGCAAATCACTTGAGAACTCTGGGCGTGGGATCGGAGGTATTGGTGGGTATTTGTGTAGAGCGATCGCTAGAAATGGTAGTGGGACTGCTGGGCATTCTCAAGGCTGGTGGCGCTTATGTGCCGCTAGACCCAGCTTATCCCGCAGAGCGTTTGGTCTTCATGCTAGAAGATGCCTCCGTAGCAGTGCTGCTGACTCAGGCGCGGTTGGTCGAATCTCTTCCCAAACATCAAGGGCGTATCGTTTGCCTCGACACAGACTGGGAAATCATTGAGCGACAAAGTGAGGCAAATCTAATCAGTGAGGTGAAGCTCGATAACCTCGCTTATGTCATCTACACATCGGGTTCTACAGGCAAACCCAAGGGAGTGCAAGTCTTGCACAGCGCTGTGGTCAATTTCTTAACATCCATGCGGCGTTGTCCAGGGCTGACAGACCAAGATACCCTTTTATCCGTCACGACTTTATCCTTTGACATTGCGGCTCTGGAAATTTTTCTCCCCCTGAGCGTGGGCGGTCGTCTAGTCATGGTCAGCCGTTCCGTGGCTACTGACGGAACCCAGTTGTTAGAGAGATTGAATGATTGTGTTGCTACGGTTATGCAGGCGACACCAGCCACCTGGCGACTGCTGCTAGCAGCCGGGTGGTCGGGTAGCCCTCAGTTGAAAATACTATGCGGCGGGGAAGCCCTATCGCGTGAACTAGCTAATCAATTAGTCGAAAAGGGCGCTTCCCTGTGGAATTTGTACGGTCCTACAGAGGCTACCATCTGGTCTACGATCGATCGGGTTGACAACACCGAGGGTACAGTTTGCATTGGTCGCCCGATTGCCAATACACAGATTTATCTGTTGGATGAGCACTTACAGCCTGTGCCTGTGGGAGTTCCTGGTGAGCTATACATCGGTGGTGCGGGACTGGCGCGAGGCTACCTCAACCGTCCTGAGCTGACGGCGCAAAAGTTTATTGTCAACCCCTTGAGCCAGGAGCCAAGCGCACGTCTTTACAAGACTGGGGATTTGGCTCGCTACCAGAGGGACGGCAACATTGAGTACCTGGGACGTATTGACCATCAGGTCAAAGTACGCGGTTTCCGCATCGAACTAGGGGAGATTGAGGTAGTTTTGAGCCAACACCCGGATGTGCGAGAGTCTGTGGTTGTGAAGCGGGAGGATGCGTCGGGCAATCAGCGTCTAGTAGCTTATATTGTTTCCAACCTCACACCAGAACGTATTCCCTTCAAAAGTGAGTGTCTGGCAGAATTTGACGGGAACCCGGCGGTGAAACTTCGCACAGAAGACATCTCATTAGGTGGCGTCGGCCTCCTGGGCGTACCAGATACTTGTGGGCCCGGTCAAACCGTCCGCCTGCGCCTGCATCTGCCTGAAGGCGATCGGGAGCTATGGTTGGCGGGAACTGTCGCTTGGTGCCGGGGAAACCTAGCAGGGATTGAGCTGGCTCTGGGTGCGATCGAACAAGATATTTTTCAACACACCATAGAGTATCTTCTGGAAACGCATGGCTTCTGGAAATTTTTGCAACGCACAGCCGTCGGGAGTTTACGCAATCTTCTCCTGCAGAAACTGCCCAACTATATGATGCCCTCCAGCTTTGTGTTTTTGAATGCCTTGCCACTGACACCCAACGGCAAAATAGACCGCAAGGCGCTGCCAGAGCCAGATAGTTTTAACCCACAGTTGGATTATGTCGCACCCGAGACAGAGAGCGAAGAAGCGAGCGCTACAGCTTGGCAACAAGTATTACACCCAGAAAAAGTTGGTGTAGATGATAATTTATGGGACATCGAACTCGGCGAGATCCAGGCGATATTGAGCCAACACCCGGATGTGCGGGACTGCGTCGTTATGAAGCGGGAAGATGTGTCCGGTAATCAGTGCCTAGTAGCTTATATCATTTCCAACCTCATACCAGAACGTACTCCCTTCAAAAGTGATTGTCTGGCAGAATTTGACGGGAACCCGGCGGTGAAACTGCGCACAGAAGACATGTCATTAGCTGGCGTCGGCATACTGGGCGTACCAGATACTTGTGATCGCGGTCAAACCGTCCGCCTGCGCCTGCATCTGCCTGGTTCCGGTGAAGAGCGGTGGTTGGCGGGAAGAGTCACTTGGTGCCGGGGAAACCTAGCAGGGATTGAGTTTGCTCTGGGTGCGAGCGAACAAGATCTTTTTCAACACAGCATAGCGTATCTTCTGGAAACTCAGGGTTTCTGGAAATTTTTGCAACGCACAGCCGTCGGGAGTTTACGTAATGTTCTCAAGCAGAAGCTGCCCAACTATATGGTGCCCTCCAGCTTTGTGTTTTTGAATCATTTTCCCCTAACACCCAATGGCAAAGTAGACCCTCTGGCGCTACCAGTTCCAGACGCTCTTAACCCGCAGTTGCAAACAACTTATGTTGCACCCCAAACTGAGCTAGAGCAAATTATCGCTACCGTTTGGCAACAGGTATTACACTTAGAAAAAGTAGGTGTAGAGGATAATTTTTTCGCTCTAGGCGGTCATTCATTACTGATGATTCAGGCTCAGGATAAACTCCGCGAAGTGGTGGAAAGAGAGGTTTCAATGATGGAAATGTTTAAGTATCCAACCATCAGCTCTTTGGCAAAATACTTAAGTGAATATCCAGAGGAAAAATCCTCTTTAGGACAAAGTCAAGAGCGCGTTAAGAAACAAAAAGACGCAATCATTCACCTCCTGAAAAAACACCGCTTGCAAGGAAAGAATAAAAATGTATAACTCTGAAACTGCCGAGTCTATAGAAGGTATCGCTATCATCGGCATGGCAGGTCGTTTTCCTGGTGCTAAAAATGTTGATGAGTTCTGGCAAAACCTACGCGATGGTGTGGAATCTATTTCTTTCTTCTCTGAAGAAGAACTAGAATCTTTAGGCATTGAGCCATCAGTGGTGCGTGATCCCCGCTATGTAAAAGCAAGAGGGTTACTAGAAGATATTGAGTTATTTGATGCTTCATTCTTTGGGTTTAATCCTAGAGAAGCTGAAATTACAGATCCACAACACCGCTTTTTATTGGAGTCAGCTTGGGAGGCTCTAGAAAATGCTGGGTACAACTCAGAAAGTTACGAAGGTTCGATAGGGGTTTACGCAGGGGCAGGGAGTTTCAATACTTATTTTTTGAATAACCTTTATCCCAATCATCAGCTTAGAGAATCAGTGGGAGATTTCCAACTTGCGATCGCCAATGAAAAAGATTTCCTAGCTACTCGCGTTTCTTATAAATTAAACTTGAAAGGACCGAGTATTGCTGTGCAAACAGCCTGTTCTACTTCATTGGTTGCTATTAGCATGGCTTGCCAAAGCTTGCTGACTTACCAATGCGATATGGCTTTGGCTGGTGGCGTTTCTATAGGCGTTAACCAAAAAACAGGATATTTTTATAAAGAGGGAATGATTCTTTCACCCGACGGACACTGTAGAGCCTTTGATGCTAAGGCACAGGGAAC
>Ga0247774_1001404_pt1 | contig 12182 bp, 7 predicted proteins | sample UWRJL001104B6_FD_179933 | JGI IMG/M metagenome (GOLD analysis project Ga0247774, IMG submission 179933) | Plant litter microbial communities from Arlington Agricultural Research Station in Wisconsin, United States - UWRJ-L001-104B-6 | ecosystem: Environmental > Terrestrial > Plant litter >... | reverse complement strand
CATCAATTCCCAGAGGCCCGATCGTATTCAAAACTCCATTATTCGGGGGATCTTGGCGCACCAAAACATCCAAATTGGTGTCAATTACAAACAGCGTTGTCGAAGTAGCCCCGGCAAAGTTATTCACATAGGCAGCCCCCACACCCGCCGGAGGATTGCCAACATTGCGATCGCCCGCAGCATAAGCCAAATTCGCATCGAGTTGAATTCCCCCCGTCAGCGTGTCAAAATCGACAATTGCCCCAGTATCCGGGTTGAGGCGGGCGTTTTGACCGGCTTGATTGACAAACCGAATTCGATCGACCGTCGGATTGAAGTCAAAACCAGCAGCCCCCGGAGTTAGGGGAACAGCAAACTGCCCGCTACCGACTGCAGTTGCAGCCCCAGTCACCGGATCGATCGCGTACAAGCGATTGCTAGAACCCACACCGTAAAGCAAACCGTTAGCGGGGCGAAAATCAATTCCCAGCAAACTTTCTCCCGCCTGCAACCCCGTAACTGCCGCGTCGCTGAGAATCGCCCCCGGTGCCGCCTCGTTAAAACCGACAATTGTTTCGGCGCCATTTCTGACAGTTAAGGCGTAAGCTGTAGGCAAAGGCAAAGCCAAACCGTTAATCTGTCTCCCGTCGGCAATTTGACCGACAAAGGAAGCTTGACCGCTACTTAAATTGATATTGTACAAGCCCGAAACGCCCCCAACTTCCAGTGCCGCCACCGCGACATCGCGGCCGCCAACACTCCTGACATCAAAGCCGAGAACGGTACCAGCATCAACTCCCAAAGATCCGATCGAATTCAACACTCCATTATTCGGCGGATCTTGTCGCACCAAAACGTCTAAATTGCTGTCAATTACAAACAAAGTTGTCGAAGTTCCCCCGGCAAAGTTGTTCACATACGCAGCCCCTGCTGCTGCTGGAGAACTTCCAAAATTGCTATCGCCCGCCCGGTAAGCCAAATTCGCGTCGAGTTGAATTCCCCCCGCCAGCGTGTCAAAATCGACAACTGCCCCGGTATCCGGGTTGAGGCGGGCGTTTTGACCCGCTTGATTGACAAACCGAATTCGATCGACTGTCGGATTGAAATCAAAACCCGCAGCCCCCGGATTTAGGGAAACAGCAAATTGCCCGCTACCGACTTGACTTGCTTCTCCGGTTCTCGGATTGACAGTATACAAGCGATTGCTAGAACCCACACCGTAAAGCAAACCGTTAGCCGGACGAAAATCAATTCCCAGCAAACTTTCTCCCTGCTGCAATCCAGTCACGGGCAAATCTGAGATGACATTTCCCGGATTGGAAAGGCTAAAACCGACAATCCGATTAGCAGGAGTTAAAGCATAAGCCGTTGTCAGCGGTGGAGGCGGGGGATTGGGAACAACGCTGCTAATATTATTAGTGAAACTTGCCTGGTTAATCGCACTTTGTCTCACCCCTCTGACAGTAGCGAGAAATTCTCCTGTTACCCGGTCTTGAATAACAGTATCGTTTCCAGCTTCCAGAATATTTAAGTCGCTAAAACTGAGATCTCCCGCCAAAGCGATTAAATCTGTACCGGGTACAAAATCGGCGATCGCGTCCGCATTTGCCAAACTAACACCGCCGCTGGTACGGTTCGGGTCAGCCTCAGCGTAGCGCCTCAAAACAAATAGGTCTGCCCCGTCTCCGCCTATGAGGATATCAGTATCTCGATCGCCCGACAAAACATCATTGCCGGAGTTTCCCGATATAGAATCGCTGCCTTTTCCGCCCACTAAAAAATCGTTACCTTCTCCGCCGTTAATAGTGTCGTTCTCTAAATCTCCAAAAATCGAATCTTGACCTGAATTCCCATCAATTAAATCGCTTTGCTTTCCTCCAAAAATGCTGTCATTACCAGAGTTTCCCGCAATGGTGTCATTGCCCATCAAACCAAAAATCAGGTCATCTTCTGAAGTTCCAGCTAGCAAGTTTGCTTGTGCGGTGTCTCTAATTTCGGCCATGCTCTCATCACCCTATATATTTAATACTTCCGTTGCCTAACGGCGGCGGTATTCTCAGTCAAAATATCACAATTTCGCACTTTTAGGATAGTTTTTCTTATTTTCTGCTGTAGGGGTTGGTTGCCATAAAAGTATTACACGCAGGTAAAATGATATATAAACCCGCCCCCCGATTCAAATAAACCCACTCCTCAATACAGATCGCTTAGCCGTATTTTATAGTTGGGTGTGTAGCTGGCGGGCGATCGCAGTTGAACTGCAAACAGGCAAGCTGAAATTTTGAGCGGTGCGAACTTACAGCGTATCCCTGGTTTATGAAGTGCAGCTTTAGACAAGGCCGGGCAAGAGTGTGCCTACGGGGATTTATCGATAGCCTGGCGTACTGCCTAAACCTGCAATCTGCTGTATGAAATTTTGTACTTTGTTCATATAGTAATATACGTTAAAGCTCTAATTTTGGATCTGTACAGTCAGAAATTATTTTTCAACTTAATCTTAAAGCCTGCGAAGGTGGGCTTTGTGTGTGTAGCGGCGACAACCCTCGCTCAATATAAAGTGGATTATAAATGCGGAATTGGCATAATAAGTGGAACAGTCGTCTCAAGAGTAATTAAGATTTTAGGCAGGGGTTTAAGCCCCTGCCTGAATCGGAGTTTCACGTTCGATCTCTTCCCCTGCTTTTTCAAGCTTTCAGCAGTGCTTTAGAAGCTGATTCCCCTGCGAGTTTGAGTTGCGACCTCAATTTGAGGTTCAACAACAGTAACACAGTCCACTGACTCAGCATGGAGATAAAAATCGTATTTCCTGACGCTGCCAGAGACGACGAAAAGAAAAAGCTACCAAATGTTGAAGACAACCAGAGAATAGGAGCTTTTTCTGGGGTTAGCAAGAGTATAGATAAAATCACAGGCGGCAACAAGAGAGCGCTGCCGACTGTGCAGGCGGCCCAAATTTCCTGATTTCGGGTTTTGGTAAATAGGAATAGTTGGGTGATGGCTGCGTAAATTAGGATAAGATTCATGCAGAAAATTACACCCCCAAATCCATAATTCTCATTTTTTTCCAACAGCGCCCAAGGTGTTAAAATTATAACTGAGCTGAGGAAATTGATCGCGATCGCAACTACAGCCGGACTTTTATCGCTCCAAATTAAATCGAGTAGTGGGTAGCGTCGCCACAGCTTCTGATTGCTGGGAACGATTTGTTTCCGATACCTCGCCCAATCGTACAATGATTGTCTGTCAGATGTTAAAGCTGCAATTAAAGCTAAGAACATCACCAAATTCAAGAGCAGTAAAATGGGGAAATTACTGTCTACTGGGGGGTCTGATTGGAGTGCAAACCCTAAAAATATTACCTGACAGCAGATAACTAGCAAATAACTTTGCCGCTTGCTCAAAACTGTAGCACTGGGATTTGGAAAGCGACGCTGCCATCCCTGCCACATCCAGTAGGTTCCTGTACCACAAACCAATAGAGACAAAGCAAGGCCACTCCCAATATTTGTACCCACTGGCGAGTAAAACCATTGCAACTTGTCTAAGTTTTCAACTAACGAATCGAAATCACCTTTATCAACTAGAAAAAGCTGATATCTCAGCATAGCAAGGGGAGACAAAAAATGTAACACATCCCCAGCAGTTCGCGTGAGAGGAAGCCAAGAAATCCAAAACACAACAAAAACCATAGCGCTAGCCAACCAAGGTTGAAATCCTCCCAACCAACTGGTTGTCAATCCAAATAGCATCGCAGTGCTGTAAAACAAAGCACAGCTAGCTACCCCTGCTATGTAGAAACATAAAATTTCATTCAGGGGTATTTGAGCAGCTAATCCAGCGTACAGGTGCAGGGGTACGGCCAGAATTGTTGCTAAATAAAGTAAAATTGGTACGCCAAGAATTTTGCCCAAAAAAATTGTTTTGGCAGACTGGGGACTGAGGCGAATAAAGTTGAGTGTCCCGCGGCGTTCCTCCTTGTCTAAGTCACTGACCAGCATATAAGTCCCTGCTACCAATAAAGCTAAGACGCTCAATATACTCAGCCAAATGAATATCTCTAGCCACCACTCCCGCCAGTTAATGACAAAGTTGCCCAAGGCACCTCTGACGCACCTTTTTTCATATACGGAAGCGACGTCATCTAAAGTGCAAAATCTGTGATAGATGGGGTTAGTGTACTCCCCATTAGGAGGGGTAACGGGTATCTGGGCGCTGTAATACATGAATAGCAGCAGTTGACCGCTTAGGGAAAAGGTCGAGGCGATCGCCATATTGCCAATATTCAAGCGGCCTTTGATTTCTCGAAATAACTGGGGATTCCAGTTGCCTATTTTGTCTAGTAAGTGGAGTGTCATTGGTTATTCGTGATTAGGTATGGGTGATGAGGTAGTTATAACTCACGGTTCATCTTGGTAACGAGAGAAAAAGCTTTCTTAGGATGCTTGCTGGTGTCCCATCTTGAGGAAGATGGTTTCTAAGTCTTCTTGAGTGCAGTGGAATTCGGTTAGGGGAATGTTGGCCGCGACGAGTTCGCGTAATAAATTGGCGGCATCTTCCGGGCTTCCTGAAAAATCAACGCACACCTGTTGAGTTTCCGGGATTATTGCCCAATTTTCCACCCAAGGAAAGTTTTTTAATTCCGATGTTAGCGCTGCTAATTTATTTCCTAAAACCGACATGAAAATTTGCTGGCGGCTGAGGCGTTTGTAAAGTTCTTGTAACGGTGCGCTTTCGACCAGATATCCGAGTTCCATGATGCCTACCCAGGTACAAAGTTCGGCTAAGTCGCTGAGAACGTGAGATGATATGACTACGGTCATGCCGGCTTCTTGCAAAACTTTGATAATTTCGCGGAACTGCATTCGGGCGATCGGATCTAAGCCAGAAACGGGTTCGTCTAACAACAACAATAGCGGTTCGTGGATGATAGTTCTCCCCAAACTCAGGCGCTGTTTCATCCCCCGCGACAGGGTGGAAATTAAGCTGTTGCGCTTGTTGGTTAGTTGCACGAGTTCTAACACGGAGTTGATTCGCTCTCGGCGGCGCGGTTGCTGGAGGTTGTAGAGTCGGGCAAAATACTCTAAATAATCCCAAACAGTCAAGTCGTCGTAGAGGGGAAAGTCATCGGGAAGAAAGCCGATGCGCTGTTTGAGAATCGGGTGCGATCGATCGCGCAACAACCTATCCCCGTTGATGTAAATTTCCCCTATAGTCGGTTCCTCAGCCGCCGCCAACATTCGCAGCAAAGTAGTTTTGCCGGCACCGTTGGGGCCGATCAGTCCGCATACTTCGCCTGCTGCTACTTGCAAATCGATGTCATTGACTGCTATATGGCGATCGAATTGTTTCGTCAGCCCGCGAGTTTCTATTGCTAGTTGTTTTGCCATGTTTGGAGGGTGAATGAATTTTATCGGTGCATTCCTGGCCTGAACAGTCCTAGACGCATCAAAACCAAAGAAACCGGGTTTTTGTCGTTTTTACGGGCTATAACGCGTCTTCTCACAAAAAACCCGGTTTCTGGCCACCCGTGCGTAAATCCCGATCGAAATAAATGTCTACAGCTAGCCTAGCTCGTTCTTCCAGGAATTGTCATCTCGTTTCTGAAATTAAAACAAGGACATTCTCGATCGCTGAAATCCTTGCTAATATTAACTCTGCACGGAAAATTCCTCGGGATCGATATCCCAATTTACCCAGCCAATTGCCTCCCTAGCTGATGTCAGGTTAGGCGGCACTCTCAAAGCGTGAATGAATCCCGTACTCGGACAAGTCATTTTTAACAAACAAATCGGCTCGAAATCGGCATTATCTATTTGTAATAGTGCATATTCCTGCCAACTATCTATTTGTTTTGCTGACAACTCTTGACAAATGCGATCGTAACCAATTCCTTGAATTAACACTCGCCGAAGCTCGGCATTGTCTTCTGTTAAAAGCCATTGGGATTGCCATTGATTTGGGTGGAGTTGCCCGTATTCTTCAGGCAATCTGACACCGTGATAATAGTAAAAATTCCATCTATCCGCAAACTCAATGGCAGGTTCTCCTTCCGCGTGCAAGCGGTTTTGACTGTCAAAGCGCAGGTGGCGCGGGCGATCGCACACAGCGCAAAACTTTTCAAAGGGAAATATCCAACCGCAATGCTCGAAAAGCAGCTTTTGGCAGCGAAGTATTTCTTGTGCCTTTTGGGAAAGATTGACGCCTAATGAAGAGATATACCATTGAGTCAAATAGATTTCTTGAAACAAAGTCGTGGGGGTTTCAGGGAATTTCAGGTATAACAAATTAGCGGGCAAAACATTCCCCATCGTTCGTTCCGAGCGCTTATATTCGTGCACCAATTTGTTGATTGCCCAACTCAGTGTGCTGTCTTCTTCGGGCTCGATCATCATGTAAGTGAGCTCATACTCCCACACCGCCGGACTTGTAAATTCTCTCACAATCGATGGGGACATCAACTTCCAGTCTAGCTTTTTCCCCAATCTATTCCAATGCCCTTCGTTTGACCAGTTTGGTGAACGATCGCCTTTGGGCAAGTTGAAGATTTGGAGAAAAGCGTCGCGGGGACTGCTGCAAACAATAACTTCGGGTTGTTCTAGGCCAATAGCTGCATAGGCAACTTTGACTGCTTCTGTGGCTTTTTGAGCATCAATTGGCGTAGTCGAGAGAGTAAGACGTTTTTGTGCGGCGAGTTCGCCTAACACGCACAGAGCGGTAGTTTGAATGAAGCCGAGAACCAGTGTTGTCAGATTGGTGAGCGCTCGCAAGGCGCTGATGTCGGTAATTTGATTGTAGTTGAGATTCAGTTCTGTCAGATTCGTGAGCGAGCCGAGGAAGCTGATGTCGCTAATTTGATTGAAGCTGAGCTCCAGTGTTGTCAGATTCGTGAGCGAGCCGAGGAAGCTGATGTCGCTAATTTCATTTCTGCCGAGATTGAGTGTGGTCAGATTAGTGAGCGAGCCGAGGAAGCTGATGTCGGTAATTCGATTGTACTTGAGATGCAGTGTGGTCAGATTCGTGAGCGAGCCGAGGAAGCTGATGTCGCTAATTTGATTGTTGTTGAGATCCAGTGTTGTCAGATTGGTAAGCGAGCCGAGGATGCTGAAGTCGGTAATTTGATTGTTGTTGAGATCCAGTGTTGTCAGATTGGTGAGCGAGCCGAGGAAGCTGATGTCGGTAATTTGATTGTAGTTGAGATGCAGTGTGGTCAGATTCGTGAGCGAGCCGAGAAAGCTGAAGTCGGTAATTCGATTCGAGTCGAGATGCAGTCTGGTCAGATTCGTGAGCGAGTCGAGAAAGCTGATGTCGGTAATTTGATTGTAGTTGAGATCCAGTGTGGTCAGATTCGTGAGCGAGCCGAGAGAGCTGATGTCGGTAATTTCATTGCTGCTCAGATGCAGTGCGGTCAGATTCGTGAGCGAGCCGAGAGAGCTGAAGTCGGTAATTTGATTGCTGCTCAGATGCAGTGTGGTCAGATTGGTGAGCGAGCCGAGGAAGCTGAAGTCGGTAATTTGATTGCTGCTCAGATACAGTGTGGTCAGATTCGTGAGCGAGCCGAGGAAGCTGAAGTCGGTAATTTCATTGCCGAACAACAAAGCCAGTGTTGTCAGATTGGTGAGCGAGCCGAGGAAGCTGAAGTCGGTAATTTGATTGTAGTTGAGATCCAGTGTTGTCATGCTTGAAAGTATCCGCTCCGCTGCTTCAGGGTCATCAGTGCCAGCCTTTTTTAACAACTCTTTCACTCTGTGCCTTGCCTCTTCTGAAAGACTGTCAATATGCCTGCACCAGTCCGCAAAGCTGCTCAAACTCATTGGCTCGTTTGATTGTTTTTCTGACATAAAACACTCCGAGATGGGTAATGGGGCCTGGGGCCTGGGGCATGGGTAATGGGAATACTGTTGACTGTTGACTATTACAAATCGCCCTTGCGAACCTCATATTACTGAGTTAAGTGTGCTATTTCAAATCTTCCAGCTTAATCCGAGGATCGACTGCTTTGAGCAGCAAATCTGCCAACAAATTCCCCACAATCAACATCGTCGCACCCATCATCAAACTTGCCATTACTAAATACAAATCAAGATTTGTCACGGCCTCGCCTCGTCAGCTTTCCCAAACCCGGCCAATTAAAGAAATATTCGGCAATAAACGCACCGCTCAACAAACTAGCTTGCCTCAAAACCCAATAGGGTAATCAACGGATTAACAGCATTCCGCAAAGCGTGAACGTAAATTACTCGATCGTCCGGCAAACCGGCGAGTCCGTGCCCTTCGGATATAATCTTGACGCAGCACGTCTAACAATTGTCCGCGCCTCAATCTTTGCCGGACAGCACAACCAGTAAGGCTCAAAGCGACAGTTGGCAAAATTAAGTGCCAGCCGTAATCGAGGATTTGACCCCACATTCGGTAAGTCTGCGCGATCGATACTCGTCATTCCTCCGATGGGAAACAGAGGCGAAGTATTTTGAGCAAAAAATAGCAGCAGCAACGCGGAGATTGAGCTGGGAAATCCTTGTCCGGTGTAGCTGACTACTTGCAGAACTCGATCGCCCCAATTATATCAAGTCTGCACGGAAAATTCCTCGGGAGCAATATCCCAATTTACCCAGCCAATTGCCTCCCTAGCTGATGTCAGGTTAGGCGGCACTCTCAAAGCGTGAACGAATCCCGTACTCGGACAAGTCATTTTTAACAAACAAATCGGCTCGAAATCGGCATTATCTATTTGTAATAGTGCATATTCCTGCCAACTATCTATTTGTTTTGCTTCTAATTCTTGACAAATGCGATCGTAACCAATTCCTTGAATTAACACTCGCCGAAGTTCGGCATTGTCTTCTGTTAAAAGCCATTGGGATTGCCATTGATTGGGGTGGAGTTGACCGTATTTTTCAGGCAATCTGACGCCGTGATAATAGTAAAACTTCCATCCATCCGCAAACTCAATCGCAGGTTCTCCTTCCGCGTGCAGGCGGTTTTGACTGTCAAAGCGCAGGTGGCGGGGGCGATCGCACACAAAGCAAATCTTTTCAAAGGGAAATATCCAACCGCAATGCTCCAAAAGCAGCTTTGGGCAGCGAAGTATTTCTTCTGCCTTTTGGGAAATATTGACGCCTAATGAAGAAATATACCATTGAGTCAAATAGATTGATTTACACAAAATCGTGGGGGTTTCAGGGTATTTGAGGTCGAACCAATGAGCGTGAAAAACATTCCCCATCGTTCGTTCCGATCGCTCATATTCCCCAACCACTTCGTACATTAGCGAACTCAGTGTGCTGTCTGCTTCGGGCTCGATCGTCATGCTACGCAACTCATACCACCACACCGCCGGACTTGTAAAGTCTCTCACAATCGATGGGGACACGGACATCCATTTCCCGTCTAGCTTTTTCCCCAATCTATTCCAATGCCCTTCGTTTGACCAGTGTGGTGAATGGTCGCGTTTCGCCAAGTTGAAAATTTTGAAATAAGCGTCGCGGGGACTGCTGCAAATAATAACTTCCGGTTCTCCTAAGCCCATAGCGGCATAGGCAACTTTGACTGCTTCTGTGGCTTTTTGAGCATCAATTGGCGTAGTCGAGAGAGTAAGATGTTTCTGTGCGAGGAGGCCTAACACGCACATAGCGGTAATTTGATTGTGGTCGAGATTCAGTGTTGTCAAATTGGTGAGCGATCGGAGGGAGCTGAGGTCGGTAATTTGATTGTTTTTGAGATTGAGTGTTGTCAGATTGGTGAGCGAGCCGAGGATGCTGATGTCGGTAATTTGATTCAAGCACAGATCCAGTGTGGTCAGATTGGTGAGCGAGCCCAGGAAGCTGATGTCGGTAATTTGATTGTTGTCGAGATACAGTATGGTCAGATTGGTGAGCGAGCCGAGAAAGCTGATGTCGGTAATTTTATTGCCGCCGAGAGACAGTGTGGTCAGATTGGTGAGCGAGCCGAGGAAGCTGATGTCGGTAATTTTATTGTCGCCGACATCGAGTGTTCTCAGATTGGTGAACGATCCGAGGATGCTGATGTCGGTAATTTGATTGCGCCAGAGAATCAGTGTTGTCAGATTCGTGAGCGAGCCGAGGAAGCTGATGTCGGTAATTTGATTGTTGTGGAGATCCAGTGTTGTCAGATTCGTGAGCCAGCCGAGGAAGCTGATGTCACTAATTTGATTCCAGTTGAGATTCAGTGCGGTCAGATTCGTGAGCGAGCCGAGGATGCTGATGTCGCTAATTCGATTTTTTTCGAGATTCAGTGTGGTCAGATTCGTGAGCGAGCCGAGGGAGCTGATGTCGGTAATTTGATTGTTGTAGAGATTCAGTGTGGTCAGATTCGTGAGCGAGCCGAGGGAGCTGATGTCGGTAATTTGATTGCTGCACAGATCCAGTGTTGTCAGATTGGTGAGCGAGCCGAGGGAGCTGATGTCGGTAATTTGATTGCCGGCGAGATTCAGTGTTGTCAGATTGGTGAGCGAGCCAAGAGAGCTGAAGTCGCTAATTCTATTGCCGTTGAGATGCAGTGTTGTCAGATTGGTGGGCCAGCCGAGGAAGGTGATGTCGGTAATTCTATTGCCGCCGAGATAAAGTGTTGTCAGATTGGTGGGCCAGCCGAGGACGCTGATGTCGGTAATTTGATTGTTTTCGAGATTCAGTGTTGTCAGATTGGCGAGCGAGCCGAGAAAGCTGAAGTTGCTAATTCTATTGTCGCCGAGATACAGTGTTGTCAGATTGGTGAGCGAGCCGAGAAAGCTGAAGTCGCTAATTCTATTGCCGCCGAGATACAGTGTTGTCAGATTGGTGAGCGAGCCGAGGAAGCTGAAGTCCGTAATTGGATTGCTGCACAGATGGAGTGTTGTCAGATGGGTGAGCGAGCCGAGGAAGCTGATGTCGCTAATTCTATTGTCGAAGAGATTCAGTGTGGTCAGATTGGTGAGCCAGCCGAGGAAGCTGATGTCGCTAATTCTATTGTCGAAGAGAGCGAGTGCGGTCAGATTGGTGAGCGAGCCGAGGGAGCTGATGTCGGTAATTTGATTGTGGCTCAGATCCAGTGTGGTCAGATTGGTGAGCGAGCCGAGGGAGCTGATGTCGGTAATTTGATTGTGGCTCAGATCCAGTGTGGTCAGATTGGTGAGCGAGCCGAGGAAGCTGATGTCGGTAATTTGATTGTCGCACAGATCGAGTTCTGTCATGCTTGAAAGTATCCGCTGGGCTGCTTCAGGGTCATCAGTGCCAGCCTTTTTTAACAACACTTTAACTGTGTGCCTTGCCTCTTGTGAAAGGCTGTCAATATGCCTGCACCAGTCCGCAAAGCTGCTAAAACTCATTGGCTCGTTTGATTGTTTTTCTGACATAAAACACTCCGAGATGGGTAATGGGGCATGGGGCATAGGGCATGGCTAATGGGAATACTGTTGACTGTTGACTGTTGACTATTACAAATCGCCCTTGCGTACCTTCTGTTCCCTGAATTAAGTCTACTATTTCAAATCTTCCAGCTTAATCCTCGGAGCGACTGCTTCCAGCAGCAAAGCCGCCAACAAATTCCCAACAATCAACATCGTCGCACCCATCATCAAACTTGCGATTACTAAATACAAATCTTGATTGTTCACCGCATCCAGAGTCAGCTTTCCCAAACCCTGCCAATTAAAGAAATATTCGGCAATAAACGCACCGCTCAACAAACTAGCTTGCCTCAAAACCCAACAGCGCAATCAACGGATTAACAGCATTCCGCAAAGCGTGAACGTAAATTACTCGATCGTCCGGCAAACAGGCGAGCCCGTGCTGTTCGGATATAATCTTGACGCAGCACGTCCAACAATTGTCCGCGCATCAATCTTTGCCGGACAGCACAACCAGTAAGGCTCAAAGCGACAGTTGGCAAAATTAAGTGCCAGCCGCGATCGAGGATTTAAGCCCACATTCGGTAAGTGGGCGCGATCGATACAAGTCATTCCTCCGACGGGAAACAGAGGCTTCGTATTCCTAGCTCGATAGCAGCAGCTTTGCGGAGATCGATCTGGGAACTCCTTGTCCGGTGTAGCTGACTACTGGTAGAAATCCATCGCCCCAATTATATCAAGTCTGCACGGAAAATTCCTCGGGATCGATATCCCAATTTACCCAGCCAATTGCCTCCCTAGCTGATGTCAGGTTAGGCGGCACTCTCAAAGCGTGAATGAATCCCGTACTCGGACAAGTCAT
>Ga0247774_1001403_pt1 | contig 12183 bp, 16 predicted proteins | sample UWRJL001104B6_FD_179933 | JGI IMG/M metagenome (GOLD analysis project Ga0247774, IMG submission 179933) | Plant litter microbial communities from Arlington Agricultural Research Station in Wisconsin, United States - UWRJ-L001-104B-6 | ecosystem: Environmental > Terrestrial > Plant litter >... | reverse complement strand
CCGCCATGCAATCTGCAATCAAGTAAAGTTTGAGGCAATCAAAAGTAAAGTAGAGATGTAGCTTTGTTATAAGTTGAGCGTGGCACGCGCTCCCCACCGAATCGCTTAGTAGGTCAAATGTCCGCACGTTCTATGGAAGGTGTCCTTACCATATTCTATAAATGATGAATCCCGGCCAGGGATCCGGTATGTCCGCCTCTCGTAGCCCTAAATCTACCCAGCCGCCCAGCCAGATCAAATAAAAACCGACACCTCCCTTATTACAATCCCCCTAGCCATCAATGTACAGAGCTGCAGCATCCCAAGATTCATCACCACCGCCACCATGCCCACTTATGCACGTCCTGACCCTCCCTCCCTGATCCCCCAGCCTTGTCCATCACCGATCCTCCTTCTCGTCCTTTTTCCGCGCCTCCTTCCCCTCCGGCCACTTCCCCAGCTTTATCAGCCCATTCGCCGCCCACTCCTCCAACTCCCGCTCCGCCTCCTCGTTCCTCTCCCCCGAGGGGCCGTTCATTGTCCGCTTCGCAAACGCCCGCAGATCCTCCATGGTGGACACGTCGAGCGCGTACCGCGCGCCCCCCACCGCGAAGAGGGCGAAGCTGAAGACGTTGAGGGTGGCCAGGCCCAGGGCCTGCACGGCGACGAGGCCGCCCTGCACGTTTGCGGCCTCGGCGGCCGTTGCTGCTGCCGAGGTGGACGTGGGCGCCGACGCAGATGCTGCCGAGATGGAGAGAGGGTTTCCTGCTATCCGGTTGTTGGGGTGGTAGAACTTGGGCATGGCTGACAGTCTCATGCGGGCTATGGAGCGGCGCGTGACGGCTATGGAGGTGAGGAAGAAAGCGCTGCCGGCCGCGAGGAAGGTGAGTTGGCTGATCGAGCGTGCGGAGAATAGGTCGGCGCGGGAGCGCGCCGCGGCGGGGTTTTCGGATGGCATTTTTGGATCGTCGAGGACTTAGCGTTCGGGAGTGTTGACTGTCGAGGTAAAGAGATTGTCAGGCCGTGCAAAGATTATCAATTGGTGTGTATTCGTTGGTCGTTCTTGAACCTTTGGAATCCCAGGATGGATTTTTTCTGCGTTGGCGTAAGAGCTACCCCTGTCGCGGGACGGCATGGTTCGATAAGCTCTGAGGTTGGTGTATGCAAATATCGGATATACGGATACCTATGTCGGAAACGCCCAATCCCACGATAAGTCGAGTCCACTCTTGACCTTAAATTCTGTCAACGGTGTCCCATACCAGAGCCCTTTGGCTGCTATTGTGTCCTGTCAATCAAGTTTTTCAATCTAGCCGGTTCTCCTTTCGGCTCCGAGGTCTCTTCGAGACCGAAAATTTCCCATGTGTGCCTCATACACTCTTTGCCCCAAGTCGCTTCCGCCAGCGACCGACTTGTTGCACGGGATTTAATGGTGATGACTAGCTGGTCATCGGTAGCGTTTCCCTGGATCCAAACCTACGGGTAGGCTCAAATTCCCTAAAATTACTTGATAATCTTCGTGCTAAATATGTTCGATGATCTGCTGCAGTCCACAGTTTCATTTAAATGCTGTCCTTCCGCAATCTCCAGTCTCTATGAACCACCACTGATCCTTTATGAGCGTATATTTTGGGATTTTATTCTAGTACTTTCTTTCTCTTTGTCTCCCTCAAAGCCATCTCGGAAGCATCCTCCCAATAGCAATCACCCAGTCGCTACAGCCCCAAAATGTCACAAGTGCAAAAGAGAAAGATTTATCGGGATCATCTTGTATTAGCCATCGACGAAAAGAAACGAAGCCCATAAACCATGAAACACCACGAAATTAACAAATGCCTCCCAACGCCATGGCAAACCACCGAAACGCCCTTTCACATATGAGGACCCATCCTCCACCACTTATTACCACGATATGGCCATTATATACCTCAGCGCCTGTTGCCACCTTCGACAGACACTGTTTTGCCACGTGGCAATGCCTCATTCTCCCTAACCATAACAATGCCAATGAAAATGAAAAGACAAGACAAAAGATATAAAGAAAAAAATACCCCCCAGATCAGAAAAGATACCCCAAAGGCTCAGAATGCTCAGATCATTTTGCCGCTCCAGAATATCGTCGAGCAAAACGCTTTAGGGATGTTGCTTGGGATTGTGAGATTGCTGCACAAGATTGTGCGCGCGAGAAGTTGATGCCGTACGATGATCCCGATTTGAAGCACTGTGGTCCATGTGGGCGCGATAATGGATGCTGAAGAAAGCCCGTGCTGTGCGTGAGAAGTCTTAGATATGAAGGACAGTGACGAGTTTGGTTCAAGAAAGTCAGTTGCCGTCATAAGTGAAGTTTGAAGCATGCTGGGGCATGGTTCCGAGAGCCTTGGCAGTCTCTCGGCCATCAGCCTCGATCTTGCTCAGGAGGATATGGCGGCTAGTGAGGGCAAAACGGCGATTGCCAGAAGGGACGACTCGATGCTAAAGACAAGTGTTAGTCCTTGATAGCCGCATGTAAGGAGCGGAGGAGAGTTGCCTACGAGGTACTTCTTGTGAATTTCGGCGCCGTGCATGACAATAAGGTCTCCGTGAAGAAGCTTGATGTCAAGAACAGAGGAACGTTTGGTGTCATCTTTCACGCAGAACCCCATCTTTGCAGGAGCTCCAAGAGACCAGGTAGCGACAGTGGCACCAATGGTGTCTTCACCATCATCATGCCACTAGTTTCTTTGTCAGCCGACAAGGTAAAGAAATCCCAATGAAGAAAGAAACTCACGCCGATCTTGTCCTCTTCAAAATAGCCAAGGGCCAGAAGTTCATTGAACTCCCGAAGGGAAAATTCGAGTGACTGGGCAGACTTATGATCCTTGAGGCTATCAACTCTGGTTTCAGCCAGCTTAATGGCTGTCTTGGCAGCCCAACGCATCCGCATGAGTGCAGCAATTATCGTGTCAGGTGCCTCTTGGAAGGGCCGAGACGAGACAGTCACGACATACTTGTATGGGACGCCGTAGTTCTGTGTGAAGTGCTTTGTCAGAATCTCTGACTTGACTGTTCAATAAGCATTAGCGAAGGAGCCTTAATAAGCGAAGAAGAATAGGAAATACTTACGGCCCTTGTGTCGAACTGGAAGTCGCTGCCAATTAGCTTCAGCGGCATGCTTGTGAAGAGCCGTGAAGCTCTCATCTGCACCCATTGGTTTACCGAGAACGGCTTCGTTGGGCCGCATGTGAACTAACACACCCACAATGTTGGAAGGGTCGCCATTTTTGGTAAGGTCCGGCATAGGGTAGACGGTGACTGTGTGGCTGCCAACGATAATGTTTTCACTAAGCTTCTCGAAGATCGTGTTGACGATGGCTCGCTTCTTTGCGAAATTCTTGTTGTTGGCGTGGATCTGCTGAATGGGAACAGCCTTCATATTGGAACCATGCTGATAACCGCAGCCAGGGGTCTCGTAAACCCACCCACTCCAGTTCTTGCGCGAGTTGCAGCCGTGGCACCGAGGGCAGACAAAACCCTCTCGAAGGTGCTTCTCTGTTCCAAAGTCGTTGTCACCTTGATGAGGAATAGCGGGGATGAGAGATGGAGGAAAGAGGCGACCACTCTCAGCTGAGAGGGGCTCCATGCCAGGGTAAGCCTTGCGTTCCTTGAGGAAAGCCTCGTCATAGGAAAGCTCGTCGTTGTCAATTTCGGTGCCAAAATCGAAAAATCTGACGCAGGTTTTTGTCAGACAAGTCCAGCCCTGCTGGAAAATTTGCTTCGATTGCTCGCCACATTCACCGCACTTGCCGATTTGGGCCTTAAAGTCGCCAATCGTAGTCATCGGGTCATGCTGCTTTGAGACTGGGGCGAACCAAGGCCGAGTGGAGAAATTGATAGCCTGGGCCTTCATCTTGTGAAATTTGAAGCCGTCCCCATCAACCTCACACCACATGTCCGTGATGAAGTACCACCCAAGGACATTGTACGCGTGGGGCATCTTAGTAGCCATCACAGGATTTGAATCGCCTTGGCAGGTTAGTACGAGCTCATAATTTGAACCAAGAAATAATAGAGTAAAGACACCTACCAGAAATGAGAACAATCCATTGACTTGTTGCCATGGATTGTGTGGCTCCCTTGAAAGCCGTACCACCGCAGCCCTGGTCGGCCTTTCGCATCATTTTGCCATTGTCGTCCTTCGAATCCCTGCCCCCACCGCTAGAAGACATGTTAGAGCATTCTCAAATTAGTGGAGGCCAAGAAAGGCTCACACGCTGATGATGACATGACCATCCGAGTCAACGAGATCTCGCTGGCCGGGGAAGCTGTCCAGAAGACTACCAAGCATAATGCCGTCTTTCGTGTAGGCGCCGGACTGATAGGCGCGGTAGCCAGGGAGCGAGGAGCAAAGGTTCTGCCGCTTGTCGGCCCAAACCGCTGGTTCTCCAATGCATGGCTCCTTCTCAGAAGATTGGTCGACCCGAGCGCGTTTCACCGAAGACTCAGCGATGCCCGAAGCCTTGCGCTTGAGACTCTTCGCTACGCCCATAGGGGAGCCGACGATGACAGATGGCGACGGCATATTGCCTGTTGAATTGAATTAGAGCTTTATAATGTGTTGTCCGTGACGGAAGAGAGGGTGAGACCCAGGGCTCGACAAACTGTGGTCAGGATTAGCACCACCACTAAGTGGTACGAGTATGTGTCAACGTGGGTGATTAGGAAATAAGAAGGAAAATAGTGACGACGGGAAAGGAAGAGAAGTAGACAACATATGAAGACTCGTAGACAAATTGTTTATCCTTGATTGAAGAACGGCATGGCGATGCATCAATAGTCCAGATTGAAACACAGGAGAGTCTTTCAGAATGACACTGCGGTTGGGACATGGCGACCAAATGTCAACGGTGGAAGAGCATGACGAAAGCAAAAGAGTTCATCACTTACCAGTGATGAAGTGGCAGATGATTCTCCTAATTAGGTAGCTAGAGATCTTTGAGACAAAGATGTGTGGGAGACGAAGATGATGACCGCGTCAAGAAGGCTGTTCGATGTGAGTCCCAGATATTGATTGCCCTTGATTGCGAGAATGATTGAAATGAAGATGGCGGATGAGAACTAAGAGCGTGGGAGGGAAGAAACGACGGGAAGTGCAGAAATGTGGTTAGCAATAAATACTTGTCGTCCCGGGAATTCTGAGGGCACGAGGGCTAATATTAACTGAATTTTGTCGAAGCAATTAGAACCGACTACTGCCTCAGGCTCCTTCCCCTTGGGAGATTGTCATTCGTGTGGTGAGATTCACATAAAAGGACCGGCGCGCCTACCATTGGCTGGAATTACGTCGTTCTTGCCTTCCGAGCAACAGCAGCGCCGCGGGTACCTGAGACGGCACAGGCATGGACCTTGCATGTCGGGGACCCATAGAGGCATCCTTCCACCAGATGCCTATCAGTTGGGCATTGAGAGCTTAGTTAATTGACGAGGTTATTAGAGGGAACATTCACAGAGACGCTTTTCTATTCTTTATTGTCTTGGCTCTGATTACTGTGGAGTGCTCTCAAGAGACAAAGGGACATCGTTGAGCGAACAACATGTCATGTTAGTCGGGATATGATAGCCGCATTTCCGACATATGATCACGCCCTGTCGAATGGCTTGCTTCCTCTAGTGAACACAAGTAGCCAATGACACTTAGTTAGAGGTGTAGTATATTTTTCAGACTCGATGTGATTTTAAGAAGCACATCGTTCATGAAAATGGGACATCTGATGCGCCACAACTCGCCTCCCTAAGACAAAGGGACGGCTAGCCACGCGTAGGGCGGCTCAACAATGCAGCTCAACGTCATATGAAGCTCCATCTATCGCATATATGGGGGCCGAAGTTAGCGACTAACTACCCAGTTGCGCCATAAGCGAAGGTTGATTCAAACGGCACTCGTAACTCGTAGGGTGGTTGCGGGATGTGAATTCTCAGTCTTCCCCTATTCGACATCAACATCCGAGATCTTACCTTGTTCAAAGTCACAGATCGAATAAAAGGCACTTTTAAGAAACCTAATTAGAACATCAAAGAATTTCTACGAAGTTCTTGGAAGTATGAATGAATGCCGGGTCCGCCGCCGCTCAACTGGAATGAACAGATTCACGAAACACCACATGAGGACATTGGTCTCTTCCTCGTTATCGTGGGAAAGCTTTGGTTTGTAAAATAATGACATGCGACACGCGATAACCTTCAAAAATAATAATCTAAAAAGAATTTTCAGGCACAGTATCCTTTAGAAATGGAGTTGACATACAACCATCGCATTTTGGAACTGGAAATTAGAGTTACTTAAGACTGAGCACCTCAGTATGTAATTTTGCAGGATTCTTGTGAAATATATCCAGGCAGTAGCTTTCCGCCGGGTTCATCAGATAGTCTCTTTGTTGTCATTTGCATCGTAAAGCCAGACTTGCCAGTTGCAATACAAGCTATCAATCCTTCCGAAGGTCTGATCTCGCAGGGGTCGACACTACGGTCTACCAGTGCCCCTACCTGCAAATTCAAATGAAACTGCGTTCCGCCTTCATCAGAACTGTTCAACGCTGTATAATTTCGACCGCCATACATATCCCGGCGTTGGACCCCGCGACCAGTCGTCATGTGCGTGACCATGGATCCATGTATCAGGTGGGAATCAATGATGTCCGAAACGCACGCTGTACAGAATGCTTGATGAAAGAACTCAGGCCTTTCGCCAAATCGTTATAAAAGCAGCGTTGGCCGCCTCTCCGCTGTGATTTCGTTATAAGGCAATCGAACGACGTGGAAGAGGGTCCTTCCTTGAACTGGTGGAACAGCGGAAAGGAACTCGGTAGAATCGCGGATTTATATCGGATACTAAATACTGAGACTGGTGCTAAATTTAAGTGCTCTTTGGACAGTTCGCCCGCGTCCTCCCCGCAGACATACATAGTGGGTCTTGCTGTTTCGCCAAACCGTTTCTTTTGCATTCAGCAACGTAAATTAGCACATGGAATATGAGCACTAGGAATTGGAATCTAATCTTCGAACCTGGTTTAGTTGGCATTTGAGCATCGATATCAAAATGGTGGGCACGTGGAAATGCACTGAGAGGCAGATCAGAAAATATAGAGGATACGATCTCTCCTACCTAGGTCCCGACGAATACGTGCCGAGGTGATCGAGATCTCGGGAGAGTGTGGGGAAGTGGGGGAAGAGCCGTAATTAGATTTTGTACCTTCGTACTTGCTTGTTGGGCAGGCAAGCCATAAGAGAGGCGAAACCCTCCCGTTCTTAATCCCTCATTCCTTGCTCCGCATTTGACATATCCACGTTTGGTTTTATTTGAAACTGTGGAGGTTCATTGCTTGGTTGTATTGACTCAGTGGGTTGAACCTCGCTCCGGCGTCAGTGATCCATTGTAATTTCTCAGCGGGGCAATTCAAGGGGAGTTGAAATCATGGTGTTCGTTCCGCCGTCATGTGTGCCTCCATTACCTGTGGGTATGTTGAAAGCCTTTCTTCGATCAGTCTTTGGGATTCGCACTAACCCTGTTTGAAGACCCTCCTGACTCCATCTCAATATGGGAGTTTATGAACGATGAAAAGTACAACCGCCGTCGCTTCAACGAATCTCGGAATCCGTACACGTGCGGCATCACAGGCAAGACCTTTACAGCAAATAAGGTGCGGCAGCGCACCGACTACTTGGCAAGGGCGATCGCCAAGAGGCTCAAGTTTTCGCCCAATGAAGGGACGTCGTGGGACAAGGTTGTTGCTGTGTACGCCTTCAACACGGTGAGCCGAACCTAGGTGTAATTGCCGCGCTGGGGCTAAGCGGAGGCCCTTCCAGCGCATAAGTTCCGTTGTCTTCTTCATCGTAAAAATAAATTCTGACCTAGGGTTCCAGATCGATTTCATCCCTCTCACCCACGCCGTCCACAGGTTATCGGGTATCGTTACACCGGCCAGTGCGGCATATGGCTGGAACGAGCTGGAGCATCAAATGGAAACCTCGGGCGCGAAGGCACTCTTCACATGCGTTCCGCTCCTCGAAAATGCGCTCAAGGCAGCCGAGAAGGCAAAGATTCCGAGGGACAAGATTTTCCTTCTCGAGATGCCGAATGTCGACAACAAAGATGCCAAGTTCGTCACTGTGAGCGATCTCATCAGTGAGGGGAGGTCACTCCCGGAGTTAGGGCCGCTGAAGTGGGTGAAAGGCCAAGGTGCGAGGCAAGTGGCGTATCTGTGTTATTCGAGCGGGACTTCTGGTTTGCCTGTGAGTTGCAGGACCTTTCTTACAATTGAAAATTGGCACTACAGCATGGAACGCGTGTTTGTGATATCCTGACAATCTGGCCAGAAAGCCGTCATGATTTCCCACCGGAATGTGATTGCAAACGTCATTCAATACGTTACCCACGAGAAAAAGCCCCGGCGGGAAAACAACGTCACGACCCAAGTCTCGCTGGGTTTGCTACCGATGAGCCACATTTATGCCCTTGTCGTCGTCACCCATGGGTCCACATACCGGGGCGACGAGGTCGTCGTTCTCCCCAGGTTCGACCTGCACACCTTTCTGGGCTCTATCCAGCGGTTCAAGATCCAACACATGTGCCTTGTCCCGCCCGTCGTCATCGCCCTCCTCCGGAACCAAGACATCGCCCGCCGCTTCGACCTCTCGTCCGTCCGGTTCGTGTACACGGGTGCAGCCCCGCTTGGAGCTGAGACGGTGACGGACCTGCTGGCCATTTACCCCACGTGGCATGTCGGGCAGGGATACGGCATGACTGAGACGTCGACGGTGGTGTGCAGCACCTCGGAGAGCGATATTTGCGTGGGCACGTCCGGGTCGCTGGTCCCCGGCGCGAAGGCCAAGATTATCGGATTTGACGGCAAGGAGGTGACGGAGTACGAGACGCCGGGAGAGCTGTTGATTCAGAGTCCGAGCGTGGTGTTGGGGTACTTGAACAACGAAAGGGCAAATGCCGAGACGTTTGTGTGGCATGATGACGGGAGGTGGATTCGGACGGGGGACGAGGCGTTGGTGAGGAAGACGCCGGGCGGTAATGAGCATCTGGTTATTGTCGACCGGATCAAGGAGTTGATCAAGGTCAAGGTAAGTTCGCAACATGAATTTCTTCTTTATCCCAGGTGCTCCTTGGATATGAAATTATGTGGCCAGGCGTTCCGCTGACTTGCCATGAAATTTTTGTAGGGTCATCAGGTCGCGCCAGCCGAGCTAGAGGCTCATCTCCTGGCACACCCGCTCGTTTCGGACTGCGCCGTTATTCAGGTCCCCGACGACCGCGCCGGTGAGGTGCCCAAGGCGTTTGTAGTCAAAACCGCGACGGCGAAGGGGAGAAGCGACGACGACATCGCGAGGGAGATTGCGAAGCACGTGGAGGAGCACAAGGCACGGTACAAGTGGCTCAAGGGCGGGATTCAGTTTGTGGATGCCATCCCGAAGAGCGCGAGTGGGAAGATTCTGAGACGGTTGTTGCGGGACCGGGAGAGAGAGGCGAGGAAGGCGGGTAGGAAGGCGAAGCTGTGAAGGGTTCTTGTGAGAATTCTCGTAATATACTCGAAAGTTGTTTTCTGGACGCGTACATGATCCATAAAGTGATACTTGAGAATGCTTCTTCGAAATTTATGGTGCAGCTTTCAAGCAGCACAGTGGTTTGCAAAGCCAAGACTATTACCTAAACCATAGGATTCCACCTACAGCTTAAATTTTTCACATATTCCCACGCCTCAGCCCACCAGACATCACCTCCTCCGACTCGACCCCGTAAACTGCAGGTTCTCATTTCCAACAACGCCATTCAGCACGTTTCCAATGCCCTGGACGTCGCCGTTTCCACCCTGCATGATGTTCGCAAAGTTAGTCGACATGAGCTGCACACCACTAACAAAGTCCTGCTCATCAAACTCGCAGTGGCCGCCGTTAGGCTGATTATCGACCGTCTGTATGGCATTAATCTCAGCGTTGCTGAGCCCCGCATCTGAGGCCAATTGTTCATAAGCCGACACGGCATCTGGGATGGAGCCTTGCAGCAGCTCAAGTTCTTGGAGGGTACTCTGGAAGTGGATCCTAGTAGATGGCATGACAGCCGCAGCGTCTACGAAATCGACTTGCGGAGACAAGCCACCGCAATTGAGCATGACGCCGTTGCCTTGGAAGTTCGTCATGTGGGCGGGGATGAAGAAGCCAGACAGCATGAGAGAGCCGCCCGAGACTCCAGTGAAGAAGACATTGGATTGGTTAAAGGCAACCATTTGCGGGAGGACTTCTTGGACTAGGTCGTTGACGGCTTGGGAGTGGGCTACGCCATCGGTGCGGTCGAGACCAGATCCGCCGCCCCAGAACAGGTTCGGATCGGGGGCCAAAACGGCGACCCCCATGAGGTTGCCTTGCACTTCTTGGTTGGGGAAGTCGAAGAAGGATTGGCCCCCGTCGCCGTGCAGGAGGACGTTGATGCCCATAGTGCCTTGGGCGCCAGGGTCCTGGGTTGCGCCGTCCACGCCCGAGGCAGTGGTGAATTGATCGGCGGGGGCGCTAATTTTGAAGCGGAGGTCGAGGCCGCTATTGATGTGGTTGTTAGTACAAGTGCTCGGGAATATTTGGACGAGGGCCGATAGTCTCACTTCACCGTCTCGGTGGTGTCGAGGATCGTGGAGCCATCAGTCGCCTCGGAGATGCCACCCGGAATCTGGGCTGCTTGCTCCTGCGACGTCAACTGCTGCGTCGCTCCTCCGCCATTGGCCCCACCATTGCCTCCACGGTTCCGACCACCTCGGTTCCTGCGTTGAGCGTCGGTGAAGGAAGAGAGGGAGAGCGTCACAAGGGCGATAGACTTAATAGATACCATCTTGCTGAGCTTATCACAACAATTGAATACGAAAAATAGACGGACCGGCCGCAGGAAAGAGAAAGAACGAGACCCAGCCCAGAGAAGAAAAAAAAAAGCGACAAAAGAAAATGGTCCTTCAATCCAATCACATGCCCAAGAGCTAGGACAGTGATGATAAAAGGAATGAGCAGAGAGATGGGAGGATAGAGAGGAATCTTAAAGGGATGTGCGTGCCATCAATGGGCAATCATCGACAGATCTCCCATCCAGATCTCAGGGGAATCATGGCCGCTGGGACTCGTCCCATGATGGTGACCGCCATTTGCTTCAGCCTAACAGGTTAGGAGGTTTCATTGGGGCGGACCATCGTCAACCGAGACCAGTCGCCAGGGAAGGCGGATTCCATTACGAAATGCTGCCCGCGCAACGACGCCAAGCGGCCCTTGGGCCAAGCCATAGAGCACCGGAATGTCGGTGGGTCGGCATCGTGAGGCAAACAACAACGTCTCACAGGTGCTCGCTTGCGTGTGAGAGATGGGACGCAAAAGGGAGTCAATGGTTGGAGAATGTTTTGCCGGGAAGGGATCTGAATCGAGTCATGCATCACTGCCGGCGTCGTTTGGGCGGCTTTGCGGCAACTGCCAGATCCTGGAGGGTGGGGAAAATTCCCGGTAGGGGTTGCCCTTCTACGGTGGGGGCCAGTTGGGCGCTGTTTGGGGGGTGTTTCAACGCTGCGCCGCCCCACTGTCGCTGGCGCTACTGGTGCAAGGGCGATTGGTGTTCATGGGGTTCAGGGTCTTGGGAGCCGACACGTGGAAAGCGTGTCGAATTGAGAAGTGAGAATTGTCATGATGTACAGAGATACCTCTAGATAGTGGAAAGTAGACAATTTCGAATTTCTGTTTGTGATCTCAGATTGTTCCTTATTTTTTTCCCCTCGCTCAGTTCTACGTAGTTCTGTTGCAGTTCCAGATTCCCCTTCTCTTGTCGTAAGCCTGCTCCCATATTCGAAGCCGCTCAGCAAATACAGTCCCCAAGGTATTCAGCAATCCCCAAGACTCTTAGAGATCTCGAGGTATCGTGCCTCTGGGTGCATTACTCTCCCCCTGCCGGCGTAAAACTGAATATGGGCAACGTTATGGACGGGTGCGATCTTCGCCTACAGATGGAATATAGGGTTAGGGTCCTGTTGAGTCCGTAATTCTGCAGTCAAATTTCCAACTTCACAACTTTGACAGCTCATCGATGTATTGCAGTAAAATTTCAACCTGCATCCCAATTTTTGAAATCCGAGGGTATTTTAGACAACAATACCATAATTGATTGCAACAACTGTATTGAAATAGAGAGCAAAAGAGCCTTCC
>Ga0247774_1001402_pt1 | contig 12183 bp, 6 predicted proteins | sample UWRJL001104B6_FD_179933 | JGI IMG/M metagenome (GOLD analysis project Ga0247774, IMG submission 179933) | Plant litter microbial communities from Arlington Agricultural Research Station in Wisconsin, United States - UWRJ-L001-104B-6 | ecosystem: Environmental > Terrestrial > Plant litter >... | reverse complement strand
TAAGCCGTAACGCCGCCCCCCCCCCCCCCCCACTTGCGGCGGAGGTAGGCCTAATTAAGCCGCAAACACTTCCGCGAGTGAAGTAGCCATGCCCGTTACGAAGAGGCCGCTTTCTCAGGCTGGCAAGGGCCTTGCCATATTCGGCGGACATGAGCCAGACAAGGTAATATTTATGGGGCTGCCCCCACTATCATGGAACGATTGCTTGCTCCGATTCACCCCTGTTTCCTCCAAGACCCTGGAACTGGTGTCGTGCGGAGTACCGGGTGCTAATCGGAGGAGTCGGGCGGAGCTCTACCCCAACGGACACGAATGTTGGTGGAGGACCACTTTTTTCTTCCAAGTTTTGTCTCCAGCGACACAACAGTAACGCTAATGCTTGGAGTAGAATGTCGTGTCGGTGACAGGCTCCTGCAATGTTGGGGTCCTAGCCAGGTAAGGGAATGCGCGGCCCACTGCTTCAAGCCTCACCCTCGTTGCCTTCCCTCCCCTCAGGACTCAGGACAAGCCACGTCGAGTGCTCGGCCGTCGTGGGAGTCGGGCCTTTAAGAAGTTTGTCCAGTCTTAGCAGAACCTGCAAGGGCGTTTCTTTGTGGCGGGCGGGGGATGCTTATTACAGGTGATGACAGTGTAGATTTGGCCACCGGGGAGCTCCAATCTGGCCCATCTACAACAGTACCGGATTAAGACGGCAAATTATTGCCTATGGCGGGTATGTGACTATGACCTCATGGGGAATGGAAACCAAGAGAAAATATAACCCACTGCACAACCGTGTGCACACGTCTCCAATTCGAGCCATTATCATCCGATGCATCCTTATTTTCCCATTCCTGACAGGGAACAACGGGGGGGGGGCAGGGGCCCATGCCATCGATCACCCCTGTCCATCATCCATGACTCCATGTGCCGGAACCATAGCTCTTCGGTTGTCGTTCCGTGGTTATCCAATCCAAGCTTAGCCATGATCCCATGGCATCCATGCTTCCCTTCGCCATGCCGCACGCCTGCCTTGGCCCCCCCAGGACCGACCGAGTCGAGCCGAGGGAGCAGCGAGGACGATGCAGAGGAAGCGAGTCGGTAAAGACGCGTTTCCAGGAACTTGCCAAAGTTGGGAACCGAAAGTGTCAAGTGACTGGTCCCTCATGCTTGCTATGGCATTATTGACGAAGGCAGAACATTGCAGGGAGAGGAGAAGACACACTAAGGTGGGTGTATGAAGAATGACGCTTGTACTAGTACATGCTATTCGTAACCCAGAAGTGTTTTTCTGCTCTTTCCTCCTGGCTAATACAAAGGTTTAGGCTAGTCTTTATTCCATGACCTCTCATCCCATCAAAGTTTGGCGACAGGTAAAGAAAAGACCCTATTCTGCAAGGATCTGATAAAACGAAGACTCACCGGAATGAAACATTTTTTCCTGCACACGTTCCATGTTATGGCCTCGCAAAGTTCAAACAACCGGGATGGTGTGGTGCGCTAAGAGGAACGATACGCCCAAGTACCGACACGGCTGAATCGGTCAAGTGCCGAGACGACTGGCTGGTTTTTCTTTTCTTTTTTCTTTGGAGCGGGGGTAGGGGGTTGTGCATTTTACACAGAGCCTCAACCTGGTAACACCCCCCCTTCCTTCTTCAATGATTTGCCCTCAGTGCTTCCGGCCTTGGATTCTGCTTCGGAACCAGACTCTTTTACCATCTGGATCTTGGGGCCATATGTTTGCTGTGGTTAGGAGGGGGCATTGTGAACTTTATTCCCTCACTGTCTTTTGTGATCTATCACATTCCTTATCTGCCGGTTTGTTTTATTCCCTTGGTCCGTAAATCTGCTAACGCCGGTGGTTGGAAAGTAGTATTTATTCTGGTTTAGAATTCTTGTTGAATACTAGCAATAGTACAACATATCTGGACGTTTCTCACACCGAGACACCGCCACCCGTACACCGGGTTGCGACATTATAGTGTGAAATGTATATGTGCTCTCTAACGAGACTGTCCTTCTCATTTCGTCTTGCTCCTTCTGGAAAATACTCCGCTAGAAGAGCTTCGGCAAGGCGATTTGAATGCGGATAGAGGAAGCAGCAAGAATGAAACATCGCTGACCCAAAACAGGTAAACGAGCACTTTATTGGCTGCTAGGATTGCTCTTTTTCTTGCCACACTTTTTATATACTCCCCTTTACATCTAGCTAGTTACAAAATCTGCCATCGAAACTGTACTTGTATTCTGTTCTCTCAACAAAGCTCAGACTTGCGCGGTGGTGATTCCCACCTGTCACATAGGTCGATCTACTAGTTGCAAATCATAGCGTCCTATAAATATGTGCTTTTCCCTGGTATATAACCGCCACCTCCGTGAAGTTGCGATCTCCAAAACCCATGTTCCACGCTTACATTTCTTCAAGGTCTGTTCCGCCTCCTAGCGCCTGGGCGGAAATTACCTGCTGCTGTTCAGCACGTTCTTCTAGTGGGGCGGGAACGGGTACATCGGCCACGCCGGCATGGTCGTCCTGGGATTCTTCCGGCTTCCGCTCGAGATCTTCCTCGAACGAGAAGGCATCCGAAAGATTGACGGCCAGGAACGACTTGGGCAGCTTGACCCTGAGTACACGCAGGCGTTAGCAACCTGGATAAAAAATATTTGGGAGACGAATCTGAACCAAACTTACTCGTTGAACTTGGCTCGTAGGGTCTTGATGACCTGCCACCAATCGCCGTGCGGAGTGAGGCTTCTCCTCTGGGCGCAGCTAATGCAGTGGCGGCTGTCAAGTTGGACATCCAGAGGATCAGGCACATGGCAACCTGGACTGATAGTGATGCGGATCGAATAGGTAAATGTCGGCTCGTCTCCCGACGCAGTGTCTGCCGAGTTCTTCGTCTCCGATTCGTAGAGCTCAAAGCAGATTTGCGAGAGGTAGTCCAGTTCCGGTATCATGCTTCGCCTAATCTTGGTTTCAATGCCGCCTTCAAAAATACAGTTGAGAAGCGTGTAGATGTGGGATTCCTTGGTGAAGTAGAAAAATGACTTGGCCTCGGACGATGCTTGCATCTCTTCCAGATCTTGTGCAACTTCCCTGAGCAGCGGCAACGACGTCAGGAGGCCAATCTCAAGTTTCTCCGAGTCGGAAATGCCGTATTCTTGCGGGCAGATGAAGTCAAACAAAATTTTGGCCAGCTGATAGAGCTCGCGCAGAGGCTCCAGGCGAGAGTCGGGCTCTGGCTTGGTAAAGGTGTTCGACTTGTACAGACGAAAGTATTGCTCTGGAGGTGGCCCGTCTCCGCCATGTCGCGGGTTGTTGAGAAAGGATCTTCGATGGAAGAGCCTCCTGACTGCTGTCTTCTCCCTCTCGTGGCTATGACTCCCTCGCCTCTTCTCCTTGCTACGGTCCGGCTTCTCAGAAGACGTGAATTTGGGTCCCTGGCTCTCATCGCCTCTCTTCTTTTCAGATGGTTTCCCTTCTTCCGATTTCTCCTTGGAGACGCCGTACTCTTCCTCGAGCATTTCCTTGGGCGGTGTGAATATCCACTCGAGGAACTGGCGGTTATGAAGAGCATCATATTTCATTGTGTCGTACAGCTCTGAAATTTTGCTTGGATCGACCTTCTCGCCGTCGCAAAATTCTGTAAATAGCTTCTCCCACCTCTCTTTGAACAGTTCGGGATCCTCGCCAGAGCACCAGCGAGCCTGGACGTTGTTTAACGAGTTGGCCGAGTCCACGGCGGCTGGCGAAGGAGAAGCCTCGGATGCCTTGTCAGAGCCGGCATTGGAAATAGCATTCAGGGAGCTGACGGCGCTCGTAGGCAGCTTGCTGTAGTTGTGTCTCATGACTCGGCGGTGGAACTTCATGAGTTGAACAACTCTGGTCTGGACTTCGGACGGTTCAGGCGTCTTATCGGGCCAAGCAAAATGTGGCGGGCGCTCGTTCCCTTCCCTCAAAAGGCCCTTCAGCTTCTTTTTCACCCTGTCCATCTCGTCCTTGGCGGCATTGGAATCATCCAGCAGATCTTTTCTCACCGTGATGAAGTCGTTTGGAAGTTCCTTCTGCTTGAGAAAGGAAGAGGCCCAAATCTGCGCACTTGTCGTGACCCGCCTCTCTGAGCTGCTGTACACATGAACGTCGTCCAAAACTTCCTTGTTGAGCAGCTTGAAGTCGTTTCGCATATTCTCGCCGAGCTCAGCCGCTTGGTAACGCGCTGCGTGCGTCGGCTCCCCTCCCCATTTGACAATCAGCTGCAACTTGTCAAGGACAAGGCTGTTTTCTGCAGCCGTAATCCGCGACATGGTCACGCCCGAAAGTGAGTTCTGTCTCTTAGCAGGCCGCATCGGCGGGGGGTCCAACACTTGGGCGTCTTGTTGAGCCCCCGATCCATCGCCCGCCACTTCCCCCACCATGTCGACCACATCTGCCATGCCTCCATCCTCTTCACCCAACGCGATATTTTCCTCCAACGCAATCGTTTTCTTCGCCGCATGCTTGCGAAACATGGGTTTGATTTGCACCTTCGTTCCTGGAAGCCCACTCTTCTTATCCAGCACGTTCCTGAGCGTGCGAAGTTTGGTGGCATCCTCAATTCCTGCTTTCTCGGCCAGCCACACGGCATTCTTGACACTCGCCAAAGCAGCCTCACCAATCAAGAGAACCTCCTCCTGGTGACCTTTTAAAAGTTGGATGAAAGGCTCAGTGTGGAATGTGAATTTGTATTTTTGCTTTGGGGTTCGGTCTGCGTGGCGTATGACAGAGACGATGCCCTTGAGCTTCCAGGAATGCGTGGGGGGAGGAACGAGGTGATGGTCGTCGAGCTGGGCTTCGCCTTCGGCAATTGCTGAATTTCCAGCTGATACTATCGACGGAGCCGCTGATGGTGCCTTGAAGAATCCTTCTCCCGAAGCCGGAGGATACACGGATGCCATGGCTGACGTACTAGTTGCATGACGCATTGGGAAGGTAATACCATGTTCCGACCTGGACTCGCTGCTAACAGTGTGGTGAGATTCGTTGCTCTTAACCTCCAAGCTGCTTTTGCCGGGCCCTGTCGTGCTTGTGCTTCCGGCCGTCTTTGTTTCCTTGGCGTTCAATAAGGAGCGAGAAAGAGGATCCATGATGTCCGAGGCGGCCGGGGAGGGCAAGGGTGGTGGAGTGCCGCCTCTGCGGATCTTCTCTTTAACAAACATCTCCTTTAGAATGTAGGCGCAGTGGTCATAGTATTGGTCGTTGTCCTTCACAAAACTCCATCCATTCACGTCAATGACATAGCTCTTTCCGCCCGCTCGTAGGAAGTCAAAGCCGCAAACGCGTTGGCCAAAAGCCGTCGATATCTTGCTTGCAATTTCGCGCTCTTCTTCGCTGAGAGCCGTGACATATCGAATCTCCTTGCCGTGGGTATTTCGCCGCACCACGCCATCGACCACCGGTGACTTTCTTGTCTCGGCGTGGCAGTAGCTGGGACCGACCGTGTAGGCTTTTACGTCTTCCGCGTTGTCAACTTGCATAAAGTTTTCGTATACGAAACTCTCGGTTGGCTGCGTGATGGCTCGAGGAAGCTCCAAATCCTTCACGTACTCGGAACTTTTGTTGCCGATCTTTCGGAAGAGCTTCCTGGCGCCGCCGCCCTGCGACTTGGAGAAATAAATGACAATGTTGTGATCCTCCCCGCTCGTGGGTTTCTCGACAAATGGCTTCCTGAGCAAGGCTCCGTCGACGCTGAGAACATCGCCATCGTCGAGTAGCTCCACTTTTCGCGGACACGGCACCGTCTCGGGTTGCACCGGCTCGAGCGAGATGCCTGAGACATCACGTACATGCTTTGCAACCTCAGGAGTGAGGATACTTGGGCCGCCGTCACGGTTAATCTCGATCCTCTTGGGAGTGGGTACACCAATCTTATCCAGGAGTTGGAGACAGAGACGACGGTCCCAGAGGATTCTTTGCATCGGCACATCGTTGACGCAAAACGGTCGCCTTGCCTTGATGTAAGCGATGGCTTTATCAAGGGGAAACCCATCCGAATAAAATGAGATAAGATAGTCGCTGTCAGCCCAGGAATGGTCAGCAAATAGCTCTTCTAGTTAGGGCACGTGATGGACAGGAGTCGGGGCAGACTGAGAGAGGGTTGTTTGTGTGAGGCTCAAGGAGCCGCCTAGAAATCCCAGAGCGATCGGCAAGGCAAAAAGCAAGGGCAAATGAGAGAGGACGGGCAACTTCTCGGATTAGACCCAAAGCTGGTAGCGGCAGCAAGTATTGTGGCCAGGCCACGTAGTCATGCCACTATTCCGTTTGGTCTCACCGAAGCCGCATGGGGTTGACCACGTACCAAATCGGCCAATTTTCGACTTCTATTGCGTTGGAAAATAAAATTTGTCATCAGCCGGGGCCACTTTCGCAGACTGTTGGGGATTTTTGGCCGGGGCAAAGAGCGTTACCTTCATCCAGTATCACTTTGTCGCCAAAGACGACAACATCAAACTCGCCGTTCTCGATAAGTCGATTTAGAATATTCCTGCTCGGCTTGCTCCTCGCCTTGACTTCCAGAGCGCACACACCTATGACGCCCCACGGCGCTGGCTTCACTGGAAGCGTGTCAGTTTCAGTCAGGATGAATTCGCCATTATTCCAAAACTGACCCTCTTCTTTTTCCTTTTGATTTCTCTCGCTGCTTATGCTGTGGCTGCTTGCGGCTGGACTTCCACCGCTGAACCTCCTCTTCGTCCGGCTTCGATCTCTGGTTGGTTGGGGCCGGAGTGGTTCTGATTTTTGCCCCGGATTTCTCTTATTCACCATGTCGAGTGCGTTGTGCTGATCCCGCGGAGCAAGGTGATGTTGGGAATTGGAAGACGTCGTGACCGTTATGCTGGTCAATCCCGTCTCGGGCTGGACGCCTTTTCCAGACCCCATCAGCCCTGACTTTGAACGAGCAGAAGATGAGATTCCGGCCTCAGATCCATTGGCAGATGCTCCCGAACTGGGCGCCCCTCTCCCCGAGGCAAACGACTTCATTGACGACAGGGAAAGTCGGTTTGAATCAATATCGGAATATGACGAGTTGGTCGTCAAGGCTGGTTCGGGCAATGGAGGGTGCTGCGTCGCCGTGTCTCGCCGTATACCAGGCAAAAGCCGTGGCGTCTCCGAGTCGTCTGGGTCTTCCGTCGCCTGATTGTGGTGGGAGAGATCCTCACTCCAGGCCTCTGAATTGGAGGACTCGGGTCTGCTTACGGAATGAGACGAGCGAGCATGCGTTGCCAATCGAGGCGAGGAAATTGGTAGAGACAAGCTCACACGATCCGTCGATCCGTCAAGCTTTCTGCTAACAGAGCTAGAAATAGACGACGAGGGTGATGGATTGTGTGGATGGTGCGACGACGAGCTTGATGGTTTTGGCGGGGATCTGTGGAAGGGGATTTCCGAGTACTGGTCGTGAGAAGCGCTAGCGTGCGTTGAGCTGTCCACCGAGAGTCGGGTACTGACACGATCCATGGCGGACGCTAAGGAGCCTGGAATGGGCCTGGAATGGACCGATGAGTAGTTAATAAGGGCGCCTTGTCCAAAACAGCAGGCCCACCACAGCATCCACCCGACGGTCGTACCTAAGTCGGTACGCCGGCTACCAAGGACGCTTTCTAGTGGAAGCTCTGGCGCTTCAATGGCGGCGGCGATTCCAACTTGCGCCTTCAAAGACCCTCGTGAAAGCGAGGGCCAAGAAACCAGACGGGAAACAGCCGACTCCCGTTAAAAAACTACCACGGACCGCCGCTGTTTCCTCGGGTCTATAGAGAGCCCGGAATTGATACCGCAAGGTGATTTGGTTGGATAGGCCGCCAGCTCAGGTTCGCGACAGAAACATTGACTATGTGCCGTCTGATACAGCGCAATCCGAGGATTTTGTCAGGAAATACTCGCAGGCTGTTCGTAAGCCGGCCGAGGAAAGTTAATCTTGAGCCGAGAGGATGTTAAACACGAAGACTGACTTAATCAAGACGGATGGAGTCCGTTGATATGCGGCTCGGCTAGCCTAATCAAAGCTTCAAAATCTATGTGCCGGCTGGGCAAGTCTGGGCATCAGGGCAAACGGCAAACGGAAAATAGACTATGAGGCAAAAATATGCTGCAGAAAGCCACCCAACAAACCATGACGCTGTCTCGATGCGGCAAAGGCTCTATGAGAAATCAGAACCAGAAATCATTGCAGGCGAGGTATCGGGAGGTGCATCGGAAGTGAAGGATGACGTTGGGGCTCCTGGAAGGTCTCGGCTGCATATGGAGCGAGCCCTGTGGATTTGTGCAGGGAAAACCGCAACCGACAACGGATACCGACCACCGCAATCCGGATCTGATTCTAGCGAATCAGGTCGTGCCCCTAAGACACCAAGCGCATATCAAAGTCTGAAGAGTGAACCCCAAGTGCGGCGGGGCCAGTGAGCTAAAGAAACTTGGCCGGCCAGACACCTACCCCACATAACCCGAAAAATATTCATCTTAGGGTTGGAATTTTGCTTTAGCAGTCACCGCTGGAAAGAGAAGGTGGGGCAATTGAAGCTGATGGAGGCAGGTGCTGGGCCAAAAAAAAAAAAAAAATCTTCGAGTTGCGCAGAAAGTCGAGATAGATCTCGCTCTCGTAACGAAACAGACACGATGGACCGTTCGGTTAAGCGGCTGAAAACCGACGCACTAGGTCCGCCAAGGAAGGCATTTTCGGGATTATTTGCACCCTTTCGAGTAGGCGATCATCCCGAAGGTCTTCTGACCGTCTACGGAAGAAGCTAACGTCTCCTTCACTCACTAGATTGTAGGCCTTGTTTCTCCAACCAATGTCCCATTCACGTCGACTGCTCTCGGGCAAGCTACCGTTCAGATTACTACTTCGGTCGGACGAGCGCTTCAGACATACGACTACAAACGCGGTCTCAACCTTGTATTCGTCACGCAACGCGAGACACCAGAAGATATCACGGCGACAGTAGCTCATGGGGACAAAGTTCTGGCGGCATGGGGTGACAGGAGTCGAGGTGGGTCCCAGGGAATCTGGGTATTTCAGCGAGGGAAGAAAGTAGATGAGCTCCCACTTCCACAAGACCTCAATGAGCCAATACAGCAGGTTGTCGTCGTGTCCGGTCCGGCTGGGCGCTGGATTGTGGCTTGCGCCTCCACCAGGGTCGAGGTTTGGAAACTGGACTCGCTAGAACCTGGCGAGTCTGTCGAACATTACACTACGCTGAGGATGATGAGCACAAAGAAGGGGGGCAACGAGTTGACGGGAGGCATTGCGACCATGCAATCGTATCTCAACAAAATCTTTGTTGGCCGCAAGGATGGATGGGTTGAAATTTGGAACGTTCGAACCGGGAAGCTCGTCTACACCATCGTTCCGCCGGGGAAGAATTACGGGTCGGTTGTTTGCCTTGAGCCAGTACCCTCGATGCACCTTTTAGCCATTTCGTACTCGGAAGGTCCCCTCGTCATCCACGATGTGGACATCGACAAGCCACTGCTCGAGGCAAAAGCTGGCACGCCCGATGCGCCAGTTCACAGCATATCTTTCCGGACCGATGGATTAGGTGCTGGTCAGGATGGGACGGAGGACGGCATCATGGCAACAGCCACGGCTGCCAGCGGTGACGTTACCTTCTGGGATCTTATCGGCGGTGGTCGGGTCTCGGGGGTGCTGAGAAGTGCCCACAACCCACCTTCAAGAGACCGAAACTCGATTCCGGGAGGCCTCAGCAAGGTCGAGTTCATCCCCGGCTCTCCAGTCATCATCACCAGCGGCAGGGACAACTCGTTGAAGACTTGGATATTTGACAAGTCGCCGTTTTCCCCAGAACCCAGGGTTCTGCACTCAAGGAGTGGCCATGCAGCTCCAGTAAGCTGTGTTGAGTTCCTACCACCCGACTTTGATGGATTCGAGGGAGGAAACAAGTGGCTCCTGACGGGCGGGGCGGACCGCAGTCTTTGGGGCTGGAGCTTGAGACGAGACGGACAGAGCACTGAGCTCAGCCAAGGGAGCATACGCAAAAAAGCCAAGAAGTTTGGCATTCTTTCGACAGCGGCTCTCCACCATGGTCCCATGACAAACCTCGAGGACCTCAAAGCCCCCGAGATTACTTGCATCGCGAGCAGCCTTCTTCGTGACGGTGGAGTCGGTGCCATTCCAGGGAAGCAAACCATGTGGCGCAAGGTTTCGAGGCATGGCTTTGCCAGGAATGGTGTAGCCCACAGCGCCGAAATAAGTAGCATGACGGGCTGGGAAAGCGTCGTGACGGCTCACAAGGACGACCCTTTTGCGAGGACTTGGTTTTGGGGTCGGAAGAGGGCTGGCCGTTGGATGTTCGAAACCAGCGACGGGAAACCCGTCTCGACAGTGGCAATGAGCCCTTGCGGCACCTTTGCCCTGATCGGCTCCAAAGGCGGACGCATTGACATGTACAACATACAGTCTGGTGCTTATCGCCAGCACTACCCTTCGGAACTCACGCCTGCCAAGGCACGACAATTAAAGTTGCAGCAACTAAAAACCGCCGACGACGCAGCACACTTGCAAAGTCGCCTGACCGGCCGCTTCCCACCAGGGACGGGAAGGCACACCCAGGCCGTGACGGGCCTTGTGGTCGAGTCGACCAACAAGTTTGTCGTGTCTTGCTCCCTCGACGGCATCGTTAAGTTTTGGGACTTTGTAACGGGATTTCTGATGGACCAGATTGACTGGTCGACCAAGGGGATCAAAGTTACAGGCTGTCGACATCACCCTGGAAATAGTTTAGTAGCATTTTCGTGCGATGATCACACCATCAGAGTCGTTGACATGGACACAAGGCGAACAATTCGAGAATTCCGAGGGCCCCAAAAGAGTATCAACGACTTTTGTTTCTCTAAAGACGGCGGCTGGATAATAGCAGCGTCAGAGGACTGCACCGTCAGGACTTGGGACCTACCTACCGGCCACTTGATTGATGCTATGCGGTTTGCTAGCCCTTGCAGGGCAGTGGCCATGTCCGAAAACCAACAATTCCTCGCCATTGCCATTGATGGAAAGCCAGGCGTTGGCATATGGACTAACAGGGCACTCTTTAAGCGGGTGAATAATAAGCCCGTTTCTGAGGCTGATATTGCGCCAGCTGGCTTGCCCTCTGTATCTGGCGCTGGCAACATGGCCTTGATTTCTGCCGCGGTGGAGAATGACGAGGCGGCAGATGAAGATGCAACCGTTGTCAACACCGAGATCGACCAACTCAGCGCCGACCTCATGACACTAAGCACCGTTCCGAAAGCCAAATGGCAGACGCTCCTTCATCTTGATCTCATCAAGCAGCGAAATAAGCCTAAAGAGCCGCCGAAAGCACCAGAGAAAGCGCCATTCTTCTTGACGTCGTCACTCGGAAACTCTCAGCCAAATGAGGTGGAAGAGAGAGCGCGCGACCTAGTCAAGGACTCTGGTTCTCGTCTATTGAAATACGACAAGGCAAGGGTGGACGGTGCCATGCAAACACTCCTACGGGGCGGAGCTTCTTCCGGGGCTTGTACGTATTCTCCATCGCCGACACCAGACACATGACAGGCACTAACAAGTAGCTCATCAGATGACGGATTTATCGATTATCTCAAGGCTCTCCCCCCTTCGGCTGCCGACTTTGAGATCCGGACGCTAGATACCCAGAAGGATGAGGAGGGGCATAGCGACCTGTCGCGGTTCATCAAAGCCGTGACAAGCCGGCTGGCGCAAAACCGGGACTTTGAGCTGACCCAAGTCTGGATGAACGTGCTTTTCCGGATTCATTACCAAGACATAATGGCCGACAATCGGCGAGTGCTAGAGGCGCTGGGAGAATGGGGCGCCTTGCAGGAGAAGGCCATGGATAGACTCGACGAGCTAGTGGGCTATTGCACCGGCATTGTGAGGTTTCTAAGAAACCCAAGAGCGTAATCGACAAGCACTGGCCTTAATAAATGAAGTGCAAACGAGAGCCCTCAAAACTTGTTCTCTGCCGCGTGCGTTCCGTAGCGATCCTTAATCCGGCCTCGGACGCGCTTGATGAGGGTCGCTACGATTTACCCCAACCCTAAGAATCTGATGGCCCTGTGGTTCCCCTGTGGTTCCCCAAACCGACCCGTTAGGGATAGGGTTTGAGGGCACACATGTTTCCCCGCCGTCTCCATAGAGACTCTCTAGACACATCAACAATCAATCAAGAAAG
>Ga0247774_1001401_pt1 | contig 12185 bp, 6 predicted proteins | sample UWRJL001104B6_FD_179933 | JGI IMG/M metagenome (GOLD analysis project Ga0247774, IMG submission 179933) | Plant litter microbial communities from Arlington Agricultural Research Station in Wisconsin, United States - UWRJ-L001-104B-6 | ecosystem: Environmental > Terrestrial > Plant litter >... | reverse complement strand
CGTCCGTCGTGAGGTTCATTTAAATTATTCTCTAATACTATATGGTAATTGCACGACCTCTTTGTAGCGGCATTCCTCCTTCCCACTGAATTCTTTGCAATGCCAGCTTCGTCCTCAAATATCCTAGCCAACTTCTGCTCGTCTTCGAAGCCTTTCAATGTGCTTGTATTCTCTGCGAAGCGGGACAATGGACAGCGCCATTCTAGGTGCGGCATCAACGCTCAAAAGAGAGCCAAGGTCTTCGCTGTTCGCAGGAGTGGAGCATGCCTAGCTTGCCGAATGCTGAAAGTATCGGTTCGTCAGTTCGAGCAGAGATCTGTGTATGCAGAAGCTAATCCCTTCTCGTAGTGCGACTTTCCCAATTCTCAAAAGCCAGGTCCGTGCAAAACGTGTCTAGCTATTGCGTCAAGGCCGCATCAGAGTGGCCTTCTTGCCTTCTGGGAGTGTATCCGGACTAGAATCCGCGATATCAATATTTTCCAACATAGTGAGTCCTTTCAACCGCTAAAGTACAAGGGTATACAATGGTGTTAACCCATGCTATCACAGCATTTGGGGCCGAATTTACCTCTCTTGAAGGCCCAAAGTTATTTAGTCTTATGACTAAGACCATTGATTCGACGCAAGCAGTGCCATCCTGCCTCGACGAGATGGTATCGAGCATCTTATCTTGGATGCTCCACGGAGCGGCACCAAAGCACAGCATAGTCGGCATACTGTGCTCGATCCAGTTTCGAGAACTATCGCAGGCTTTTCTTGGCGAGAAGCACTCGACTAGGTTTTGGGCTATACTTTACTCTTCCTCCCTAGCATATATCTATGATTCACGGGCCACATACGACTCGGACTTGAACATCGACGACCTTCGGCGAATTACTTACGCTACAGGGTCAGAGTTGTTGCTGTATCTTGACACCTTCTTAGCATCACACCGCCTCTCAAAACTTCCGCAAGATCATGTCCGAATCTTCCTCTTGGTTACATTTGGGGTTACTATAGCTATCGCCTATAGTACTGCTTTATGCGACTCGCTCTCGTATGATGTTAAGGCTCCTGAGTTTCACGACGGTAATATCCCGAAGACACTCTGGCAAGCAATGCAGCAACATCTTGCTCAGATGATGGCTCATTATCTTGTGATTCTCGCGTCTCGAATTGGCGTGGTACTGCGCAGGGACTTAGAGCGAGAAATCATATCGTCTCTCATGATCGAAATCATTCGCCGTGGTGTCTTCGTCTGGGTGGCACGGCAAAGAGCAGTGTTATGGCCTTCGCACGAACACGACACCGCCGTCGATGAGCTTTTCGTGCTTAAAATTCCTCAGACAGCCGACCTAGATCCTACGACAAACGCGCTTAGCAAAACGGAGCTTGACTCATACCGTTCAGCACCGGTGAACATCATGGGCCTGCAAACTGTGCGGAATAGCATATCGCCTGTGAACACGTCAACTTTATCTATCCGTGGTTGGTTATACCAAGAGGCCGCTGTCCCTGCATCTTTTGATTCTGAAAAAATAAGGGTTAATTGTAGAGGCATGTCCTGTGACGGCTCTGATGACGAACCTAGCTACATCCATAGCGACAGCGGCTTCAGCTCGGCAGGTTCAAATACAGGATCTTCATCAGTGAGCCATCAGCCAGTTGGAACTCGGGGTGGCGAAGCATCTGGCTGTGGCACAACAAGATACTTCGGTCCGGTCGACAAGAGGCCAGTCATTTAGCACCATGTTTGGGCCATCCTGACAAAGGAACTGCTAAGTCGACTGCCAAATTGACACACTTGGGACTGGTCTTTGCTGTTGGAAATTGTCTACTGCTGAATCGCTCTCCTAGAGTGCTTCTACGCTCCAATATTCTCCCCTCTACAATAGATTACCGTTTTGTTCTCATTTTGATGCTTCCATGTGGTTTAAAAAGCCAAATATGTCACAGTATCCGATTTTCGGTCTCTTATAACATAGCCTACCAAAGGTAGAGAATACAAATGGGGTTACCAAACCTCCCAGTGGTGGATTTCGGTCGAGACTGTATCATATGCTCCATCTTTTCTGACAGTGTCGGCTATCATGGGTTTGGTTACGGTTAGGGACGGAGCCCGCGCCTGGATCCGACCATCAATCCCCTTGCCTATTAGTCTCGGTGCAACTGGTTGGCAGCACTCCCAGCAATCACCGGATTGTACCTAACACGGCAGTTTCACTTAGCTCAGATTCACCGCAGCCATATATGATCCCCACTACCTACATACAGCCGTCCCAATATTGTTCTGCTTTCATTTCCAGATATTCTCGCCCCGGGCCGTCGTGCGGGTATCCTAAGATCCGACAGAGTTGATTGATGGCCTTCCACCAACTCGTATGCTCGTATATCCGTGGAGAGGCTTTCAGAAATTTCAATCCGCAGAATCGGAGCGGTAGCAGCATTTTTTTCTGGCCGTCTCAGCCTGATATTAAGGAGTAAGGTTAGGGCTGTGATAGACCGTCTGTGTTATATATTCTTTCTCTTCTCAGCATCTCCGCCTGAGTTTACATCGGAGAATCTACTTGTAACACTGTCTCAAGCTTAGTAATCTCAACCCCCAAATTTGCTTCTTCTTCTTCTTCTTCTTCTTCAATACTTGAATTGATCCATAAATTTGGAACCCTGGATTGACGACAAAGCCGTTGTGCGCATGTGATCTCCGTCGGTCTTACCACTATCTCTGGCAATGGTAAACCACCTTGATAGCTACAAATCCGAGGCTTGCGTCAGCCACCTCGGGTCCCCCCCCTAATGTCAATTAGGGGATGTTCCCTCACGTTTCCGGCCGGAGTCCAACATGCTGCGGGACGGATGGTCATGATGGCCTCGCTGTGTTTGCGCCCTGCGCAAGCCATGAGGTCGACTCCGTACATGATTATCTGCCCTGCCCAGATTTCTAAACTTGTCTATGATAGTATCAAGTTCTCAAGTACGAATACGAGATAATCTAGATATGACAGACGTCGAGAATAGTATAGCGGACGTGAAAGCTCGGGTACCTCTGCGCGACATCAATCGTCAGTTCGAGGGCAAACACTTTTACCCAGATTGCTAAGAGGGTATGGAAGTTTTATCCTACTCCCATTTCAAGCCGTACATGAAAAATCACCTAACTCTGAGTGCCTGATTCCAATCGGAAGGGAGAACACGCCCTGGATCTTTCAAGAACCTGGGGATCTAATCTTGGCCAATGACGCGAGCTCGACCGAATCATTTCTGCGGCCCTTCCCCGCGGCCATGGTTAATGATTTACTTATCTTTTACACACCCAGAAGTGAGCTCTCCACTTTCGAGGGTCAGTCATTCTTTTGGAGCCACCCGTATCTTTGCGAGGAAAACCGCCCACCTTTCGCAGCGGCGTCGTTTCGGTAATTTTAGAACATGCCGCCTCGATCACCGTCAATATATCCCTCGCCTTTAAAGAAGATGGAGCACATTTTGGCCGTAATATCACCTCTATACATGGGCCGGTTTCCGGAGAATGGGAGCAAGAAATGAGAGAGGCGGTTCAAGTGACGGATTGGCCTTGACAGATAATGTAGTTGAACGACGCGGATCTGACTAGGACGGGGCTACTCGAGGTACCCTGGCTTGGCTAGTCTGCAATCTAGCAATCCTCTCCCATGCTCATATGTTGCCCAATTCTAAACGAGGCTATCCTCTTCGGAGAGCTCGGTGCAGCTCGGGAGATTTATTCCCCCATGTCCGAAGCAGATATAGTCTTCTCTCCCGTAGAATGTTGGCAGCGAGGCGGATTGTATGCAAGAGCCCTAAGATCTCGTTCATTTTTATAACCAAGTTGGTGTAAATTGGTTCGAATTAGCGTGAAGATCTAATTTACCGCTTCTCTTCTTCCCTCCACTTCCTGCTCCTTTCCTGGGTGAAAATCTTTAGTCCCCTGAATATTCCCAGCTATGATACAAGACTCAGTCGCCCCAAGGAATTGGGTTAAGTGAGAATGCTCCAATGGCCTAGTATGGTTTGATAACCTGTCAAGAAGCAATCAGCCCTCTTTTTCGATTAATTACGAAATCTCGACCAGGATGGTGCCTCCCAAATGTACAAATTCATACACACAATGGTAGGCCATTTCTATGTTTCATTCTTACTCAGAGTATTGTGTAGAAGCCACTTTGATTCGAGCAAAGGCGAAAGCGAAGCAGTTAACGAAAGAACCGGATGTAAGATGGGAAGAACGGGGATACGTAAACCGTTAAGAAGTACAGGCATGAAACAGAAAAAATGACAAAAGGCGAAGGACTAAAAAGGGGTCGGAAGAACCAGTCAGAAATAGGCAAGGAAGAATCCATTCTACCAAAACTTATTACTTTCTTTACCCTTTGGATAACGTCTACTCCATTGCAGCTTAGTTCTCATTTGTCATCCATCACCTCTCATCTTCCTCCTCTTGATCTATACTAAGGGAATAAATGCCATGTTTCGATGAATTGACCTCCAACTCCCAGCAATGATTCGCAAAAACAAGCAACAGCGCATATGAAGGTATTTCTCTTCTTTTTCAGCATATCCCTTTTTTTCACTTCTTGCCGCCCCATGAACCGGAGTCTAAGCATCTCCAGCCATTCCTTCCCCTTCTCCAACTCCTTCGTCCTGAATGGGCGCCAGGGTGGGCGCTCGCTATTACCGTCGTAATCGTCCACGTCGTTAATTTTGCTGTTACCGGGCTCACTGCTTGTTGGCACGATTGTTGGGCCGAGCCGCTGTGAGATTCTTATTTGTCGAGAAGAAAGCCACGATGCGCGCCTTCGTCGGTCCCTCTTGCAGGGCTAAAAGCAAGGCGCGGGCCCCTTCCGAGTTGCTCATACGGAGATTGTGCATCATGAGCTCGCCTGTTTTCGCCCAGATGGTCGCCTCCAGCGTCCCGATCTCCGTCAAGATCTGGCGCGACTGGGCATCGCCTAGTCTAAAGCTGGGGTCGCTGATGACCTCCCAGCACAGCGCGTGAAACCGGTCAACCATGAACTGGTCAAACTGGGGGATGGCGGGTGATGGTGCCGCTCCGGTGCCGCCCACGTCCGGCCCACCCCATATCGTTGCCATGCGCGTCAAGATGCCGAAGGCGACCTTGCTAGACGACGTGCTGCTCTCAAAGGATCGGGCCAGCTCCATAACGCACGCGATGACCTGCTCAAAGCAGGCTTGGTTCCTGTCGCTGACGAGTGTACCCTCGAGGTTGTTGCTGAGGATGGCCAGGATGAAGGATATATACTCGCGCCGGAGCTCACCGAGCTGGACCTGGTCGTCGGTCCCCATTATAGGCTCGTTGAGGGCCATGAACAGGCGCTGCTGTAGCGGTGTAAAGAGCTGGTCTAGCACGTCGTAAATTTCCCCTTTGAATTCAAAGACCACCTGATGCAGGATTCGTAGGAAAAACGCCATCTCGTCCTTTCCAGAGCTCGCCGATAGCAGGCCGTCAATCCACTGAGGAAGCTGGGGGAGCATGTTGCCGCCAAGAATGCCGAGAAGCCTCGAAAACGCTGACCGACAGGCGGTTCGGATATTTAACGATGTGTTGAACTGGCTGAGGGCCACGAGGATCGCTTCTGCAGCGCGGGCAAACTCGTCGGCAACGACTTTCTCGGGAGTTTGCCGGCGGCCGGATCCAGCGCTACTAGGAGCTGCCGGCATACCTTCAGAGAAGCCTTGAGCCACCGTTCCTAGGGCCAGGACAAGATGATCAATCTGATTCAGGGCCTGGACGTTGCCAGATTCGGCTAGCGGCAGATGCTGCTCCATGTCGGCAAACAGGTCCCCCATGATAGTCCTGACGTACAGTGCCTGCTTCTCAGCGGGGATGCTGGGCGACGATGAGAGGTAGCCGACGGCCTGGAATAGATAGAGCTGCTTGCTAAATAGAGCAGCCTCGGAATTGTCCTGCTCGTCCGACGACATGTCCTCGTCTTTGTCATCATCAGGGGCAGGGGCTTTGATTGGTAAAAGATCGCTTATGGCTCCAATCACCTGTTCAGCCACGTCGCCCACATGCTGCCGCACTGCCTTGACAAATTTGAAGAATAGATACCAAGATCGCGACTTGATACGAATGTGGTCGTGGTGAACTATCCGAACAAAGTTTTCCAAGACAGTTCTGATGTGTTGCGGTATGGCCTCGAAAACGGATGCGTAGCGGACGCAATTTTCCATGTACTGCAGCACAATGGCGGGATGATGAAACGAGGCAACTCCTTGGCTACTTTTAGCTATCTCTGAAAGGAGGGGGGAAAGTAGAGGGAAGGAAAAGTAAGGAAAGAAGAAAGTTGGGCAGAAGAGAGAAGGGAGAGGGCAAAACTAACCCGATTCAACCATGTTCTTCACCATAAGAACCAATCTCTCCGCGGCTGCCGTCACCTGAAACGTCTTGGAGGCAAAGCCATCCTTCGGCAGCACCACCTCGCCGTAAAGGTACATCTCGTGCAGGGCCAGATCCAAGTCTTGCCAATGCATACCAGCCCCCTCTTGCCCGAACCTCTGGAATATGTTGCCGGCAAGAGTGCTCAAGGCCTCGACGAACAAGTCCTTGTTGATTTGCGCAATCGTCTTCTGCAGGTTCGCGAGTCTCTTGCGAAGCTCATGAAACTCAGCCTCGTCCGTCTGCTCGTCCGAGTTCCCCCACGAAGCCGTATCGTCAAACTTCATCTTCATGATGATGGCATCCAGAATTGACGGCAGCATGTCAAAGTATGCATGGGGGAGGTTGTTGCTCGAGCTCAACTTCCGGAAGACGGTGAGCACGTTAGTCACGCCATCGATGACGGTCGCGCAAACCTCGTCGTACTCGTCCGAGAAGAAGCGAAGGAGAAAGGGGAAGAAATCTTGCAGGTGCTTGTCTGCGCTGGCCAGAAGCTCTTTGTCGCCGTAAAGGGGCTCGGGATCTTCCAAGACGTGCATGACGGCCAAGATAACGGTGCTGACCAGCTTTGCCACCGCCTCGGCAAGGTCGGTGTCGTATTCGGGGCTGCCTCGCAAGCCCTTAAGGGCGTTGCTCTCCACCAGTTCCTTCACGATCTCGCGGAGGTTGAGAAGCGAGATCAGCTGCATCTTGTCCGGCAGCTTCATCTTCTTTCCGGTAATTTCGCTTAGAGCGTCGACGGCTGCGTCTCTTACTTTGTCGGCCTGGCCATTTGCATTGGTGCTTGTGCGACCGACCAAGGGCAGCAGGAACGTCATCATTTGTTCGTTGACAATAAGGGATATGTCCATCCAGCTGACCCATTTGGCAATCAATTTCAGGACCTGCTCCGTCACGTATTCATTCTGCCCGCAATATATGGATAGTAGCAGGTTCCAAGAGTCTGCAATCTTAACCATGTCTTGCCCCCGCACCTGATCCTTGATTTCGACGTTTCGTTTCGCCTCGGAATTGCTGCGCGAGATGAGCATATCCGCAATCTCGTCGTGTACCGAGCTGAGAACTCGAAGGTAAAAGACGACCCCCGTCAGGTTCTGCCCCGGCGTACCGTCGCCTGATATGGTGAGCCGCCACACGTCGTCGACAAAGCCTGCCCAAGGTCCCTTGTACAGGGACACGAAGAGGTATGTAAATGTCTGGCAGAGCTTGTTTTGCAGGTAGCCAGGGTCGACTTGTTGAGAGTTCGCCGCGGGTCCGTATGCCTGCAGAGCATAGTCGAATAGGGTGGTCTTGAGGACAGACAGGCTCTCGTCATCGAGTCCCTGCATTTGAATGGCGAGGTTGACTGCGTCGAGACACGCCATGCGGACCACCTCCGACGCTCGAGGCTGCCGTATGAAGAGAGAAGTGAAGGTCTGCCATGCTTGGGGTTGCTGCTTCGTGTCCTGGAGATATTGGTAGGCCTGGTGCTTTATAGAAGGCTCGGCGGTCGGGTTCCAGGCGATCTCGATGGCATTTTCAATCTGCAAATTATTACCAGTCAGGCACACGACAGCTTGAACAGCTACCCAAGCAAGCTTTCGACAAAGCTTTCAGCAAATAGACATAGGGATACTTACCTCTGTCTCCATGAATACTGCTCAAAGCGCTATAAGTATGAAGAAAGTTGTATTGCTGCAACCCAAATGCCCAAACCCAAAAAGTCGGTGGTGATGTCGAATCTCGGTCGACGGGCTCAAGCTGACTATGGTGGGGTCTGCATTTTTGACATCAAGGTTGACTTTGGCAAGGGGGCAAAACACCTGGGCGGGACGCACAAGCGTGACGGCAATTGCTCGGCAAAACATCTTGTAGCCAGTGTAGCCTGTAACTTAACATGGGTGGCACGGACCAATCGTGTAGAAAGCATCTGTATCGAGAGGAGAAAGAGGAAAGAAAGAAACGTGGAATAAAAAAAATATGGAGAAATAAATGTTCGAATTACGACAGTCTACCAGTTTGCCGTTGACCAAACCCATTAGGCGCTAAATTGAAGATATTCTATCTCTGGACAGAAATCTCCAAAAAAAAAAAAAAAAATTCTCCATCGTGTCCATTCCCACTCCCAAGACCGTGCATTTATGTAACATGTAGATGGATATCTTGCAACCCTCGCAGATATATAACAATAGCAACCCTCAAAAGGACTTCGTGCAGCCTCGTCATTCCATTGCTTTCCATTCTCGAAATATGACCGTAATACATGTGCCCTAACCCTAACAGACCAGTAAAGAAAGATCAGGGTCCTCCTCGATGACCCGGTGTTATCTCAATACTTTGAGACCCGTGTAAGAGGCTTGGCATCAAGAACAGAAGCAAGCGCAAACTTGAAGACAGCATGCACATTACTCCATGCCAAATTCACTTTCCCAAGAACGAGCATCTATTCAAACCCAGTCCTCGGTTTCATCTCCGTTTTCTGTACCACTCACGACCCCCTCACGTTTCACGCACGTACCGTTTTAAAGACCTTTCACCTTCGGCCGATAGCTTTTCATAAATCGACATGCCAAAGGCGCAGCCTCAAACATTTCCCATTCTAGACATGCTCATCATGCCGTCACGCTTCGAGTTGCCTCAGTTCAACACCAAAAGATGCCTTCTATCACGCCAAAGGATCAGCGTCCAGGTAAATTTCTGTCTATTCTTCTTTCGTGTCTCAAACACGTTCTCTTCCTAACGGAAGCACAAAACTGGGTGGAAAAGGGCTACATCCTAAGATATCAATCATGTACCATAGAGAAAAGAAAAATCGCCCCAAATTTCTACCCCTGTGAGAAGTTCTACCATAATCTCAAAACATCGCTGTCGCTCATATCGCGAAACCGCTTGAGTCCTCCACATACTCATCTACTACAATCCATCCCCTCCGACTAAAGCCATGCCCTATGCATAGAAGGACGCTCGCCGTCTTCGGAACCGCCTTTCGGGGGCAGCTTCAGTGGCAGCCGTAGCCTCAGCAGTGACGGCGGCCTCGCTTGCAACAGACTGGGCAGCAGTGGTCTCGGCAGCGGTAGCGTTAGCCGCGTTGTTCGCCTGCACGAAGCCAAGCTGAGCGCACTGCTCGGCATTGATCTGGAGGGCCTCCTGAGTGGCCTGGGCAGCCTCGGCGCTGGCGGCAGTAGTAGCGGCCTCGGTTGCAACGGTCTCGGCGGCAGCGGTCTCGGCCGCGGCGGCTTGGCTCCGCTTGACCTTCTCCTCGCCAGCAGTGGCCTCGGCCGCGGCAGCTTCGGAAGCCGTAGCCTCGGCAGCGACAGCTTCGGTGGCAGTGGCCTGCTGGGCCTGAACTTCCTGAGACTGCACCTGCTGGGCGCCGAGCTGCTGGTCAAGCTTGGCAACGGCTTCGGCGTTGACGTTAGGACCGGGCTGCAGGCCAAGAGCGGCGCACTGCTCGGCAACACCTTGCTGGTTGTTTGCACCCTGCTGAACGAGGCCGAACGCCGCGCACTGCTCGGGGCTGGCGACGAACTGTTGCTGCTCGGCGGCGTTGGCCTGGACAAAGCCGATGGAATTGCACTGCTCGGCAAGCTGCTGGGCACCAGGGGGGAGCTGCTCGACGTTGACCTGCTCGCCGGGGATGCCCTGGATGACGTGCGTGTTCATGAGCGAACTGACAATCTCCTGGCCAGACATTGCCATGCCCGAAGCCTGAACGAAGCCAAGCTGGGCACACTGGTTGAGGACGTCCTGCTGGTTGAACTGGTCTTGGCCCTGGACCTGGTTAGCGGGGACGAAGCCAATCTGCATGCACTGGTTGGCGAGATCGTTCTGGACCAGTTGGTTGTTGACGGGGACGAGACCGATGGCGGCGCACTGGTTGAGCAGCTGTTCCTGGCCGAGCACCTGCTGGAAGACCTGCACCTGGCGCACATCAACGAAGCCGACGGCGGCGCACTGCTGCTGGACGATCTGCTGGTTCTGGAGGCCGATGCCGTTGACGCCTATCACCTGGTTGATGGGGGCGAAGCCAATCGACGCGCACTGCTGGGCAAGGACATCCACACCGTTGACGGGAATCTGGCCGGCGTTGACGATCTGGACGGCCACGTTGCCGCCGCCTTGTAGCTGGGCAACACCGAAGTTGAGCGACGAGATGGCCTGGCCAAAGCCGGTCTGGAAGACAGCAACGGCCTGTTGTGGGACCTTTGTAAGGACAACCTGGCTGAACTGGCTGATCAACACCTGCTGGTTCTGGAACGACTGGATCGCCACAGGAACCAGGTTGGCCTGCTGTAGCGTGGGCTGGAGGATCACGAAGCTCTGTGTCGTCGACAGAAGGGTATTCGTCAGGGAGTTGGCGGATGAGAGCAGCAGCTGCGCCTCGGAAAGAGTAAGGGGAGGAGCGCTTTGAAGCTGGACAATGGCCAGCTGCATAGCCTGCTCGACCAACGCCACCTGCTGCGGAATGACTTGGATACTCTGGGCAATGCCGGGGTTAACAGCCTTGTGAACCATGTTAGTACATATCTCCCAGCAATTCTCATGGGAACAAGACCGGGGGGGGGGGAGGGAGAGGCAGCATACCAAGATGGCATTGCCGAGTGTCTGTGAAGCAAGTTGGATGTTGATGACGCTGTTCTGAACAACAACGACTTGGCCACCGACCCCGACAACTTGTCTCTTCTCCACCTCAGCTAGGCCGCTGCTAACGAGCAGGGCTTGGATGCATCCCAGCTTGAACCACTTCATTATGATATTATCGCTTCCAGAGCGAACGTTGTCCGGTCGAAAATGGGGTTCGTATAAAAATGAATGGACAAGAATAGAAGAACCAACCTGGGCTTGCAAAGAAAGAGAAAGAGAAAGAAAAAACTCTCGGAAAGAGTGGAGCAAAGAATGAGACTGGATGACCGATGAGCAAAGTCGGATCGAAGATGGGTCGAATCGATGTATTTATCAACTTTAGAGATGGAGATACCAACTATGCCAAGCAGTGTCTGTGTCATGAGCGAGTCTCTGCGAGATGTTTTACGCCATCAGAGTTGCCATCCTGGGAAGCCCGGGATATCTCCTTCGGAATTGTCCTCCTCCGCATTGGTGTCCAGGGCCGTCTGTCTATGATGTTTGTTACATGTCTAGGCCTTGAAGCGTGGAACACGCAGAGTCCGTGCTTGGGCAGACGTGAATATTGTTTTTCCCCGACCCCAGGCAGGTCCTCCACAAGCAAATCCCGAGATGTCGACAACTCTTCACCAACTGGACCCACAACATGCCAGGCCCGTGGGCGGGCTCAGTCCAAGATGGATGATACAAAGAGTTGCGAAACCTCTCCATTTGGGTTCCTGCGTGGTGGCTTTGCACGTTCCAGCCAGCCAGCCCTGGTCACTGATCTCCCGGATCTCTTGCGGATTTGCATCAACCCCTGTGCTCGGTGGTAGATCCCATTGGCTGCTTTGGCAGGTTTTCTTCCCTTTCGACGCGATTTGTCTGCAAAATGGCTTCGAGTGCGACGAGCATAGCGGTGTACAATCAGACGAAACAATTGATGTTTGCATGGCTCGCCTTGGTAGACCCGAAAAGGCAAAAGGCGGGGGATGCGCTGGTGTTGGCATTTGTCGCTTGCTAAGAAATCCCCAAATCTTTGCGCCAGGGAGGGCCTGAGCACAACATCTCCTAGGCTTGATCTGGGCACGCAAGCACGGGAATGCGACCGGGTTCGAGAAAATCGCCGCAGATCTTGTGGCTTGCCTGGCCAAGTCTGCATCGATGGCCTGAAAGTTTGTGATCTACAACTTTGTAGACGTGGATTCTT
>Ga0247774_1001400_pt1 | contig 12193 bp, 9 predicted proteins | sample UWRJL001104B6_FD_179933 | JGI IMG/M metagenome (GOLD analysis project Ga0247774, IMG submission 179933) | Plant litter microbial communities from Arlington Agricultural Research Station in Wisconsin, United States - UWRJ-L001-104B-6 | ecosystem: Environmental > Terrestrial > Plant litter >... | reverse complement strand
CTGCTCGGCCTCGCGGACTTCGAGCCGCGACACGGCGCCTGCGTCGTACTGAGTACGAACCAGCGACAACGTGCGCTCGAGGCGCGCGATGCTTTCATCGCCGGCGGCGATGCGCTGATTCAGGAAAGCGAGCGTCCAGTAGATGTCGCAGGTATCGCCGACGAGCGAGAGGAAGGTTGTCTGCAAGTCCTGCTCGGTCGCCTGGGCCTCCCACTTCGCGATGCTGCGCTGGGTGCGCAGGCGGCCCCACAGGTCGAGCTCGAAGCTCAACGTGGCGCTGGTGTTGTAACTGCGAACGCCGGACGAGCTGCCACTGAGCTGCTTCGAATACCCGGCAGAGCCCTGTGCGTCGAGATGAGGCAGCAAATCGTCCGTCGCCAGGCCGGCGTTGTAGCGGGCCCGTTGCAGGCGGAAACCTGCCGACGCGAGATCCGTATTCACTTCGAGCATGCGAGCGACGAGCCGGCTGAGGCGTTCGTCGCCAAAGCCCACCCACCACGTGTCTTTCGTGATGTCCTTCGCGTCGTGCTTCTGGGCGAGCGCGATGTCGGATGCCGGCGCATTCTTCGTGCTGTCGCCGAGCCCGTAGCTCGCGGCCACCGCAGGATCCTTCAGTCGATGCGAGCCCGTGCTCGCGCAACCTGCGAGCAGAGCGAGCGCGGTGACCAGCACCGTTGAACCCAGAACTTTCGAACGAGTCGCTTTCATTCGCGTGCCAATGCATCCACAGGGTCGAGCCGCGCGGCATTCCGCGCCGGGAGAAAACCGAACACCACGCCGATCAGGGTGGAACAGGCGAACGCGGCGACGATCGACACGGTCGAGAAAACCATGCTGATCGGTCCGCCCGCGGCGCTCATCAGCGCGCCCAGGCCCAATGCGAGCGAAACTCCGAGAAATCCGCCGATGAGACACACGAGCACCGCCTCGATGAGAAACTGTTGAAGGATGTCGCCCTGCCGGGCGCCCACGGCCATGCGCACGCCGATTTCCTTCGTCCGCTCCGTTACCGACACCAGCATGATGTTCATCACGCCGATGCCGCCGACGATCAGGGCAATCGCCGCGATCGCGCCGATGAGCATCGTGATGTTGCGAGTGGTCGCCTCGATGGTCTCGCGGATCTCCGAGGTGTTGTTCAGGAAGAAATCCTTGCGGCCGTGGCGCAGCTGAACGAGCTTCGTGATCGCCTGCTCCGCCGCGCTCATCGGCGTGTTGTCGGTCACCCGCACGGTGATGCTGGAAACGTAATTCTGGCCCAGCATCCGGCCCATCACCGTCGTGTAAGGCACCCAGACGCTCAGGTTGTTGCTGCTGCCGAAACCACCGCTCTGTTTCTGGGTGACACCGATCACCCGACTCGGCACCTTGCCGAGCAGGATGAACTTGCCGATCGGGCTCTCGCCGTGCTCGCCAAAGAACTGCGTGCGGGTATTCGGATCGATGACGACGCTCTGGTCCATGCGATTCACCGCGTCCGTGTCGAAGAACGAGCCTTCCGCGATCTTCAGCCCGCGAACGCGAAAGTACTGTTCGCTGACGCCCGTCACCTGAGCGGTGGCAGACACGTTTCCATATCGCGCGGTCACAGATGTCTGCACGCTCGGAGTTGCGCTATCCACGTAGCTCTGGCTGGCCAGCGCAGTCGCATCCGTCGCGCGCAGCGTCTGCACCTTGCCCGACCGCATGTCGCCGAAGTTCGCACCGGGATACACATCGATCGTGTTCGTGCCGAGCGCGCTGATGTCGTTGAGGATGCGCTGGCGCGATCCGTTCCCCAGCGCAACCACCGAAACGACGGACGCGATGCCGATGATGATGCCGAGCATCGTCAGGAACGTGCGCATGCGGTGCGCGGCCATCGCCAGCGTCGCCATGTGAAAGGCTTCGAAGAAACGATCGCGCAGCACCTGCCACTGCCGACCATGAGGCGTCTGCGTGCTGTTGAGCACGCCGCGTCCGGCTTTCACCTTGGGATTCGCGCGATCCGAAACGATCTCGCCGTCGCGGATCTCGATGATGCGCTGGGCGTGTTCCGCCACCGCCATGTCATGCGTGACCAGGATGATCGTGTGACCTTCGGCATGCAGCTCACCGAGAATCTTCATCACCTCTTCGCCCGAGCGCGTGTCGAGCGCGCCCGTGGGCTCGTCTGCCAGGATCACCTTGCCGCCGTTCATCAGCGCGCGCGCGATGCTCACGCGTTGTTGCTGTCCGCCCGACAGTTGTCCCGGCTTGTGGCCAACACGATCCGACATGCCGAGCCGTGCGAGAAGCTGCTTCGCCCGCTCGTCCCGCGCGTTTCGCGTGAGGCCCGCATAAATCGCCGGCACTTCGGCATTGCCGAGTGCAGTGAGGTCACCGAGAAGGTGATAGCGCTGGAAGATGAATCCGAAGTGCTCGCGACGCAGCTCGGCAAGCTCATCCGGCCCCATCTCCGCGGTTGCGCGGCCGGCGACGCGATAGGTGCCTGTCGTCGGTCGGTCGAGGCAGCCGAGAACGTTCATCAACGTGGACTTGCCCGAGCCGGACGTGCCCACGATCGCCACCAGCTCGCCAGCCTGGATGTCGAGGTTCACGCCTTTCAGCGCATGAATCGTCTCGTCGCCGGCCGGATATTCCCGGCCGAGATCGCGCAGTTGAAGCAGGGCGTCAGTCATGGTCACGGCTCGTGCTCAGAGCATCGGCGGGCCGCGCCGCATGTTCTGTGGTGCACTGGGCGTGGCGGAGCCTTCGCCCACCACGACTTTCTCGCCGGCTTTCAGTCCGGACAGCACCTGCGCCGTCGCGTTGTTGTTCAGTCCGACGCGCACGTGGCGCGGCTCCGGCTGGCCGGCCTCGTTCGGCACTTCGACGGTGTAGCTGCCATCCGGCGCTTTCGCGCCGAGCGCGGCCGAAGGAATGAGCAATGCGCCCTTCGCCTCACCCAGCACCAGGTACACCTGCGCCGTCATCGAGATGCGCAGCTCTCCGGTGGGATTCGGCACTTCGAAAAGTCCGTTGTAGTAGATCGCCTGCGTCGACGAGCTGCTGCTGCTCGAGCTGCTGGCGGCGGTGGTGGTGTCGGATTCGATCGAGTCGGGCGCGGGCTCGATCGTGCGCAACTTGCCGTAGTAACGCTTGTCAGGATTGCCGAGGATCGTGAAGTACGCCGTCTGGCCGGGCTGCACCTTGATGACGTCGGCCTCGGAGATCTGCGCGCTCACCGTCATCGTGTCCAGCTTCGCGATCTTCACGATCGTCGGCGCAGCCTGCACGGCATTCACCGTCTGGCCTTCTTTCACCACGACCGCGACTACCGTGCCGTCGAGCGGCGCGAGAATCTTCGTATAGCCGAGATTGGCGCGCGCGGTGTCCAGTGTCGTCTGGCCCTGCTTGATCTGCGCGTCCAGCGCTTCGATCTGCGCCTTGGTCGATGCGAGTGTCGCCTCCGCGGTCTCGTAGTCGGCGTGCGAGGTTGCATCCTGTTCGAGCATCATTTTCTGGCGCTCGAATGCCAGCTCGGCCTGCCGAAGATTGGCCACCTGCACGGCGCGCTGGGCGCGTGTGCTGGTCACCGCCGCTTCGGCGTTATGCATCGTGTTGAGCTGGGTGGTGGAGTCGATCTCGGCAATGAGATCGCCGGCCTTCACCTTGTCGCCCAGCTGCACCTTCAACGATTTGATCTGGCCGGACACCTGCGCGCCCACGCTCACCATCAGCGAGGCTTCGAGCGAGCCCGTGGCAACGACCGTGTCCTCGATGTCTCCGACGACGACAGGCGAAGTCGCGAGCACCGGCGGCGGCGCCGGGCGAAGCGTTCGATACAGCACGAGAGCGACGATCAGCACGCCGATCACCAGGAACACTCGGGCGGTGCGGCTTGCGGGCAGGCTCAATTTCATAGCGGGGCCAGTCTCATCGGCGTTGCGGCCGCGGGCGCGGCGGTATGGGGATCAGTCTGTTGACAAGGACGGCGGCGAACAACGCACGAAATGTATCGGCCTGTATCAGCCCCCGGGCCCTGTGTATCGGCGTGTATCAACGGCCTCTTTCGTGACAGGCGGAAACGAGAAACCCCGCGCGGCCGATTCGGATACGATGGATCATCGATGGCATGAACGAGGACATCGCTTTGCAGCGCCTGCTGGTCGTGGATGACGACGTCGACATCCGCACCCTGCTTGCCGAGCAGCTCAGCAAGGCCGGCTATGCGGTCAGCACGGCCGGCAACGGAACGGAGATGCGACGCGTGCTCGAGCGCGAGCACGTGGACCTCGTTGTACTGGACTTGAACCTGCCGCGCGAGGACGGCCTCACCTTGTGTCGCGACCTGCGCGCACGGTCGAGCACGCCGGTGATCATGCTCACGGCGCGCGGCGAGCCCATCGACCGCGTCGTCGGCCTGGAAATGGGCGCAGACGATTACCTCACCAAGCCGTTCGAGCCGCGCGAGCTGCTGGCGCGCATCCGGAACGTGCTGCGCCGGACCGAAGCGCTGCCCGCCAATCTCGAATCGGTCAGCACCGGCAAGGCGAAGTTCGCCGGCTGGACGCTCGATCTGCAGAAACGTCACCTCGTGGATGCAGAAGGTCGTGTGATCGTGCTGTCGGGTGCGGAGTTCCGCCTGCTGCGTGTTTTCGTTTCGCACCCGAACCGCGTGCTCACGCGCGAGCAGCTCGTCGCGCTCAGCAGCGGCCGGTCGTATGAATCCCAGCAACGCGCGATCGACCTGCAGATCAGCCGCCTGCGCGCCAAGCTCGGCGATGATCGTGCAACGTCGGCGCTCATCAAGACCGTGCGCAATGAAGGTTATGTGTTCGCCACGGCGGTCACCGTTGAATGAAACAGCTGCGCGCGTTCTTCGCGTCGATGACGGGACGTGTGTTCGTCATCCTCACGCTGGGCCTCGGCGCAGCTGCACTGATCGCGGTCGCCATCACTGACGCGACGAGCCAGCGAAAGTTCGAAAACCAGATCATCGAACGCACGGCAGACCGGCTGCAGGGTTATGTAGCGTTTCTCGATGTGAGCCCGCCAGATCTGCGGCAAACCGTGCTGGTCAGCGGCGGGCCCGGCATTCATCCGCAACCTTCCTCGGCAACGGGAGTCGCTCCAGACGAGGCATTTCAGGCTGCCCTGCGCACCCGCTCCGGGCCGTTGCAGAACGCGAGATCGCAGCTCGCGGACTTCGTGCTGTGCTTTCCCGAGATTCGTAATCTCGCGCGCGAAGACATCCAGCGCGCGCTCCAGAGCGAAGAGTTTCGTCGCGCCCTCGCCCGGGCGAGCGAGCAGAGCAATCGCCCGCGGCCGCAGAATCTGGTGAACATGATTCCCCCGGTGTGCCGACTGATCACGCTGACGCTGACAGACGGCACTTCGATGCAGTTCAGCCTGGATACGCCGTGGGTCCAGCGCGAACGCGGGCGACTCGTGAATCCCGCGTTTCTCACGATGCTCGCGCTCGCCATCGTGATCCTCGCTTACGTCGTGGCACGAATTGCGAGCGCGCCGCTGAAGCGCCTTTCGAAAGCCGCCGCGGAGCTCGGCCGCGACCTGGACCGCGCGCCGGTGGATGTCTCCGGCCCGACCGAGGTGCGCGGAGCCGCCGAAGCATTCAACGCCATGCAGAAACGGCTGCAACAGCACGTGAGCGAGCGCACGAACATGCTCGCCGCAATCACGCACGACCTGCAGACGCCACTCACGCGACTCCGCTTGCGACTGGAGAAAGTCGACGACGAAGCGTTGCGCGACAAGCTCGTCGCCGACCTGGCCGCGATGAAAGCGCTCATCGACGAAGGGCTCGAGCTCGCGCGCAGCGCCGAGACCTCCGAGCCGAAGGTACTGCTCGACCTCGACTCGCTGCTCGAAAGCCTCGTCGAGGATGCGGTGGATGCCGGCGGCGACGCCGTGTTCGAACGAGGGTGCCAGGCCGTCATGCAGCTGCGGCCGCTCGCTATTGCGCGGCTGTTCTCGAACCTCATCGACAACGCGCTGAAGCACGGCGGATCGGCTGCGGTGTCGGCTTTCAGCTCTGCGGGTGAAGTCAGCGTGCTCGTTCGGGATCACGGGCCGGGGGTGCCCGAGGACATGCTGGAGAAGGTATTCGACCCGTTCGTAAGGGTGGACAGCTCACGCTCGCGGCAAACGGGCGGCGCCGGCCTGGGACTCACGATTGCGCGGGCCCTGGCCGAAAAGAACGGCGCGACACTGACGTTGCGAAATCACCCGGAAGGCGGCCTCGAGGCCACGGTGCGTTGGCCGGCGGCGGAGTACTGAGCGGGCAGCGCTGTTCGCGAGGTCAATGAGTCATCGCATATACGGCGAAATTCACGCCCATGCGCATGCCGAGGCTCGCGCCTTTCTGCGGATATTCCGGATCATCCGCCCACTGCCAGGAATCGCCGACGTCGTTGTTGAACGCGATGACGACCATGATGCGCCCCGTGTCGTCCGCAATTCCGCGCCAATGGGGCACAACGCCGTTCGCGCGATAGGGTACGCCCCCGAGCAGCGCATTCATGTTCGGCACCTGCTCGTGCGCATTCAGGTCGTACACGGTGTGGAAGATCGGGTGATCGTCCGGCAGGTCGATGATCGGGCGGTCCGGGAACACACGCTGCATGCCGCTGACGAAGCCGGCCCACTCCTGCGTGCCGAAGAAACTGTCGCAAAACAGAAAGCCGCCGCGTAACAGATATTCGCGGAGCTTGTGAGCCTGCTCGTCGGTGAGATCCCACATGCCGGGCAGGCCGACCATGAGGAACGGCCAGTCGAACACGTCATCGCCGTCTTCGAGATTCACGGGCTGTTCGACGGAGCGCACGTTCACGCGCGTGAGACGGCGCAGGAGCTTGGCGAAATGCCGATCGGCGCGCGGGTAGTCCACCGCCCAGGGCGTGCCGCCGTAGTGCCAGTCCCCGCTGAAGCCGAACCAGCGGAAGTTGGGTGAGGTCGGGTACATCAGCCGTCCCACCACGAATTCGCCGGGCACCCGGTAATCCGCCGGCAGCTCGACGTCGGCCTGCGCTTCGAGGCTCTGATAGACACGGAACTCCCGCTCGGCATGCAACGCCGCGGGCAGCGACAGCACCACGAAGCACGACGCGACGAGCGCCGCCGCGCGCGCTCTCATTCGAGCGACCTTTTCAACGTCGGCGACACATAGGCGATTTCCCAGAGCCCGCCGCCATACTTCGACAACGTGATGTGGCCCGCCTGTTCCAGCACGTCGAGCAGGCCATTGACGAACTGCTGCGGCAGATCGAGACGCCTGGCGAGCTCGTGGTTCTCGATTACGTCTTCGTTCACGATCAGGCCACCGAGATGGGCCAGCGTCGCTTTGTATTCCGGCACGCAGGCTTCGGCGTATTGATGGAAGCCGTCTGTCGTGAGCGTCATCTGCAGCTGACCCAGGTTGAACACATCGACGTTGAGGTAACCCTGCTTGCGCAGGATGGTCACGGAGTCGCGCACGTCATCGGTCGCCTCGGAAAAAAAGGCGACGCCGTTCGTCATGCATTCGTCGTAGATCTGGCGCAGCACCTGCTGGTCGCCAGCCGTGAGTGACGGCAGTTTCGGCGCTACATCCGAAAGCCGTACCGGCGGCTGGCCGAGCGGCGGCTTCGCGGAGCGATCGAAGATGGCATCGAGGATGCGCTCGTAAGCGGCATCGTAATGTTCGAGATCGTCGATTCGTTGCCAGAGCGTCGAAGCGAGACACTCCGGAATCTCACACTTGTCGATGACGATGGGGATGATCTTGAGCCCGCGACTGATGCGCGCGACCACCGACGTGTTCAGCTCCTGTCGCACCCAGGGCTTCTGCACGCTGGCAGCCGAGATCACGATGATCACGGCCTGCGCGGGCTTCAGTCCTTCTTCGAAGATGCGATCCACCAGGCTGTCGCCGGGCTTCATTTCCCACTGGTCGAGCCAGGCATCGACACCGCTCCCGCGCAGGCGCTCTGCGAAACGCACCACGAACCGCTGCTTGTCTTCACTGGCGTGACTGACGAATACCCTGGGTGCCATGGCCTGATCCGTACTTATGCTTAGTGGATCATCCCCATTCCGCGCGAAATCGGAAAGCTGTTTTCGCGCGGCCCATGGCAATGGGCCGGAACTGTCCACCCTGTGCTGCACGAGTCACCGAATCGACGCGAAATGCTTGAATTCTGCGGCAGAAACGTCATGGTAGCCCGATCGAGATTGCAGCGATTGCGAGCGCCCGACGATGCCCCGGAAGACCTTGATCTGCGCTTTACTGGCCGCCGCCATCTCGATGAGCGTGGCGCTGGGCCAGGCATGGGCGTCCGGCGCAACGGCCGCTGTTTCCACCGAGCCGTCGGCTCCCACCATTGCGGTCGTCCGCCCGACCGCAGCGGGCACGTCTTCCGAGGCGCCTCCGAGCATCCCCGAGCCGCGCCATTCCGCGCTCCGCTACGACGCCGAATATCCGGCGATCGGCTACGCCGACCCGCCGAAGCACAACGCGTTCGCGCGGCTCCAGCAGAAGCTCGATCGGGGTGAAGTGAAGCTCGAGTGGCAAGCCCCACGCGGTTATCTCGACTCGCTGCTCAAAGCGCTGAACATCGACAAGAGCTCGCAGGCGCTCGTGTTCTCCAAGACCAGCCTCGAGATTTCGTACATCACCGACAAGACGCCACGCGCGATCTATTTCGACGACGAGACGTATGTGGCCTGGGTGCAAGGGGCGCCGTCGCTGGAGCTCATGGCGGTGGACAGCGCCATCGGCCCCGTCTTCTACACGCTGCCGAATCGCGATCCCGCGGTGGCTGCACGTCTCGATCGCGAAACACTCCGCTGCCTCAACTGCCACGATTCGTTTTCGTTGATGGGCGGCGGCGTGCCGCATTTCCTGATGGTGTCGACTTACGCGGGCATCGAAGGCGACCGCGGGCAACGCGACGCATCCATCGATACGAGCGATGCCACGCCGATGCCCCGTCGATGGGGCGGCTGGTATGTCACCGGCAGCACGGGCAATGCGCCGCACCTGGGCAATGTCGTGATCCGCTCGCAGAAGGACATCGACAACATCGCGTCGCTTCGCAAAGGCGACGTCGATACGCTGAAGGGGCTCTTCGACACGAAGCCTTACCTCACCGACAAGAGCGACGTCGTCGCGCTCCTGGTGCTCCAGCATCAGGTGACGTTGCACAACCTGATCACGCGGGTGAACTTCAAGGCGCGCACGCTCGCCACTCGCGACAAAGAGGCTCGCCAGAAAGCCAATCCTGCCTTCAGCGACTTCTCGCCGGTCGGCCAGAAAGCACTGACTTCGATGCTAGAGCCGCTCGTGCAGGGCCTGCTGAGCACGAACGCCCTCGACTTCCCCGCGCCGATGCAAGGCAACTCGGGCTTCGATGCGTGGTTTCAAAAACAGGGCCCGCGCGATCCGAAAGGCCGCTCGCTGCGCGAGCTCGACCTGCAGAAGCGGTTGTTCCGTTATCCGCTCAGCTACCTGATCTATTCGGATGGATTCGAAGGATTGCCGGACTATGCCAGGCGCTATGTCTACACACGGCTCGGCGAAGTGTTGCGCGGACAGGATGTGTCCGCGCCTTATACGAAGCTGGCCGAAGCGGATCGCCGCGCGGTGCTGGAGATTCTCACCGCCACGAAGCCAGCCTTCGCGGCGGTGAAGGGCTGAAGAAGCCCTGATTCGCGCTCTCGGGGAAGTCTCGAAGCTCCCCTGAAGCGCTTCAGGCCGCAGCGTCGGTCAGCTGCGCGATCATCTTGCTGAGCGAGCTCCAGTTGCTGAGCGACTGCATATGGAAATGCAGCAGCGGCAGCCAGCCTTTCTTGTGCAGCTCGAGCACCTGCGCATCCGTCAGGTCCCGCACCTTCTCGGCATTGATCAGGCGGAAGCCGCGCAACGTGAACGTCTGGCCGTTCGCGAGCTCGGCGCGTGCGACGCGCTCTTCCAGCATGCCGTTGTCTTCGAGCCAGGCGCCGAAGCGGCGCGTATCGTCGAGCTGCGAGTGGAACATCTCGTTGAACTTGAGCGCGCGCTGCAGGTTCTCGCTCGGCTTGCCGTCTACGAAGAACGGCTGCGTGGAGTCTTTCTCGAAGTGCTCCGCGCCCTCGTCGACGCACAGGATCAGCCGGTCCGAATTCGGAACCTCCGAGAAGATGAACGGATAGCGACGCACGTAGGCCGGCACGTACGCGTCTTCCTTCCACTGGCCGTTCTTCTCGAGGAACAGGTTCTCGTTGTCGCGCACGCCGATGACGGCGAACGGCACGACCGGCGCGGAGCCGGAAAACACGATTGGATAGTTGCGCGCAGCCATCGCGAACTCGGACAGCGTCAGCGCGATGGCATTCGTCGTACGCGCGAATCCGAATGTGGCGTTGGGACTCAGGCCCGCCTTGGCATGGCGGCCCGGCTCGAGCGGCATCGGATTCTTGTAGAACATCGGCAGGCTGGGGGCCGGCTGCTGCGGCTGGGCTTCGGTCATGTTCGGCCTCTTGAAGTCTTGGGTCGTCGTCAGGTCTGAGCCTCGGGGCGGCGGATTCTACAGCAAGGCCGGCGGATTCGCCGGTCGCGGGCACCGGTGAAATCCACCGGCCAATTGCAGGCCGCAGCCGGCCAGTCGTGGACCGGGGCACGGTGCGCCGACCTACCCTTTCGTTCGTGATTCGAGCCGCCCGGCAACTGAGGGCCTCTTGTTTCTCTCTCAGGAAAAACTCATGCACACCCCACAACGAATCCTCACCCCCGCTCCCGTAGCCGAGCTACGCAACGCCCATAAACGCTTCGGCACGCTCGACGCACTCACGGGCCTCGACCTGCAGGTCAGGCGCGGCGAATTACTCGCAATTCTCGGCCCGAACGGTGCCGGTAAATCCACGGCGATTTCCCTGCTGCTCGGCCTCAACGAGCCGACTTCCGGCGCAGCACTGCTGTTCGGCGAATCCCCCCGCTCGCTCGATGCCCGCCGCCGGATGGGCGTGATGATGCAGGAGGTCACACTGGCTCCCGACGTTCGCGTGTATGAGCTCATCCGCGTGACATCGAGCTACTACCCCGACCCGATGCCGCTGCACGAAGTGCTCGACCTGACGCAGACCGTGACACTCGCCAATCGGCCTTACGGAAAACTCTCGGGCGGACAGAAACGGCTCGCGCAATTTGCGATGGCCATCTGCGGCCGGCCGCAATTGCTGTTTCTCGATGAGCCCACCGTCGGCCTCGACATCACGGCGCGCGAGCGCATGTGGTTCACCCTGCGCGAGCTCGTTCGACAGGGAACGTCGATCGTGCTGACGACCCACTACCTGGAAGAAGCCGAAGCGCTCGCCGATCGCGTGATCGTGCTGTCCAGGGGCGGCGTGGTTGCTTCGGGCACGGTCGCGGATATTCGCGCGGTCGTCGCACGCAAGACGATCCGCTGCGTGACTTCGCTGCCGGCCGAAGACCTGCGCGGCTGGCCCGGCATCGAAACCGTGCGCGCAGACCGGCAGCGGCTGCAGATCACCGTGACGGATGCAGAAAAGATCGTCTACCAGCTGCTCGCGGCGGATCGCTCGCTGACCGAGCTGGAAGTGACCCGCGCCGGCCTCGCCGAGGCCTTCGTCGAGCTCACACAGGAGAACGCGCAGTGAACACCGTTTCCGTCGTTGCCTTGCCAGCCACCGCATCGATGAGTCCGTCGCGACTGCTCGGCGCCTACTGGGCCGAAGCGCGACATGAAATCGTGCGAACCCTGCGCAACCCCGCGTTCGCGATTCCGACCATCGCGCTGCCGGTGATGCTCTACGTGTTCTTCGGCGTGGTGCTCGCCGGTGGAAGTCGGCCTGTTGATCCGCAACTCGCGCTGCGAACGTTGAGCGGATTCGTCATGTTCAGCGTGATCGGCCCTGGCATCTTCGGGCTCGGCATCGGCTTTGCGATGGAGCGTCAGTTCGGCATCGTGACGTTGAAACGCGCGCTGCCGATGCCACCAGCAGCGAGTCTCATCGGCAAGCTGTGCTCGTCGATGACGATGGCTTTCGTCGTGATGACCCTGCTCGTCGCCATCGCAATTGCAGCGGGGCATGTCACGCTGACTGCACCCCAGATCGCGAAACTGATGCTCGTGAGTGTGCTGGGTGTGGCGCCGTTCTGTGCCCTCGGCCTGCTGCTCGGCTCGTTGTTTTCAGGCACGGCAGCGCCCGCTGTCGTCAACCTGATCTACTTCCC
>Ga0247774_1001399_pt1 | contig 12200 bp, 10 predicted proteins | sample UWRJL001104B6_FD_179933 | JGI IMG/M metagenome (GOLD analysis project Ga0247774, IMG submission 179933) | Plant litter microbial communities from Arlington Agricultural Research Station in Wisconsin, United States - UWRJ-L001-104B-6 | ecosystem: Environmental > Terrestrial > Plant litter >... | reverse complement strand
GCCAGCCCGGCCCGTCCGAATCAGGCCCGAACCGTCGTGGACGGACGACCGCGCGTAAAAAACCTTACGGCTCTCACGACCGGCGGTGGTGGGCAAGTTGATGAACCCGGGCTTCACGTGCGACACCGCTTTGGTGGTTCAGCGCTCAAATTTGAACGTAACTGCGGAAGCGTCCGTCACGGAAAGCGGCGAGCAAAACGGCTGCCACGTTGCCGCTTTCGATCGGGTTACCGCGTAGCCGCAGGTAGTCGGAGTAACCAGGCATGCTGGTGGGGACTGTCTTCATGGACGCAAAGCCCATTTGCCATTGGTCGAAATAACGATTGTCGACCGAGCGTCGGAGCAGAGCGACAACTCGATGGTGGCGCTTGTCCCTACCGATTTTGGCATACAAGCTTTCGACGACGCTCTCGGCGCCCTCGAGCACTTGAAGGAACGAACCATCGTCATACAGCAGCATACCGGTGACACCCAGTCGGCCATTGTTGACGCGTGCCACGGCGAGCAGCTCCGTGAGCTGGGTATCGCTGAACGGCGCCAGCGCGGCGCTGGAGTAGAAGACCTGGTGCATCCCCTCGACGAACGTCCCGTCCCGCGGCCCTTTAAGGGAGGGACTGACAAACAGCCATCGGCCCGGCCGTAGGACGCCGCTACCACGAGCCCGGATCAGCGACTCTTTCTGCGCCGAGCCGCGGAACGAGATCAACGAAGACGCACGGCACGTGGCGCGACGAACGGGATGTATTCCGAAAGAGGATAGCAGTTGCTGGCCCGCCGGGTGTCTTCGAACATGCGCTCGGAGGACGAAGCCGGCATCCAGTTGGCCGCGATGATCGCGCGGTCCTTCACACGACGGCTCCTGCACGCGCATGACGCGCATGAGGGGCGCGCTTGGGTGAGTGCTGTCGCTGCTCCTCGGCTCAGCTCCGATCTTCAGCCGGTAGGTTTCGCGGTCCCGGCGGGCGGACACGACCCTACGCGCGGCGCCTCCGCTTCTCGTCAAGAGCCGCACGAATGGCGGCAACGCCGACCCTGGCTAACCGTTCATTCCTCGGGAGTCGCAATGGGCTGCGGAACCACGCGCGGGAATGGATCTTCATCTGGTGGCACCGGCTCTTCGATGTTGGGCTCCTTGGGCTCTGGGGAGCCAGGCGCTGGGACCTCGACCGGGATCGGAGGCAAGGGCGTCACAGACGAAGAGCTGAAAAACAAATCGAGTTGAGACATATCAGTGCGGGTAGCAACAAGTGTTCCGGGAGGGACGCGCGCACGCGAGCCCCGACGGGCTCAGTGACGATGACGAGCCGCGAAGAGCCCAGCGAGACCAAAGGCGGCGCCGAGCACGCCGTACATCCAGGCCATGCCACGCGGACTGAAGCGCTTCTCGAAGCCTGGGGTCAGCCGCGCCGGGACGACGCGGTAGTCAGTCAAGTAAGCGACCCCCGAGGTCAGCAGCCCCTTGGTGATCGGGGCGAACGTGCCCCGTGGGCGCGGGATTGCCTCATGCACAACTGACCACGCAAGCATGGCCCCGGCATTGATCAGCCCACCCACCACGGTGTATTTCGGCTCGAAGCCGTCGACCCTTGCGGCTTCATCCCCCCACAGAATGTGACTGGTCGCATTCAAACCCGCAGTTGCGCTGCCCGTCTCGGACTTCGAGATGATGAGCGCGGCAAGCGTCGTGGCTGCGGTGGTCAGGCCCGCGGTCGCCAGGGCGTTTCGCATGAAGATTCCGATCGGCATGATACAGACAGTGAGCAAAACCCGTGCCCGTGCGGCGCGAGCGCTCGGTCTCGCCGGGCTGAAGAGGGTGGGATCGCATCGGACACGCCAAGGGCCAACGCCGGCCACGTCCAAACGCTACCAGCGGCATGAGCCCGAGACCACGCCGCTGTACAAGATCGTTGCCGAGCATATCGGGACGTATCTCGCAGGAGCACGCGAGACGCTCGCACTGCGCGGAGGGTGATTCGTGCGCCGGCAGCCAGGGGGCGCCCTAACGGCGAAGCGTCGCTCTGGCCCCGCGTGGGCGGCGGCTTCGTCGCATTGGGGCCGCAAAGAGGCTTCCCACCGGCCCCGCACTCGGGGCTAAGATACTGGGTAGGGCGTGGTCCACGCCGCACTGATATGCCCACTCTTCTTCGCAGCAATCACTTCTTGATCCAACACTACCAAGCGTCGGGCTATTTGCTCGTGGTCCGCTCGGCAGCACTCTTCGAGTCCGCTGGGGAGGCAAATGCGGCATTCGATGAATGCCGTGCCGCCGTAGCGGTCGTGGACGCGGCGCGGCAGGGCATTCTGTTTGATTGGCGGAAGAGTCCGATTTCGACGGATCCGGCACTGCACAAGGCGCTGGCCGAAAACATGGACGCCCTGGCCGAACCCTTTGCGCGCCGCGCGATCTTGCTCGCCACGCCCGTCGGTACGATGCAGGCCGCTCGCGTCGGTCGCGCGATGGGCAATCAGAAAATGTTGGTGTTCAACCACGAAGGTGCAGCGGTGGAGTTCGTGACTCACGGCTGAGCCTCCCGGCTGCTCATGCCCCTGTCGCGCGGCCGGCTACTTGGCGCCACGACGGACGTTCACGGACGTTGGACCACCATGACAGGACGCTCGGATACTTGGAGACGCATGCTTCGGCCGGCGTCAGCATCGCGTACTCGAAGTAGGGCATGTAGCAAATATCGGCGAGTGTGAAGGCTTTGCTGCCGATGTAGGGATTTGCGGAAAGCTCCTTCGAAAGGACGCTCAAAGCCTTGTCGAAGCCCGCCGTCGCGTGTGCCATCACCGCCGCTTCTTGCTCGACGTGCAAGAGGTAGTGGTAGACGAACTTCATGGCATGGACCGCGAAATTCGCTGTCTCGATGCTCATCCACTGATCGATGATCGCGCGAGCTCGGATCTCGCTCGGCATCAAACGGCTGCCCGCGCGGGCATCGAGATAGCGGCACATGGCGTGCGTCTCATAGAGGAAGAAACCGTCGTCCTCGAGCGCTGGCATCTGCCCGAACGGCTGGCGTTCGAGATGGGCGTCGTGCTTGTGCTCGCCCTGGGAATAGTTCACGTGCACGAGCTCGTATGGCAGCGCGAGCTCCGTGAGGGTGGTCAAGACTTTGCGCGTGTTGGTGCTCAGCGGATCCCCAAAGATTTTCATGCCCCTTACACTAGTGCCTGTGCCGAGCCGTTGTCGTCAGGGTTTTCAGGTTCAGCCGCCCCGCTGTCCGCGCCCATGGGCCTGCTCCCGGGTGCGTGCTCCTGCCACCTCCGCGGACATCGCCACGCCGACCCCGCCGGTGTATGACCCCCGCCCGAGCCAACGGTGCCCGCAGTGGATAATGCGCGGACAACCGCTACTCGTACTTGAACTGGTTTACCTCGCAGCTTACGAGCTTCTCAGCAGTGACTGCTGGCAAGGGCATCCCGTCCATACGGGGACAGCCGAGTCCCTCATGCGGACATTGAAACTTCCCGAGATGCGCGATCCACACGGGACCATCGAGCCACTTTCCATGCACTGAAAGCCGACTTCCCTTTCGGGCCAGCCTGGCGACATTGGAGATGCGCAGCCGCGTTCCGATCCCCAGCTGCAGGAGCGAGTCTTTCAAGTCAGCTGAGAAGTATGCATGCCGCTGAAGCGAGTACTCTCGAATGGTGGCTCGTTCACCGTCTCGACTGGCTACAGCCCAGGCCGCGTGAGTTGGCACGTACACGAGGATGCTACCAACATAGCTATTTTCGTCACCTCGACAGGCGATGTTGTACATGGGAGCTTCAACGTCGAGGCGTTCGCCCCTCGCTGAAAGTGCAGCGTCGACAATGGGCAACGGTGGAGGATTTGTTTCTTGGCCGAAGTCGATTACGTCGCAAACGAACGCTGCGGGGCCACCCAACTTGGCCAACTCGTCGCGAAATCGCGCGCCAAATCGGTCCGATTGGGCGGTTGCCAACTCTACGGGCGACTCCTTGCCGGGACTGACGAGAATCTTGAGACTTGCGGCGTTTTGAATCAAGGAAGGGAAGAACCCTTGGCCAAGCGCGGCCGGGTCAGCGGAGGCAGCCAGAGTCGGCTCAGCGGCACGAGCAGCTTCCTCCCATCGGCCCAGGTTCCTTGGATTCGGCCCGTCTGCCACGGTTGGAACCGGAGATGCGGGCGCAGCAGCTGCCACCGCATCCTTCGATGCGACGACCTCGACGGTCGGAGGCTCGAGGCCATCCCGTTCGGTGCATCCCAACCCTTGATCAGCACATGCATACTTGAACCCGATGTGCCAAACGTTCTTGTACTCGGCAGCAGCGATTGCCAGCTTTCCAGTCATGCCAAGGCCCTTGAGCTGCGCGTAAGCCGGAGCGCCATGAAGGTACCACTTGAGTTGGCTCGCTCCCGTAACTCTCACGGTGCGCTGTGTCGGAATCGGCGCACTAGGATTGGCGAAAAGGTCGTCAATCAGTTTGCGCAGCTGCGGTCCAGCGACGGGCTCTTCCTGTTTGACGTATTTCTCCACCGTAGCGCCGTCGCCGTCTCTCTTGACGACAGCCTGGATCATCCGGGTCGGCACTTCGATGACAACTCGCACGTTGGCTGATGGTTGGGCAGCTTCGCACACGAGCAGGTCGATGTTTTCCGATTTCGCAATCTCCCCCGCATATCCGGCACGCGAATCGACTGTTCGGACGACGCGCTGCACGCCCATCAAACGGCACTCGAAGCTGGCCTTGGCCCCGGACCTAGGCGCCATCTCCTGACGAACTGAGGCTAACTCAGTGGACTCGGCGGGTGATTGCAGCAGTGAGACCGGATGACCAACGGCTTGAAACGACGCAACCTGGAGGGCAGTCGGTGCGCCCAAAAAGAGGCCACCCGCCATTGCCTTCGAGAATGCCACGCCCTTCTTTTCATAAGCGACCCTGGCAGGCTCATATTCCTGATTGGCAGCAGCCTCCTCCGACCTAGTCTGCTTTTCGGCTTCCCGCTTTCGGTCCTCGAAGGCGCTGCCGAACTTCGCTTTGAGTAGAATTCGAGCATCGTGATTGGCGCAGTCCGGGTAAGGTGGCGGCACTTGCCTCTGAACGACCCTGCGCTTGCTGGGCTCCTCTCCGAGGGCGGCTTCACGCGCCTGCTCCCAGACTTGTGGAGCCCAAATGTTCGTCTCCTTGGCAACCGGAGCGCCTTCGTTGGCCGGGGGCGCTGTCTGCGTTGCTACAGACCGGATCGCCGGAGTCAACGACGTTCCCGATGGTGAGCGCTCCGTCTTGGAACATGCTGCACCGAGGATAATCAACACGGCAACCAAGCGCAGCGACCTTCCTGTCGCATCGCGGTGTGCCTGATTCACCAATTCGTTCATCCCACCCCCGAATAGTCGAACAAGCCAACAGCCTAGATCTGATCATGCTCAATTGAAAGCGCGACGGCAGGGAGCTCGAGCCGAGCTCGGGGATTTCGAGTTGGATGATTTACAACGCGCTTTGAGCCGCCGGCAACCCCAGCTATTTCGACTTGGCTTCAGGCGCACGGGGCGCGGGAGTGCTCTGCAGCCCACGCACCGCGGCCACCAGCGCCGAAGCGTCGGGCGAGCGCCCCAAGCGCGTCCGCAGCTCGCCGCTGAGCCAGTGCGCGCCTTCCTCGACCCCGCTGAAGATCTCCATCGGGTAGCGCGCGCGCGAGGCAAGCTGTAACACCGACAGCACGGCCCGCATGGCCGCGCCACGAAAGCCGGTGCCCTCGACGACTTGCGCGGCCGCGACCATCGAGGACTTGGCGAGCTCCATGCGGATGTAGGTGCGCGCCTCCTCGGAAGGCGGCTTGCAGTCGCTGTTGATGACGAGCAAAGCGCCGGTACCCCCTCCACAATCCTTGGACAGGGCCTCGAGCTCGCGGATGATCGTCCGCATGATGGCGCTGCTGGGCGCCTCGCGGGACAGGATGAATTGGACGTTGCCGAGCCACGCGATGCAGTGAGCATCGTCGTGGTAGCGTGTGCTAATTTGCATCTTTGCTGGCGCGATCGGTGCGCGGTGGGCCGAGGGAATCGCTACGTGGTGCACGAGAGCTTCACACGGCGCCATTGTGCAACAGCAGAAGGGCCTCGTGCTCGGCGTCCGTCGATTAGTGGGACGATAGCCCACACTCACCCGCCAGGGTGACGCCCAGCCCAGGCTCAGCTCGCCGCAACGAACGCATTTAACCGGCTTGCTTCTCCGCTACCTCCTGTGCCATGCCGACCACCCGCGCCGCGATCATCGAGCTGCGTGAAGGCGGTAGCGAACGGGATTGTCTGACGCAAGTTTGTTTCAGCGCCGTTTCCAAGGACAGGGCAAACTGCTCTGCCATGTTCTCGAAGATGGTGTCGATGATTTCGCAACACTGACTGCGTTGTTCGGCGGACAGCGATTCGGCCAGAAACAGCGCGCAGATTTGCGCCGGACCGGCGTTGCCGGGCGGCTCGGCCACGTGGTGGCGGTGTGCCCAATAGTCGAGCGTCACATCCTCTCGTGCCTCGACCGCGTACGCGAGCGGAGCCGTGGCCGCAAACAAGGCGTCCCCCGCATCCTCGAGTGCCTTGATCAGCCAGAAGCGCGGCAGCGGACTCGCATTGCGGAACGCATGGTGTTTGACCTTGGCCATGTTTCGGCGGTGCACTTCGGTCTCGTTGCCGAGAAAGTAGAAGGCGATCGTTTCGCCCGAGTCCCACGCCAGCACCTCGTCAATCTTCAGCGCCTGCCAGTCGCGTAGAAATAGGCTGCCGTGCGTGGCCAGGTTTTCCGTCCACTGATTCAGGGCCAGTTCGAGCGGTGTTTGGGGCTCCGGATAGCGGAGGACGAGCTGGTTGAAGTCCTTGTAGCCCGCGATGTCCACCCCCCACAGCGCCACGAAGCCGCGCAGGCGATCGCGTGGCTCCACGTCGTCCGTCGCCCGCAGCCAGGCCAGAAACGGGTGCTGATTCAAGCGAGCCACTTTCTCCTGCAAATGCCGCAGCACGGAAAGCTGACTCAGCGCTGGCGGTGCAGGCGCTGCCGCCGCTTCCGTCGCTGCCGTCAGCGTGATTCGGCCCTGGGGTGGCGCGACGGCATCCAGGTACTCGCCGTCCAAGCCGCTCAGCATCCTGCGGTAGTCGGCCGAACGCTCGCTGTAGTCGAGCAGCTGATCCAACACCGCGCAGAACATCGTAAACACGTGGTCCACGGCCAGCCGGGCCTCGCTCAATTGACTCGCGCTCAGGCTCGAGCGGAGCAGCGGTGCCTCATCCGACTGCAGGTGGCCCGTCTCACGCTCGCGATGGTACTTCCCGTAATAGTCGTGCGGCACGTTGTGCCTGCGCGACAGCTCTGCGGCAATCGGCGCGGTGTGCCCGAAGAACACGTCGCCGCAGATCTCGATCGCCTCCATCATCGGAAAGCGCACCAGAGGGTCCCGGTGCTTGGCCGACAAGCGCAGTAAATCCATGCCGAAGCGGCGGACGATTTCGGCGTCCTGCGCATGGAATAGCCACCACAGCATCTTGCCAGGCGGCCAACTCGAAAGCTCTCCGAGCGGCAACGTGTACCAATTTTCGTAGAACAGCCGCGAATGAGTGCGATCCTCCTCCGTGTGCTCGTTGATCGCGCGCTCGAGCTCGTTCTCCGGCTCGGCATAGCTCAAAAACCACTTGTTCAGGTCGGCAAAGCCCATGATGAAGTCGATCATCACCGGTGAAAACACGAACCGCCGCTCGAGCGGGACGGCTTCCGAATTGAGCCAACCGAAGAACGGGTGAGCTTCGACCCGAGACCGACCCGCGCGCAACTCCTGCCAAACTCGCTTCATATATCCCTGCTTTCGGCACGCTCACGATGGAGCTGTCCCACGCAATTGCTTGCCAACCCCGCACACAGCGCCGGCGTGAACGACACGCAGCACCGGCGATTGTCGGAACAATATCCGTGGACGTCGAGCCAGGTCAATCATAACCCGCAGGGTTTAAGCGAACACGCTAGCACTGCGACCGTGAATCGCCGGCTCGCGGACGGCAGCGCTGCTCGCTGCTCGCGATGGCGCTCGGTAGTACTATTGTCATCGTCGCGGCACGGGCGAGGCCTCGTTTCGAGCCGCACTCCGCCGCGCGACGCGCCTCGATCGCACGAAATTTTCCGGCATTTTACGCAGTCTGCGCGCATGCGCGCATGCGCGCATGCGCGCGGGCGCGGGTCACTTGCACGGACCCCGTGGGCAACAATCAAGCATCCCCGAAGGGTGATAATATCGCTTGATTGTCACGCAAACATGGCGAGATCCGCCACAGCCTTCGGCGTCGCGATCGATCTTCTGAGAGTAGAGAGAGAACGCTCGACTGCCGGACCGCCAGCCTTTCAGAGTCGAAGCGCGGATCATTCCGTGCACCACACGCGCACGAGCATGGCGGGAGCCGCCAGTGTCCAGCGGGCGAGTACGAAACCGAGTCGGACCACGTCGTGGAACCCGCCTTGCAGAACGTCGGGAACCATCGACCTCACCGGCACGCGGCCGACGCTGAATGTGTTCGAAATTCCGAGCACTGCCCTGGTGAACAACCACGGGTTGAGCTTCAATGTGCCATCCACCTCCGCTGGCCTCTGGCGCGCCGAAGGATTGCGGACCAGCGCGTGACAATCCGTACGGCGTGCCCACAGCGTGGTCGCACCCCGACGGAAGCTGCCAAACCTGCGAGCAAGCGCCGGGCGCCTTGCCGCTATGTTCGCCGAGCGAGCGCGCCGCCGTGAACCGTTCGGCTAACCTCAAAGCTCATCTCAACAAGCACGTGTCGCTGCAAGGCACGCTCAGCTTGGGCAACACCATTTGCACGAAGCTCCCGAGCCACTGTGCTTGCAACAACCGCTGCGCGGCGCCCTTGCTACTCTCTCGCCAAGGCATGAAGGAGCCCATCGCGCTCACCTCCGAGCAGGAGTCGCTGGAGGCCTGCCCGGGTGACGAAGGCGCGGTGTGCTGCGCGTTCGAGCTCAGCCGCAGCAAGCGCTCGGTGGACGTCATTGCTTCAGGCACTTGGCTCCCGCCCGATCGCCCACCCTATCCGGACGAAGCGCCCGAGCCGCCGCACCTGGCCGTGGAGCAGCTCTGCAAATTGAAGTAGCCCGAGGCCAGACCAACCGCTCTATAGGCAATTCTTGTCAGGCCGGTGCACGCGCACGGCTGGCTAGGCTCTGGCCGGACGGGACTCTCACCCGCTGGACGGCTCCTCCGAATTTCTTGGCGATCGCATGGCCTTTTCCTTTCGGACCAGCATTTCCTGGTCGCACTGATGGTCACCCGACCGGCGCCCGTCGGCGCACATCCTTCGGCGTCGAGGTTCGAACGCTCGAGCGGCGTCAGGGGAAACTCAGCGTGCCGAGCGAAACCGACCGCGACGCGTTGTCGCGAACCACGATCTTCGTGTCGCGAGGCTTCATGTCTGGGGCCGCGAACGCAAGAGTGAACCACTGATAGTCATCAGGGATGGTGTCCGGCGCTACACCGAGCACCTTGAGTCGTTCGAACGAGAGCGGCACTTGAAACCGGGCATCGCCGGAAATGACGCGCGCCTCGCTGTCGAGGTGAACACTGAAATACAAGTAGGGGTCGTCGATCCCAGCCAGCGTCGCAGTTCTAGCGATGCTGGTCGATGCCCGCGCCCAGGTCTGCGGAGATGCCGATCTCCAGCACCGAGACGAATCGATCGTACCAGATGTTGTAGTAGTCCTGACCTTGATAGTACGACGCGTACAGCCCGACATCGATCGCTGGCGGCCGGACCGCGTATTTGACCGAGATGGGGAAGCGCGCAAAGGACGTGTTGGCGTTGGTCGGCTTTTGCATCTCGCCGAGGATGAGCGTCAAGCCCAGGGAAAGATCGGAAGCGTAGTTTCCGAGCTTGGAATAGATCGTCGTTGCGAGGCGCAGCCGCAGGTTGCCGTACGTCGAGCGTTGTTCGGCGTTTTCGAACAAGCGTGGGTGCCACTCGAGCAAGATCGAGCTCCAGGCCGAGGAACTGGCCTTCCAGAAGTTGGGGTACGCGGCGAATTCGAAGTAGTTCGTGCCGAAGCTGCCGGTTTCGTGGTTGTGCGAGCCGTCCTCGTTGTAGAACGCACCGGATTGACCGTTTGAATGATGCAGAAAGGCCGCCGAAAAATAAGCTGTTGGGCCATTCGCCGACTCTTTGAACCAGAAGAAGGTCGTCAGGCGCGGCATGTAGCTCGGCGTACTTACCGGCGCCGACTTTGCGGCAGACATCCTGACGAGGATCTTCGGAGTCAGAAACAGCGCAACATGCCACGATCGCGGCAGCACGGAGAAGTTCGGTACCAGGTCCGCTTCGAAGATGAGCGGCTCGAGACCCGTGATTCCGATCGGAAAAGCCACATAGCTCCGCTCCAGGTTCGCGCGCACGATGTCGCCGAGCGTTCGAATGTAACCCTCGGGGGCGGGCACTCCCGGCGCGGGCACTTCCGGCGCGGGCACTCCCGGCGCGGGCACTCCCGGCGCCGGGTCCGCGCGGCATGGCCGCACCGAGCTGATCATCGCGACCAGCAGCACGCCCAGAAAACGATGCATTCGAGCGGACACGCTACCACGCGATAGGCACGCCAGGTCACCTCTCGGCGTTCCCTTGCAGCCAACGCTCCGGTCGAAGCGCCTTGCCTCCGCGTCAGCGTGCACCCGGCGGCAGGTCGGCCGACTGACGATCTGAACGGCTGTGCCCTGGGATTCGGGGAGCCTGCTATTTCCGGCGACTGTCGGAGGCCTGGCGCCGGGCGGCGAACGAGCTCAGTGAACGGGCAGTTTACGCTGAGCTCGCCAGCTCGGTCGCGTGCTCAACGCTCCAGTGCCTCGCGCACTAGCATTTCCTTAGCTGTACGCTTGGGTTTGGTTGGAGTTGGCGTGCTGGATCGATTGCGTTCGAATCAGAAGGCCTGAGGGGTGAGAGCTTGCCGAGCGAGGTCTGCGCGCAGCGCGCGCTCCCTGCTGCGTGTTCGGCGGAGCTCGAGCGCCTCGAACAAGCGGCGATCGACGGAAAACGCGCCGCCGCCGCGGACCACGAGGGGTAGGGCGAGCGCCAGCGCGAGCAAGTGATACTCCAGGCCCTCGCCCGGTTGGTTGCCGAACCAATTCATGAAGAAGCCGACCTTCAGGTGCGTGGTGAGTACTGCGCCGACCATCGTCGAGGCCGCGCCGAACGCGGCGAGCCGGGTACCCAGCCCGAACAGCAAGCCCAGCGAACCGAACGCCTCACTGGCGATCACCAGAAAAGCGAGCGCGCTCGGGATGTGCATCGTTCCCGTGAAGTAACTCATCGTTCCTTCGAAGCCGTAGCCGCCGAACCAGCCGAGCAGCTTTTGCGCGCCATGGGGCAACATCACCGCCCCGAGCAGCACGCGTTGCATGTACAGGGTCTTGCTTGCGTTGGTATTGAGAAATCGTTGGAGCATGTCGGAGTCCTTGTTCTAGGGCAGCACCGGCGCTGCCGAACCCGAACATACGGCCCGCCGATACAACACTCCAATCGATAGTCGTGATGTAAGATATCGATTTCAGAGATACCTGACAGTGTTCGCCCGTGGCCAACCCAAGAACGAGCTCAGCGCGCTACGGCTTGCTGCACGCCCTCCCTGGGCCGCTGGCCCTTCGTAACGCGAAAACCGCCGCACAAATGGCGCAATCAGCGCCAGCGCGTGGCGCGGTTAGCGCCAGCGCGTGGCGCGGTTAGCGCCAGCGCTTTCACGTCGAGCACGACCTTGCGCGGTGAATGCGCTTGGTACGTGTCGTGCTCTACGGGGGGCATGTCGAATCACGCGGGGAGTAAACAGCAGCGGTCGGTCCATCCCGCCCTCGTACGACCGCGCATGGCTGCGGGCGGCATTGCCACCGTGATCTGGATGGTGCTCGCAGGCTGCGCCGGAGTGCGCACCGAGGCGACCGGATCCGCGATCACGTGCACGGGGCAGCGCGACGAGTGCACGCGGGAGTCGCTCGACCCGACCACGGGCAGCTTCAGCTGTGAAGAGTCCCAGCTCACACCGGTCGTGGCAACTGTCTGCAGTGAGGGCGGCGAGTCGGCCGACCAAGCGTGCACGCGCGCGCTCTGCACGCCCGATGCGTTTGCGGCGCCGTACGGTATCGGGAACTGTTCCTTCAAGGGGACCAAGTCCAGCCTCCCGAACCGCGGCGTTTGCACGTCCGATACGCGCTC
>Ga0247774_1001398_pt1 | contig 12202 bp, 11 predicted proteins | sample UWRJL001104B6_FD_179933 | JGI IMG/M metagenome (GOLD analysis project Ga0247774, IMG submission 179933) | Plant litter microbial communities from Arlington Agricultural Research Station in Wisconsin, United States - UWRJ-L001-104B-6 | ecosystem: Environmental > Terrestrial > Plant litter >... | reverse complement strand
GGCTTTTATTTATTTTTTTGCTTTGACTAACGCCTCGGCATCATCATAGCCTCCTAGTGGAGGACCTTTAGCTATTGCTGGGCCTTGATCATTATCATTATTGTGCCTCTGCCTGCGCAACACGAGCTCACTTGCGGCCAATGCTTCCCAGACAGCCTGGCGAGCTCCACTGACCCCTGTTTCTGATGAACCAATTTGGAGACCACCGATCTCCGGCCTAACCCTGTGATCTCTCATCCAGTCTTCCTTCGATCGCCAAGATCTTCTTTTGCCGAACTAGCCGCTCCTCTCCGGCAACAACATCGGCCCCGGCCCTCCATTCGGGATATAGTTGAGGCACGCCGTCCCCGTAGAACTCCATCCCTGTTAACTGGCCCTTGCTCAGTAGACATGCAGCCTAAGGGGGCATGCTGCATCTACGAATTGCATGGGCTAAGCCTCACGGTGGACAGGCCACAACGTGGTAACGCCACGCGTCTAGTAATCAAACAAGCGCAGGGGCTGGAGTAAGTACCGTCCGAAGACAAGTGCCAAGTGAATCTCTGCTCCACCTTCCACGTCGCAAAATGGCATGAAGCCATTCCAGGGGCGAATATCCACGCGATGGTAATGCAAAGTCGTAATTGCTCGAGAGGCTCAACCTAACCATGGACTTGCGAATGGGGGCAAACGAGAGTTCCATGAGGGCAAAGTTCAAACATAAAATGAGAGTCATTCCCTTCAGCCATCTCGAGCCATGCTTTCATCATCAACATCGGCATTTCATTCATTTCTTCTCCTTTTCTCTTTTTGATTAACCACGATCAACCACAATCGTTTCTCAACTGTTCAGTTTACTCCTTCATCCATCCATTCATTCTTTCCAATGAAGCAATTCACTCCTTTTGTATCCAGCCTCTTGGCAGCATCCATCCATGCCTCGCCTCTCACTGCTAACTTGCACCCCCGGGCCTTGTGCGAAGGCAACACGGCCACAACTCGGGATCAGTGGTGCGACTTTGACATCAACACCGACTACTACAACACTGTCCCAGACACTGGCGTGACTCGAGAGTACTGGCTCGAGCTGCAAGATGTCACAGTTGCTCCGGATGGCGTCTCCCGCTCGGCTATGGCCGTCAACGGGACTATCCCCGGCCCCACCATTTTTGCCGACTGGGGTGACACAGTGGTCGTGCATGTACTGAACTCTTTGGAGACGTCGGGCAATGGATCTAGCATCCACTTCCACGGCATCCGCCAGAATTTCACAAACCAGAATGACGGCGTTGCCGCCATCACCCAATGTCCGACCGCGCCCGGTGAGAGCATGACCTACACCTGGCGAGCCACCCAGTACGGCTCATCCTGGTACCACTCTCATTTTTCGCTCCAGGCGTGGGAGGGCGTCTTTGGCGGCATTCACATCAACGGACCAGCCTCCGCCAACTACGATGACGATCTCGGTCTACTCTTTCTCACCGACTGGGATCATAGCACCGTCGACGAACTCTACACGGCAGCTGAGACGACTGGTCCTCCAACTCTAGACAATGCTTTAATTAATGGCACGAATGTCTTTGGCGAGGACGGCTCGGACAGCCAAACTGGGTCCCGCCTGGAGATTGACTTTACATCAGGAACTTCGTACCGCCTGAGGATCGTCAACACCGCCATAGACACTCATTTCAAGTTCTCCATTGACAACCACACCATGACCGTAATTGCGAACGACTTTGTTCCTATAGAGCCATATACCACCAGCGTCCTTAGTGTCGCCATTGGTAAGTCTATCAGCAAGCTCGCCATGCCAAACGATCCAATTCAGATCTTGCTAATAAGTGCCGTTTCTAGCCCAACGATACGATGTCATCGTCACTGCTGATCAAGCCGACGTCGCCAGCGACTTCTGGCTCCGCGCGATCCCCCAGGTTGCCTGCTCCGACAACGAGTCCGCCGACAACATCCGCGCTGTTGTGCATTACGATGGCAGCACCGGCACCCCCGAGACTACCGGCTTTGACTACACCGATGGCTGCGAGGACGAAGATGTTTCCAACCTCGTCCCCGTCGTGCAAAAGACGGTGGGTACCGAGGAAGAGCAAACCATCCAAACCGTCACGCTCGGCCAAGTCAACAACCTCTTCAAGTGGTTCCTCAACGGTACCACCTTCCTATCGGACTGGGACGAGCCGACCCTGCTGCAGGTTGCCAGCGGAGACAGTTCGTTCAACACGTCCAACGCCGTGATCGAGCTGCCCAACGCGGGGGAGTGGATGTACGTCGTCATTCAGACATCCTTCCCGGTCGCGCACCCGATCCACCTCCACGGCTTTGACTTTTTCGTGCTGTCCCAAGGGACCGGTCTGTTTTCGGACGATACCGAGCTGAACCTCAACAACCCCCCGAGACGAGACGTAGCCATGCTCCCTGCCGGCGGCCACTTGGTTCTTGCCTTTGAGACGGACAACCCGGGGGCGTGGCTCATGCACTGCCATATCGGATGGCACACCTCTGAGGGCTTTGCGCTGCAATTCCTGGTGAGGGAGAGTGAGATCCCGGCCCTGTTGGATGAGGATACCCTGAGAGATACGTGTTCCGCTTGGACTTCGTATGCGGTTTCTGCCGGCCTCGAGCAGGAAGATTCTGGTGTCTGAGTAGGAATTTTCCTCGATCTTGACAGGATCTAACGCTACGAAATAGTGCGGGTGAGGTGTAGAGGCAGAAGGCAACGGAACTGTCCATTTGATGATGATGATTGACTAAATCGGCGGCGCAAAGCTCGCCGGCGCATGGAATGCATTGTTGTAAATATAGTGAGGGGTTTTCGTGTTGTTTAATTTTTGGATCGAGAGAGTTGGCAGCTATTTCCCTCTCACTCCCAAAAATTCAAAAACTTATCACCTTCCCCTAACCCTAGAATCTCATTACGACGCATTAGGCTAGCTGAGCACGCACGGACGATCAACCCCGAACGGGAACTTCGGTCGAGCTTCTTCCGCCCAAGATCCAAGGCCCGTCTCAGATGTGTCGCCTGAATCGTGCAGATTCCAGCGTTCCATTCTCCAAATCGCAAGGTTATTCGCAAGGCATCTAGAAGCTAGATCCTGCGATGCCATCATGTGGGGGCTGGGAATATCTACTCATTTCTTATCTCTATAATTTCCATGAATTAATTGGCCGGGCCGACAGCTGCATCGCGACCAAGTTTCGAGCCGACCGCTTTACAAGCGCGATCCTGCGGGTTGAGCAAACTTTAATCGATGGCGTAGAGAGCCAGCCTCACTGGTACGCCGGGGCCGAGACCGCCGACAAAGGGCACCTGTCACGACCATCCTCGCATGAACCGCGAGCAAAACAATCCTACTGTTGGCGACTCAAGGCGCTGCTCTGGTCAGCAATCCACGCGGGAGAACACGGGAAAACCCCCGGGAGCCCAGCCCTTCGCCTAAATGGCAACCAGAACATGCGGGCACGCGGTGAGTGCCCTCCACTATCCACAAAATGGGCCACGCCGCACACTTGATTAAAATGCTGGTATTTTTGGGTAGGATCTAGCTATACCGACTTCCCATCGACCGTATCGGGGTAGGATTTTTCTGCATGCCTGCACTTCCGGGAAGAAGTTTCGGGACAGACTCTGCATGCTGGGGCAGTTATATTGCAGCGCAATAATTTTCTTCCTATTTCTCGAAGCGTGGTAAATACATTGAGGCTAATCATTAATTTTTCATTCGGGTTGCAATTCCATTAGGCATTCCCGTTTTTCATGAGCCTCCTAGGCCCCAATTCTTGGGTGTATAAGAAGGAAAAAAAATTCCTGCAGCTCGAAATTATGGTTCTCGTTTCGGGACTGGATTGACGCTGCACTCGGACACGACCAGGTCACGACGAGTTCGAGCCATTGCCCGCCAACAAGAGAGTTTTTTTGGGGTTCCCCAACCGAACACCTCAATATTTCACCCTTTTCCGGTTTACGCCATTCTGCTGACCCTCGTCGTCGACAATGCGGTCTATTATCGCCAAAACCCTCTTCGCAGCTCTCACTGCTGCCGGCGTCGCTAACTGTGCCGTCGCCGCACCCGCCGCCCCGCGATGGCAGGATGCCACCTGGTCTGGTAATGGATGCGGTAGTGGCCCTACGCTGACGGCCGAATCAGGCGGCAAGGTCAAGATGTCATTTGACATGAACGCCTTTCGAGCACAGATTGGCCCGGGCCTCTCACCGCTGGGGAAGACTGTCAACTGCGCGGTGCACGGGAATGTGGACGAAGGGATTGCTGGGTATAGGCTGGCCGTAACGAATGTTGAGACCGACGGATTTTTGTATTCAGGGCCTGGGGTCACGCTGACGCACTTTACCACAATTTTTTGGAGCCAGGATGCGAGCAACACTGTAAGTATTCCCAAGTTGAGCCGGGAGCTCATTCGCGACGCAGGGGATTCTGTGTTCGGCGCCGTAAACTGACCAGGTGCCGCCGGGAACCACTAGTATACCGCCCGGGAGACCAACTCCAATGACCGCGAGACCGGCATGCTGCTGCAAAAGGTGCATAAGTCGTCTGAAGTGCCGGTCCAGTTCGCCAGCCCATGCATCCAGAAGGCGGACGATTATGTCGGGATCCTCAATATCAACTACCGTGTCTCCCTCACATCGAGCAATGCCGAGTCGTTTGGGGCGTATCTGGGCATGGACGGCGCGCCGGTGAGTGCGACGGTTGAGTTTGCTTGGGTGAAGTGCTCCGAGTAGGAGCCTGCTGCGCCGTGGGTTTGGCAAGAGGGAGAGGGGGATAACTTACTTCAGCAGACTCCCTTGGATCACGGATGTCTCGTAATTTAGCAGCGCATATATATGCCAATAATTGTGGTTCGCCGAAGTGCTACGAGATTAAGCAATTGTTATTAGTTACCACCCATGTAAAAATGAACATCGACTGTCCTAAAAGTTTTTTTTTGAGGATCAGGTGAATTGGAGATTCCTAGGGGCTCAACTTACTTAAATATTGGCTTGCTAACCGCCCGCCCCTAAAATAAAGGGTTGTGTCAGATTGTGATGCATCAGCATGAGAGACGACTGAATTTGTTCTGTCTATTCAAGATGTTGAAAGGTTGAAAAGTCTGTCTTCAATCTCATGACAAGGATCTCACGGACCACCCTTTTACGTCAGGACATCACGTGGTTCCATTCGAGACATCAGTTCTGACAGGTTGCCTTATGTGGTTCATTTCGATATATGATAAAACTAAATCGTTTGTCCGAAATACCTCGAGCGAAGGACAGCGGGGCGGGCAAGCAAAGGCAAAAACATACAATGAAGTAAATGGTCTAGTACGGACAGCAAGCGTTAGGGAATGGTTTTGCAAATAAGGCTATTTCTAAATAAGCATGTGCTACTTCGTATTCGTAACGAGACATCGTTGATATGTTGGATCTTCTGTTGCATCAAATAACTTCCTACGAACTCTGAAACTACTGTGCTGGTACATTGCAATAGTTCATCACAGAAAAATTATTGCCTTGTGTTTCCAAGTGGAGATTCAACTGCTAAATGCAAACATCAAACTCACGGAATGGCGGTACCTTGTGGCTTGGGTGTTATTTTCCATTTGAAGCCTGGCGTTGGCAGACCTCTCACTATTAGAGTGCTTAGTCTACGGATTTGTACCATGTGACAGGTAGATAGCGGCAGGGTTCACCTGACCTCACCTCCACACCAATCACTCCAGCCGGCATTGTCTGATGAAATGCAGCTTATCTCTCTCTAGATCTGCATCCGCTAACGAACGCGCTTTGCAACCGATACCTTGCCGGTGACGAAATATTTACTATTCCCATTTTTTAGCAATCGTATCCTAGTCTCAACACGGGAACACCCTTTCCAAACAACACATCGGGGACACAAATACAGCTTCTGATCCTTTTAAACATTGCATTAGATATTTCGCCTGAAAACGTCTGTCGATGGCTGTGGGCGTTGGACGCCCGGTCTCAGTAACAGAGGGAGACGCCATAAAATCTTTAAACCACCGCAATCCGCGGACTTAGCTGACAAGTTTGATCCAAACTGCATTCAAATCCTTCTGTCCCAGATCACCGTATATTTGCCGCAGCGCTTTTCTCCTTATTCTGATCCAGTGACCGGGTCGACCGATGCAGACCATGTCTCCAAATGGGCGTGATTCTCTTCCATGGGATGTGTACGAAGGCGAAACTGTTGACCTCTTCGTCACCTAGAACCTGAACTTGACCAATCTTCTGACTGACATGGTGGGGAAAAATAATTTCTATGCAACGTAGCATTTCTTAGCTACTTTTATAGGGTTCTCTGAGTTTATTAATTGCTCTTTAAATGACGCCAGGCAACAAGTACCGGTTCCCCAAATTTGAAAAACGTGAAGGAAAACGAATGGATTTGGACTGGCCGTGAGATCCAACATCGCACTGCGGAGGAAAGGCAGTCGCAGACTTTGCTCATGGGCGGTCGTTGCGCCCGGACCGTGTTGCTCGTGAGCTCGCTTGGCATTAAAGCAAAGTTCAACTGCCATCGCCAGCACTGCAGCTATGTACTTACATTTGTCAATGTGAGCCTCTCTGCTGAATTCACAACAGAGATTTCAAATCATTCCCTAAGGAGAATATCAGTGAGGACGCTTCCTCCGTCGATATAAGGATTAGAACGACGCCCAAGTCTTGCGCCTCAGTCTCTCAGAGCCGGGCTAGCAACGTCAGTGGCGACCCTTTTGTGGCTCAGATTGAGACGAGTCAGTTCATGGAGCATTCATTCTCCCAGCTTGCCTATTCATGGCTGCCTCGACCTCGATCTCCCGATATCCTTGCTCTAGTTCCTGAGCCACATCACAACACCGTCCTCGATTTTATGTGGCGTAACACGGAAATCCAGAGGATAGGTGGCATATCTGGCAAACTAGAACATCTGCCCAGTTGGCCGCGGAATACCGAAATTCTGACTGCCTGAAGATGCTCCTTGGAAGAGGCGCAGAAATCAACGCGGCACCTCTGCTCGTTTTGGGAAAACGGTATTGCAAGCTGCCGTTTCAACGCCAAAACAAGACACCAAGCTTACAAAGTACCTATAGGACACGGAGCGGACGTCAATGCAAAACCCCGCGGTCCGCGGCGGCATACCGCGCTGCAAGGCGCTGCCATTGCTTGAGACATTATGATCGCCAAGCTACTTCTTGATGTGGGCGTTGATGTTAACGCACACGGATATTTCGTGGACGGACGGTATGTCATTGAAGGGGCTGCAAAACATGGCCTGCTGGATACGGTGCAGATGTTTCTGAATGCGGTAGCGGAGGGAAGTGTATCCGAGGCACAGGATTCGAATACGTGATCGGGTTACCTAAAGGGTGATTACGGTGGAATACCCGATATCCCCAGGGATGCTTCCAAGGTTAGATAATTAGACTTGAATTATATGCCGCGCATCGTCTTTGTAAGAGAGTCTCTGAAATCTCAGGGTTCATTTGTCTTGCTAATTTTGTACATATCGGACATGACTAGCAATAGAGGTCAGAGTTCACATTTTTTGTCGTTATCTGTGTAAGATTAGTTGCCAATTCCCGAGAGACGAATCTATCTATTTTCTTGAAAGATAGATATTTGGAAATTGGGAATTTTCTGCAGTATTTGAAAGGCGGGATTGAGGAAGGTGAGCGTCATCGCTGCTGCCTAGCTCATGTGATGTCGTTCAGCGAGAAGCCAACGCCTATATCCCATCGCACTACGAAATATTTTCATAAGGGCGCAGACGACTAGGATCGATCTACCGGCCCAGTCCAAAAACATTACTACTAGAAATTCGGATGAAGAATTAATTTACTATCAGGGAAAAAAAAAAAAAAAAAAAGCACCCTTTCGGCGCGTTTATGGGCCTGGAGGGGTCTCTACGCGTTGGCCGCAGACTTCAGCTAGTGTTTATAGTAGGAAACCTGACTTTTTATTGAAATTTGTTGGACTTATTAACAGAGAGCTTGCACGGAAGCAGCAAGCTTATTTGCTTGGAATCTACCTCAGTTGAGGTCCGTTCAGCTCTAACTAACTTCCGCAATCTCAAATATTTATTGGAAATGTCACTGGGACAAAATTCTCTGCATATCAGCTACCCACTGCGTCGTTCCGCTCCTGCTCGCTTCCCAAAGGTAAGCTTTGGTAATGCCCGGCCACCTCTGCCGAATCGCCTTCATGTTCTCCGCACACTGTGTGTTGGTCCAGTGCTGCCTGTCTGATGCAATCATCATCCCGACCGAAAGCTTCTCCTGCGGCAACCCCGCATCTAGCGCCTGCTGGATCCTTCCTTCTGCAGCGCCCACGCTCACCTCCGAGTCGTAAAGCTGCTGGCCGTACTCATCCAGCACGCCTGCTCGGTGGCACGCCAATGCCGTTGGCAGGTACTCATCGACGTTTCCGCCGTTGGGTGCGAATGTGATGGCAAAGGACGACCCATACGTCTTCTTGAGCTGCTGCGCGAGGAATACGACGTCGGCTTGGTTCATCTGGCTGGCCTCGATATCCCAGTCCAGGCCGTCGAGCTTCACCTGGCGGTTGATAGCGTCGATGCCGCGTAGGAAGGCTTCGCGGTTAGACGTGTCGACGGCGCCGTCGGAACCGCCGACCGAGACTAGAATTTTGCCACCCCGGGACCGGACTACTGCAACGTCGGAGAGGAACGACGATTGCTCCTGGTTGCCCCAGCCAACTAGGGAAGGAGGGCTTCCCTGGGCGAATGCAAGTCGGATGACGTTGACGCCGGAAGGGATATCTGAGAGTTTAGGGCCATTACTGGACCACATCATTTTGTAGACAGAAATGGCATGTGACGGGTAACCTTGGCCCGCACTGCTCGCTCCACCTGTACCTGTTCCTGGATTGCCAGAATTTGTCTCACCACCCTTCTCTTCTCCCTGGCTGTCGGGCTTGCTCGACGCGGCGGCGCAAGCGCCCAGACCAGCGAAGCTTTTGCGATATTGTTCTGACGCCTTTGGCTGGTCCTCCACTGGGAAGATCCGATACTGATCTCCGATGTTGAGATAGATCGCGTAAAGCACGTTGCCCGGTCCGTTACCGCCGTTGGCCTTCATCCACTCAACAAAGCCGCGCATATACGCTGGCGAGTCCCCTCCACCGGAACCATCCACGTCAAAAGCTGAGCTTCCCCACTCGGGAATGGCTAACGGCAGGCCCCAATCCTTCGCCTGCAACCTCCACGCCTCCACCCCCGCGGGCGCGCCAAAGCCGTCTCTCCTCCGCCTCCTTGCGTCGAGATCCGCCGTGGCCGCGAGCCAAGGCCAGGCGTTGTAAGTGTCTACGCCGACGACCTCGCATTGGTCCAGGCCCGGGAAGGCGTTCCGAACGTCCAGCTCCAGCGACTCGCTCGTCTCGTCGTTCACGCACCAAACGAGGTTCGCCTCCGGTAGCTCATGCTGCTGGATCGCCCTGAACGCCCGCCACGCTCCCAAGAAGTCTCTAAGCTCGCCTCGCGACACGGACCAGTCGCGGCCGTCGTAGTTGAACCCGTGAGCGAACCGGATAAACAGCAGTGACGCCGGCCGGCTACCCCAGTACTTTCGAATACTCTGCAGGCTTTCCTTCCATCGCGATGTGTAGGCGCCGGAGGCGGCCCTAGCCCACGATTCGCCGGCGTCCTTGTAGATGGCGCCAATCGCGATGTCGAGAGGCTTGTCCCACGAGCCGTAATCCCCGTCAGGTTGGATGGTCCACAATTCGGTCTGCGCGTCGAGGGTGTCGCACCAGGTTCCAGCGATGGACGGCTCGTGGCCGAGCCATTGCGCATAAGAGGGATCGCCAGCTGTGCCGGACACGCCATCCAGGAATGCGGTGCAGTTTCCGATAATGTCGGCCTGCTTCGAACTGAGGAAAACTTTGGTCAGCAGTTCAAATCTCCTTAATAATAGCATCATTACGTATTTTACCTGTGACCTAGCGAGGTCCATCCGCAAAGGATAGACAGGAGCAAGAAAACTGTGGTGATGATCATATTGATTCTCGATCTCTCTTGTCAATTTACAGGTCTCCTTTTAGCGCAGGGCGGGCACTTCAGTGACTCTCGTGCCCCGGCGAAAAAACACCTCTATATAAGGTATTACACCCAAGCCCGTTCCGTCTAAATCTACCTTTCGCCAACATCAACGCCTTCATTTAGGTCTGTTATGCTGTCCAATATGGGCTATGGAGTTTCCTTTGCATTAGCGGTGCAGCCTCATTTATCCCCGGATAAAGTGATCCGATCAAAACCTGGGAATTTCAGTCTGAACGCCGAATACCGCGGCAGAGACTTCTATGGCGTGGCACTGCGAGCCGAGATTCAAGGGCATGTAAATAAATGGCTATTGATAGCCCGCATCAACTAGGAAAATTTGCAAATTGCATAGAGAAGATCTGCTGCTATACAATACTGTAGTAGCCCGTCATAATGTTGAAATTGATTGCCTTTACGATCGGCGGATTTCAGTCCCGATGGCCGTCCGGCACCGACCCCTAACGCGATTAGCGAGATTGAAATCCAGGTTTGCCCTGCAGGTCGAGTATATGGCGCGATACAGTACTTCAGGCCTACCGAATAGATATTGAGATTGTTATCGGCGGGTTTAAGTCCCAGTTCCATTGCCTAGCTATGCGGAATTGCTTATTCACGGTAGACAAACCGAAGCTTGGGCTATGGCTGCAATTTCATTATTCTTTCTTTCTTTCTTTCTACTCGAAACGAAGCAAGATTCATGTGCATTAAAAGGACAAATAGCAGTGTCAGTTTGGGTTTTCGGACAAAGATGACACTCTCGGTTTAGTACGGTGCCGTGCCAAGCAACCTACACTGATACATCCTCAGGATTTTCATTTTGTGGAAGACGGAATTTTGTTCACACGTATCACTGTGACTCGCAATAGTGAGCGAAACTAACGCCGTTGCTCTATCACACATAGCCCTTGAACATTCCCCATTCGGGAAATCGCTCGGCAATGTTAGGGTTCTTCATAAATTGACCGCTAGTTGACCACATCTCCTCGCTTCCTACTGGATACTGAACATCTTCTTCATAGTATTGTATGGCAGCTTTCACGTCCTCACTCGTTCCTTAGTCCTTCATGGTCTCTGCACAGGCTTTGAGCTACGCAATCCTGATCCTCTCTTGCAGGTAAAGTGAAGTAAGTAGTGGGGCCGACAGGACCTGGGAGACATTATGCGGATGGAAGGTGTCCTACGCTTCTCTGGAAGTGTTGAAGGAACCTCTACGGGGTGAGCCGACATTGTGCTGGCGGCTCAGGACATTTTTCTAACATTGTTGGGACTCTGTCTAGAGATGTCGGCCCTAGTGCACAGGATCCAAAAGACCACGAGGTGAGACTCATACGCGGACAGTGGAAAGTGGGTAGAGATCCGCAGAGGTAAATTGATCCTCTACCGAACTCTGGGGTGTCTGAAGTCCGAGGCCCAATCACACAAAGCCAAAAGAGGGTCCCATGTGAATACTACGCCAAACCCACTTCAAATAGCCATGAATGAACAATTTGATCGATACTGAGCTTTCCTCTGTCTCTCCGGTTCAAACGTGATAATGCTTCTTCCCTTGTCTTGGCGAGAGATAGTCTTGTTATTGATGCATCTCCAATGGGATTTAGCCCATGACAAGCGAAATAGAAGCCCCGTCACCGTCGCGCGCAACAGAGCCGCAAGCTGCGGGTGAACCAACGTCGAACGAGTGCGGCGCACCGCTGCCCACCACTGAGCCAAGCCGGGGCCCCTAAATGCGCCAGATGAAAAACTTAACAACAGGGTTTCGTACTCCCCAGTCGATCCCGAAGTAACTGACTACGGAACTTTCCCGCAGCGGCTGCGCCGAAGACTGCACTACTGGAAGGCACCTATTCTGCTGGCTGTCTTCTACCTCATTGACTTGGCTCTAACCCTCAGTCATTGTTTGTTTAATGCGAAGCTTAACTCTAGAATTGGGCGATACATCCGAACAGGAGACCATCTGAGATATGTCGACGTCGCTAATCATATAGACTCGGTAGAGCTTTAGGTATTATTTTCTATATTGGGAATATAGTGGCCTTATTAGGTATATTAAGGTAGTTTAGTGTTTAGCTATTTTCAGAAAGGTTTACATATTTTCGATAGATTTTACCTGTTATACTAAGCTATTCGTTAATATAGATTGGTAAGCAACTAAATTTTTT
>Ga0247774_1001397_pt1 | contig 12209 bp, 11 predicted proteins | sample UWRJL001104B6_FD_179933 | JGI IMG/M metagenome (GOLD analysis project Ga0247774, IMG submission 179933) | Plant litter microbial communities from Arlington Agricultural Research Station in Wisconsin, United States - UWRJ-L001-104B-6 | ecosystem: Environmental > Terrestrial > Plant litter >... | reverse complement strand
CAAATCTTCGCTTCGCCTTCATCATTCAATCGTATTGAGCCCTCAGATACATTCTCCTGCAGCTTACCACTTTCCTTCAACACCGCCAAAATGCCATCCCAAAACCCGCTCTTCGCCTCAACCACAACTTTCGAAAAAGCCCTCAACGACACCTTCACCATCGACGACGCTCGATTTGCGGCCCACTTCGACTCCATGTGGCACCCTACCCTGCACGCCACTATCGATGGCAAGGACTTCAACTTTGATGGTCTCCGCGCGCACCTCCAGATGTTGCGAGCCGTCGTTTTCGAGAGCAAGATCACCTGCTTGGCGCTCGTTAAGGAAGGAAACCAACTCGCCGAACGGCATCGGGCGGAAGCGGTGTTGAAGGGTGGCGCAGCGAGTCATGTGAATGCGTTTTGTTTTGCAGAGCTGCACGAGGATGGGAGGATTATGAAGTTTGAGGAGGCTATTGAAGTTACGGGGAAGCATCCGATGAGGAAGGGGGGAGATGAGGAGGCACATTGAAACGGGAAAGGTGAGTGTGGGAGCAGCATGTGGACTTGGCGGCTGGCTTCGGCGGTTTGGGCATGCTACATTGCTCTTCTCGTGGCAGCCCTTTCTTGGGTATCGCTTTCCAAGTCTATGAAGATTTATTGGCCTGATCTATTTCTACTTGTTGCACCAGCTAGTGAATCCCGCGCCACCTGAGGCTTGCCTTGCCTATGTAACTTGACCTCATAACCCCTAAGTGACTGACTGTTAGGTGCTATCGCGGCTTCTTAACTGACACTCGTTAGCCGCTTGCTTCGTAACGAATCAGGGTGGCAATATATGTCAGTAAGAGCGCTACTTTGAACTCTACAACCTTCGCTTTAGGTTTTGATATGCTTCAAAGCTGATCGGAATGCCTATATAGATAAGAAAACATGCATTTAGGCAGCAAAAATTGAGTCTAGCCGTCATGTAGACGTTAGGCAGCGGTCCCTACATTAAAGAAATGACTGACTGTTAGATGGCCAGGTGAAGTATAAGTGAGGCCCGTCGCCGGCTATGTAAAAGAACAGGAGTGTTTGGGTATTGTTGTCTAGTTCGCCTAAACTAGTCGTCTCATTTCGACATCAACAACAGCTCATTGCATTACACACCGTTAGCCCTCAGCAATTTCCGTTGTTTTCCGTCTTCCCGAGCTGCCTCTGCTTTGGCCTGAGCCCGTGGATGAGCTTGGCCATATGCCAACTGCACTGCCACTGTATGTTGTTTTAGCCACCCTATAGGTTACAATTCCCACACTCCCTATTTTTGCGGGCGTGTATTTTGTCTAACTCTTAAGACTACGGTTTTAATTGCTCTCTCTTTTTTTAAGGTACGTATCAACATACAAATTGGGAACAGTTTCAAGAGTATGGACCACCTAACCAGGATATCACTCTAGAGGCTGCTCCTTGATGTTAGATAGGGCCAAACACAATTACAAGGGACTTTGAAATATGTTTTCACTCTCATAATTGCAACGTATATTGCTGCTGCCACACCGCGTTATTTGAACGGCTCAATATTTTACCTAACCTCTTCACTAAGTCCCTAGGGCAACCGGGCGCGTCATGGTAATCCTAAATAGACCGTACTGTGTTACATAAACTCTTAGTGACTAAATCAACAGACGGCCGTCTATTCTGTGACTGTCAAAACCTACACACGAAAGAGTATTGGGTTGGGACTCCGCCTCATCTCTTCCCGGGTTCTCACGAATATTTATTCACTCCATAGGTTCCCACTAGAATATGCCCTTGCCGAAGTAGTAAAAGAAGAAATAAGTAACCATCTCGTTTTCCCGTCCAGCCTGACGACCGAAGGCCGCTGCCGGGGCAGACTAGGAAAGGGGGGGTGGGGGGAAAAGGAGACCAACCGAGATCAGGGGTAGTGCAATAAAGGCTAGCGAGCGGACGGAAAGCCTAGGCCAAGATGGCTTTCTTTTCGCGCCTACCGGCGAAGATCCCAGATCGTATCTGGGAACTTTCTATCCCACTCCGGCGACCAAGAGTACAGTACGTTCGCTTAAACCTGGAACCTGGACACGGCGGGCGGTGGCCGCCGCCGCCAGTATTCTTCACAGATCGCCAACTTCCACGCGCCGCCGCCCGGCGGCGGACCCCAGAACGGCACCGGGTCAGTCGCATACGACGACATAGAGCCTGGGACCGCAACGCTCCTCACGCCTCGCTCCTCCAGGGCGGCGGTGGAGCGCGTGCTACTGCGGCAAAGGACGGCACCTGAAAGTACGCATGGCCTGAGAGAGCCCGTCTCGCTCCCATGCTGGCCACTGCGGACCTCTATCTCGACGACGCGTCTTCGGACCATCCTATGCTGTCGACCATGGTTTTCGGTCGCGCTGGCGAGACATAGAGGGCTAGGTATATAGCAATGCCGGTGTCCGGGACGACAGCAGCGTCAGTTGGCCAGGCTGGTCATTTCAGAGACCATCCTCTCTGTCAACCCCTCAACGCGTACAACCCAACAGTATCATACGTTATCATCAATCCGGGCGACATCGAGGAAACTTCCGAGATATTGCTCCTGGGAGGTGCAGCACGATATTCGCGGCGGACCGCGCCAGAGAATTCCTATTACGCTAGGATAATTCATTAACAACTACTCCCCCGAGCCACACCAGAGCCTACCGGGGTCCCTTTTTCGGGGTGAAGGGGCGAGAGCATGTCGAACTTGAGTCTAAATATATTAAGAAGCTGGGTGGTCTTAAGGATCTGATACACCTGCTGGAGTGCCATCGGTGCTCGATGCTGTGGCAGCGCAAAAGCCGTGTTACGTTCGATGAGAGTGAGTGTGAGGTGAACGATCCGAGGATTCGGCTTATGACGTGGCAAGATATTGCCTAAAGGATAGAACTCTCACTCGCATGATAATGAAACAGGGAAACCCCCCACGGTAAAGTGTTCGGCTAACAGGCTAGAACTCACAAGTTCAATACTAGAATAGTTGGACAAATTTTCCATAGCAGGCATCAGCAGTCCCCGCACCCCTGCCACACTGCATCTCAGATGCCATTCTCTCTCTACTTATCTCCATCAAGTAGGCACCTACCCAAGTGTAGCGGCTACCATTAATCTCCCCTGTTATTTCCAACGGTGGAAGCCGGCGAGTCACCTGTACCAGTATTTCCACCCTTTACGCATGTCTAGTCGCCTTTGTACAGCGACTGCTGCTGAGCACTTTAAGGCTGCTCAAAAGAGGTGTTATGAAGTTAGCGGTGTACTTGAATACCATTCAGGTACGCGACTGTATCGCGAGCACGATCACACCAAGAGAGGAGCCCAGATTACGGTTGTGTGGTCATATGGAACGGCCAACAGATATTCCGATGGTCGGCCGCCTGTGGGTAGTACCACTACGAGGTTCTGTGAGAGGTCATTAGGCTGCATGATAATAACTCCTAGTCGAGTAAATTTAACACTAGTGACTCAATGGACAAAAATGTAGAGTAGCGTTTGATCTAATGCGATGCAATGGAACCTGATCGATTGTAAGAGAGGTACTTGTTTGACACAAGTGGCGGCGGTACCTGCCAGTGTCGGGGAATTGGACCGGATGCGAAACGGCTAAGGGGGGGGTGAATGATGAGTGGCGCCCCTGAAGAGACTAACTCACTATAGCTGCATCAGTTGTGACACTGCCCGCGCCCCGCGCTAGGCTTTCGTGGCGCAGGCCTAGATATGGCTAAGCTTTGTGACGGGGAAAAACGTGGTCCCAATACATCGATTGAGCTGAAAGCCACTAATGAGACTACTGGTAGCGCATGCTGCAGCTGATAACCTTCTTGAGCGCAAGGCTCGGAGAATGCCGAACTCTAGTATTGCAGCAGGTTGCGGTCCCCTCCATCATACTTTTCTTTCCCATCCTCTCGCGTTAGAAAATTGCTCCCTTGATCACTGAACGGAAATGGGTAGACTGTTCTACTTTTCCGTATTCTCGCGTCATTCGCACACTCGTGTCAAGTCTCACCTGGTACAATGCCCGAGAGCCTTTCACCATTTTGGCTGGAAGATTGATTCGTGCCTTAGCTTTATTCGCCCGGTAGGCTAGAAAAAGCCACAGTTCGCCTCGTGTGATAACATGCACATGAATGTCTGCGTGGGAGGCTTAGACAGACTATTAATAGCGTCACCTACCACGTATTAACTGTGTTAGAAATGCCAAGATGAGCTGGCTTATCTTAGAGAAAGTATAAGAGGCTGTAAACGTCGTGCGTTATACTTACACATCTGAAAATTGCTAAACGCGTTAACGCCAATCCGGGAAAATCAATACTCACGCGTGTAACCTGTCAGACAAACATCCTTGCAAACCGCATAGCCTTCCAAATGCCATCATTTCACTATCTCGCCTTTATTCTTTCCACCCTCTCCTTGCACTTAAATCCCGCGCAAGCAACGAACGTATCCATCGAACAAACGCTGCCATACCAAACGGGGCGTCCATGCGCCATAGGCTGCCTCAGCAGGAGCGACGGCAACGATGTTCGCTCCTGGATTGGCTGCGGAACGACCAACGGCTTCGGCCAGAACGAATGCTACTGCCGTGCCGACCTACAGGAAGAAGCCCACAGGTATCTAACGAAATGCGTTGTGGACCGCTGTAGCAGCAACACAGTGGATATCAATAGTGTTGTCTCCATGTATACTAGCTACTGCGCCGAAGTCACAGGAGCTGCACCGACGCCAACACCGGCGACGGAGTGAAATTGCCAAAGATTACATGTAGTAAGATATAATAGTGAGAGGAGTCGGGGTTTTCAGAATAAACTCAGAGGAAACTAGAACCATTGAAGGTTTAGATTTCGAGAATAAATATCAGAATTAGTCTAAATCTTTGTAAAGTCCTCAACTAAGTAGCCAAGGCTAAGCCAGAACCGTCATTTCATTACGCCGCGCTCAGTCTCATGGCTAATGGAAGTTATGATTCGCGGACGGGAAACCTAGTTTACCGAAGTTCGGCTGATTTGTAGAATACAAAATTTTGAGAATGAGCAAGAACTAACGAGTAAGCATTCGGTAGCGAGCTAGAGCTTCTAATATGTCCCACGCAACGTTTCGCAGTTCAATGTGTCCGTTGACCGTCCTCCTATCTAGCCTCATCGATTGTCTACCCCTATTTCACTCCAACGGTGAAGTCCAAATTGCTCTTAGCTCTCATATTTGACCGAAGCTTTGATGCTAAGCCGTTTTCTTTTAAATACCGGTTCCATCCCCTCATTGGGCTCACCGATGAGTCGTACCGGCCTATATCGTCCTGAGGCGCATGCTTTCTTTCACATCTTTCAATGGCAGCGGGGGATTGAAACCGGAAAGCGCTTCATATTTTCATGTAGACTATGGCCAGGGCCGCATGCTTCCTGTCTGTATGCACATCCTCCACGTTCAACTTAAACATATTGATGTAGTCCCTCCGCTCACATCTCTGCAAGAACTGCAGCGGCCAATTACACAACATGAGAGGCTCTGCCATGCGGAGAGGCGGGCGATGAGTGAATCTAGCTGGATAATCAACAGAGGAACTGTTGCTCTATCCAAGCGACTTCCTCAATAGGCATTATTTAACCTGAGAGCGGTCTACAAGATTCGGCATCTACCTCACATACCGATGCTTATAGCCTCGATTTGTGAGGCTAGTTATAAACGGCAAGACGAATTTCGCACTGACATGTTCACTCTGAAGAACAACCGGAAGATAGTAGACCGCGGCAAAACGGCCGAGTGCCACGAGCACTTATTCTGTCTATGATGAACTGCCGTGCATGTGGCCCTTGTTCTGCCTTTCACGGGGGACTTTGTAGACTACAGACTTAATAATACCGTGGAGTATTCTGGCGTTCGTACATGAAACAAGGACCGTTACTGTTTGTGAAGGAGGAATGGGTATTCCAATTGGCGCTTAATGCGCCTAATAAAAGGCGTGTCAAGAAGTGCAAGGTAATTCAGTCTGTCACAAGAAATCAAAAAGATTTTTGGTTTGGCCGAAGTAGCCCTTTTGACTCGGTAGTACGAAGATTAAGTGTGTCGGGCGGTGGTATTGGGTGGCTGAGAACCGTCGACCGTGCATGCTGCAGGAGTTTGGATGTGGAGATACACTCTTTGGAACACATGCGAGACGACCAATTCGAATAGTAATCATGGATTAGGGAAGTTCCCTCTCTCCCGTAGTTTCAAATTCAGAGACATCCGGAAGTTCGAGGTGCTTGATATGAGTGGTTTGTTAGAGTGTCGCGCCTTCAAAACATCTACCACCGCCCAAATGACCATAAGATCGTACTTATAAGACTAGCTCAGCCCAACCCGCCGCGTGGTAGTCGTATTAGCCTCTCTAACTCTGCATGCTTAACTGGGTTGAGCATGAACGCATGCCAAACCATGATAACGTCAAGGCCAGGTGAGTCGACGACCGCCAGATCACCAATTGGGACGTTATAAGCGTTCAAATTTGATACCTATTGAGCGAATTTTGCTGCTTCTGACTTGAAACAGGCATTCCATGGTTTTTTTTTCTGCTATTGGAAGCGAGGCATGCTCTAGAGTTCCTCTCAAATTTCTCTCGGCCAGCTCAATAACTCGAGACCTTAGTTGGGCGAATGCCTCGGGTGGGAGAAGATGAGCCGAACAGTTCTCCGCTCCTGGAGGGAGTGCATTGCGGTCAAGTGCAATTGAAGGCCTGACTGGTTCAATTCAATACGCTTCTAGCTGCTCAGCCTTGACAGGCAAAGAGACAGAAGATTTAGCAGTCTCAAAGCCGACTGGTAACTCTCCACACTTAGTTTAGTTAGGATTCTCGTGTATTCTGCCGAAAATATCCATGTGTACATACCTACTCTAGCATACCAGGCATGGTGGCTCGACCCGAATAATCGTGATGAGCAAAAAAAGTGTATCTGTTTGCAGCCCCGAAGGCCACGTTAGGTATTGAAACCCCTGCACGTTGACGCTAAGGATAGCTAAGGAAAGCTACAACGACATTTTACCTCCTAGCAAGGAGGTTCGTGGTCATGTGTGCGTGAAAAATGGACGAGCCTCTAAATTACGAAGGTTTACCACCATCAACTTCTGATACGGCTGCGCTGAAAGCCATTGGTTGGAGGTATATGGCGTTTTACTATATATGCAAGCGTAAGCCAACTTGAGGTATTGAAACGCGTCTCATATTCACCTTCCACGTCAACGTGCATTAATCTTGGGGATTACACATGACATGCTTTTAGGCGCTAATGTGGCGTGCCTTGGTCGGCATTTGGATCCTACTAATAGCATCGAACAAGCCTCAGCAAGCCACAGAAAGCTAAGCATGACGCCTTTTCGTAACCCCAATCTGGACCCCCCGAGTGTAAGTAAGGGAGATTTAATTTAATAAAAATCGAGGTGAATTGGATGCAGCTTGCCTGGGGCTCGTGCAGAAGCGCAACGGAAGCGGACTAGCTTATCCAAGCGGAGCCAGCGATAAAAGTCACATACGCAGAAAACGAAGGGACACTTAGGGTTATGTAGAGTAAATTCTTACAGGATGTACTAGGAAGAGAGGTAAGCGCTAGTCCGCGAAGCTTTTGCTCTGAAGGTGCCACCCAGGAACGCCTTACAACCAAGGCAAATGAAAGCCTAATGACATTCAATTTAGTAGATAAATTGTATGTTTATTAGCGTATTTCCTCAGCCGGTGTGCAGCAAGAGAAATCCACTGTCTGTGCCTCCATGGAAGAAATTGCCGACCAAAAACCGGCATGAATCAATGTCACGCAACGTAAAAAAAAAAAAGAAGGGGGAGGGTTTCTCTTTTAATCAATCTTGCGGCATTGGACCTCATGCTATGAAGGACCTACGAGCCCCAGCCGGCGCTTTGGGCTTATCACTATGACATTCTCCTACGCTTCTACACCGCAAAGTTACTTAAACAAATATTTCTAGCACCAATCAAGGGATTTTAATGCCTAACTATGCATGCATGGTCAAGTTCTGTACCACAAGGCGAGCTGCAAGGAGCCGCTGGGTGCCTTCAGCAAGACGAAGTAGGGAAGTTGAGACTAACGGCATCATGAACATGCAACCGTGACCAGGCATTACACAAGTATTTAAAAGTCAAAAGGGATAGAGCGGAAGATAAATTAGACTAGAAGTAGTTTAACTTTAGTAGGGGACCAGGTTTAGGGACGGGCGCCTTCTACGGCGGGTGGTTCGTTGTTCGACGCGGCGCCAGGACACGAGCGCAGGCGGGGGGGCCCCCACCAGGGTTGACCGCGCATACGTCATTATGAGAGCGGGGCAGCCACAGCTCAGGACCGGGGATCCCCATTTATCACCCATGTTCCTGATCTGCTCCTGCTGTTTTGCTCTGAGCCGCGGGTGAGCCAGGTCCTAGGTGTATGGTACTGCCACGGGGCCTTGTTGCGCCTCCCACTGAGTCGGATTCATGGACCCAAAAAGAAACCTGTGGAGGTGCATTTTCCGAGTTTCAAGTTTCGACTAATAAATTAGATTGTTCTCTAAGATACGCGAAATGAAAATTGGTCACTTGGTAGGATCAAGCCTGCGTAAACTTACAAGCCCTGTTCAGCCAAGTCCGTAGATTGCTTGAACGGGATGACCGCTAAGTCCTACCTAAGGGCAAAGCGTTGCAATGCCGCACATTGGAGCAGGGGACTGCCAGGGGTCGTGTTTCGGGCGGCCGACCTATGAAGCTGGCTGCGGCTCAGTACAATAGTGGGCAGTTATGAAGGACTGGAGATGCTTGTCGCACGGATCTTGAGCGATTTCATTGTATTTGCTTCAGGCGCTCCTTGCAGTTTGTCCTTCAAGCCAAAAACTGCAATCTTTCATCGCAGCGCACTTCTTTGCCCTGCCTTAGAGAGATGAATGCTCTATTGGCTAGTAAAGTAAATTTTGTAATGCCCAATACGGGGGAGTTTCCAGCGACCGTCCAGCCTTGGGCAGGAATTTACACCTTAAGCTGTAGAGTTTCAATCCGTGCCACTTAGTCCAACCGAAGTGGCAGTGTTTTAAGCGAGGCTGTGCAGAGTGCTCAGCATTTGTGACGTTCACTCCGAAAAGTGGACCCTACAGTGCTTGTAGTGTTAGACAGTTATCAGAGTCACGTGCTACCCAGCTGGGCTATCCCGCCCTTTCTAAATTTAGCGGTATCTCGACTAGTAACACCCGCCACAGCTAGGCGGAACATACGCACCGCCACGAGATCCTCAAATCCCACGTTATTATTTATGCCAGGCGATTTTGTGTGTGTCTGTGTATGTTTGAGAGAGGAAGGGTTACGAACAAGGGCTCAGAGTCGAGTTCTAAGCAGGGTACCAAATATTTAAGAACGTCCCGGTGTCCAAAATGTTTTTGAATATTTAGAAGTCAGAAATATAAACCCATTGAGCCAATTCTCTGTGCCTACTCATACAAAAAACTTGATCTTTATCACCAAAACCTCTCACTGCTTCCACGATGTTCGTATCCAAGGGAAGCAACGCTATCAGCACCTTTATTGCAGTCGGAGTTCTGTTGCAATCGGCACTCGCCAACCCTGTTGCTGGCCTAGGGTACGTCAGAAAGTTTAATCGAGGTTATCCACCATGGTAGACGTGTTAAACGATACTGACATCTGTGGTTCAGATATGCCAATATCAAGCGTGCTTCAGAAGCATCCGGCCCCGGCTGTGGGGAAAACGAGATCGCTGTTGGCACTTACAAAACCTGTAGCCCAGCTCCGTCGATTAACCCTGTTATCCCGCCCGACGGTGGCTGTGGCGCTGAATATGGAGCTCTATGGCAAGACAGCAACTGTGATGGCGATCACTGGTCTCTAAGCGGCATGACTGAGGGCTTCTGTAAGGGGGGGTTCAAGGAGGATATTGAGGTTAAATGCAACGACAAGGGCGAGGCCCAGGCTATGTACAGCAAAGGCCATCTAATCCCGTGGCTGTCAAATTGTCGCCCGCATAGCGTCAAATGTACACGGACAATTGGCATTGCTAGTGCGTACAGTGAGATCAAGTATTGTTGTGGTGTCTAAGCTGGCGTTGAAAGATTCACGTTACTCAAAGACTTGGATAGTGGGGGATTGGGGATATACCAAATATATCACAGAATAATTTAGACTTTAGAGGCGTTCTCATGATTTATCCAAAGGACTAGACCAATTGTGGGCTCGAAATTTCCTCAAGCTTCAATGACTTTTGTTGCAGATGTGGACTTTTCGATACATACTAGAGCAAAATAATTCCAACCCTAGAGTATGCGGGGGATCTCATATCCTGCTCGTATTTCCATTACTAGCTGCAACACGTATTAACCCACAAAGCTGCATTCCAGGGCTTTTTTATTGCACTCAGCAATTGCCCTTCTTACACTCGGAACAAACAGCAAGACTGGAGATATACAATCAGTACACACATTCTCTGCCATGTTAAATACCCTCTAATAAATTAGGGAAATTGGCTTTTTGTCAATAAATACCATGTAGCAAGGCTGAGAGGGTCATCAGCTTGACAATATGAAAAGTGGCTGAAGCACTTCTTGCAGTGGCCGCCGAAGCCTCGCTGGCAAATGGACTCGCGCTTGACAGCTTCTTTCAGTGCTCGTTCTTTGAGAGCCGTCAACGACCCGTTTTCTGGGCTGCTCATGCCACCCTCGAGGCTGGAGCGTGGCGATGGCTGAGGCGGCGGCTATCAGGGTGAAGATAGAAGTAATAGAGTATTGGAAATGCATTTTGGATTTAGATGCTAGGGGGGCCTGTGATTCAGAAGGAATTTACACGTGATGGGGTTTGGTGTGATGAGATTTTGATGTATAGGCATGGGTTACGAATGAGGGTCAATTGGCCTGAAGATGAAGGGCTGTATCTCTCGGCTTTTGAGGGATAGAGAGAGCTCCAGAATAGGTTCGAAGTCTAAGATATAGACCTTTGGCTTATAAGAGGATTGGTTAATTTTTTCGGCCATAGCCTCCAGGAGCGTTCAATGACAGTAGCTTCTGTATTATATCGATTTGTGTGTGCATATGCTTACTTCCTCGCTTGACTCAGAAGTCTGACCTTTGCTTAGGGCCGAATAGAATACACCCTACCATTGGCCACTGCATTGTACTATCGCTGTTGCATTACGCATCGATTGCTCTCTTTGGCCCCCACCAAGCTTGGGTCAAGCTCACCTTTTCTCGCTGCCATGGCTCAGGTTGGCTCAGGATATGATCAGGGAAGCATTCGAAAATGGCTTAGGCAGAAAGGAAATGCTGTACGCCTCCAGGGAGTGAAAATAAAATATATCAGTTTTCCGGAGGCTCTAAACAGGACCAAATCTTGGCTATAAGTGTCCTAGAACTGGGCCCCCTTTATCTATATTATTTAAGAACCCCGAAGGCTTTAAGAGTGCCTATTATTTATTAAATTCTATAAAACTAAGTTTTAGTCCCTTTCTATTTCTTTAGAAATCCAATCTTTCATTTTTAGCTTTAAAAGTTACTAATTTCATCTTTTATTAGTTTTCATATATTTGCTTTTTACCGAAACTACGTTTAGAAAGCTAATGTAACAGGACAAAAGGGTTAGGGTTTGGAGACCGGTCGACGACGCTACTACGAGAAGCCACAACGGCAACAGATTGGTTACGGGCCACATATTGATTAGTCAGCCGGGTAGTTTTAAGAACCCGACGCGAAGGATATTCCTGATGGCAGAATGGATGGGAATAATGTCTTTAAGAAGGGTCATCTTCCCCCATGATTTTGGAAGATGACAGGCTTTAGTTTTTACCTCAATCAATACCTACCTTCGTCTCAGACTGATCTCAGTACGAAACGTTGTCACCAACCCCGCACTTAACCCCAACCCTAGCGCCAGACTACGTCAGGCATCATTGACCACCTTCGTCATCGCCTCGTGGCACCTCCCGTTACATTACGACCGTCAATAGTATGTTAAGTAATAATATAGATATATAGATGTAAGATTAATGATTCCTCTAAGTCTATCTCGCGTGTCTGTCCTAGATGGATGTGTCCGGAGCGCACAGGCTGTAGGCCTGTGCGCAGCCCTGGACGTCCGAGCCCAATGGGTCTCCAACCAGTTGTTGACGCCTGGCTCATCTTTCGGCCTAACAACCATGATTTAGATTTAAAAATGCACCGATAAGTCTTGAGTATTCAATACTATTTATTTGTATTTTAGCTATTGTT
>Ga0247774_1001396_pt1 | contig 12211 bp, 13 predicted proteins | sample UWRJL001104B6_FD_179933 | JGI IMG/M metagenome (GOLD analysis project Ga0247774, IMG submission 179933) | Plant litter microbial communities from Arlington Agricultural Research Station in Wisconsin, United States - UWRJ-L001-104B-6 | ecosystem: Environmental > Terrestrial > Plant litter >... | reverse complement strand
AGGCCATGTTCTGGTTGTAGACCGAGCACGTCGCGTGGTTGTCGCCGCAGATCCCGCAGATGCGGCTGGTGATGAAGTGCGCGTCGCGCGGGTCCTTGCCCTTCATGAAGATGCTGTAGCCGCGGAACACCGACGAGGTGCTGTAGCAGTCCGCGACCGTGTTGTTGTTGAAGTCGACCTTCGCGTAGATCCCGAGGCTGCCCACGATGCGGGTGATCGGGTCCCACGCCATCTCGACGATGCCGTCTTGCGTTGCCATCTGCGCGTCTCCGCTCACATGCTCACCAGGAGGATTTGTAGCCGGTGGCCAGATCACCCTTCTTGCGCCACTTGGGTTCCTTGTCGAGCTTCCGGGCGGTGATCCCGCGCAGGGCGCGGATCACCCCGCCGTAGGCGCCGCTTGCCATCGAGGACACGCGCGCGCCCGGCGGTTCGTCCATGAAGGGCATGAACTTGTCCGGGAAGCCGGGCATGGTGCAGCCGATGCAGATACCGCCGACGTTCGGGCAGCCGCCGATGCCGTTGATCCAGCCGCGCTTGGGCACGTTGCACTTCACGACCGGGCCCCAGCAGCCGATCTTCACCAGGCACTTCGGCGAGCCGTACTCGTTCGCGAACTGACCCTGCTCGTAGTAGCCCGCCCGGTCGCACCCCTCGTGGACGGTCGCGCCGAACAGCCAGGTCGGCCGCAGCGCCTCGTCCAGCGGGATCATCGGCGCCTGCCCGGCGACCTGGTAGAGCAGGTAGAGGATCGTCTCGGACAGGTTGTCCGGATGGATGGGGCAGCCGGGCACATTGACGATCGGCAGCCCGGCCTTGGACTTCCAGTCCCAGCCGAGGTAGTCCGCCACGCCCATCGCGCCGGTGGGGTTGCCGGCCATGGCGTGGATGCCGCCGTACGTGGCGCAGGTGCCGACGGCGAGCACCGCGGTCGACTTGGGCGCCAGGATGTCCAGCCAGGCGCTGGTGGTCCGGGGCTGGCCGGTCGCCGGGTCGTTGCCGAACCCGGACCAGTAGCCCTCTTCCTTGATCGACTCGTTCGGGATGGAACCCTCGATGACCAGCACGAAGGGTTCGAGCTCGTCGCGTTCGGCCTTGTAGAACCAGTCGATGAAGGTGTCGGCCCCCTTGTCGGGCCCGCACTCGAAGTCGATCAACGGCCAGTGCACAGCGATCTTGGGGAGACCCGGCAGGGCGCCGAGGGCGATCTCCTCGATGCTCGGCTGCGTGGCCGCCGTCAGGGCGACCGAGTCACCGTCGCAGCTGAGGCCCGCGTTGATCCAGAGGATGTGGACGACAGGTTCTTCCTGTGTGGTCTCCGACTCGGTCGGCGTCGTCATGCCACGTTCACCACCTTGGGGTAGGCGGTCAGGGGTGGGACGGCACGCGGCGGGGCCGCGTGCCGACGGGGTGCGCGTCAGAGCGCGTACTGGGTGAGCTCCCACAGGACGTGGTAGACGGTGGTCTGGGCCTCCTGGATGCGGTGCACCGAAGATGAGGGCACCGTGAAGAGGTGGTCCAGACCGTCGAGTTCGGCCATCTGCCCGCCCGTGTGTCCGGCTAGTCCGATCGTCAGCATTCCTCGACGCATCGCCTCCTCGAAAGCGCGAATCAGGTTGGCGGAGTTGCCACTCGTCGAAAGGCCCAGCGCGATGTCCCCGGCGCGGCCGAAGGCGCCGAGCTGGCGGGCGAACACCACCTCGAAGCCGATGTCGTTGGACAGCGCGGTCATCACGGCGACATCGGTGGTGAGGGCGAGAGCCGGCAGCGGGCGCTCCTCGCCGCCGGGATTGAGGAAGAGAGCGGCGACGTCCTGCGCGTCGGTGGAACTGCCGCCGTTGCCGAAGGTGAACAGCCGCCCGCCGTCGCGGAACGCCGCGGCCATCTGCCGGGCGCACTCCTCCAGCCGCGCTCCGTCCGTGGCGAGCACGGTCTGGCGGAGCGCCACGATCTCCTCGGCCTTCTCGACGGTCGAACGGCCCACCTCGGCCATGACGGAGTCGAGGTCGCCGCCGCCGGAGTAGAGGAAGGGATAGAGCTCCCGCATCTCACTCATGACAGCCGGCCGATCGCCTCTTTGGCGTGGACGAGGACGACGTCGCCGACCTCGGCGTCCACCAGGGCGACGCTGATCTCTTCGGTGCGCCCCTCGCCGACGTCGACGTCGGCGAGGTCACCGTCGCGCAGGCGTAGGACGCGCACCGGGACGGCCTCGTCGGAGCAGGTAACGCAGTGGTCGCCGACGCAGTGATTCACCTGATCACCTCGGGGTCGAGCACGCCGGGCTGCTCCAGGAAGACGTGGACCAGCTCCCACAGCACGTGGTAGGCGGTCACGTGCACTTCCTTGACCACGCGCGGATCGGCGGAGGGCACGACCACCGCGTGGTCGGCGACCCCGGCGGCGGCGATGGCCCCGCCGTCGCCGCCGAGCAGCGCCACGGTCAGCAGGCCCAGGTCCTTGGCGGTCCGCAGGCCGCGCAGCACGTCCGCGCAGCGGCCGTCCGGCGAGATGCCGAGCGCGATGTCGTCGGCCTCGGCGAAGTGGCGGAGCTGGTGGGCGAAGATCTCCTCGAAACCGGTCATCGCCCCGACTCCGGTGAGGGTGGCGACGTCGCCCGTCAGCGACAGGGCGGGCAGAGCACGCTTGCCGACGATCACCGGATGGACGAACTCGACCGCGATGTGCTGGGCGTCGGTGGCCGCGCCGCCATTGCCGAAGGTGAACAGCCGACCGCCTCGGTGAAAGCGCTCGGACATCGCGTGACAGGCCTTCGCGATCGTGTCCGCACTGTCCACCAGTCCTCGCCCGGGAACATCTCTTCGGGCGAAAACCGCACTTATGTGTTCCGCTGTCCGCCGCATTGCGGACCTCATCCCTGGGCGAAATCGGAAGCGCCCGTTAACGACAAGTGACAGGCGACTCACGGAACATACATCAGCCCCGTAGGGCGTACAAGACGCCCGAAACCAAAGGTTCGCTCTCTGTCACCTACAGTGACATCGCCCAGGTGAAGATCATCAACTGGGTCCCCTCGACGCCCCATGGCCCACTCAGGCAAGACCGCGAAAGATCCTGTTCGCATGATTGCGTATTCGAACGTTCCAATGCCGGCAATAACGGCTCCGGCAGCACAAAAGACCGAATAAGGTTGCTTTCCGTCACTTAATCTGTTGCTTAATTTCCCGTACTCCGCATCAGGAAATCGTGGCCGTAAAGATCGGTGGGGTCGTCGGCCGCTGCGATCCGGCGGCCGGTTCGACGGTGATGCCGATCTGGGTGGCGTCGCCGAGTCCGGTCGCCAGGACCGGGGCAGGGTCGCCCTTGGCGGGCGGGCGCATGGTGCCCGCCGGGCGCGGTGGCCGCGGCCCCATGAGCCACAGCTCGTAGGTGCGGGCCGACGAGAGCTTGGGCAGCCCGGACATCACGATGACCGCCTTGCCGAGCGAGCGGGAGGCGACGACCGTGCCGCTGCCGCCGGGAGCCACCTTGCCGGTGACCGTACGGGCGTCGGGCGCGGCCATCACCGCGGCGATGTCGCGGTTCAGCGCGTCGACGCGCTCCTTCGTCCGCTCCACCCGCAGCGTCGCGACGCCCAGCACGGCGGCCAGGAGGAGACAGGCGGCGGACAGCATCCAGCCGAGCCGCCTGGCGCGGACCGCGGCCGGGCGGGTGACGCGCGGCGGCACCTGGCGGGTGCGGGCGGCCTGGGCCAGCACGCGTTCGCGCAGCGCCTCGGGCGGGTCCTGGGCCGCCGCGGTGGCCAGCCGGGTCACCGTCTCGCGCATCCCGCGCACCTCGTCGGCGCAGGTGTCGCAGTCGGTGAGGTGGGTCTCGAAGCGACGGCGTTCGACGTCGGTGAGGCCGTCCAGTGTGTACGGGGCGGCAAGAGTGTGCAGGTTCTCGCTCACAAGCCCTCCTTCACCGGAGGTGCGACCAGGGTGCCGCGCTCGACGGCTCGCTCACTCAATGGTTCACCCCGAGGCAGTCGCGCAGCCGGATCAAGCCGTCCCGCATACGGGTCTTGATCGTGCCGAGCGGCGCTTTCAGCAGCTCGGCCACCTCACGGTAGGTGTAACCCGCGTAGTAGGCCAGGGTGACCGACTCGCGCTGGGTCTCGGTGAGCGTGGACAGGCAGCGCCGCACCTGCTCGCGCTCCAGCCTGATCTGGACGCTCTCGGCGACCTCGTCGTACGCGGGACCGGCCTCGCGCCCCACCCGCTGTTCGCGCTCGGCGGCGGCCTGGGCGGAGCGGACCCGGTCGACGGCGCGGCGGTGGGCGAGCATCATCACCCACGACATCGCGCTCCCCCGCCCCGGTTCGAACCGGGAGGCGGTCCGCCAGACGTCGACGAGGACCTCCTGGGCCACCTCCTCCGACTGGGCCGGATCGCGCACGATCCGCAGGGCCAGACCGTACACGGGCCCGGAGACCTCGTCGTACACCCGCTCGAACGCCGTCTGGTCGCCGCGCGCGACATGGGTGAGGAGATCACCGAGGTCGGCCTCGTCGTCGAGACCGGCCGGATCACCCTTCCACTGCCGCGCCGCGCGTCGCTCGCTCATGTCCACACACTCGATTCGTAACCGCGACGGTGGTGGATTGGTGCCGGCCATCGCTCATCCGTGGCGCGCCGGTGGCGGCCAGACTCCGATGATGCCCTGTTTCGCCCGGCCGTGCCGCTTCGTCCCGAGAAACGCGGCGACCTGCTGCTCGAACGAGAAATCGATCACTCAGCGTGACAGAGGTCACCTCTGACATAGGCCCCACCAGGGCTAATATCGGTAGGCGACCCTCCCTGGATCAACCCCCTGTGATCACCGGGCCGAGGCCCGATGAGGAATCCCCCATGACTCACCATGTCTTCGAGATCGACCTCGCCCGCGAAGAGGCACGCCGGCGGGCCGAGGTGCTGACGGCGCTCGGACCGGACTGGGATCCGATCGCCGCGCTGCACGAGGAGGACCAGGCGTACGCGCTGCTGTACTCCGGCCTCGACGCCCGGCAGCGGGAGACCTACGCCATGCTCGTGTCGGCCGGCGTGCTGCCACCGCGCAGGACCGGCCATGCTGCCGATTGACCCGCACGCCGACCTCGGCCGCCGCGCCTGGATCGACTGCCCGCGGTGCCGCGACGCGCGGCACTGCGCGGACTGCCGCTCCGAGCGCAACTGCGGCGCCCACTGGCGCTACCTGCTGGCCAACTCCGGCAGCGTCCTGCACGTGCAGTGCCCGTCCTGCGCCCACCTGTGGGACCACGAGACACACTTCGGGCGAGGCGGAACCGCCGCGTAACGCCCGCCGCGCCGCACGGGGTTGAACCTGCCGCGACGGCAGGTCCTAGCGTTGCCGGCGTGAGCGAGAAGGACGACGCCACGCGTCGCTGGAGCATCGGTGAGCTGGCACGGGCGAGCGGGCTGACCGTACGCGCGCTGCGTCACTACGACGCGATCGGCCTGGTGACGGCGGCCGAACGTACGGCCTCGGGGCATCGCCGCTACACCGGGCGTGACCTGCGGCGGCTGTACCGGGTGCGGGGCCTGCGCGCGCTCGGGTTGTCGCTGGAGGAGATCGCCGGGGTGCTCGCGGACTCCGCGGACGACCTGGCGGCGATGCGCGGCCTGCTCACCGCCCAGCTGGGCGAACTCGAGGTCCGTGCGGAGCGGACCCGGCGGCTGACCGAGCAGATTCGCGGGCTGCTGAGCCGGCTGGACGCGTCGATGCCCGATCCGGAGCAGTTCCTGACGTCCTTGGAGATGATGTCGATGCTGGAGAGCTCATTCACGCCCGAGCAACTTGACCGGCTGGCCCGCCGCAGGACCGAACTCGGTCCTGCGGCGATCGAGGCGGCCAGGACCGAATGGACCGGCCTCGTCGAAGAACTCCTGACCCACGTACGAGACGACACGCCCCCCGGCGACCCGCGCGTCCAGGCCCTGGTCGCGCGCTGGGACACGCTCGGGGACCTCTTCCACGACGACGAGGGGACCAAGGCCGCGGCACGGACGATGTGGCGGGAGAACGGCGACGCGCTCGGCCGGAGCCTGCCGTGGCCCGCGGACCGGCTGCGTGCCCTGGTCCGCTACCTGGAGCGGGCCCGGCAGGCCGCCGCGCCTCAGTGACCGCCGGGTCGCCGGTCGACCGCGTGGCGCTGTCCGGATCGGGAGACTCCTCAGCCCCACAGCCAGTCGGCCGCGAGCTCGGCGAAGGCGCTCTCCTCCCGTGCGGCCCGTAGCGGACGGGTCTCCTTGTGGAACTGGAGAGTCACCCCGGTGACGGGAAGTGGTGGCTGTCCAGGGACGGTCATCAACGTCCCGGCGGGCAGGTCGAAATGGGAGCAACCCCAGGATGAGCCCCGGGAGGTGACCTCCGACTCCTCGTGCCAGGCCAACTCGGCGCGCAGACCCGCGAACGAGGCGATCGGGACCTGTTCGGCGTCGTGGAACACCGCGTCACCACTGCCCTCGTGTACGGCCCACCACTGCTGCTCGCTGAGGGTGGAAGCGTTCGGCGGCTGGGTGAATTCGTGGAGGGACACGACGGCCACGTCGTGGCCCCATGAGCCCTCACCCGTAGGGTGAACGTTCAGGATCCGCAGGTTACGCAGGTAGGCGGCCTGAACGGCGTCCCCCGACGGTACGCGGCGCGAGCACACGAACGCTGCGGGCCGCGCTTCGGAGACGGCGGTCGTTCTCACCCGGGCGGCAAGGTCCGCCACACGGACGATGTCGTCGACGGTGACCGTCGTGTCCAGCGACCCCCCGTCGATGAGCGCCACCACCTCCTCGTCGTCGTCTTTTGTGCGGGCCACCAGCGTGGACCCGCCCGTCAGCGTCTGGAACCGCCAGATGTCGTCTTCTTCGGTCAATGCTCGGGCGACGGCGTCGAGGAACCGCCGGTACCCGATGGACTCGTCCCGCGCCATGACCAGTGATCGTATGGGCCCCGATCGGCTGGAGGCGGCGCACTCCGTGCTCGCCGCAAGGCCGACAGGCGCCTAGAGGTTCGCCTGCCGGCCCACGTTGCCCGCGTCGTCCACCGCCTGGATCGCGATCTTCTGGGCGCCGGACGGGATGGTCACGCTCTGCCGGCCGCCCGCGTCCGTCGTCGCCGGCACCGTCGTGGTCGTCCCGCCGGCGGTGACGCGGTAGGACGTCGCGCGGCCCGCGTACCAGTCGTCGCCCGGCGCGGTGAAGGTGACGGTCGTTCCGCCGCGCTGGGCGTCCTTCACGATCCCGGGCGGGCGGGTGTCGGTGCCGTACCGGCCGGTGCGCCACTCATCGTGGTGGTAGGCCCACGACTCGGCGTCCGGTTTGCCGTCGGTCCGCCACGCGAACAGGTAGCCCTCGCGGGTGGTGGTGACCAGGTCGGTGCGGCCGTCGCCGTCCAGGTCGCCCGCCGAGGGAGCGAACAGCGTCCAGCCGCCGGTGAACTTCGGGAAGCCCGCCGCCTGTCCGGAGGAGGTGAAGGCGTGCACGGTGGAGGTGTCGCCACCGTCCACGATCTCGGCCTTCCCGTCCCCGTCGACGTCGGTGACCAGCGGCGCGCCGAGGAAGTCCAGGCCGTGCCGCTGGTGCGGGAAGCCCGAGGCGGGCAGGCCGGTGAGCGCGTCGTACCCGCGCTCGAAGTTGCCGATCGGGCTGCCGCTGCCCGGGTACAGCAGCGCCGCGATCAGCGACACCGCGCCCGAGCCGGCCTCGGCGTACCCGAGCCGTCCGGCCGGCCCGAACCTGCCGAACGCGCCGCTGGTGGTGAACGAGACGGGTACGTCCGCGGGCAGCCTGCCGTTCAGCAGCGCACGGATCACGCTCTCGTCGCCGTTCAGCAGGCCGAGCGCCGGGTTGTTCAGCGGCCCGTACGCGTTGCGCACCGTGCCGTCCCCGCCGATCAGGAACGTCGCGGAGAACGACGGGCCGGTGGCCACCTCGTCCTTGCCGTCGCCGTCCACGTCGGCCACCGCGGGACTGTTGGCCGCCTCGGTGATGAACTCCTGCGCGCTGCCGTAGTACGTGATGATCGAGGGCAGCTTCACGGGCCAGCCGCTCACCGGCGAGCCGTCGGAGTGGTAGGCGTACACGTAGTTCGCGCCGAGCGGCTGGATGCCGGCGTCCGCGGTCTCCGAGTGCTGCGAACGCACCACGATCTCCGGCTTGTGGTCGCCGTCGAGGTCGGCCACGGCGGGCGTGGCGTCCAGCTTCGCGTCGTCGATGGCGACGCCGGAGGCCGGCTTGGGCGGGTCGGCGACCTTCACCGGCCAGCCCGCCACGCCGCCGCCGTCGGCGTGCCAGGCGTGCAGGTGCCCGTCCCAGCCCGCCTGCACGATCTCCAGCCCCGGCTTGCCGTCCAGGTCGGTGAGCACGGGCGAGGCGGTCGCGCCCTGGTGCGGCAGGCGGGTGTAGGACAGGGCGGGCCGCGGGATCGCCGGCTTGGTCACGCCGGCGTCGAGGGTCTTCGGCCAGCCGGGCAGCGCCTTGCCCGCGGAGTCGAAGACATAGGTGCGCCCGGTCGTACTGGTGACCGCCACCTCCTGGCGCCCGTCGTGGAACAGGTCGCCCACCGCGACGGGCGCGATGACCGGTTCGTGGCCGGGGTCGAAACCGGGCACGCGTGTACGGCTCGCGTTCGTGGTGGCGGGCCAGCCGGGCAGTTCCTTGCCGCTCACCCCGTCGAGGGCGTGCACCCGGCCGTCGGCGTCGCCGAACACGATCGCCTGGTGGCCGGTGCCCTGCAGGTCGGCGAGCGCCGGCTGGCTCTCCCCGCCGAGGCCGAACCGCACCGGGAAGCCGGACCGCAGCGTCGCGTCGTGGTGGACCGCGATCGTACGGCGCTCCTCGCCGATCCGGCCCTGGTCGTCCCAGACCCGCAGGCGCAGCGTCAGGGTGTACTGCTCGGTCGTCGACAGCGCCTTGTCGTCCGACATCGTGTACGCCTTGTTCCAGAACGAGCCGGGCAGGCCGGCCAGGTCCAGCGTGCCGACCGTACCGTCGTAGGTCCCGCTGCCGTCACCCGAGCCGGCCTTGGCGAAGTCGCCGTCGACCGGGTCCAGGCCGGGCGCGAACTGCAGTTCGTACCGGTAGCTCGTGGCCCGGCGCGCCTCGACGTGCCCGGTGACCGGGACCGACGGGGTCGTCCGCGGGTCATAGAGGGAGTACCAGTCCGGGCTCTCGATCGAGGCGACCGGCGGGATGTCGCCCCGGGCCACGGCCGCCATGGCCGCGTGGGCGTTCGGCCGGCCGTAGCCGTACTGGCTGTCCCAGCCGGGGCGTCCCGGCCAGCCGAGACTCGCGTCCGCGACGTCACTGGCGGTGGCGCGCAGCACCTGCACGGCCTCGCCGTTGCTCAGCGGCCAGGCGATCTTCTTCTCCCGCGCCGCCTGGGCGCCGTAGGACAGCAGCAGCCCGAACAGTCCGCCCGTCGTGGGCGTCGACTCCGACGTCGAGCCGCCCATCGTGGCCACGGAGAACATCGCGTGGGAGCCGAACGAGGTCAGGTTCGAGCGTTCGCGGTACGTCGTGGTCAGCGGGTTGGCGAGCGGGCTCGGCACGCCGGCCGTGTTGGGCACCAGGCCGTTCCCGGGGACGACGTGGGGCCAGAACATGCCTCCCTGGTGGTCCGTGCTGTCGAAGTCGTTGCTGGACTCGACCATGACCACGCCGTCGTGCCAGAGCTTGTCCACGGCGCGGCGCATGGCCGAGGAGTAGCCGAGGTCGGCGGTCGTGCTCACGATGACCTTGGCGCCCGCGCGCCCCGCGTACAGCCAGGCCGCGGCGAGGTCGTCGGTACGGTCGAGGGCCTCCTGTCCGGCGCGGATCGGCATGAGCCGGCACTTGGGGCAGATGCCGGCGCCGAGCCTGCCGTTGTCGGTCTGCGCGCCGGCCTTCCTGAGCTGCTCGTTGGCGTGCCCGTACGTGCCGTCGGAGGTGGCCGGGTCGTTCTGGTCGTCGTAGAAGTCCCAGCCGGAGATGTCGTCGGTGAAGCCGTTGCCGTCGTCGTCCGTGCCGTCGGAGAACGCGACGATCAGGTCCTCGGGGTCGGTGACGCCGTTGCCGTTGGAGTCGTGGACCCGCGAGTCGTCCTTGTAGTCGGCGGCGGTGACCGCGCCGTCGCCGTCCTTGTCGTGGGCGCTCGCCCCCTGCGGTTCGGGCAGCTCGCCGGTGTTGAGGTAGACCTTGTTCGCCAGGTCGGCCACGTCCGGGGCGTGCCAGTTGATGCCGGCCTCGACGTAGGCGATCGTCGTGTCCGGCGACCCGGTGGTGTAGTCGCGCCAGGCCGTGTCGACCGACATGCCCGCGGCGCCCTCGGGGTCCTTCGCCCCGGGCGTGCAGCGGGGGATGAAGGAGTACAGGTTGTGCTGCTCGGCGCCTGGCGCGGACTTGGTCAGGCAGGTCAGCACCGACCCCTGCTCGGCCGGGGCGTAGTCCGGATCGTTCGGCGGGCCGCCGGGGAAGGCGGTCGCCGCGGCGCCCGGTCCGGCCGGCAGGGCCACCGAGAGGACCACGGCGAGTATGACGGCCAGGAGACGCCTCATCCGACCCACCTCGAATCACACTTGAGCGCGGTGAAAACTCTGCGGCAAGCGGCGGGTGAGGAGTACCCCTCTGACCGAATGAGGACATGAGCAATCTTCGCGTTCGACCTTCCACCTCAGGCACGTCCGCGTACGTGACCGATCCCGGCCGCCGGGTGGGGCGGTGCGCCGGTCGGCCGGAAAACGGCTTGGCGGGGCCGTGCCCGGGTTGTTAGCGTTCCCCGGAGCCGTGACGCCGCACGAGGAGGTGAGCCCCGATGAACGCTGTACGCACGTGGGTGCTCCCCCGCTTCGTCACGGTCGGGCGATTGACGTAGGTGTCGCCGGGAGCGCCGCGACAACAAGGCACTCCTCGAAAGGCAACACCGATGCACCCTGTGCGTTTCACCGCGGAGACATCGTCGAACGGTGTCCTCGAACGCGACTTCGTCGTGGGCGAGGTCCCCGGCGTGCTCTGGTCGCCCGTATCCGGCTCCGATCACGCGCCCCTGGTGCTGATGGGGCACGGCGGCGGCCTGCACAAGAAGACGCCGGCACTCGTGGCCCGCGCCCACGACACCGTGACCACCCACGGCTTCACCGTGGCCGCCATCGACGCCCCCCGGACACGGCGACCGCCCGCGCTCGGCAGAGGACGAGCAGGCCCGCACCGACCTCAGGCAGGCCATGACGGCCGGTGAGACCGAACGCGTAGCGTCGATCACCGTTCGGTACGGCACCGCGCTCGCACGGCGTGCCGTACCGGAATGGCAGGCGACCCTGGACGCCCTCCAGCGACTGCCGGAGATCGGCACCGAGACACCGATCGGCTACGGCGGCGGCATCACGCTGGGCACCGGGATCGGGATACCGCTGACGGCGATCGAACCCAGGATCACCGCCGCCGTCTTCGGCGGCGGGTTCGTGGTGCACGAGGCCCTCATCGAGGCGGCGAGGCGGATCACCGTCCCGGTCCAGTTCCTGCTCCCGTGGGACGACGAGCACGTCGACCGCGGATCCGCTCTCGCGCTGTTCGACGCCTTCGCCTCGAAGGAGAAGACGTTGCACGCCAACCCGGGCGACCATCGTGACATCCGCTGGTCCGGGGTCGATGAGGATTTCTTGGCCCGGCATCTCGGCCGGACCGGCGCGTCACCGGCCTGACCTGACCGGTGTCGGCGTCCGGCTCAGCGTCGGGCGCCGATACCGGCGTCGCCGGTCGTTCCCGCGACCTCACGACGCGCACGCACGCTGATGTGGCCGTCAGCAGCCAATTCGATACGGAAGCCAGAAGCGAGGCCCGATACTGATGCCCGTGATCGTCGCAGAAGCCGTACTGGAGACCTACCACCTCGCGGAGTTCACGGCATGGCCGACAGCCACGCCGCCCGGCGATCACCTCCTTGTCCTTTCCGGCCAGATGACATCGGCTGAAGTCGGAACGGCGATCGCGGTCATCTTCGAGTACGCGGGCATTCCCGCCGCTCCGACCGCCGACCTGCATCACCGGCTGGACCAGCACCTGAGCGAGGCAGAAGCGCTGGTCGCTCCGGGCGGTCTGCGTTTCCGCGACACGAGCACCGGTGCCGAAGTCGCGCCAGGCTGCTGTTTCGGCCTGGAAAGCTGGCACGAATGGCAAGAGGTCCTGCACGGCGAGATCAACTGGCTCGGCCATGGCCCAGAACCTCATGTCGAACGTGAGAA
>Ga0247774_1001395_pt1 | contig 12214 bp, 7 predicted proteins | sample UWRJL001104B6_FD_179933 | JGI IMG/M metagenome (GOLD analysis project Ga0247774, IMG submission 179933) | Plant litter microbial communities from Arlington Agricultural Research Station in Wisconsin, United States - UWRJ-L001-104B-6 | ecosystem: Environmental > Terrestrial > Plant litter >... | reverse complement strand
TCTGGGTCGCGATCGTGATACGGGGATGGCAGGAAAACACGATACTTTTCAAGACCAGTTTCGTGTAGGTAATGGGGAATAATGTCCAGCGTAGCATTGGCAAACCCGGAGGGCCGCCATCTTCTGATGACTGGTGATTTTGGGGCTTACAAGGCTGGATACTATGCCGCCCGTACGGAGTAGTAACCCGGCCAAGGTGGAATGTTTTAGGACCTGGTCCCAACCCCGGAGCCTGAAAGCTGCTGCCGATATGAAATTGTTGTCACCTTGTCCAAATGCAGGTACAAATGCGCTTCAAAATCCCATGAGAGATCGCAGGCAAACCGCAGCAATTTCGATGCAGATCTACAGGAGACGGAGAGAAGTTGCAACACATTGAAGTTGACCAAGGCCTTGCCGCCATTCCCAACATTCTCCAGATTGGACAGTTCAATCAAGGAAGTGGACCATTCTCCAATTCTACGAAGAGAGCAGCAGCGTAGCGATTTCGGGTACCTCAAATGAAGCCCTTGTCGACTCGGTTTGCAAGCTGCTCCGTGCATCAAGTGGCAGGTGCCATCTCAGGGTTTGGGAGGGCGTCCGTGCTACGGTGTGTACCTCTTACAGCCGTTTTTGCTGCGAGGTTACCTCAGCCTATCCATGGAAGCTAGTAATGGGTACTTTCGAGTGGGGCTTGGGCTGTTCCATACCCCCACCCCCCTTTCCGCTCTGCGCGAACAATGACATGACCATCCCGAGTTGGTGGATGGCCACCACCTGTGAGGGCTTAGCTTATGAGACTTCTCGTACCGGCGTGGAGTTGAATCAGAATTCCACAGCCAAGTCGGTCCCTGCAATGCAGTCTTTTATGGAGTACCTTCATCCACGCAGACGCACATACACTACGACGCTGCAACATTAATCTCGTCCTGCTCTCATAATAATGGCCATTGGGATCCACTACTCGGTTTTTTTCCTTACCTAGTGGCCTTGGGGTACGACGCGGTTTTCTTGTCTTTCTCAATCTCTCTTCTTCTCACCTCCTTTTCTTCCTATCGCGAACCCATTGATCCGTTGAGGACCGACGGTGCCGTGGCGACTTGACGATCCACTTGCCGCCTAGGGAATATCATCTGGAACCTTGGGACGTGACAGTTCTGGTGACCTAGGCCGAAGCGCAGAGCTCTGTGCTTGCAAGCCAAACCCGCCCGGCTCCGACTCGACAACCATGCTTTGCGATAGCTTGGGAACTTCTCTCCTCTGACGCGCCGATTTCGAGTTTTACGATTCTTCATTCACATCGCCGATTGCTGGGTCATCGTCGCGCTTCTCAAGTTGCCAACAGTCTGCTTTCCTTCCAAGCCCGCATTGGCTGGTATTCCCGCTGTCCTTTCCATTTCGGAGCCTCGAGTCCACACAGGGTTGCCTCACGTCTGCACGGTGAAGAGGTGGACCTCTTCAGTAGGTTTCCTCTCCGCTACCGCTACCGCGGAACCTCAGCTCTCTGCTCGAAAAAAAATTAAAAAAATTAGTCCATTGGAAATAGAGCAGTCATGGCTACAAATGCAACGGAATAATAGAAGGCTGACATTCTCCTCCCAGAGCTGGATTTGCCAGTGGCTTGACACGCTTCCCTTCCCGTGTTGGACCTCCATTCTCGACCAATTTATATAAATTCGACAACCGAACCGCAAAACCTTTCGCCTGCCGGCTGTGGATTCCGGTCCGAACGAGTTGCGCGCTGACTCTCAACTGGCGTTTCGAATTGAAGAGGAAGAGCATCCTGCATGCTTTGCCAGCGAGAACCAGTCCCGACGGTTGTTGCCCTTTTCACTGCCAGCCATCTCAATTGCGACCCCCTAGGAACCCCTCCTTTCGAATCGGGTCTTTTGGCCTCGGAGCAAGGAGGCTATCGCGGTGAATCCCCGGTTCCCGCCCCCTATAATTGAAAAAACCTTAAGGTAGGTTAGGACAGCATATTAATGATCTCCGCTGCGTCTTGATCGACGTGATACACCCATGCACTCATTGAGGGATTTATGCTAATTGATTCTCAAATTCTAGTGGGAGCAAAAATTGAACGGACTACAGAATTCTGGCGTCTCCAGGAGTTCTGCAGTTAATTCGGTAAGTTTTCACCGAATTTGAATTGGAGAACATCGTTTGCTCTGCATTACGGCAGTTGGAGGCACCCGCTGACACGATGCGGGACTCACAGTGACAAAGAAATACCGATAGCGCAGGGTTCCGTTGTGCTGAGGCGCACCCGCCACGCGGGTCCTTGGAACCAGAATCCGTAGTGGGTTGGTGGAGTTTATGGGGGCAGGGGTCATCGTTGAACTTCCATGGCGCACTGATCCACTCGCTTGCCTTGGGGCCGACAAAGTACTGGGGATTCAGATCGTCTCCATTTGGATTTAATGGGCCACTGCTGCAGTTTGCGCTGGGTCCACAAGTTTTTCCGGACGCTTGGTCAAAAGCCTTGGAAACATTGAAGCTGCCATCTCAACGTCAAGATGGCTGTGTGGGAAACCGAAGATGAGTACAGCGGTCCGACGGCTGCGTCTTCCCTCCCGACGCCACAAGACACGCCGTATCGGACACCATCGAGGAGTTCAAGAAGATCCCGCCGCTCGGTTACGCCGCCGGGGAAAGGGTCATCTTCCCCGCCTCTCCCGTCGAACGATAAGCGGTCATCGAAGGACATTACGAACGATGAGACCATCAGCATTTTGGACCCCCGAAGGTTCACGCCTACTCTCCACGCTAGCTTGGTGGCCGAGATTCTCTCCCTGCGCCGAGACCAAGAGGACAAGTTGAAGTTGATCGAGAGCTTGGAAACGTCGTTGCACACGGCACGGGAAGACCAAGAAAAGCTGCAGGCCACGTTGGCAGGCACGGCCAAGGAAAGCCGGTCCCTGAAACGACAACTATCCTTGCTTGAAGGCGGGACTTCGTCGGCACTCGGAGAATTGGCAAGAGAGAGGGACGACGCCGTTGACTCGGTCAGCGATACAAAACGCCGATTGGATGCTGCCCAGAAAAAAATCAGAAGTCAGGAAGAGGATTCGCAGCGCGTGCACGATCTCTGGGCCAGGGACAAGGATAGCTGGGAAGACGAAAAGCGGAAATTTGAACGGCGAGTTCACGTTGCTGAAAGCCGGCTGAAGGTGGTGTTGGAGGAAGTGGCGGCTTATCAAGCAGCTCAGGCCAATGGCTATCAAAATGGTGTCCATGAGAGCGAAGCGGAGGAAACGTCGCGGGAGAATGATGCGGCCAGCGTCAGGACCATGAGCATGACGAACAGCATCCGCTTTTCCATGATGAATGGTCCCAATGGCAAAGCCAACGGTCACTCGCTCGCTGACGAGCTCAACTTTGAAGGTGAAGATGATTGGCAAACAGACAATGACGGACGGGAAAGCGTTGTCTCGAATCATCGACACGTCCGGAATATGAGCAGGGACAGCGTAATGTCGAAGCTTCATCGGCGGAATCAGAGCATGGAGAGCCTGAAACGCCCCGGAAGCGTTGCCCGTGGAAGGCCTTGGGCGAACCAGTCGGTGTTGGAAACGCTCGAGGACGGCATCGGAGAAGACGAAGACGACCAAGTGGTGGTGGTGCCAAGTCCGCTCAAGCCCAGCTACACCGATACGGGCATTCAATACTCGCCCCCGCCTTCCCCAAGACTACTGCCATCGAAGCCGTCGACGCCGGAGCCGCAGCTGCGGGCCATTGAAATTGAGAGCCCGCAATCGCAGCGCGGGTCTCCCCGAGGCGAGTTTGAGGTGGAGGCTAACCAACGGCGGAAGCGAGTTCACATTGGCCGGCCGCTGGTGATTGAGTCCGGCAAGATTGTTCAGCAAATGGTCTCGGCCGCGTCGCAAACGCTGGAGGAACCGCTGAGCCCGCCCAAGACACCGCAGTCGCCTTACAAATCAGCAACGCCTCCGTCTCCGCCCACGCCCGAGATCAAGCTCCCCTCGATGGTGTCGTCAGCCACGCAGACAGATCCTCTACCACCTCCCGAGTTTATTCTCGCACCGCCCCTGTCTGTTCCCAGCATCAGCATCATTCCGCCGACGAGCCGGCCAACAACGCCTCGGGAGCCTCGGTTGCCGCAGTACTTTAAGCACTTCGGCTGCCAGGTCAATCTGACGTCGTCTGTTTCCTCTTCATCAGTGGGCATCCAGACCGAGGAGATTCGAATCGACAAACGCCTTGCTCTTCTTCCCGAACACCTGCGCCCTGAGGCCATCAGCTCTCGGCCGCCGACGCCCGGAACGCCGGTTGAGGATGGAAGACAGTTCACCCCTGTGCCGGGCAACCTGCCTCCCAGGAATCCCAGGCGGCTCACGAGCAAGCGAAGCATTACCGAGCCGCCCTCCTCGCCTCCTGTACTACCTCCGGATGCCACGATTGATGCCTATCCCGGTAACAACGATGATGGTGCACTCTCCAGCCAGAAGGCGCCCATGAGAAGGCCACACAGGGTCAGCAGCCTCTTTGCGGGCTTTGACGCAGGCAGCACCGACGGGGAGGACGATTTTGATGCAGAAGTCAGCGACTCCGAGTTCCGAACTGCACTGTCGGCTCCAAAGCCGCAGAGTAGTGTTGTCGTCAAGCCTTCCAAACGAAGCTCGTCTGGGACGGTGAACTCCATGTCGCCCGAAGCCTATGGATCCAAGAGGAACTCGAGCAGGAGCTCGATGCGACCACTGGGAGGTACCGAGGTTTACAGTTCATTCAACCTCGCCGAGCGCGAAACAACGAGACGGGCCTCGGTAGCACGAGCTTTCGAAAAGGCGCCTATTGTTACCACCACGACAAGCAAGGCTGGCGTGATGCGCAAGTCGGCCATCATTCAGAGCGGCATTGCGTCGCACCAGAGCCGAGCCAGGAGTCCAAGCCTTCCAGACCCTCGAGACCCTCCATTTCCGATCCCGACCAGGGCGAGCTCAAGACGGCCACCCATCAGCGCCAGTGCCCCAAGCGATGGTCAGCGCAGCCCAACCCGAGCAGGGGAGAGCTGGCACCGACGAGGGATTGGTCGTAGCCACTACCGTGCCAACAGCATCCGCAAGGTCCGCTCCGCCGCTGCTATTCCTGGCAAGCCTCGCTACCGCAGGAACGGCAGCAGGTCACCGCCGCCCTTCTCCATCTCGACAGAGGCGGCTCCCGAGAGCCCCCGTCTGCCCCCTCTCCCCAACAACGACATTACAACACCAAGAGGCCGGAACGGAAGCGCTGCGAGATTCAAGACGCATCAGCCGCAGCTGTCGACTAACACGGCCAACACGAACGGCACCGATCTTGCGTCGAACGCTTCGCAGACCACGGGCGTTGTCGAGGCGATTGCGCAGACCATGGTAGGCGAATGGATGTTCAAATACGTCCGCAGGCGAAAGTCGTTCGGAGTGCCCGAAGTCGCCAACCGGGATGACAACAGCAACGACAGACACAAGCGATGGGTATGGTTGGCGCCTTACGAGCGGGCTATCCTGTGGAGCAGCAAGCAGCCTTCGTCGAACAGCACCTTGATGGGCAAGTCGGGCCGGAAATTCACCATTCAATCGGTGCTGGATGTCAAGGACGACAACCCGGCGCCGAAAGGAACCCAACCACTCTTCAACCGTTCGATCCTGATATTGACGCCGCAGCGAGCCCTCAAATTCACTGCCGTCTCGGCAGAACGCCATTACCTTTGGCTCACTGCACTATCATTCCTTGCCCATTCAACACAAGCCGTTCCCGAGATTGCCCCTCTACCGCCGCCGAAGCCGGTACCCGACTTCGAGATACCGCGGATGAAGACGAGACGTCCCGGCATTCGTGATTCCATTCGGCTCACTAAGAGCAAGACCGGAACGAAGTCGGCCACGCCGAGCATTCCGAGCGTGCCTAGCATGCCTAGCGTGCCTTCTTCTCATATTGGAGAGGTCACTACCTATCGAAACCCCGAATCATTCGCCGCCCTTCCAGGCAGCATCCACCAGCGAGACTCGTCTCGCGAGGCGGCCGAGCCGCCTTACATACCACGCTTCCACGACCGGAACATGCCCGACAGGGGCACCTTTGAACGAGCCAACCCGCTGCCGGTGCACGGCAGGAAGCGCAGCAACACGGGCGGCCATGTACCTCCCCCACTGTCCTTCCGCGGCTTCTCCGGCCCCGCTGGAAGCGGCGGATACCACAACGCTACGAGCAGCGTTGCAGGGGCCAGCACCGGCACCGCCGGCTCCTCAGACATTTATCAGTCCCAAGGTACCTCGACGAGTGGCTGGGGCGGTATGAGTACCACAGCATCCCAGTCGCAACGGACGTCGGAGGCGTCGACGCGGCCAAGCAACTTCTTCGACGCGATAGGGACTGTCCGAATGGAGGCATTTATCAGCCCGTTGGCTTTCTCTCGCGTTGACGATTATCCAGATGAGCAGGAGGAGTACCGGAACCTTGCAAGGAGACGGAGCAAGGAGATGAGACGGAGAGCCAGCCGCAGTCGGCACCGCGACAGCTACAACTCGCGGGGTACCCGAGGGACAGACGACTGGAGTAAGACGAACGAGGAAGATTTTTTTGCCCGGGATGACCCTTTCAAGGGCTTCTAATACATGTTTCATGTTTTATTTTTGACGAGCTAGTTGGCGATGTCTCAACATCAAAATTTCATGGCCGCAGTTCAAGATTCGTGTACATTTTTGTGTAAGACTATGAGACGGTCATCTAAAACCGGGGGACCCCGAGGTCATTTTGACGCGACAAGCTTTTGAGAGGCGAGGGAGGTCAGTTGAACGAAACCTCAACTTGGGACAGGAGCAATTTGGTCCTCGCTTTTTTCTCACCATGGGGAGTGAAGGTTTGGAGAACTTTTTTTAGTACTCGAGTGGTTGCTCCCCAAATGGGACAAGCCCGACTACGACGGATAGCCGCGTCACAAATGTTTTCCTGAAGTAAATATGGCATTAGGTTCAACATGAATGTACCGAGTAGGCTTTTGTATCCAGTCTGGTTCAAACGCCGGTAGTTCTTATCAGTGTGGAAAGAGACGTTTAAACGCAAAGTGACCTTGACCTTTTTGTTGTGTCTTGTCTGCCGAACATGCTCCTTCTGGCTCGCGTTTTCGTGAGCAGTCGACCATCGAGCTTACGGTCGGTGGATGTTCGGGTAAATGTATTCCGCCGTTAACCCCACTATCTTATCTCTCACTGCCTAGAAAGTCCGACTCCTTGCACCACGTCAGAGGCCAGTATACTCGGGTTCCGCCCATTTGTAACCGCCTTAACACGCGACTAACCTACCAACTCGCGAATTCTTTCTTCGCCCCTACTGAGGCGCTAATTTTTCTTTGCTGCCCAAGTGCTTTGAACACTCTTTACCATTAACCTACGGCCAACCACTACTCGAAATCCCAACCCTTATAGGTTACGATCTCCGTATCTAGACGAGAGCGAACGGCGACGCTCCGCACTTGTTTCGCCAACCTAACCGCCCTGCAACTCGCACGAAATCACGCACCCCCTCAGGGCTATAAGTTTTTATTTGGCTTTTTTTGTTTTTTGAAACCTACGACGGATACGGTTGGGCCTGCGCAAACGCCCGCAAGCGCAAGGGTTGGACAAGATGTTAAAGATATGGTCCATGGTACGTGTGTTCGTGGAGGTTTAAAGCGACATGACACCTGGTTTCTGCTTGCTGGTTGTCGACTGGGAGAAGTCCAGCGATGTTTGGGCGGGTATATGTGGTGGTAGTGATTACTAACGACAGTTTCTCCGCACAGAAAAAGGAGCAACAGAAGGCCGAGAATGCAGAAGGTGCGGCCGGGAAGAAGAAGAAGGTGACGGCGGCACAGCTTCGGGTCCAAAAGGGTGAGTTCGGTCCTCTTTTTTGTTTCCATACTTCTTTGGAGAGAGAGAGGGGGAGAGAGCAGGAGAACAACTCAGACGAGGGCGGAGCCATAGCCAAAAAAGCCCGTTCGAGAACTTTACTCAGCGTCGATTGTGTAGAACATTGAGAACACAAAAAATCAAACTAACAATATTTATCTTGCAGATTTGTCCGAGCTGGCCCTAGGCAGGACCATGAAGACCGAGTTCCCCGATGCCGACGACATCCTCAACTTCATCCTAACGATAGAACCCGACGAAGGCATGTACCGCGGCGGCATCTTCTCCTTCACCTTCGCTATTAACCAAAACTTCCCGCACGACCCGCCAAAGGTGCAGTGCCGGGAAAAGATCTACCACCCAAACATCGATCTTGAGGGCAAAGTGTGCCTGAATATTCTACGGGAAGATTGGAAACCGGTGCTAAATCTTAATGCCGTAATTGTCGGTCTTCAGGTATGGCTCCTGCTCAAGGGTTTCCATGGAACCGAACAAGCGGAAAGGTGAGAAAGAAGAATGGAGACGATTGCTGACTTGGGTCAAAAAACAGTTTCTCTTCCTAGAACCAAACGCGTTGGACCCGCTTAACAAGGAGGCGGCCGACGACCTCAAGTCGTCGCGGGAGATGTTCAAGAGGAATGTCAAGACTTCGATGGCAGGCGGTACGGTGAAGGGCGTTTCGTACGATCGGGTCCTCAGATGACGAAACAAACTGCCCGGAGAAGATATATTACAAGGTTGAGTTCTGGAGTGCATAACGCCGAAGACTGGGGAGGAGGAGCGAAGAGCGAGGGAAATACCATGTAGATTGCGGTCTCTTATTACAACGTTCACACTCATGGGACCGGGGGTGTTGCATAGCGGAAGCTGGAAGGGGTCGTTGAGCTAGCTTTTCGCTCGACGTCCTCGTAAGGAGAGAGAGAGAGAGAGAGAGAGAGCGCCGACAAACTTGAGACAGAGGTAGATAGCATGTTGGGTCGGCGCCCGAGGCTGAGGAGAGAGCAGGAAGTTCGGGAGAAGCATAGGCGTTGAGGATAAACGAAAGAAATCATGAGCTTTTACATCGCTCTCAACCTTAGCTGCTATTATAAACCCTGCTAGTTTTGCTACCTATGTAGAGCATATCCGAAGAAATGGAAGCGGTGGCTTGAGAGCCCCAAAGAGCAGGTATGGGCTCTTTCTACTACCATTGTGTTTTCCTTCATATATTCCCTGTTTCTGCCCAACTGTTTTTCAATCCTTCGCTGTTTCTCTTTCTCCATCCCTTCTGTACCACATTCTATGAAGCCCCTTTTATATGAGATGGTCAGATTTTGCATTAAGGTTAGGGTTAATATAATTCTGCTATGCCGCTAAACCGCTAGCGTCCGCCACCGTTGAGTTCCCCACTCTTTTGGTCGTGCTGCTTCGCCGAAACACAAACCCCCGAAATCGCTGAGCAAACGGTCCAATTTCTGGGATTGTTGGTGGCAATGGAAGATTTCTAATATCTCCTCATCTTTCCTCTGACTAGGACATAAAATCTCTCTCAATCTCTGACTTTTACAATGCATAATGGCGAGAAAGAGCTTTTCTCGCATCGTCCTGTTTCAATTAGCCCGCCAATTGGCCGCCCCAGCCGTTCGGCAACAGCGTACGTTAGTAGCAGCTAGACCTAGCTTAGCCACAGCTGGAGCTGTTCAGTCGGTGGTTGCTACACAGTAAGTGCGAGGCGTGAAGACGATTAACTTTGCTAGAAGCAAGGAGGGCGTTTATAGTACGGAGTTCTCCACGGGAGAAGCTCCCAGTGAGTTATCACGAAACTTCCCATTTATTACAATCATCCTATAGTAGCCAACTAACACGACAAAACACTAGCATCCGCTACCGTTAAGCTCCCCACTCTTTTTTTTGTCGTGCTGCTTGGCCGAAACACAAGCCCCCGCATGCGGGCAAAAAATGGGGTAATCCAGTCAGCTCCACCGGGCTTAAAAATATGTGCTAAATTATCGACCAGTCCTAGCCTTGAAGTGCGTGGATACCTTTGGCCCCAGCGCCTGCCGTGGATCACTTGAAGTTTGACCCACTTTGCCCCCGAAATCGGTAAGCAAACGGTCCCAACCTGCATAAAAATTTCTGGACCGTCGGTAGCATTGAAGTTTTCAATTTCTCCTCAACTTTCCATCTCTTGATCTCTGACTTCCTCAACGTACAATGGCAAGCAAGACCTTCTCCCGCATCGTCCGGTCTCAATTAGCCCGCCAATTGGCCGCCCCGGCCGTTCGGCAACAGCGTACGTTAGTAGCAGCTGGACGTAGCTTGGCCAGAGCTGGAGCTGTTCAGTCGGTGGTTGCTACACAGCAAGTGCGAGGCGTGAAGACGATCAACTTTGCCGGGAGCAAGGAGGACGTTTATGGTACGGAATTTCTCTACTAGAAATGTTCAATTTATTTCTTGGGTTAAGACTAACATGTTCGGCCAGAGCGTGAGGACTGGCCCCAGCAGAAGCTCTTGGTGAGTTGTCATGAAACGTCCCATTTATTACAATCATCCGATAGCAGCCGACTGACACGGCAAAACAACAGGATTACTTCAAGAACGACACTCTTGCCCTTATTGGCTACGGCTCGCAGGGCCACGGACAGGGCCTCAACCTCCGCGACAACGGTCTCAATGTCATCATCGGCGTGCGCAAAGACGGCAAGTCTTGGAAAGACGCCATCCAGGATGGGTGGGTGCCGGGAAAGAACCTCTTCGAGGTGGACGAGGCCATCTCCAAGGGGACCATCATCATGAACCTGCTCAGTGATGCGGCCCAGAGTGAGACATGGCCGCACATTAAACCCCAAATCACCAAGGGCAAGGTGCGTCGGAGCTACGCTTTGTTTGTTTGCAGTGTAGATGGAACGTCAAACCGTGCTAACCACAGCTGTCCGAGAATTACAGACCCTCTACTTCTCCCACGGCTTCTCCCCCGTCTTCAAAGCCCAAACCAAGGTCGAGGTCCCCACCGACGTTGACGTCATCCTCGTCGCTCCCAAGGGCTCCGGCCGCACCGTCCGTTCCCTTTTCCGCGAAGGCCGCGGCATTAACTCATCCTTCGCCGTCTTCCAGGACGTAACGGGCAAGGCCGAGGAGAAGGCCGTTGCTTTAGGCGTGGCCATCGGCAGCGGCTACTTATATAAGACTACGTTCGAAAAGGAGGTCTACTCGGATCTGTACGGGGAGCGAGGATGCCTCATGGGCGGTATCCACGGCATGTTTTTAGCCCAGTACGAGGTGCTGCGCGAGCGCGGCCACAGTCCTAGCGAAGCCTTCAACGAGACGGTTGAGGAGGCGACGCAGAGCTTGTACCCCCTCATCGGGGCCAACGGCATGGACTGGATGTACGAAGCGTGCTCGACCACAGCGCGAAGGGGAGCGATTGACTGGACGCCAAAGTTTAAGGATGCCCTGAAGCCAGTGTTTAATCAGCTCTATGATTCGGTCAAGGATGGTACTGAGACGCAGCGGTCGCTTGATTACAACGGCCAGAAGGATTACCGGGAGAAGTTTGAGGCGGAGATGGAGGAGATTCGGAACATGGAGATTTGGAGAGCAGGAAAGGCTGTCCGGTAAGTTTTGTTGGATGCATTTGACTTGGGCACCATCTTCGGCTACCCCATCTTACTCACCTCTTCCTCTTGCTCTGGCCCTCTTTCTACCCTACCTTTCTCAACCCACGCAAGCCCAACCGCAAAGCATATCCCAAAGAGCACAAATTTCTTGCATTGCCCCCGTTCAACGGCTCGCCTTTCAGGAAGGCTAACTAGTACCCAGGTCTCTTCGTCCCGAGAACCAGAAGTAGGATTGGCCAGTCAGGTGGCGTAGTCGGTTGCGCAGGCAAGAAGGTCAACACCTACGACAGTAACAAGTACAGATATAAGCAAGACTACCATGAAGAAGGTAGTGAAATCAAACTTCGTCTTGCTTGCGTATCATTCTCTTCATTATGCACTAGCAAAGGGGTTCCTTAGCCCTAGTTAGGTTAGAGAAGGTTCTTCCTCCTCTTACATAGGTTGGCATTTTCATGGAACTGAATAGATATCACTCTCCGAGGGGCTCTCATGCCGAGCCTTCACATTTTTCGATTTTGCCAATCCAGGATAGCAGAGCGAAAGGTCGTTCGTGGAGCCTATAGAGAGAGATGCGAGCCACCCAACGAAGCCTGCAAAGACCCTTCTCGATATCCGATCCGTCTAGTTCAGGTTAGACCCTCTCTCTGATTAAAAAGAGAGAAAAATGCCATTGCCCAATGAGGTGCTGCCTCCAAGACGGCACGGCACGCAGGACCGCACGTCCCAAATCGGGGAGAAGCTTTCGCCGTTGGCGAC